>Ga0210409_10001415_pt1 | contig 31624 bp, 24 predicted proteins | sample IncBWH17MmetaG_FD_161649 | JGI IMG/M metagenome (GOLD analysis project Ga0210409, IMG submission 161649) | Forest soil microbial communities from Barre Woods Harvard Forest LTER site, Petersham, Massachusetts, United States - Inc-BW-H-17-M | ecosystem: Environmental > Terrestrial > Soil >...
GCGGGCGGGACGCTGAGGTTACGGCCTCGGATAATACTGTGGATGTTTCCATGACGCGGCCGCTCTCGTTTCACGAAGGGCTGACCATCGTGGTTGGCTGGGACAAAGGCTTCGTGAATGAGCCGGGTAGGAGCGATCTGATCGGCCAATTTCTTGCCAGCAATTGGCCCATCTTCATCCCCGTCCCTGTATTCCTGATCATGTTCTGGCTCTGGGCCACGCGTGGGCGCAGCCCGCGCGCCGGCCCGATCGCAGTGCAGTATGCGCCCCCGGAGGGAATGAGCCCGGCGGAAGCCGGCACTCTGTTGGATGAGGACGCAGCGATGCGGGACATTACTGCTACGATTGTGGACCTCGCCGTGCGCGGATACATCGTCATCGAAGAAAAGGAAAAATCGGGATTGATGGGGCTGCTGCACAACAAGGAATATGTCTTCCACTTGAAAAAGGCAGCCAAGGAATGGACTGGCCTGAAGTCGCACGAATTGATGCTTCTCGCGGGAATTTTTTCAAATGGCGCGCAACCCGACGTGGAGCTTTCCAGCCTGCAGAATGAGTTTTACAAGAATCTGCCCAGCATCAAGAACGGCATTTTCGACGAGTTGATGGAGCGCGGCTATTTTCAGCATCGCCCCGATTACGTGAGGAGCGGCTTTGTCGGCGGAGGCATCGCCGTCGGCGTATTTTTCTTTCTGGCAGGCAACTGGCTCTCGCAAAAAACGGGAGTGGCGGTGCTGCCATTTCTGGTGGCGGCGATTCTTTCTGCTGGAATCATCGTCGGATTTGGATGGTTCATGGCGGCGCGCACCGCCGATGGAGCGAAAGCCCTCGCGGGTGTCCTGGGCTTCGAGGATTTTCTGACGCACGTCGAGGCCGATCACATGGACCGGGTCAGCCAGACCCCGGAAACTTTTGAGAAGTTTCTGCCGTTCGCGATGGCTCTGGGTGTGGAAAAGAAATGGGTGGGCGCGTTCCAGAATATTTATTCGCAGCCGCCCTCGTGGTACCAAGGCGGCTATTACAACGGCGGATTTTATCCCATCATGTTCATCAATAGTCTGGACAATATGACAATGCGAGCGAGTTCGGTGATGGCTTCCGCTCCTCGCAGCAGCGGCGGCTCGGGTTTCGGCGGCGGAGGATTTTCGGGCGGCGGGATGGGCGGTGGCGGTGGAGGAGGGTTTTAGCAAGTCCAACACAAATCGAAGAGGATTATGGCGTTCCAAGACCTAGAGCGTAGCCTACCTAATGGATTCCACGACGCGAAACTAAAGAGCATGGCCATCGACTACGTCCAGCGTCAAATGACAATGCAGATGGAGATATTGGTGGGGACTCCAGAAGCCGAGGATCCGGAAGAATACCGAAATGCGACACTATCCGTAACTGGACTCTACTTTTGCGTAATAGACCAGATTCAGAATATCCATACATAACAGAGCACAGACCAATTGGCGTTTCAGGTGACGATGGATGGCCCGACACACTGGCAGATTTGGCAGCCAGTTTGGCCCGGATCAAGCCTGATTTCACGTACCACCGATTTTTCTCCGATGATTGGAATTCGTTTATCTACGTCGCTGCCGAAAAAGTAGAATTGACTTGGGATCAATCACCTCAGGAAAAGCTTCTGTCGAGCTGAGAAATGGTTGCTACTGCCTGTTGGAAAGCTCTTCGATTCGCGCAACGACCTTGCGGCCGTTCTTCTCCCGGTAGCTTACTCGGACTTCGTCTCCCGGAAATAGTCCCCTTACGGGTGTGCTGAGTACGAACTCTTCGGCAGGGTCACCTGCGTGCGGATTCGGCGATAGGCGGATCCCCTCGTCGGTCAGGGCCACGATCCTGCCCGTAGCAATTCCGCCGCTGGCGTCTCCGTTCATAGGAGCCGACGCCAGATTTCGCAGCCAGCCATGGTCGCGGACCGATTCTTCGTGCAGATGGCCGCGCCACGAACCCATGACATTGGCGCGGTTGATGTAACCAACGAGTTTCTGCGGGTCTTGGCGGTCAACAATGGGCAAACGGCCAATATTATTCTCGAGCATTTTCGTTACGGCATCGAAGACGCGCTCATCGGCATACGCAACCACGAGCGAGCGCGTGCCGGCGTCGAGCACGCTCATTTCACCGGACGGGTCCGCCTGCAGCGCGCGCAATAAATCGCCCTGCGTGACGAGGCCCTGCAAACGCCCTTCGGAATCCACAATGGGCAGCGCGTGGTGCCGCGAAGATTTCAAATCTCCGTTCGCAAAGCGGTCCGCGGCAACGCGGACGCTTTCTTCCGGCACGACCGTAGCGACGTCGCGGGCCATGACTTCCGCGACCTTGAGCTGCTTGAGCGCGTTTGTTTCGTACTCCTGATTCGTGTGCAGTCCGCGGCGCGCCAGTTTTTCCGTCATGATCGAGTTCGGCAGGTAGCGCAGGGCGATGGCATAGGCAATCACGGACACGAGCATAAGCGGAAGCACCGAGTTGTAATCCCGAATGATCTCGAATGCGAACACGATGAAGGTAAACGTGGCCCGCGATGCCGCTCCGAAGACGGCCCCCATTGCCACCAATGCGCACGCACCGGGCGACAAATGAGCGCTCGGGAAAATATCGTTCACGACCACTGCAAACACGCCGCCCATCGCAGCGGAAGACATGAACATCGGGGCGAGCAATCCTCCCGACGTGCCGGAGCCCAACGAGAGCAGCAGCGCAACTGCTTTGCAAAGCGCGACGAGGATGAGGAGCTTCAATGCGAGGCTATTGTTCAGAATGTCCCCGAGCGTGTCGTATCCAACGCCCAGCACGCGCGGCACGAAAAATCCAATGATGCCCAGCGCCAGCGCCCCGATCGCGGGATGCCACAGTTCAGGAATCGGGAGGCGGTCGAATCCATCCTCGATGAAATAAAGCGCCTTGGTAAAAACTATCGCGGCGCCGCCGCACAAAACTCCCAGAACGAGGTAATACGGGAGGGCGCGGGGAATCGCGAAATCCATCGGCAGCACATGGAACATCGCGCCCGTACCCATCAAGAATTGGCGGATGCTGGTCGCCAGTGTAGTGGCAATCACCAGGGGAACGAAGGAGCGGCCGCGAAATTCAAACAGAAGAAGCTCAATCGCCAGGATGACTCCAGCAATCGGAGTATTGAATGTCGCGGCCATGCCCGCGCCCGCGCCGCACGCCAGCAAAACTTTGCGCTCCGCGGCAGTGGTCGAAACCAACTGGCCGATGAGCGAACCAAACGCCCCGCCGGTTTGAATAATCGGGCCCTCCGCGCCAAAAGGGCCGCCGGTGCCAATCGCGATGGCCGCCGAGATGGGCTTGAGAATCGCGACTTTGGCTTCGATGCGGCTTTTGGACGTGAGAACCGCCTCCATCGCTTCCGGGATGCCGTGCCCCTTGATTTTCGGCGAACCGTACTTGGCCATGAATCCGACAATGATTCCGCCGATAACCGGCATGACGATCACCCACGGGCCAAGCTGGTTATTTGCCGGACTGCGAAAATGGAAGGACCATTCGTGGTAGAACGCCAGATTCGTGAAGAGTCCGATCAGGTTGTAGAGAAGAAACGCAACAATTCCGGCGATGACGCCAACGAGCCCGGCTAAGAGAGAAATGTAGCCGAGACGGAATCGAACGGGAGTCTGGCCCCCTTCGGGAGGGGAACTCATCTGAGAAGTGGAACTCAAAATTTTGCCTTCCCGAATTGCACTATCATGCCGCGCCTTTCCGGAACGAAAGAAGATCCCGCGAGGAATTCAACCGGCCGTCTGGGTATTCATGACTTCGCCCGGCTATTTCTGGGCGACTGCGTCGAGCGAATCACCGCCGTAAGTGCGCGGACTAGCATCGGCGCGGCCGTGCGAAGCTCCGAAATCCGCTGTCTGGCCAGCCGCGTGAGAATTTTTTCGCCGCGCGGAGTCAGATGCAAAATCACCTGGCGCCGGTCGTCCCGCGACCTCTCCCGGCGCAGAAGCTGCCTGCGTTCGAGGCGGTCCACCAGCTCGACGACGGTGTGATGGCGCAGCTGCATGCGGTCGGCCAGCTCGCGGATACTGGGCTCGCGGCCAACCGGCAGGCCGCGCAAGGCCAGCATGAGCAGGTACTGCTGCGGCTCCAGGCCCGCGTTGCGAGCCGCTTCCTCGCTGCCATTCAGATAAATCCGGATCCGGTAACGGAACTCCGCAAGGGCGCGAAATTCCGCCGCGGTCATGGTGCCGGTGGACACTCCCATATTATATCGCCCTCCGATATAAATGCCAGTTCGATTTTCCCTGCGGATTCTTATCCTCAAATCCTTCCGGCCCGGCAAATCGCGCACTCAGATGGTTTTCTCGGAATCGAGCAGAATCGTGACCGGCCCGTCGTTCACCAGCTCGACCTGCATGTGCGCCTGGAACACCCCGGTTTCCACCGGGACGCCGAGAGCGCGAATCGACCGCACAAATTCCTCGTAGAGGCGGCCGGCTTCTTCGGGCGGAGCGGCCTGAATATACGAAGGCCGGCGCCCACCGCGCGTGTCTCCATATAACGTGAACTGGGACACGACCAGTGCGGAGCCCCCAATGTCGAGCAACGACAGGTTCATCTTGCCCGCTTCGTCTGAAAAAATTCGTAGGTTCACAATTTTGTCGGCGAGGTATGCGGCCGATTCCGGATTGTCCGTCCGGTTAACGCCCAGCAATACGAGGAGACCGGCGCCGATTTCTCCGGCTACCCGACCGCCCACGGCGACGCTGGCACGGGTAACACGCTGGACGACGGCGCGCACGATGGCCCCCTGACCGCGGGATTTTAACCTGAACCGCGAAACTGGTAAAAGAAAAATGCTCGAAAAGAGTTTAGGAATGACAGCAGATGTTTCTTCTGGTTCGTTATTTCTTTTTATTGTTCCTGTTCATTTTTCATGCTCGTTTAAGCGAGTTTTCGCTGCGGCGGATGGTTTCAAGCCCCTCTTTGAGCGCTTACGGCCGCGTGGGGCGGGCTGGCAGCGGGGACAAAAATGGCTGCTCCTGCCAGCTACAATTACGCGCTTGATTTTCGCCCTACAACGAACGCACGGTTTACCTTCACGCTGATAGACACGGTGGCGGAACTGGAACTCGCCGCGATTGCCGTTGGAATCGACGTAATCGGAAATGGAGGAGCCGCGGAAACGAATCGCTTCGGCCAGAACCTGGCGGACTGCCCCATGGAGCCCAAGGAGCTGTTTTCTCGTCATATTTTCGGCGATACGAGCCGGATGCAGGCGCGCGCGGAACAGGCTCTCGTCCGCATAAATGTTTCCGATGCCGCGCAAGACTTTTTGGTCGAGCAGCAGCGCCTTGACGCGGGCGCGCCTCAATTCAAAATACCGGCAGAATTCCTCCGCGCCGATCTCGAGTGGCTCCATTCCCAGACGCCCCGTGAATTCCGCTAACCCCGATTCGGCGATGAGAAGCATGCGGCCAAAACGCCGGGTGTCCGTGTAGCGCAGCTCACGGCCATCGTCGAGAACAAAAAAAACATGCGTGTGGCGCGTGACGGATTCGTTGGAACGCATCAACTTCAGCTGACCGGTCATTCCAAGATGGATGATTAGGCAGAACTGCGAACGTGGGGCAGCTTGCGGGGCAGTCGATTCAGTCCCGATGCAGATAAATTTGCCGAAGCGCGTGACGCTTGCAATCCGCGCACCGGGGAGGTGTTCCGCAATCTCTGCAGGATTGTCCACAAAGTCCGTCTTGCCGAAGCGCACCTCGACAATGGCTCGGCCGGGGAGCGTCAAACATAATCCGCGCACGACTGTTTCGACCTCTGGAAGTTCCGGCATATGAATGTCTGATTCAAAATAGCACAATCAAACGGCGAGCATTGCGAAGCCAACAGTGGAAGGATTCTGATGGAACGAACTGGCAAGCTTCATTCCGAAAAGGGGCTTCACGAGTCACGAGTCACGGAATTATGGCAGCGGCAGCCCCGGCGTCGCGACGATGCCCGCCATTCGCAGGATCTCCTGATACTCATCCTCAGTGACCGGTGAAATGATCAAGCGCACGTTCTTCAGGAACTTAACCTTGCGGACAGAGCCATTGTTCCGGAGTTCGTCCAGCGGAATCTGCCGGGGCAGGCGCTCCATGGCGCGAAGGTCCGCAACCAACATTTTCGATTCCCGGTCGTGGGGGTCAGGGTAAGGGTCGCGCGTGACCTCGGCTATCGCGTAGAGAGCCCTCTCGGGCGCGGAGTGGTAGCACAGCACACGGTCTCCCTTACGAACCTGTTTCAGGGCGCGATTCGCGTCCGCACGCGTCCCGGCACCCCTCCACATTTCCTTGCCCTTCACAAAAAGCGTATCCCAATGATATAGATGGGGATTGACCGAGAAAATCCAGTGCCCTCGCTTAGCCGGTGGGCGAATCGTCGTCAAACCGGGCAGCCTCCGAATAATTAACGTGCTCCGAGTTTTGAGTCGGTCGGACACTATACACGGGACCTCGCCCGTTGTGCAAAAATTCATGCATTTCCGGATTATCCCATTACGGGAATAACCCCAGATTCGCCAACCCTACACAATTAGACGCATGGTCCGCAAAATCGGACTCAACGGAATTCGCGCGCCGCGAGCTCGCCAAATACGAAACCTATGTGATTATTTTTGAATAACTTACAAAGGGACCTGCTCTTCTTGAAGGTCCGAACTAACTCGCTTCAATCCAGATATCCTCGCCGCGCACCTCAAGAGTGTACGTCTTCACACCGATGGTTGGATTCATTACGAGCTTGCCGGTGGTCACATCGTACTGCCAACCGTGCCAGGGGCAGGTCACCGCGACTCCCTGGAGCTGACCCTGTCCCAGAGGGCCTCCGCGGTGCAGACACGTGTTATTCACCGCGTAGAACTTGTTTCCTATGTTGGCGATAGCCACAGTCAGGCCGTCGACCTGAAATTCGCGGAGGGTACCCGCCGGAATCTCATCTTTTCGCGCTGCACGCACAAAAGCCATTTGCTAACTCCCTTAGCAGGTTGTTGATATTGCCTGGCTACGGAACTCGCCCCGTCGCAAAGGGGTGAGGGCTTGCACAAGTTCGGTGGAAATTCGCGCGTCTGAAGACGCGGGCTACAATCTTATCAGCGCGGCGACGGCGTCTGCGCGACCATCACGTTGCGCTTGAAGTCCTCTGCCATGCCCGGGTGCAACCGGATTTCCGTGGGCCGCTTTGCCAGCGACATCTGGTCGATCTTGTCCTGAAGCTTCAGCAGCGCGTAGATCAGGCCTTCCGGGCGGGGTGGGCAGCCAACCACGTAAACATCCACCGGAACGATCCGATCGACGCCCTGGAGCACGGAATAGGCGTTAAAAGGGCCCCCTACGCTCGAGCAGGCGCCCATGGAGATGCACCACTTGGGGTCAGGCATCTGATCCCACACGCGCTTTAGCACCGGCGCCATTTTCAAGGTTACAGTGCCGGCCACGATCATCAGGTCCGATTGTCGCGGAGAAGGACGAAAGACTTCGGCGCCGAATCGCGCAATATCAAAGCGCGATGTAGTCGATGCGATCATTTCGATGGCGCAACACGCCAGGCCAAACGTCAGCGGCCAGATGGCGGACTTGCGCGCCCAGTTGAACACGTAGTCCACCGAAGAAATCATGAAATTCTTTTCAAACCGCTGGTCGAGAACGCCCATGGGTCTCCTCTAGTCCGTTCGGAATGGGGAGTATATCCATCCCCGGCAAGTCGAGTCAAATCCGAACGCCAGTTTCGCCAACTACATAGAATATCACTTTGGCAGGGTTTCACGTCTCTTGTGCATACCTCCACTGCGCGTTTAATTCACTGCTCTGTTTTTGTCCCATGAACGAGGAGTGCACCCGTCTGGCGGAAGGCGCGTAGCTGAGCGGCGTCTTGAAACCATCTCCCCTTATAGAATTCAGGCGCGGGAGTGGGATCGGGAATTTGGCTATGCGCAATGTTGCTGAAGCCCGCATCGTGGAACAACGCCTTCCATTCGCCGGCGCTCAACAGGTGCGAGGGGGTGGCAAACTGCCTGGCCCACTGGTGGGAATGCGAATTTTCAAGATAGAAGTTGATTACCATCCACGCTGTGCCGCTGTCGCGCAGCACGCGGTGGATTTCGCGCAGGCCGCGCGCCGGGTCGGGCCAGTAGTAAGCTGATTCGACTGAAATTGCGTGTGTGAAGAAGTTTGCGTCCCAGGGGATCTCGTCCACGGTGCCGATTACGAACATGGCATTTTCCACCGAGACGTACTTGCGCCGCGCGCGGCGCACCATTTCGTCGGAAATGTCCATGCCGATTACGCGGCCTTCGGGAACGCGTTCAGCAATCAGGCGAACGAGCCAGCCCGCGCCGCTGCCTACGTCGAGGACGTTTTCGTCGCGTGCGAGATTCATCTGGTCGAGGACCGGGAGGACGATGGGGAGATGGTCTTCTTCCATTCCCTCGCCGCGACCGGCTTCGGCCCAGCGGTTGAATTCTTCGCGGAGAGCTTCGTTGGACATAGTAGGACAGGCTTGCAGCCTGTCTGGTTTTGAATTTTTGGTGCGCTCGAAGAAGTCAAAAGCGACAGGCTGCAAGCCTGTCCTACTTGTCGATACGCGCGAGCAGTTCCACGAATTTCTGCTGGCGCTCCGACTGGTCCTGCCCGCCGGCCGCTTCCGCCAGCTGCGTCACGTTCATCGAGCAGAATTTCGGCCCGCACATCGAGCAGAATTTCGCGTCCTTGTAGAAATCGTCCGGCAGCGTTTCGTCGTGCATCGCCTTCGCCGTCGCCGGATCGAGCGACAACTCGAACTGCTTGTTCCAATCGAACAGAAAGCGCGCGTACGAAAGCGCGTCATCCCGGTCGCGCGCGCCCGGACGGTGACGCGCCACATCCGCCGCGTGCGCTGCGATCTTGTACGCGATCACGCCCTGCTTCACATCTTCCGCGTTCGGCAAGCCCAGATGCTCCTTCGGCGTCACGTAGCACAGCATCGACGCCCCGTGCCAGCCGATCATCGCCGCTCCGATCGCGCTCGTGATGTGGTCGTACCCCGGCGCGATGTCAATCACCAGCGGACCCAGCGTGTAAAACGGAGCTTCGTGGCACAGCTCCATTTCTTTTTTCACTTGCAGTTCGATCTGGTCCATCGGTATGTGCCCTGGGCCTTCGATCATCACCTGCACATCGTGTTCCCACGCCTTCTTCGTCAACTCGCCCAGCACTTTCAACTCCGCGAATTGCGCGGCGTCACTCGCGTCCGCGAGGCATCCGGGCCTTAAGCCGTCGCCCAGCGAAAAACTCACGTCGTGCTTCTTGAAAATCTTGCAGATCGTATCGAAATGCTCGTATAGGAAATTTTCCCGCTTGTGCGTGTTCATCCAGTGCGCCAAAAGCGCCCCGCCCCGGCTCACGATCCCCGTGATGCGATTGCGCACCAGCGGCACAAACTCGCGCAACACGCCCGCGTGGATCGTCATGTAGTCCACGCCCTGCTCGGCCTGCTCCTCGATCACTTCCAGCATCAGCCCGATCGTCAAATCCTCCGTGCGCTTCACCCGCGAAAGCGCTTCGTAAATCGGCACCGTCCCGATTGGCACCGGCGATGCTTCGATGATCGCTTTGCGAATCGTCGGAATGTCCCCGCCCGTCGACAGGTCCATCACCGTGTCCGCGCCGTAGTGCACCGAGTGATGCAGCTTCTTCAGCTCTTCGTCGATGTGTGAAGTCGTCGCCGAGTTCCCGATGTTCGAGTTGATCTTGCACTTGAACGCGATGCCGATGCCCATCGGCTCCAGCGCCTTGTGGTGGATGTTCGCCGGAATGATCGCCCGCCCGCGCGCGATCTCGCTGCGCACCAGCTCCGGCTCGATTTTCTCGCGACGCGCCACGTACTCCATCTCTTCCGTGACCACGCCCTTGCGCGCATAGTGCATCTGCGACACATTCCTTGTGCCGTTGGCCGCCGCCGTTTCCGCCAACCGTTTCTCAACCCAAGCGTCTCGCACTCCCATTGCTTCCCCCTGAAGAGTCTCCGCTCGCGGAGCGTCTCTCTCGTGACGCCGAATTATCGCACCGCCATGCGTGCGCGGCAACCGAGGTTCAAGTAGCACAGGCACTCTTGCCTGTGCAGTTTTGTGAACCGTCCTTCTGGGGCGGATGCGTAAAAGTAGTGAAAACCGCACAGGCAAGAGTGCCTGTGCTACTTAAACCAAATTCTGCACACACTGGACATTATGAGCTTCAAATAATGGCGCGCTAGTGGGGCGCGGATGGGGTGATTCCTCTTGCGGCGCTGCTGATTATTTTGCAGCGGGAGGCGGCGTAACTACCGCCGTCATTTTCCGGATCATGCCATCGGACTTGCTCAGGACATAGACTTCGCCGTCGCCGCCACTGGCGATGCGGAGGTCCGCGCGGCCGCCGCCGTAAGCGACGCCCTCGGGATCTGCTTTCGGCTGTTTATGATCCGGATCGCGCCAGCCGGTTGTTGCCGCAGCCGCGCCCGGCAACACGCGGTCCTGGGCGGGGGTCCCACCCTTTTGCAAGTAGGTCTGGGCGACGATGTCAAACATACGGCGCTTCGTGGGGGATTGGCCGGGAGCGTCAGTGGGGCTCTTATACATAACCTGCAGCTCATGAATCTGGGCTTGGTGATTGCGTTGTCCGTGCGTGGCCAGCATTTCGGCGAGATCAACGTAAAAAATCCTGCCGGTGGTCATATCATTAAAAATAAATTTCCCGCGCATTTGCGGCATCAGCTTGCCGCGGTATACAAAGCCGCTGCCGATCGAGTCGCCCTCCCAATGGCTGTAGACGGCGGCCGGATAGATGGGAACGACCGGCTCATCGATTCCGTCCACCTTCAGGAGATCACGATCGGGGAAAGCGACAGGCGGGGTCTCCAGGCTGCCGGTCTTTCCCGCATCGTCCACAAAAAGCTGTTCGTTGCCTTCGCGCTCCGGATAGCCGTAATTGGCGCCCTTGGCGACAATGTCGATCTCTTCCCAATAGTGAAGGCCGATATCGATGACGAGGAAAGTCTTGGAAGCCACGTCCCAATCGAAACGGTGCGGATGTCGCAAGCCGTATGCGTAAACTTCGGGGCGCGCTCCGGCAACATTAAGAAAGGGATTCGGGTCCGGCCCGGTTGACGGAATACGATAACGGCCATTGGGACTGAGCATGTCTTTCGGATGCAGATTGATATCCGGAGTGATGCGCAAAATTTTGCCAAGCAAAGAATTGAGCTGTTGCGGAATGGTGTGCGAGGGGCCCGGTGTTTCTCCCTGGGCGCCGTCACCGACGCCAATATAAAGATTGCCGTAATCGCTGCTGCCCGGTTTGGCGAGCGGATCGAAGATCGTATCGTCCATGGGGTGATTGCGGTCATATCCGACGCGCAAAATTTCACGAGCGGCGCCTTCAAAGGTGGCGTTACGAATATTGGTATCCGTCCATTCCACCAGGACCGACTCCAGGTGGACAGGGCCCGCAGGAGGATTCACCGGATCCGTTGTGGCATAGCCGGTTAGATTCAAGCCGGAGAGCTGCGCGTTGACCGGGGTCGCGGTTCCAGGCAATTCGGGATTCTCCGTGTGTACGGTATAGAACTTTCCATTTTTTGCGTAGGCTGGATCGAAGGTGATGGAGACAATTCCGGTGGCGTTGCCCTTGTCAGAGGCGAATTTCGGGAAGACGTCCGTGAATTTGATGTAGGGCGTGAATTTCTTCGTCGCCGTATCGAGAATGTAGAGTGTGCCGCTCTGATCGTTGACGAAAACGCGCGAGGCGGCGAGCGGGGCGTTTGCCGGCTCCGCTCTCATTGAGGAGACTCGCCCGAGTTGTAACTTGTAGTCGATGGCCGATGAATTCGCGCCTGAGTGCGTCGCGTTGGAAAGCGGTGGATTCGCGTAGTCCGCCAGCAGGACTGCCGTCCCGTCCTTGCTGACCATGGATTTGGTGGGATATTGCGCAAACGCGGCGGGCACGGCCGCGAGGAAACAGGCCAGCAATCCGAGTCCAAGGCAAATCCTTGCGCGTCGCATGACATCTTTTTTACTCGCCATTGTGAACGGCTCCTTTTTCATTATTCCGAGGCTCGAACGGCTCATACTATACCAGCCACGCGCGCAATCCATCGCGGCCTTCCCCCGCAATCATCCGTGCTCGAGAGAATCGTCGACGCTGGAATAAGACGCCCAATTTGGACTTTGAGTCTCAAAGCGCGTGGCCGCCCTGAATCAGATTGGCATTCTAACACTTGACCCTTGATCGGGCTTTTCATTTTTCTAATCGTCCCTTGGCCGTCCGAGCTTCACCCCGGACATCTCGCCAAGGATTCGAGCCCATGCAGCCATTCCGCGTCGCGGGCGTACCGCGCCCCGTTGCGGCGCCGGCGTCTCAAGGAACCACGCCTCAGGAACTTTGCTATAAACTATAATTCATATTTCTTATTAATCTGAGTTAATATACGTGGCTAGTGCTGATTAATGGATCAGGGCCGAAATTGATGGTAGCTCCCGCAATGATTGCTCTAACGCCCGCCGATGTGAAATCGAGAGATTCCGCACCGATGGCGCACGCCACTTTTCAAAAGTTGATTATCGCGAGTCTTATCGTTCTAATTTTTCCGTGGTTTTCACTGAAGGCATTCGCGCAAGGGGAAACGACGAGCGCGATTGTCGGTCAGGTGAGCGACGCGAGCGGCGCGGCGGTGCCGGGCGCCACGGTGACAATCCACAACACGGAGACCGGACTGCAGCGCATCGCCACAACCGACGACTCGGGCCGATTCAACTTTCCGCAACTGAAGCCTGGCACGTACACAGTCCGAGTGGAAGCGCAAGGCTTTGACCCGCTGCAGAATGACGCTGTGACTTCCAGCCTGGGCCAGAAGCAGTCTGTCGATTTCGTTCTCAAGATCGCACAAGCCAGAGAAAACATTGAAGTAAGCGGCGAAGCGGTGATTCTCAGCCCCGAGAATGCCAATACATCAACGACGCTCAGCGCGCCCGCACTGGAAAACCTTCCGAATCCGGGCGGTGACTTAACCTACCCTCTTCAGTTTGCCGCGGGCGCGCTTATTAATACGGCAGGCAGCAGCAATGACTTCGTCGGCGGAACGAATGGATACGGCAACGTGGAGTTCAATGGATTGCCCGCCCTCTCGAACGGGTACGTCGTCGATGGATTGGAGACCAACGACCCGCTGACGAATCTGAACAGCGGACTCTCGACAAACCTTGTCCTCGGACTGAATTCGATTTCGGAAGTGACGGTCAATACGCTTTCCTACGCCGTCGATCAGGGGCGTTACGGAGCGTCCCAAGTCGACTACGTAACCAAGTCCGGCAGCAATCAGTTCCATGGAAATCTCTACGAGTTGTGGAACGGCTCGATATTGAACGCAGCGGACTATTTCACCAACGCGGTACCGGGGCGGCAGAAGCCGGGAGCCACCGTGAATCATTTTGGGGGCAGTTTGGGCGGCCCGATTATTCACGATAAATTGTTCTTTTTCTTCGATAGCGAATGGGTTCGCATCGCGCTTCCGATCGTCACACCCACCGTCGTGCCGACCCCTTTATTTCAAGCCTATGTCATTAACAAGCTCTCGTTCGGCGGGACGGGCCCTCTCACCGGTACCATTTACCCCGCCGCGCCCATTCAGACGGTGAAGTTCTATCAAAAAATGTTCAATCTCTACGGAAACGTGAGCGGGACGCCAACCGCCGTCCTTGGCTGTCCGCTCGGCGTGGGTGGGGATGGTTGCGCAAATACCCAGAGCGTCTCGCATTCCAGCGACGATCATGAACAGGTCCAGACGCTCCGCATCGATTACAACATAGATGAGAAAAACACGACCTGGTTTCGCCTTCAGGCCGATACCGGGGCGCAAGCTGCTTTCACCGATCCGATCAATTCCCTGTTCGACTCGTTTTCTCCTCAACCGCTGTACTCCATTGCAGCCGGATATACCCACGTCTTTTCGCAGAATCTGGTGAATTACTTCAACCCCGCTTTTTCGTGGTATGGGAGCTTATTCGGGCCCGCGGATTTTCAGAAGACTCTTGCCGCTTTTCCCATCGTGCTGCAAGGTACCGTGGCGAATGCTTTCACGACGGTTGGGGGACTTGACAACACGTGGGTCCAGGGAAGGCGCGCTTCCCGTTTGTTTATCAACGACAATCTGGCCTGGAACCATGGCGCGCACGAACTCCGCTTTGGAACCAATACCCGGATTTTTCGTCTGAACGACTTTGACTTCGGGGAAGGAACTGTCCCGACCGTGACTTATAACACCCTGGAGCAATACATCTATGGAATCGCATGGACGGCGACCAAGACTTTTCCCACGTCCGCGAACGAACCCTTCAACTTCCTCAATCTCGATCTCTACGCTCAGGACACTTGGAAGCTGACCAAGAACCTTACGTGGACCTTCGGGATACGAGATACATTGAATTCCAATCCGCTAAATCCGCATCAGCAGATCGCCCGGCTGAAGGGATCTTTCAATTCCATCTCACATGACGTGGATCAGCCGCTGAACGCCACGATCCAGACCAATCTCGGCAATGTATTTTCCTCGACGCCCTTGGCGATCCTGCAACCGAGAACAGCCATCGCCTGGCAATTTGAACCTAAAACCGTGCTGCGTACCGGCTTCGGGATTTTCAGCGATATCCTGCCTGGCACCGTCGCCGATGTGGTTGGTTTCAACCCACCCTACGTCAAGACATTCCAGGGCGGACTGAATGGAACCGTTGGTGGGACGGCCATTGCGCCCGGAGTGCCGAACAGTGCGGTTGACGCAACCGTGGCCGCTAATCAATCATTCAGTTCAGGGTTTACACAGGGCCAGCTTTCCTGCGCATCCGCACTGGCGAGTCCGGCAACATGTCTTCCTCCAGTAGCCATTGCGGCTGTACCCGACGGCAAACTTCATGCGCCATACTTCATGGAGTGGAGTCTCGGTTTGGAACATGAGCTAGGAACCACGGGAAGCCTCAAGGCGCAGTACGTCGGCACGCGTGCGGTCAACCAGCCGTTCTTGACACAGGGGAATGGCTATCAAACCGTCTGCCCGGGCTGCTTTGCGCCATTCCCCTATGTGAACCCGGCCGATCCACAACGGACTGGCGTGGTCGATCCGCGATTCGGAGCGGTGACGCAATTTTCCACCGGCGCAAACAGCCATTATAACGGGCTGCAGTTGACGGCGATGAAGCGCCTCGGACACGGTCTGATGGGACAAATCAACTATACCTGGAGCCGTTGCATGGACACGGTGTCCAACGGCGGGTTCCTGCAGTTCTCGGCGGGAGGAATTCTCTCGCCGCTCCCGGGAGAATTAGCGCGGAATTATGGTCCCTGCGACTACGACATCCGGCACAATCTCAACGCGCAGTATGTCTACCAATTGCCGTTGAAGATCCAAAATCGCTCGCTTGGCTTCGCACTGAACGGCTGGCAGGTGTCGGGAACCGTGTTTTGGCATAGCGGGGTTCCCTTCTCCGTTCTGAGCACGCCGTATTCCGCCAATAGAAACGGAATTGTGAACGGCAGCGGCCCGCAATTCGCGAGCGTGGTTCCCGGCGTGCCGCTCTATGACCATAAATTCATTCCCGGTATCACACTACCGGGCACAGTTCAGTGGCTCAACCCAGATGCCTTCGTGTCAACCGTCGATCCCAGCGCGCAGCCGATCGTCGTCAACGGGCAAGAGCAAAGCGTCCCCTCAGGGTCTTGCCATGACAGCGCAAACCCCAACGATCCAAATCCAGACACTCCCCAGAATTGTCAATTCGGGAATCTCGGCCGCAACGCGCTGCGCGGTCCTCAATTCTTCTGGAGCGATTTCTACCTCACGAAGTGGTTCCCCATTACGGAGCGCGTGAAGCTGCGTTTCGACGCTCAATTTTTCAATATATTCAACCATGCGAATTTCGCACTTCCGAACAACGTGTTTGCCGGCATCCCTGGAAAGGTCTGCTCCGATGGAACGCGCTGCACCCAAATCGGATTTGGGGCGCTTACTTCCACGACTTCTCCCCCGACAGGGTTACTCGGCGTCGGGTTGGGAGGAGACAGCACCCCGCGAATGATCGCCTTTCAGATGCGCCTGGAGTTCTGAGATTTAGTGTGTGAATCTGGGCCAGTCGCCGCGAATAGCGTTTGTCTGGGTTTATTCTTTCTTCTCCCGCAGGATACCGACACTTCCACGAAATACCACGAATGATGTATCTTGGCGCGAAATGTGGTGCCTCGGGGGTGGCTTCTTGTCCATCATGGTCTCGCGCGCTGTGAAGCTTGCGGCGCTGCTTTGTTTGGGCTGCGCGGTTACGAGTTTCGCCCAGGATCCAGCGCCTGCCGGTTACACTCCAGACGCCCCCACGAAATCGTTTCTTTTGGCCCGCACGGGCGAAAGCCTTACCGCGCCGTATATCGCCACGATCCACTATTTTGAATTTTTCCAAGTCCGGAAAAAATGGGTTTATCCCGACATTGGCTACGTGGATTTCGGCAAGGGCAACTATCGTGAGTTTTTCATTGGCGGCGGGCGCACGCTTTACGACGGAAAGTTCGCCTCGTGGGATCAGGAGTTGATGTACGACCAGGCCACGGGCCCGGCAGCCAGGAGCGCGCGCTACCTGCAGCCCTATGCGATATTCCGTGTTTATTTCACACCGAAATTCCGAAACGAGACGGATTATTTCCTGTACCTGCCGTTGAACGATTCCGCCCGGATTCACTTCGTTCTCGAGAGGGCCAAGTTCGAGTACTCATTGGCAAAGAAATGGAAAATAGGCGCGGGTTACGCCGGAAATAAATTTCCCGGCGTGCCGTGGGTGAAGAAGCCGTTCATCAGCACGACGATTTCCACGCGGGCGGGCGCGTTCGAGTTCTGGCTGCAGAAAATACCGGGTGGCGCGCAAGTGCAAATCCGGTATGCGCTGGTCCATACATCCCGTTAACTGAATCGCATACTTGCTCGCCCCGCCGCAATTCAAAAGAGAGGCTGCGTCACCAAAGAGTTTTGCCGACGAGTTGGATGTGACTCAGGCACCGAAAATGTCTTTAATCGCACACGCGCGCATCGTCGTGGGGTAGACTGGACCCATGGAACGCCGAGCGCGCCGATGGCTGCTTTCTGCTCTTCTAACTTCATCCTTCTTGCTGGGCGTTGGGACAACAACTGCCCGGGGACAAGAAATTGGTCCTGCTACTCCTCCCGATGCAACACAAAATATTCCGGCGGGACAGCAAGGCTCTGTCGCGGCAAACCGAACCGTGTCGCTGCGTAAGCTGCCCGGCAATATCCTCGAAGACGAAAAAACAATCTTCCTATTTCCGAAAGAGCTGGCAAAGGGAAAACACTGGTGGCCAACCATCGGCATCCTGGGAGGCACTGTGGCGCTGGTGGCCTCGGATCCGTATACGGCGCCACCTTTCCGCACAACGACCAGGCTCAATGGCTTCAATCGCGACTTCAGCTCCGTAAATACAGCGGCTTTCATCGCTGCCGTACCCGCCGTTATGTATGGCGTGGGTTGGTTCCGCAAGAGTTCCTACACGAAAGACACAGCGCTTTTGGCGGGAGAAGCGGTGGCCGACGGATTCCTGCTGGATATTCCGTTCAAGGGAATCACCGGACGAAGGCAGCCGCTCAGTTACGCCGGAAATGGGCCGTATTCGGACAGTTTCTTCAATGGGTCGCACAATCCGGTTAATTCCGGGGGATTCTATTCGGTGCATGCATTCGCGGCGACGGCGGTCGCAACCGTTATCGCTCAACGATACCGGAAGCATCGTTGGGTGCCCTTTGTGGCCTATGGATTGGCCGGAGCAATCTGCTTTTCGAGAATCTCGCGGAGCGAGCACTTCCCGAGTGATGTTTTTTTTGGCGGAGCGATGGGATTTGTGATTGCCAAATACGCAGTGCTGCCGGCTCGCAATTGAAATCGATTCCCCCGGGCCGCCTCATGCGCGCGGCGGGATCACTTCTCCGGCGCGTAAACGGCGATGCATCCCTGTTTTTCAAGCAAACCAAAAAGGACATTGCACGCATCCGTCGGCGAGACCTGGGAAGGAATCGCGATGGGAACGAAGACGTGATTGTTCCCGCTGCTCGCCGCGACAGAGTGAGCGCCCGGGCCTGCGGGTAAATTGTAAAGCAGCTTGCCGGACTCGGCGTCGATAACGCTGAGGGTTGGCGTGGGGTTCTGGCCGCTCGGGGCATAGAATTGATTGTTGCCCGGGTTATACCAAACCTCATCCGCGCCGTGCGTATCCGCGACCGTCGTAATTATTTTCCCCGTTAGCGCATTTACAATAATGAGAGGCCTCCCGCCTCCGCAACCAACCAGCAGATGCTGGGATGGCCCAAGCGCCAGCCCGGAACCGCAGCCGGGCGTCGAGTAGGTTGTCTCCACCACGGGCGACTTCGGCTTGCTCAGGTCGAGCACAGCAACGATGGAACCATCACCCTTCGCCGGCACGGTGAGCAACATGCGGCCGCCTTTCAAACCTGGATCCCATAAAGGCTGCTCCAAACCGCTGGCGTCGGGAAAAGGAATCTTGCTGAGGACTTCATACGGCGCATCCGAGGAAATAACAGTCGCGAAGGGAGGATGTTCTTCCGGATTTCCCACTACGATGACGTGATCTTTCGGATCGAACCCGATTTCGTCCGCGCGGCACACTGCGCCGGTGGAAATCGTGGCGACAGGAGTTACTCCGGCGAAGGGAGGCTTGGCGGTCGACAGGTCAAAGACTTTCACCGTGCCATGCGCGTCGTCCGCCCAGAGATGGTTGTCAGGCGTGACTACTACACCGTTCGGTCCCATGCCCTCGATACGCCCGCACGGATCGTCAGCGGCCGGTATACCGTGGAAGCCCGTAATCCTGCCGAGGTACAAATTGTTTTCGGCGTCGAAGATGTCCACCGCGGCGTTTCCGGATTCCGCCAGGTAATATCTCCCGCGGGCAGAGTCCACCCAGCTGATGTCAAAGCGAATGGGATTTCCCGGCACAAGAATCGCGCCCATAAGTTTCAGAGGCTTCTTCGCGCCAACTCGCGGATGCGCCACAGTCGAAGGTTTCTCAGCGCCGTTCTTTTGCTGAGGAGTCTGGGCATTCACGTTCAAGATCAAAGCGAGCGCCAGCGCCACGAGAACAACGCCAAATGTTTTGAGCTTCATTGCAGTCTTCCTCCGGATATGGTCACGAGTCTGAATGCCGGACTTTGCGGCTGAGTTTATACCGAGATCTCAATTCGGGAAAGCTTGACGGCAACCTGCTAGCGACTCAGCTTGACCCAGAATCTGCCCGTTCCGTCCCGAAACACGCAAGACGGAACGGCCGCTACAAGACCGGAAGTTGGGGGGTGAAGAGGCCGCCCGACGTTTGGGCGGAGAGCAGCGCCTACGGTGATCTAGCTTCACGCAAATAATTCCTTGAAAGAATCGATCGCGCGGTGCGAGGTTTCAACTTGTTCCGTGGATTCCGTCCGAACGCAGAGTGCCGTCTGCATCCCCGCGTCGCGGGCTGCGTCCAACTCTTTCGCAACGTCGGAAATGAAGAGAATGTTTCGTGGCTCCAGGGCGAGCGCCTCGGCAATACGCCGATAGCTTTCCTGCGCGTTCTTGGGGCCGGTGTTGGTATCGAAGTAAGCGCGGAGGAAGCCGGTCAAATCTCCGGCAGCGGTGCTGCCAAAGAGCAGCTTCTGCGCCAGCACGCTACCGGAGGAAAAAATACAAACGATCTTCCCTTGCTGCGACCAGCGAGCCAGAGCCGCAGGCACATCGGGATACACCTCGCCGCGCAATTCTCCCGTGCGATAACCTTCCTGCCAGATTTTTCCTTGCAGCGATTTCAAGGCGGGGCATTTGCTGTCGCGGTCGATCAGCCAGGCGCCACAAGCAGCCGCGGACTTTAACTCAGCACCGGGAGAGTCATCCAACCATGGGGGCGGATTGAGTTGTCCGGCCGCGTCGGCTCGATGCTGCGCGCGCAAGGCATCAATGTCACTGCGAATACCGGGCTCGCTTCCGTGCACCAACAGGAATTGCTGCAGTCTCTGGCGGGCAAAAGGAAAAAGAGTTCGGAAGACGAAATCGATGGGAGTGGTCGTGCCTTCGATGTCCAGCAGGATGGCTTGAATCGAGTTTCCGCCGGACGGCACTGCCACTGCTAGCTGACCGCCGGAGGAGCGGGAATGTAGGTTGGTCCAAAGCAAACCGGCTCATAACCGCGATCGGCGCCGCTACCGGTGTAGTGCGGAGTCCAGCCGGCAGGATCCTGGAACAAGCGAATCGCGCGAATGCAGCGGTCGGAGCACAGATCGAACCAGTGGTGAGTTCCGAGCGGCACTCGAATCAGGTCTCCTGCACCCACTTCGATAGCGACCACCGGCCCTTGTTTGGGATGAATATGAAATACGCCCCTGCCCGCAAGGATGAAGCGAACTTCATCCTCATCATGCCAATGTTCGGTGTTGAACCTTGCCAGCATGGCATCCAGACCGGGCGTCTTCGGATTGACGTCAATCACATCCGCGGTAACGTATCCGCCGCGGGTCTTGAGCTCTTCTATCTTTGGCTTGTAAGCCGCAAGGATTTCCTCGGCGCTCGCGCCGGGAGCGAGCGACGCACTCGGCTCCCAACGTTCGTATTCAATGCCCATTCCCGCGAGATAGCTGGTGATCTCTCCCGCCTCGCTCAGCGAACGCTTCTCGTCTGGGATTCTAAGCAGAGCCATTGGGATGCACTCCTTGCCCGTCGGCAGGCGAATGGATGCGAAACTCCAAGCATTATACTCCGGTTCGGGACCGGCCCAATATTTCCAAAAGAAACTCCAGGACTTCCACATGGCGCTTGGCTTCGGCCAGGTCCTGTCCCCAAGTGTAAAGTCCGTGGCGGCGAAGCAGGAAGCCGTGAACAGCGGGGTCGCGTTTCAGCAGCGCTCGAACTTTCTCTGCAAGTTGAGAAATGTCCTGGCAATTCTCGAGGATGGGAAGGATTTCCCGATGCTCGTGCGTGTGGATGTCGCGCAGACCCTTGAGCATCTCAAATCCTTCGAGAGCGACAGCGCCATCGGCGGCAAAAACGTCAGAAAGCAGAGTGCTCCACAGCGAATGCGTATGCAATACCGCGCCAGCCCCACGGGTGTGGACGATGGCAAGGTGAATTCCCGTTTCCGCCGAGGGCAGCCCGTTCCCGCGAACGACGCGCGCCGCATCGTCGATTTCCAGGAATTGTTCCGCGCCGAGCGCGCCTTTATCCAGTCCTGTTGGCGTGATCGCCAGGCGCAACGGCCGCTCGCTCACCACCGCGCTGAAATTTCCACTCGTTCCGAACACCCATCCGCGCTGGTAGAAGCTCCTCCCGATCTCCGCGAGAGCGGCAGTCATAATTTGAAAGCGTGCGCCCGATTCTTTCCGGCGGGAGTGTCGAGACGGTTTGCTCGGGTTTCGGTTCCTGGCGCCATTCATGGCACGGATTATCGCACGCTCGGCCTGTCAACGGAATTTCCACAACGTCACGTGGAGGCGCCGATCTCCCTTAAATTATCTTCGCTTGGCCAAGCTACCTGTAGTATCAAGTGCGCCTGCGCGCCGGCGATCGCCGCGCAGTTGGAGAAAAAATGGCCACAAGCTATCGCTGGTTCCGGGCGGGGGATCTGAACGGTTTCTTCGCGCTGATGTTCGACAACGTCGCGAATCTCGTGATTCTGGCGAGTATTCTGACCGGCGCGTTCGGTTTCCCCTTGTCGATCGTTCTGTACCGCATGGTTCCCGGCACCGCCATGGGGGTCCTGGCCGGCGATCTATTTTACGCGTGGATGGCAGGTCGCCTCGCAAAACAGACGGGCCGCGACGATGTGACGGCGATGCCGCTCGGTCTGAACGCTCCCAGCATCTTCGGAATGTCCTTCGGCGTTCTGGGTCCCGCATATCTCGCGACTCACGACGCGTATCTGGCGTGGAAGATGGGCATGGCAGTGACAGTTCTCGTGGGCGTGTTCAAGATTGCGCTCTCGTTTTTCGGCAATGCGGTTCGGCGAGCCCTGCCGCGTGCCGCGCTTTTAGGCTCGATCGGTGGAGCGGGCCTCGCGCTCATTGCCCTGCTGCCAATGCTGAAAATGTACGCCGACCCGATTCCGGGTTTGTTGGCGTTCGGCGTGATTCTGGTTTCGCTGGTGGGCAACGTGAAGATTCCGGGAAAAGTGCCGGGCGCTCTGGCATCGGCGCTGGTTGGCATTGCCGCTTTTCATCTTCTCCGCGCCTTCCACATTGTGAGTCCCATCGCGGCGCGTCCGGTTAGCGTTCCGGCGGCATTTCATATGGCGTTCCCGTGGCCAAGCGTGGCGTTCGTGGGCGGTCTTTCGCTCGCTTGGGTTTACCTGCCGATCATCCTGCCATTCTCTTTGTCGACCGTAGTGGGAGGCATCGACAATACGGAAAGCGCCGCAGCCGCCGGCGATGTATACGACACGCGGGCCATCCTGCTTACCGAAGGTTTCTGCACATTGCTGGCAGGGCTCTGCGGAGGCGTCGTGGAGAGCACGCCCTACATCGGGCATCCGGCTTACAAGGCGATGGGGGCGGGCGCAGGCTACGTGATTCTGACCGCCTTGTTCATAGGATTCGGCGGCGTCCTTGGCTACCTGCCGTTCTTTGTGGCGTGGATTCCGGCGGCAGCGATTGCGCCGATTCTGGTCTACATTGGTCTCGAAGTCATTTCCCAAGCTTTTTTAGCGACGCCCGCAAGACACGGCTTGGCAGTTGCGGTTTCCCTACTGCCTTCACTGGCGTTTCTGATTGCGCTTGAAGTGACCGCGGCGCTGGGAGCCGTCGGCGCTCGGGCGACCCAGCTGACTGGCGATGTTGGAGAAACGATCCGAACAGTGATCCTGCTTGGCAATGGGTTCATCATTTCGGCATTGATTTGGGGAGCGGCCACGGCCGAGCTTATCGATCGCCGCTTCGGGCGCAGCACATGGTGCCTGGCCGCAGGCGCGCTGGCTTGCCTGTTCGGGGTGATCCACTCACCCGCGGCTGAGGGGACATTCGTCCTGCCCTGGCGCGCGGGCTCGCCGCTGCCTTGGCATTTTGCGTTCGGCTACCTGGGCGCGGCGTTGGTGGTGTGGGTCGCGAGGTTTTTCCCGAAGGGCGATCCGGTTCCCGGACACTGAGCGCCCGTTTACAAGAGCTGTGATGCCACGATTGGCTTTGAGTAGCACAGCCACTCTCGGCTGTGTGGTTTTGTAGTTTGCGCGGGCGGGCGCCAGGCAAAGCTACGGTCTGCAAAACCCGCAAAGGCAGGAGTGCCTGTGCTGCTTAAACCATTGATGCGTTGATCTTTGGTCCTTTTTGAGACATGGTCACGTCTAATTTTCTTCACTCAGCGGAAAGTACGATCGGCTTTTGCGTAAGCAGCGCAACGAGCGCGGCAGGATCGGTGACGGGCGGGCGGCACGTCGTGCCGACGCAGACCAGCGCTTGCGCAACGTCGGCGCGAAGGTGCGGCAGCGTTTCAGCCAATGCGGGCGCAAGAGCATCGGGCGATGCCATGCGCTCCGGCGTGACTCGAAGAACGGCTTTGCCGAACCGGTAGACGGAATTCGCGGCTATTTCGAGCCCGGCCGCCTGAGGATCTTCGATCGCGCCGGTGATGACCACCTCGAACGGCCGTCGTGCGTGGAGCACAGCCGCAAGTCCGTAGCTTGCGGCATGAATCCCAAATTGCGGCGCAATGCCGGCAAAGGCTTCGAGCGTCGCTTCCGCGCAGGCACGGTAGCGCGCGTCTCCGGTGTAGCCGTGCATGCGGTCGAGCAGAATGGCCGCGGAGGAATTTGCGCCGGGGGTTGGAGAATCCTGAAGGGGCTTGCGGCGCAGTTCGAGCCCGCCCATCGGAGGCGCGCCCGAAGCGCGGTCATAGAAGCCTCCTCCCTGCGTGTCAAAATATTCGGCGACGGCAAAATCCGCAGCGCGTCGAGCGGCGTCGAAATATTTCTTGTCGAGAGTCGCCTCATAGGCGTCCAGCAGCGCGATGCCCGCAAAAATTTGATCGTCAAGCGATCCGTCGAGGCGCGCGCCTCCCATGCGATGCGCGAATCCGCGCGCGTCGCTCCAGGCTTCAGCCAGCATGCGATCGAGCGTCTTGAGCGCGAAGGCCCGGCACGCCTCGCCCTTCCCTCCGCCAAGCACCGCCGCCGCATCGAGATACGCCGAGACAAACATCGCGTTCCAAGCCACGTAATAAGTCGTGTCCACAAACGGCGCGGGCCGCGCCTCACGCGCCGCCAGCATTTTTCCCTTGGCGCGCGCCAGTGTGTCGAGAACTGTGGCCATGTCCGTGCCGCCGCCAATCGTTTTTGTCACATCTGCATTGGAACGCGCAATCCACAAGACATTTTTGGCCGGATTGTGGTGCATTTCGCCGTGCGCTTCGACGTCATAGCGAAGCTCAACGACGCGCGCCTCTTCTGGCGTGAGGATCGCGCGCACTTCGTCCAGCGTCCACGTGAAGTAATCGCCGTCGTCGTCGAGCGTTTGGTCGGCGTCCTGGCTGGCGTAGAAACCGCCGCGCGACTGGTCCGAGAGCACCGCATTCGTCCAATCGATGATCCCTTCGGCGATCTCGCGAAACAATGGTTCGCGCGCGACCTGGAACCCATGCAAAAAATTCTTCAGCAATTCCGAATTGTCGTACGACATTTTCTCGAAATGCGGCACGCACCATCGCTCGTCCACCGAATAACGGTGAAACCCGCCGGCAAGCTGGTCGTAAACGCCTCCGGACCCCATTTTTTCAAGCGTGAACGCGGCAACTTCCAGCATCCGCATGCCGCCGCCTGCCTGGAAGCATTCAAGCAGCAGATCGAGCGCCGCAGGATGCGGGAATTTCGGCGCGCGGCCAAATCCTCCGTTGCGCGGATCAAATAAATGCACGATGGACTCGGCCTGATCCTCCGCCACGCGCGAATCGAATTCTCCCCTCCCGCCCGCAAACGTTTCCGCTTTGGCCACCGCTTCAGCGAGGCGTGACGCGGCCTCTTCCACTTCCGCCCGCCGGTCGCGAAATCCCGCGGCGACGGCTTCGAGAATCCGGCGGAAGCCGGGACGCCCCATGGCGTCTTCGGGAGGAAAATAAGTGCCGCCGAAAAATGGTCGCCCGTCGGGCAGCAAAAATCCGGTGAGCGGCCAGCCGCCCTGCCCGGAAAGCGTGCTGATGGCGGCCTGATAACGCGCGTCCACATCGGGCCGCTCGTCGCGGTCCACTTTGACGGGAATGAAAAGTTGATTGATGATTGCGGCCAGCTGTGGATTTTCGTAGCTTTCGCGGTCGATCACGTGGCACCAGTGGCACCAGACGGCGCCGATGTCGAGCAGGATGGGCTTGTCCTCGGCGCGTGCTCGTGCAAAGGCTTCCTCGCCCCACTCGTACCAGTCCACTTCCTGATGCACGGCGGAGCGGAGATATGGGCTTGCGGCTCGGGCGAGGCGGCCTTCGGATTTTTCGTTCACGGTATTCCTTCCCGGACGCTCGAGACGCGGCCGCGCGCAGATTGTTTTCGTTATTGGATCGGATGCTGGGGACCGGAATCTTCGGGATCGATCGGCTTGCGGCCGGAAAAACCTTCGTCCTGGCGGTGATAAAAACGGATACGGTCTTCGCCCAGCCGCCAGCACAGGTAGACCTCTTCCTCTTTGATCACGGAGGGAAAATCCACCAGACCCGAATCCAGGTCTTTCACGATGCAGCCTGTCGCCTGGATCTGGTCCAGAGCGTCCTTGACCTTGGCGACGACGCGGTTGAGATCGGCGCGCATCCGCGCAGCAACGTCGTAATCAATGGTGATGCCGCCCATGACCTGGATGCGGTTGGCGATGGCGCTTAAGCTCTCTTCCAGGTCGGCCATCAGGCGGCGCCCTTCCATCGCGTCAATCAGAAGCGGCTCGACTTCGCGCCGGGCATGCTCCGCCTCCGAGAGGCTGAATAGTTTCGGTTCGTTTTCTTCGTGGTCCATGGATCTTGCCTGTCACAAGCTGGGACATGCGCAACGCTTGCCACGTCCCATCCTGGCTGCCTTGGATGCGAGGCTGCCGGGTGAGGTTCCATTGTCATTCATTGCGCGGCGCATTTCCAGTGGAGACGCCGAGGTAGCACAGGCACTCTTGCCTGTGCGGTTTTCGCGATTGCCGACGTGCCGAAAAGCGCACAGGCAAGAGTGCCTGTGCTACAAAAAGCGTGATCCCGAAACGAATGTGGTAGAGTTTTGCCCCGATGCGCATCTTCGTTCTGGGGACCGGAGCAACCGGCTCTTATCTCGCACACCTGCTCACGCGACAGGGGCACCAGGTTACCTGCGGCGACCGCGACCTCGACCGCGCCCGCCGGTTCCTCGGCAAGAAGAGCGCGATCCCGGTCGTACAGGTCAACGCGCGGAACCTGTGGGGAATCGTGCGCGCCGCGAAGGGATCGCAGTTGCTTGTGAACGCGAGCGCCGCGGTCTTCAACGAAATCGTTCTGCGGGCGGCGCTGAGGATTCGCTGCCATTACATGGACCTGAGCGCGCACCTCACGCGCAATCCGTTCAAGGCCGAGCAGCTTCGCTTCGACAAACGTTTTCAGCAGAAGAACCGCTGCGCAGTGATCACTGCCGGCGCCGCACCCGGTTTGACGAATCTATTCGTGGCTCGCGCAGCTGCGTTGATGGACTCGGTGGATTCGGTTTACATTCGCCTCTACGAAAGCACCGAAAGCGATGATCCGGTCTCGCAGTGGTCCGCAGAGGTTTCTTTCGATGAGGCCATTTCCCTTCCCCGCGTTGTGCGCGACGGCCGATTCCGATTCGGCAAGCGTTTCGCCGAGCGGGAAAAATTTCGTTTTCCCCCGCCGATCGGCGAGGTGAATGTCGTCCTTGCGGCGCAGGATGAAGTCGGCACCGTCCCCTATTTCCTGAAGTTGAAGGAAATGGACGTAAAAATTGGCGGCAACGAAATCGACCGGCTGCGGCGCTGGTACCGGCAGGGGAAGCTTTCCAAGTCGCGGGGACTGGTCGCGTCGCGATTTCCTAAGACGCCAAGCCCGCGGCAAGTGGCCCGGTTGATCCGAAAAGGCAGCTTACAGAACGCGCGCTTCGCCGCCGCTGTCATCGTGCGCGGGATAAAGCAGGATCGACCCATTGAAGTGCGCTACGACGCGATCTTTCCGTCGCTCTATCAAATCCGCCTGCGCGGCCTGGCCCTCTCGCCCGTTTCCTACGCCACGGCGCAAATGACATCGCTGTTCATCAAGCATTTTCCGCGCGACTCGGCCGGCGTTTTTCCTCCCGGCGCAATCCCGCTGGAAAACAGGCAAGCGATTTTCAAGGATCTGAAGTCGCGCGGCATCCGCGTGACGATGAAAATCACGAAGAAGAAACCGGCAGACGACGAAGAAGAATTCTAGACGGTATTCAGTGGGACGGGCTTCAATCTGTCGGGTTTTGCGCGGGCGAAGTTGAAACCCGACAGGCTGAAGCCCGTCCTACTGTCTGCCGCTACGGCCGCGCTTCGTAAATCAAATTGAACGGCGTCTCCGTGGCGCGGCGGAACCTGGAAAATCCTCCCTCGGTCACCACTTTCCGCATGCGCGCTTCTCCTGCCTGCGCGCCCAGCGCCAGCCCCACTTCTTGTGAAAGCGACGCCGGTGTGCAAAGGAGCGTAGAGGCGGAATAAAACGCCCGGCCAATCGGATTCAGATTATCTTCCACGCGATCGTTCGCAAATGGCTCGACTATCATCCAGCTTCCCTGAGGCGCAAGGGCGGAATGTACGTGGCGCGACGCGCCGACCGGGTCGCCCATGTCATGCAGGCAGTCGAAAAATGTGACCAGGTCGTAGCCGGTCCCCGGGAAATCCTTCGCGTGGGCCACCTCAAAATCCACGCGGTCCGCGACTCCAGCTTCGCGGGCCCGTGCGCGGGCCGTCTGGATCGAGCCCTCGTGGTAATCAAAACCGGCGAAGGTGGATTTCGGGTAGGCCTCCGCCATCAGCACCGTGGAAGCGCCATGACCACACCCCACGTCCGCCACTCGCGCTCCGGCCTTGAGCCGCGCCTCAACGCCCGTGAGCGCGGGAATCCAACCGCTGATCAGGTTCGCGGCGTATCCAGGGCGAAAAAATCGCTCGGTGCCGTGGAATAATTCGTGGTCGTGCTCGTGCCAGCCCATGCCTTCGCCGGTGCGAAAGGCTTCGATTAGTTTCGGTACGGCTTTTGTGGCGGCGATGGCAAGCTGAAAGGCGCCCGGCAGAAACGCGGGACTCTTTTCATCGGCGAGAGTGAAGGCCTGCTCTTCGGTTAGGCGGTATCGCCCGGTGCTTGCGTCGAGCGTGACGTATCCGCCGGCGGCCTGTGACGCGAGCCACTCGCGCACGTAGCGCTCCGCGGTTCCAGTGCGAGTGGCAAGTTCCGCGGGAGTTTGCGGGCCGCCGGTTGCCAGACCTTTGTACAGGCCAAGCTTGTCGCCAATGATGACGCAGGCGGCGTGCAAGGTTGCGCCGAATTCATTCACACCGCGAGAAAGCATTTCATTCAACTTATTCTGGTCAAGCGCCATGGCCTACCTCCGATCTATTTGGATTCGCACTGCACGAAGAGGCTGGAATGCATACACAAGAACCTTGCGCTAGCGTCTCGAAGTTGCGACTAGATTCCACGGATTCTACCCGTGAGGCAGACGCAACGCAAATGGCGATTCTCGATAGCCAGGCTAGATTAGAATGAAGGACTTATGCGCCGCGATTCAATGGCATCTCCGGGGCGCGATCATCACTCCGGGGAAATTGCTTCGGCCTCCGCTTCGAGCGCAGCGCCGGTAGGGTGTTCATCTCCGCTTTTCCTGCCCTGAGGCGGATGAATTAAAATGGGAAGAATGAGGGCGCATGTCATTATCCCGGCAATCAGGTAGAAGGCCTGGGTGTAATTTCCGTTAATCTGCCGCAGGTAAGCGAAAAGCAGAGGGCCAAACACGGCTGCAAACGCCCAGGGCACCATCATCAATCCAAAAATGGAGCCAACGTCTCGCGGCCCGAAGTAGTCCGCCGCAAAGGCGGGAGTAATGCCATACGCCCCTCCGTAACACATCACCACAAGGAATGTAGCGATGAACAGAAGCGGTAGCGAGTGGATGTTGTGGTACGTCCAGAAGAGCAACACTTCAACGAGATACATCATGAAAAAGGCCGCTTTCCGGCCTGCCAAATCAGAAACCCAGGACCAGAAAATTCGTCCGGCGCCGTTACCTGCAGCGACCCAACCGACAAGGCCCGCCGCCGTGGCCACGCTGGCTTTTCCCATTTCCTGAAAAATCGGAGACGCCTGCGTGACAACCGATAAGCCCGACATCGTGTTGATAGACATCAAGAAGCAGATGGCCCACCATTGCCAGGTGCGCAATGCTTCGCCAAGCGTATAGTCGCGATCGGAGCGCTGCGAAATCTGCGAGGCCGAAGGAGCCCAGCCGGCAGGTTTCCACCCGTCCGGCGGATTTTGCATGCAAGTTCCCGCACTGATGGCCACAACTCCATACGCAATGCCGAGATAAGCGAAGGTCGGCATCAACCCTGCGTGCTGGATTAACCATGCCGCCGCGGGCGCCGAGAACAACGCTCCCGCGCCGAATCCGGCCACCGCCAGTCCAGTAATAAATCCACGGTGATCGGGAAACCATTTCACCAGAACTGCTATAGGAACGACGTAGCCCATTCCAAGTCCGATGCCCCCAATCACCCCGTAACTGAGGTAAAGCCACCAAAGTTTGTCGCCCGAAAAACTGGCCAGGAACACGCCCCCGCCCCACAGCAAGCCTGCGGTCATCGCCACAACTCGAGGGTGTCTGCGCTTCATCAACAAACCGCCCAGGTAGGCCGAAAGCCCCAGAAAAAACCAACTGATCAGGAAAGTCCAGGTGACTTGCGTGATGGTCCAGCCAAATTCTTTGGTGAGAGGAATGCGAAAGACGCTCCAGGCGTACGCGGAGCCGAGAGCCATTTGCATGAATATGCCGGCGACGGCAATCCACCAACGGTTCAGCACGGGCATGATTCCTCCACCGGCGTTTCAGCTAGCAGTTTTGAGAATGCCAACCTGCGCTCCGTTGCCCTGCAATTTCGCATTAAAGGGCCGCTTTGGCAACTCCCGCTTGCATGCACCACTCCTCCCAGGCGCGGCCCTGGCTCAGCGGCTGGGTGTGAAGTTCGCCCGACTGGTCCACTTCCCCGGGCGAAAGATACGTGACCTCCTTGCCCATGGACATGGCCTTGATGAGGACCTCGGCGTTCAGGCGCAAATAGAACGTTGTAAACACAACGTCCGGAATTGATTTTCCGGCGATCACGCTGCCGTGGCCGCGCATCAGCGCCGCCCTGCCTCTGCCTACCGCTCGCGCGAGAGAATCTCCCATCTCGTTTGATGTGACCAGCAAATTCGTGTCGCCGAATTTGTCGCGGATATCCCAAACGGGCACTTCGTGCCCGATGACCGCTGCGGAGTGAAGCGCCGGCCGCATCACCGTTTTGGTGACGGCCAGCGGAAGCAGTTCATGAGCGTGATTGTGGCAGATGGCTACGACGTCCGGCCGCGCCTGGTAGATACACCCGTGAATAAATCGCTCCTTGTAAGGGTTGAAGCCGCGCAGATCGACGGGCGTGCTGTCCAGATTGAATTCCAGGATGTCTTCCTTGGTCACGAGGCTGGGCGCGCGCGACCGCGACATAAAAAATCGCTGGGGATTTTCGGGATTGCGCACCGTCACGTGGCCGAAGGAATCCACCAGCTTCAAGTGTGCGACGACGCGGTTCGCAATCACCAGTTCCGATACTGCCGCGCTGACATCCACCGAAGAATTCCTCCGGATTCGATTTCCAGGATGAAACAGTGCTGGAAGTTTGCACGCATCCGCAAGCGACTGCAAGCCTTTAAGTAGGACAGGCTTCCAGCCTGTCGGGGTTCATGTAGCCAGGCAGGAATCAAAACCGACAGGCTGGAAGCCTGTCCTACAAAAAGCTGCCCCCGGCGAGCCGGGGGCAGCTGGAAAGTTTCGAGATGGCGGAGGAGCTTAGTCGCCGGCAACGTGCTCGGCCACCTGAGGCTTCGCCGCGCCGTTCCCGTTACCCTTGGCGTTGCTGATAGTTACTGGGGCGACAGACGGAGTAGCCTTCTTGATGTCCGTGATCGAGCCGATTTGCACCACTTCCTGCGGCGACTGCTTGAGGACGAGTTCCTCGTAAATCTTGCGGACGCGGGCCTCTTCCTTGAGGAAATCGGCGCGTCGCCGCGCTCGATTTTCCTCGGCGGCCGTGTTCGGCACCTCGTGGTCGACTTGGCGGACACGCGCGGCGTCCTCGGCGTCAATCACGAGCGAATGATCGTAGGCATCGAGGCTCACGGCCTTGCCCTTGGCGTAGATCTCGTGCTTGCCGTGTTCCTTGTACCACTGGGCGACGGTCGCGTTCTTGTACATGTTCTCGATGATTTTGCGCCAGCCGATACCCGTGTTGTACGCGCAGAAGGAAATTTCGCCCTGCTGCGTCGCATACGGGATGATGCACATCTCGGTGCGGCGGAAATCATAGTTGAACAGGTCCT
>Ga0210409_10001416_pt1 | contig 31619 bp, 20 predicted proteins | sample IncBWH17MmetaG_FD_161649 | JGI IMG/M metagenome (GOLD analysis project Ga0210409, IMG submission 161649) | Forest soil microbial communities from Barre Woods Harvard Forest LTER site, Petersham, Massachusetts, United States - Inc-BW-H-17-M | ecosystem: Environmental > Terrestrial > Soil >...
GGCGTCGATCTTGTACTTCTGGCCGCGGCTCTCAAGCACGTCGGCTAAGGTTTTCTCTGCTTCGGCCCAGACCTCGGCGCTGCCGAGGGATTTCTCGGGGCGGGTCGAGAGCTCGATCAGGTATTCGTAGCCGAAGACGCCCAGAATCTCGTGGACGAGATCGAGCAGACGGCCGATTTCTGTCCGCACCTGGTCCGGTGTGCAGAACACGTGTGCGTCGTCTTGTGTGAAACCACGCACACGGAGCATGCCATGCAGCACGCCGCTGCGTTCGTAGCGGTAGCAGGTGCCGAATTCGGCGTAGCGGATGGGGAGGTCCCGGTACGAGCGGGCACGTGATTGATAGATCGCGATATGACCGGGGCAGTTCATCGGTTTGGGGCGATACGCCGCCCCTTCGACCTCCATCGCGCCAAACATGTTCTCGCGGAACGTCTGCAAGTGGCCAGAAATCTCGTACAGGCGCTCGCTAGCGATATGCGGTGTGTAGACGAGGTCGTAGCCGTGCCGCAAGATGAGATCTTGCTCGAACTTCTCGATCTCGTTCCGCACGATAGCGCCTTTGGGGTGCCAGAGAATCAGGCCTGGACCCACGCGCTGGTCGGTCGAGAACAGGTCGAGCTGCGCCCCGAGCACCCGGTGGTCGCGGCGCTTGGCTTCCTCGAGGCGATGGAGATGCTCGTCGAGAGCCGCCTTTGACCAGAAGGCGGTGCCGTAGATACGCTGGAGCATCTGGCGCTTCTCGTCCCCGCGCCAATACGCCCCCGCGGTATTCAGGAGCTTGAAGTGCTTCAGATAGCCGGTGTCGGGGACGTGGGGCCCGCGACAAAGATCGGTAAACGGCCCGTCCGTATAGGTCGAGATGACCTCATCCGGCCCCAACTCGGAAATGCGCTCGAGCTTGAGCGGGTCGTCGGCGAACTCTTCGAGGGCCTCGCCGCGCGACACTTCCCGGCGCATGAACGGGTACCCCTCGGCCACGACGCGCTGCATCTCGGCCTCGAAGGCGGCCACATCCTCGGGCGTAAACGGCTCAGCCACACCGAAGTCGTAGTAGAAGCCCTCCTCGATCGCCGGGCCGAATCCGATCTGCGCCGACGGCCGCAAACGGCGGACCGCGGTGGCCAGGATATGGGCCGCCGAATGACGGAGGACGGCAAGCGCGCGCGGGTCCTTTTCGGTGAGAACTAAGAACTCGCCGTCCGTTCTGAGCGGTGTAACGAGATCCTGCACTTGTCCGTTTACGACAACCGCGATGGCGGCCTTGGCCAGCCGTGGGCCGATGGACTCGACCACGGCGAGCGGATGGGTGCCCTCGGGCACCTCCCGCAGGGAGCCGTCCGGTAGAGTCAGTCGGAGCATGCGAGCCGGAGCGCTTGTGGTCACACTACTTACCCCCGCCGATCATCGGCGCGAGTGAGGTCTGATATCGGAAATAAAACAGTACGCCCGCGACCGTTACGATCGCGACGGCGACCCAGACCACGTATCGCCATCGTGGCATTCGGAGAGAAAATTAGAGTGGAAAAGTGGCCTTGTTCTTGCCCGCCACAGACTTGGAAGCTAATCGTTGACATCCACGCCTCGCCACGGGAGTCCCCCCTATGTCTCGGTATCGGATCCGCGTCAACGACGACGACGAGAGCTCGCCAAACGGCCTGCTGCTCCTGGCCGCGGGGGCGCTCGCCGGGCTTGCGGCCGGAGTGTATCTATCACAACGGTACGGTGGCGTCGCCGGTGTGACCTCGCGGCTCAAGTCGCGATTTGCCGGCGCCACGAAGCACGAAGGCGAGGAGCACGAAGAAGGGGACGAAGAGCTCGAGGAAGAGGCGTTCGAAAGCGCCAACGAAGAGCTCGAGGAACGCGTCCTCTCGGCGTTTACGAACGATCCGACGCTCCGCGAGCGCGCCGTCGATATCGGCGCCGTGGCCGAACACACCATTGAGCTCACCGGTCACGTGTTCACCGAGCGCGAGTTGGACTACGCCTCGGTCATCGCGCGTGGTGTGCCAGGCGTCGAGACCGTCGTGAACCGTCTCAGCGTGCGTCAGGACGAGCAGGCCGAAGAGTCCGACGACGTGGAAGTCGAAGAGACCGACGACGACCTGGAAGACGAAGCGCAGTACGCGGAGAGCGACTGGGGCGACGAGGACGCCCTCGATCCTCTGCCTCCGCGGCCGGTCGACACGCATACGGCGCAGGACATGCGCACGGAGCCTCCGGCACCATCCGCCTGACCGCCGCCGTCGTTATCTTCACCCGATGACGGCCAGCATCCCCGAGACGGCGCGTCCCGTGATTACGGACGCCGAGATCTACGATCGTTGGTTGGCGAGCGGGGGGTTTACCGCGCACGCCAAACGGTCCAGACGGGTGGGTGGGGACAAGGACCCATTCGTGATCGTCATGCCGCCGCCGAACGTGACGGCGGTTCTGCACGTGGGGCACTCGCTTGGCGCGGTCGTCCAGGACGTCCTCATCCGCTGGCGGCGCATGGCTGGGGACGACACCCTCTGGGTTCCTGGGACCGACCACGCGGGCATCGCGACGCAGAACATCATCGAGAAGCAGCTGATGGCCGAAGGCTCGTCGCGTCAGGCGCTCGGGCGCGAGGCGTTCGTGGCGCGCACGACGGCGTGGGTGGCGGAGACTGGCGGCACGATCTTGCAGCAGCTGCGGGCCGTTGGCGCCTCCGCCGATTGGACACGCACACGCTATACGCTTTCACCCGAGCTCTCTCGCGCCGTCCGCGAGGCTTTCGTCCGCCTGTACGACGAGGGGCTCATCTACCGCGGCCACAGGGTCATTCATTGGTGTCCTCGCGATCTCACTTCGTTGAGCGACGAAGAAGCCGAGCACGAGGAGACGAAGGGTCAGCTGTACTACGTGCGCTACCCTCTGCACGACGACCCTTCTCGCGCGATTACGGTCGCTACGACGCGTCCGGAGACCATGCTCGGCGACGTGGCTGTCGCGGTGCACCCGGCCGATGAGCGCTATCGTGATTTCATCGGTAAAGAACTCACGCTGCCCCTCGTTGGCGTCGGCATTCCAGTGATAGCCGATGAGGCGGTGGATCCGACGTTCGGGACCGGCGCGGTGAAGGTCACGCCGGCGCACGATCCGAACGACTTCGAGATCGGGCAGCGGCACAATTTGCCGATGCCCGTGATCATGACGCCGGACGCGAAGATGGACGGGGAGCGCGTGCCGGATCGGTTCCGGGGATTGGACCGGTTCGATGCGCGCGCGGCGATCGTGGCCGAGCTCCGCGAGCGCGGCGCGCTCACGCAGACGAAAGAGATCGAGCATGCCGTGAGGCACTGCTATCGGTGCGACACTATCGTCGAGCCGCGCCTGTCGGATCAATGGTTCGTCCGCATGAAGCCGCTCGCCGAGCGCGCGTTGCACGCGTGGCGGCAGGGGGCGTTGCGGATACTCCCTGAGAGATATGAGAAAGTGTACGAGAATTGGCTCGAAGGGATCCGCGACTGGAACATCTCACGCCAGCTCTGGTGGGGGCATCGCATCCCGGTGTTTTACTGCGATGCGTGTGGCTGGTATGGGGCCAGGAAAGAGGATCCCACCTCGTGTCCGGCCTGCGCTGCGACCGGTCAGATCCGACAAGACGAGGATGTGCTCGACACCTGGTTCTCGTCCTGGCTCTGGCCCATGTCGACGCTCGGATGGCCAGACGACACGCCGGATCTGCGCGCGTTCTATCCGACTGATGTCCTCGTGTCGGCGCCGGAGATCCTGTTCTTCTGGATCGCGCGGATGGTGATGTCCGGGCTGCATTTCATGGGGCGCGTGCCGTTTCACACGATCCTGCTAACCGGGACCGTGCGCGACACGCAGCATCGGAAGATGTCGAAGTCGTACGGCAACGGGATCGACCCGCTCGACGTCGTGCAGCTCTTTGGGGCGGACGCGCTTCGATATACGCAACTGGCGAGCATGGGAATCGGCACGGACATCATCCTCGATCCCAATGAGATCGAGGAGAGTTTCGCGCCGGGGCGTAATTTCGTCACGAAGCTCAAGAATATTGCGCGGGCGTTGGAGCGTGTGGGTCCGGACGACGTGCGGCGCATGGGCGAATTCGCCAAGCCCGAGTTCTCGCGCGCCGACTGCTGGATTCTCTGCCGGCTCGACGCCGCGATCGGCGCCTGCGATGCGGCGCTCGGACCCGCGCGACCCGAGCGCGGGATCTGGACTGACAACAAGTACGAGGGGCTTCGTCTCAACGAGTACGTCGAGGCCGCACGGACCTTTGTCTGGGACGACTTCGCCGCCTGGTATCTCGAGCACTGCAAGGCGCGGCTCGCGCCCGACTGGGATATGCGCGACCGCGCCGTGGCGCGGGCCATCCTGGTGCACGTGTTCGACATGGCCCTGCGGCTGCTCCACCCGATCGTGCCGTTTGTCACCGAGTCCCTATGGGAGCACCTGCCCACGACCGACGAGCACGCGATCCTCGCGACCTCCCGCTGGCCGACGGCTCGCGATGGCTGCAACGACGGGAAGCGGGCGACCGAGTACGAGCGCGTGCGCGAGGCCGTGAGCGCGCTCCGCCAGCTACGGGCCGACTATAACGTGCCACCCCGCCGGGTCCTCGACGCGACCATCGTGCCGACCCTTCGCTCGCGTACGGTGTACGTCGAGGAGGCCGAGGCGGTCGGTCGGCTCGCCGACTGCAACGTGCGGGTCGGTGAGGCGAACGGTACGTTATCCGCGACCGCGGTGCTGTCCGATGGGTCGTCGGTCGTGTTGTCGTTGGCCGGCGCCATCGACGCCGAGAAAGAGTGCGCGCGGTTTCAGGCCGAGCTCGCGAAGCTTTCGGCGCAGTTGGAGTCGCTGCGGAAGCGACTGGCCAATGAGAAGTTTGTGCAGAATGCCCGACCTGATGTCGTCGAGGACGAGCGGCGGAAAGAGCGCGAGTGGACACTGCGGGAGGAAGAGCTAGCGCGGAAAGTTCGCGCACTGTGCGGAACATAGTACGCGGCGCCGGCCGCTTCGCGGCGGCGACCGCGCGCCGGGTCGATTCCGGCGACCGGCTCCATATCGTTCGACAACGGGCCGTGCTCATGGTGACGGCGGCGATGGTGGCATGTGCGTCGGAGCAGTTTCCTCCGGGAGGTCCGGAGCGACATGCCCCACCGAGGCTGATGCAGCTGATCCCCGAGACGAACGCCGTCAACGTGAAAACGGATCGCGCGGTGTTCCGGTTCGACGAAGTCGTGAGTGAGCTCCCGTCGGGCGTCGAGAGCCTCGACAAGCTCTTTCTCGTCTCGCCGAACGAGCGCAAAGCTCCGGTCTCCGCCGCGTGGCACCGCACGCACATCTCGTTGAGCCCCCATCACGGGTTTCGGCCCAACACGGTCTACACGATCACGATGCTGCCCGGGATGACCGACCTGCGCGGCAACAGCATCAAGCGAGATACGACCCTCACGTTCTCGACCGGCCCGACAATCCCGGTGACGGCCGTTCACGGAGTGATCTTCGACTGGGTACGCGGCACTACCGCTCCCAAGGCGCTGGTCGAGGCGTGGGTGCCGTCGGACACGAACCTGATCTGGGTCGCGGTCGCCGACAGCAACGGCCGGTTCGTGCTGCCCCACCTGCCGACCGGACGATATACGGTCCGCGGCTACATCGATCAGAACAACAATCGCAGGCTCGATCTCCGCGAGCTGTGGGATTCGACCAGCGTCAATCTGACGGACAGCGCCAGCATCGAGCTGCTGGCCTTCATCCACGACACCATCGGGCCGCGCATCGCCGAAGCGCGCATCGTCGACAGCGTGACGCTGCGGCTCACGTTCGACAAGGGCGTGGACGCCAATCAGCCGATCGCCTCCGCGCTGTTCACGTTGAAGGCGAAGGACTCGTCATCCGTCCCCATCACGACGGCAGTCTCAGGTCGCCAGTACGACTCCATCATCGGTGCCCGCTCGCGCGTGCGCGATGACTCTGTGTTGCGTGCCGACTCGGCCAAACGCGCGGCGGCGGGTGGCGTCGGCGCGCGCGACACGGCCGCCGCGCGTGCGCGCAACCTGCAACGCCAAACGCGGCGCGACTCGGCGCGCGAAGCTCGGCAGCTCAAGCCCAGCAAGCCCAGTCCCGTCACCGATGCGGTCCTGTCCCTCGGCTTGCCGCTGACGCCGGGTACGTTTTATCGCGTGTCTTCTATCGGACTTCGCAATTTGCTGGGGCATCCGAGGACCGCCTTTCTGGTGTTCACTACGCCCAAGCGCGATACGACCAAGGCCGATAGTACTCGGGGGCGACGAGCACGCGGGCGCCTCCCTGCCCCCACCGCTCCGCCTCCCCGGGATTCGGCGCAACGGGATTCGGTGCAACGGGATTCTGTTCCATGAGCGACCCCCGGCGCGAATTGCCGTCCGTTAGTGCGCTCTTGGAAAGCGCGGCCGTCGGTCGGCTCATGGCCCACGCACCACGCGCGGTCGTTGTCGATGCGGTGCGCGACGCGGTCGCCCGCGCGCGGAAGGATCCAAACGCGGCGCCACACGGCGAGGACGAGTGGGCGTTGGCGATCGGTGATGCACTGGCGGCTCGCTCGCGACCCTCGCTCCGGTCTCTGTTCAACGCGACCGGCGTGGTCCTCCACACGAACCTCGGCCGCGCACCGTTGGCCCGCGCGGCGATCGAAGCGATCGCCGCGACTGCGGCGGGCTACTCGAACCTCGAGTACGACATCGAGCGTGGCGAGCGCGGGTCCCGATATACGCATTGCGTGTCGCTCCTCATGGAGCTCACCGGGGCCGAGGACGCGATCGTCGTCAACAACTGCGCCTCGGCGCTCGTGCTCGCGCTCAATACGCTTGCCGATGGGAAGACCACTATTGTCTCGCGCGGCGAGCTGATCGAGATCGGCGGCAGCTTTCGCGTGCCGGACATCATGGCGAAGAGCGGCTCGCGGCTCGTCGAGGTCGGCACGACGAACCGGACGCATCGCGGCGACTACGCGGCCGCGATCACGCCCGAGACTGGCGCGCTGCTCAAGGTGCATCGGAGCAATTTCGCCATTGACGGGTTCGTGAGCGAAGCGTCGCTCGGTGATCTCGCGCCGCTCGGCGCCGAGCATGAACTGCCGGTACTTCATGACTTTGGCAGTGGGCTCATGATCTCGCTCGATGCGTACGGGCTCGCGGGCGAGCCGACCGCGCGGGACTCTGTGCGCGCTGGGGCGACGATCACCATGATGAGTGGTGACAAGCTTCTCGGCGGACCCCAGGCCGGCATCATGATCGGCAGCGCCTCCGCTATCGCGGCGGCGCGCCGGAACCCGCTCGCTCGCGCCCTGCGCGTGGACAAGCTGACTTTGGCTGCGTTGGGAGCCACGCTCTCTTTGTACCGGGATCCGGCCATGGCGCTACGGGAGATCCCCACATTAGCCATGCTGACCTCGCCGGTCGAACGCATCCGCGAGCGCGCGCGCCTGGCGGCGCTGCGCATACCATCAGAGGTCATTGCATCCGAGGCGACGGTCGGCGGCGGCGCTTTCCCCACGGCGCGCATTCCATCCGCCGCCCTCGCGTTGCGGGGTGACGCTGAGGCGGTCGAGCGTCGACTGAGATTCGGCGAGCCCGCAGTCATCGGGCGCATCGCCGACGGGCACTGCATACTCGATCTTCGCTCCGTGAATGAAGCCGACGACGCGGCATTCGTCGAGGCCGTGAGTCGCGCGCTCGCATGAGGGCGGTCGTTTTTCTCGACCGCGATGGCACGATCATCCGCGATGCACACTACCTCGCTGACCCGGATGGCGTCGTTCTCCTCGACGGCGCCGCGGGGGCGATCGCCAGGTTGCACGAGGCCGGGATCGCGGTGGTCGTTGTCACGAATCAATCGGGGATCGCACGCGGGCTGATTACGACGGCGCAGTATGAGGCGGTGCGGGCTCGGCTCGATTCGCTCGTGGCGGTTGACGCTACGTATATGTGCCCGCATCACCCCGACATCGACGGGCCGTGCGAGTGTCGCAAGCCCGGTACCGGCCTCTATAAGAAGGCTCTCGCCGATCTGGGCCTCGAAGATGCCAGGGTCATACTCATCGGCGACAAGTGGTCCGATATCGCCGCGGCCGAAGTCCTCGGCGGATACGGTATCCTGGTACCATCAAGAGAGACACCGCCAGAAGATCTAGCGCGGACGACTGTGCAGGCACCTAACCTCGATGCGGCGGTCGATATGGCAATCCAGGCACGCATCGCTGTCTTCGCCTCGGGCAGCGGGAGCAACATGCAGGCGATTGCGGAGCACGTCCCAGTCGCCCTCGTGGCATCGAATCGTGCGGCCGCCGGCGCGCTGACGCGAGCGGCGGACCGCGGAATCGCCACGGCGGTGTTCGAGAAACACGACGACGCGGACGAGATCCTCGGCGTGCTGCGGCGACATCATATCGAGCTCATCGCATTGGCCGGGTACCTCAAGCACGTACCCGACGCCGTGACGCGGGCGTTTCGCGGACGGATACTCAACGTGCATCCGTCGCTGCTGCCCGCGTTCGGTGGAGCGGGCATGTATGGAGAGCGCGTGCATGCCGCGGTACTAGCAGCCGGTGTGAAAATCACGGGAGTCACCGTGCATTTCGTGGACGCGGACTACGATCGCGGCCCGATCATCGCCCAGGCCCCGGTTTGGGTACAGCCGGACGATACGGCCGCGACCCTCGCCGCGCGAACGCTGGAGGTCGAGCACCGAATGTATCCGTTGGCCGTGGCTGCAGTGGCGGCTGGACACATTACACTTGGGGCGGACGGACGAGTGATCGGCGAGCTTCACCCCCATTCGACGGAGAACCACCAATTCGCACATTAGCCGCGCTGGCCGCGTTTTGCGCACTCGCGACGCCGGCGACCGCCCAGGTCACCGAGACGGTTTCCGACTGGATCGCCCTCGACGCGCCGCCAGGTCAGGAAGGCAGCACGACCCAGGTCATCTCGGCCAGCCTCCCCGGCTGGACGACTGACGCGCTCGGCAACCTGACTAGGCACGTCGGCAGCGGCTCGCCGCGCCGCGTGGTCGCCTGCGGACTCGACGATGGCGGTTACATCGTCTCAGAGATCACCGACGCCGGGTACTTGAGGTTGGCCAGCCCGGTTCCAAGGACGCGTCACTCTCCCCTGTGGGATCAGTTCCACGAGGGCCAGCGGGTTCGCGTGCTGACGAAGAACGGCATGCTCCCGGGTGTTATCGCGGTGCGAAGCACCCATCTCTGGCGACGGCGCGGGACGCCCGAAGCACCGGTCACGGTCGATGATCTCTGGCTCGACGTGGGCGCGCGGTCGCGGGCCGAGGTTGGGCAGATGGGCATCGCGATCCTCGACCCGGTCGAGAAAGAGTGGGCGCCCTGGCGGTACGGTGAGTACGTGGCGGGACCCGAGGCTGCCGCGCGCGCCAGTTGCGCGGTCGTCGCCGGCGCCGCAGGAGCGAAGCCGACGCGTGGTGGCGAGACCATCTTTGTGCTCGGCGTACAGCACAGCTACGCGAGTGCCGGGCTCAAGGCCGTGCTCGCCCGGTTGGGACGCGTCGACACCCTGGTGCTCGTCGAGCCGGGGCTGACTCCGGTCGACACGATGTTCGCCGTCATGCGCGCCGACGTCGCGCGTGCGCCCAACGCGACCACGACCAGCGCGGCTACGACGATCGCGATCGGCGTTCGCTCCCGATATCCGGGGACGCTCGTCGAGTCAGTTCGCTCGAGCGACATCACGGCACTGGCTGCCGCCGTCGCGCAGTCCGCCGGTGTCGCCACGGCCGCGCCGGCTCCGCTGCGGGGTTTGCCGCCACATCCGCCAGCAGCGCCATCGACACCGGATAGCCTATCGACGGTGGCCGATCTCCTGACTCAGGTCGGCAGCGTGTACGGACCATCCGGTCACGAGGCCGAGGTCCGCCGCATCGTCCGTGGCCTGATTCCCCGCGCGTGGAATACCCTCGGTCCCGCGGTCGACACCGCGGGTAATCTGTTCGTCGTCGCCGGCCCGCACCGCGATACGATCGTCTTCGTCGCGCATCTCGACGAGCTCGGGTTCGATGTGATCCGCATCGAGCACGACGGCCGGGTCGTGCTGAAGCCGCTTGGTGGCTTCTACAAGTCACTCTGGGAGGGTCAACCCGCGCTCCTGCACGAGACATCGAGCTGCGCGCTCGGTGAGTCGCCTCTGCACGGCGTCTTCATTCCTCGCGAGAAGGCGACTGCCAAGGAGCCTGACACGCTCTCGGCCTGGTTCGGTGTCGACTCGGCCGCGCTCGTGGCTTGTGGCGTACATGTCGGACAGGGCCTGACGTCGCGCAAGCGGCCGACGCGACTTGGGCCCACGCGATTCTCGGTGAGAGCGCTCGATGATCGCACCGGTGTGACATCGCTGTTGCTCGCCATGCGTGACGTGGATCCCGCGAAACTCGATCACACCGTCATCTTCGCGTTTTCCACGCGCGAGGAAGTCGGGCTGAATGGCGCGGCGGCGCTGGCGGCAGAGCTCGGGACGACGGTGAGACGGGTCTACGCCGTCGATACGTTCGTGTCGTCCGATTCGCCGCTGGAATCGCAACGGTTCGCGTATGCGCCCATCGGAGCAGGTGCCGTCGAGCGTGCCCATGATAATTCGAGTGTGACCCCAGCGGCTGACGTCCAGCGCGTGAAGCAGATCGCCGAGGCAGCACACATCCCGTTGCAGATCGGCACGACGAACGGCGGGAACGACGGATCGGTGTTCGTGGACTACGGAGCGATCGACGTGCCGCTCGCCTGGCCGTTGCGATACAGCCACTCGCCGGCCGAAGTGATCGACTTGTCGGATCTGCACGCGCTCGGGCTCCTCATCGCGGCGGTCGCCGTCGCGCCGGCGAAGTAACGATGCCGATCGCGTTGATGTCGGTCACCGACAAGACCGGACTGGTCGAGTTCGCGCGCGGGTTGGCCGATCTCGGCTGGGAGGTGATCTCGACCGGCGGAACGGCGTCGCTCCTGCGCGATGCGGGCCTTACCGTGCGTGAGGTCAGTCAGGAGACCGGATTGGCCGAGATGCTCGATGGCCGGGTGAAGACGCTGCATCCCGCCATCCACGGGGGGATACTCGCGCGCCGCGATGATCCGGCGCACGTGGAGCAATTGTCGCGCGCCGGGTACAGACCGATCGATCTCGTCGTCGTGAACCTATATGCGTTCGCGGCGGCGGCGGCGACGGCTGGGATCGCGCCGGACGAAGTCATCGAGCGTATCGATATCGGCGGGCCGGCGCTGCTTCGCTCGGCGGCGAAGAATTTCGCTCATGCGTTGCCTATCGTCGATCCCGCCGACTATCCGGCCATCCTGGCGGCGCTCCGCGCCGGCCAAGTTGATACATCGTTGCGGCGACGGTTGGCCGAGAAAGTGTTCGCGCATACGTCGGCGTATGATGCGTCGGTCGCGACGTGGTTTGCCGAGCAGAGCGGGGATCCGTTTCCGGAGCGACTCACGCTCGCGTTCCGGCGTGCGCAGAGGCTCCGGTATGGAGAGAATCCCGACCAGAAGGCGGCCTACTACGTCGAGCACCCGGGCGCCGGGCTCGCGGCGCTGCGGCAACTCGGCGGGAAGGAGCTCTCGTTCAACAACCTGTTGGATTTGGATGGCGCGCTCATGGCGATCGAGCCGTTCATTGGCGAGACGTGCTGCGCGATCATCAAGCACACGACGCCGAGTGGGCTTGCGATCGGTGCCACCGCGCTCGAGGCGTACCAGAAGGCGCTGGCGACCGATCCCGTCTCGGCGTTCGGTTCGGTGATCGCGTTCACGACGACCGTCGACGATGAGGCGGCGAACGCGATCGCATCGCTTTTCGTGGAGTGTCTCGTGGCGCCCGCGTTCAGCGATGGGGCCATCGAGGCGCTCGGGCGCAAGAAAAATCTGCGGATCCTCGCCGGGCGCGCGGCGTGGAGCGCGAAAGGGCTCGACATCAAGCGGGTGCGGGGCGGCATCCTCGTGCAGGATCGCGTGGCGCCGCCTGCCGTCAGCGACGACTGGAAGGTCGTCACGCGACGGCAGCCTACGGCTGCCGAGCGGCGTGATCTCGAGTTTGCGTGGCGGGCGGTGGCGAGCGTGAAGAGCAATGCCATCGTGCTGGCGAAGGACGGCGCGACCATCGGCATTGGCGCCGGGCAGATGTCGCGGGTCGACGCGTCGTTTCTGGCGGTGCATAAGGCTCGTGCCGCCGGCCTGGAGACCGCGGGCGCCGTGCTGGCCTCGGACGCCTATTTCCCCTTTCGCGACGGCGTTGACCATGCGGCTCAGGCCGGGGTCCGGGCTGTCATCCAGCCTGGTGGGTCGGTGCGGGACGACGAGGTCATCGCTGCTGCTGACGAGCATGGGATTGCGATGATTTTGACCGGGAGACGGCTCTTTAGGCACTAAGGGCTCTTAGGCACTACGAGGCCTCCTCGCGCTTCGCGCTCGTCGCCCAACTGTGCCTAGCTGGATTGTCCGCCTCGGCCTCGGGCGCTACGAGCGCGAAGCGCGAGGAGATTAGTCCAGTCCGGGTACCGATTTGGGACCCCGGGTGTCAAATTATCGGGTTATGGCTTCTTCGACCGTCAAGAGCGGCAAGGCGCGCGACGTCGACTACCGACCGTCCGCCGGCGCGCGGAAAGCACCAGCCGCGCCTGAGATAGATGAACGCCCGTCCTACGGCGCGGCGGCGATCGCCGCCGTGCTCGTATTTGGTCTGTATGTGCTCACACTCGCGCCGTCGACGGCGATGTGGGACACCAGCGAGTACATCGCGGCCGCGTACGTGCTCGGGATTCCCCACCCGCCCGGAAACCCGTTCTTCGTGATCCTCGGCCACACGATCGGCCTCCTGCCGATCGCGCCGAATTTTGCCTCTCGCATCAATCTCCTTGCCGCTGCCAGCAGCGCCGCCTCGGCCGGCATGTGGTTCCTGATCACCGAGCGCGTGCTCGCCGGCTGGCTTCCGTACCGCTGGCAGCGCATCCTCGGCGCCTCGGCCGCGGTGCTCATTGGCGCGACGGCGTTCACGGTCTGGAATCAGTCGGTCGTGAACGAGAAGGTATACACGGTCGCGCTCCTGTTCTTCGCGATCGTCGCGTGGCTCACGGTCCGCTGGTGCGATGACCCGGACGGCCCGAAGGCCGACCGACTGCTCGTGCTCTGCGCGTACCTCTGCGGCCTCGGATACGCGAACCACCCGGCCGGATTCCTCGTGGCGCCGGCCGTCGTCGTCGCCGTGCTCGTGCGCCGTCCCAAGACGCTGATTCGGTGGCAACTGATCCTGTCGTGTGTGGCGGCGGCCGCTTTCGGCCTCACGCCGTTCATCTTCGAACCGCTACGCGCCGCGCATTTCCCGGCGATCAACGAGGGCGAGCCTACGGCCTGTACGACGCAGGCCACGGTGTCGTGCACGTTCAACAAGGTCACGTACCAGCGGCTGATGGACAACATCAACCGCGTGCAGTACGGCAAGCCCGATGTGAGCGAACGGCAGGCGCCGTTCGCCGCGCAGGTCAACATGTGGTGGCTGTATTTCCAATGGCAGTGGATCCGCGATCCGCACAATGAGCACGGCGGCTGGCAGGCCGCGCTCGCGGTGACGTTCCTGTTCCTCGGATTGCTGGGCGGATACACGCACTGGAAATACGACCGACGAAGTTTTTGGTTCTTCGGACCGCTCGTCTTCACGGTGACGGTCGCGCTCATCGTGTACCTGAACTTCAAGTACGGGTACTCGGAGTCGCCCGATCTCGGGGATTCCGTCGCGCGAGAGGTCCGCGACCGCGACTACTTCTACTTGTGGAGCTACTCGGCCTGGAGCGTCTGGGCGGCGCTCGGCCTGGTGTTCCTCTGGGAATCCATCGCCTCGATCGTCGGCACCGAACCGAGCCCGCGCGGATCGGGCGCAGTCCCCAAGAGGGTGAGTTGGCTCGCCACTACGCCGGTGCTCGCGATCGCGTGCATCCCACTATTCACGAATTGGCATGCCGCGTCGCGCGCGGGCCAGACGGATACGCGAGACTTCGCGAAGGACTTGCTCGACTCGGTCGAGCCCTATGGCGTGTTGGTCACGGTCGGCGACAATGACACGTTTCCTCTGTGGTATGCCCAGGAAGTCGAGGGCATACGCAAGGACGTCGTGATTGCCAACACATCGCTGCTCAATACGGACTGGTTTACGCGACAGATGATCCGGCGGCCCGTGTATACCTACGATTCGCTCAAGGGTCCGGCAGTGTATCGTGGGCACGCGTGGCCGAAGCCGGCGGGGCCGGCGCTCAAGATGTCGCTCGCTGACGCCGACGCCGTCCCGCTCGCCGTCGAGCTTCCGGGTCCGCAGATCTTCAAGAAGCCCGGCACGAACATCGTCGCGACGATCGACCCACGGAACCTGCAGCACGGATTGCTGGAACGCGCCGACGTGTTTGTGTTGCGTCTCCTGCTCGACAACGACATTCGTCCCATCTACTTCAGCAGCACGTCGGGCAACTACGGCCGGCAGTTGGGGCTGCAGGATTACCTCTTGAGCCAGGGTCTCGCTCGGAAGGTTCTGCCGGACGTGCCCAAGTCCACGAAGGACACGATCAACGTACCTGGCGAAGGTTGGTTCGACGTGCAGCGGTCGCTTGCGCTCTGGCAACAGGATTTCGAGGCGCCCAAGTCACTGATCAAACGTGGCGATTGGATCGACAAGCCGTCCGTGAATATCCCAGCGCTGTACGTCATGAACGGATATTTCCTTGCTGAGGCATTGACCCAAACAGGCGACACGAAGAATGCGCATTCGGTGTTCGAGACCGCGCAGAACGTCGCGAAGGCCTCGCACTTGAATGAGCTCCTCGGTCCCGCGCCCGCCGCCGCACCACTGCCGCCTGCTTTCGGCGACACGGCGATTTCGCTCCCGGGTCCACGGCGCACGCCTGCACCAACACCCCCCAGACGGTAGGTCAGCGAGGCGTTTCAGTTTGGTAACGGGCCGCGCCACTGCTGGTGGCGCGGCCTTTCTGCGCCGAACCTAGTGCTCCGCCAGAGCGCCACGCACAACTGACAGGGGGATTCGTGTTCGGCGAACCGATTTCGATGGTGACTGGGCTGTTCCTGATGCTCGCGCTGGGGCTGGCCCTGAGCTTCGAATTTGTGAACGGCTTCCACGACACGGCGAACGCGGTCGCGACGGTTATCTACACGCACTCGTTGAAGCCCTGGATCGCGGTGATCTGGTCCGGCTTGTGGAACCTCACCGGCGTGCTCGTGTCGACAGGCGCGGTCGCATTCGGCGTCGTGGCCCTGCTGCCCGTCGAGCTCGTGATCAACGTCGGATCGGGCGCCGGTTGGGCCATGGTGTTCGCGCTACTCATATCCGCTATCCTGTGGAACCTCGGGACCTGGTACCTCGGCCTTCCGGCCTCGAGCTCCCACACGTTGATCGGCTCGATCATGGGCGTCGGGATCGCCAACTCCATGCTATCGTCTCACGTCTTCGGCGAAGGCGTGAACTGGGCCAAGGCGAAGGAAGTCGGCAGCTCACTGCTCATTTCGCCGATCGTCGGATTCGTCTGCGCCGGGTTGTTGCTGCTCCTCGCCAAAGCACTGATCCGTCGCCCCGAGCTCTATCATGCGCCCGATCAGGACAAGGGTCCACCGCACTGGATTCGCGGCCTGCTCATCCTCACGTGCACCGGCGTGAGCTTCGCGCACGGGTCGAATGACGGCCAGAAGGGGATGGGGCTCATCATGCTGATCTTGATCGGCATCCTCCCCGGCGCCTATGCGCTCAACTCGAGAATCGCGCAGGACGATATCGCGAAGATCGTCACGTACTCGCAGGCGGCTCAGCCGCTGCTGCAGAAGCATGCGCCGGCCGATCCGCTGACGCCGCAAGCGGCCAACGAAGCCTTGTCGGCCTTCCTCAAGACGACGGGCAAGGCGAGTGACACGACGTTCGCGGCGCTGGCCGAGGAGAGCGGCATCCTCGCCGGTCAGCTCCAGGGCAAGACCAAGTTCGCCGATCTCTCGCGCGATGATCGCAAGACGGTACGCAGTGAGATGTATCTGGTGCAGAGCGCGATCGACAAGCTCGCCAAGCAGAACAAGATCGCCGATCCGCAGGAGAAGACGCAGCTCATTGATCTCAAGAAAGAGCTCGAGAAGGCGACCAAGTTCATCCCCGACTGGGTGAAAGTCGCCGTCGCGTTCGCGCTGGGACTCGGCACCATGATCGGATGGAAGCGTATCGTCGTCACCGTCGGTGAGAAGATCGGCAAGAGCCATCTGACATACGCGCAAGGTGCGTCGGCCGAGCTGGTGGCGATGTGCACGATTGGCGCGGCCGACTACTTCGGGCTTCCCGTCTCGACCACCCACGTTCTCTCGTCCGGAGTCGCCGGCACGATGGCCGCGAACAAGTCGGGCGTGCAGATGGACACCCTGCGCAACCTGCTGCTCGCCTGGGTGCTCACCCTGCCCGTCTGTGTCTTCCTCGGCGCCGCGACGTTCGCAGCCGGGTTCTACATCGTGCTCGCGCTCGGGCTCAAGTAACTCCCTTCTCAGGGCCTCTTATAAATCACACCGTCCTTCATGACGAGTACCACGCGTCGGATCGCCGCGATCTCCTTGGTCGGGTCACCAGTGACGGCGATCAGGTCCGCTTTGAGCCCGGGCGCGACCTTCCCGATCTGATTGCCCATCTTGAGGATCTCGGCGTCGATCGATGTCGCCGAGCGCAGGGCGTCGATGGGTGTCATGCCGTAGTCGACGAGGAGCTCGACCTCTCGCGCGTTCTCGCCGTGCGCGAATACGCCGACATCGCTACCGTTGCAGATGGTGACGCCCGCGTCGAGCGCGGCCCGGAAGCTCTGGCGCTTTGCCTTGACTGATGCGGGCTCGGGGTCGACGCCCTTCTTCCAGTGCTGGAAGTACTGGGCGTAAGCCTCACCCGCCGCGAGGGTCGGGCACAAGGGAATGTGCTTGGCCGCCATCTCCCGAAAGACGTCGGGTGTGCCGCCGTCGCCGTGCTCGATGGTCTCGACACCGGCGTTGATCGCGTGCCGCATACCCTCCGCGGTCTGCGCGTGCACGGCCACGGGCCGGCCATACTGATGCGCGGTCTGGGTCGCGAGCGTCATTTCCTCCTGCGTGAACGTCGCGACTTCTTCCCCGTGGAGCCCGACCCGATAGTCGGCATAGAGCTTGATCCAGTCGGCGCCGTGCCCCACCTGCTCGCGCACCACGTGCTGGATGGTCGCGAGGTCGGCCTCCTGCGCCCCTTGCGGCGGATCGAACGAGTACGCCCATCGCGGCGGCCCGTAGGCGCCGGTCGCGACGATCGCGCGGGTCACGACGATCAGCCGCGGCCCAGGAATGATCCCTTGCTCGATGGCTTGCTTGATCGCGACATCGCCGTCGAGCGCGCCTTCGGTCCCCAGATCGCGCAAGGTCGTGAAGCCCGCCATGAGCGTGCGCTGGGCATGCGTCACCGCTCGGGCGGCGCGCAGCACCAAGGGCTCCTTGAGCACCTGGTCGTTCCACAAGGTCTCGTTGTACGGATGCAAAAACACGTGCGAGTGCGCGTCGATGAGCCCCGGCAGGATCGTCGCGCCACTCAGGGTGATGACACTGGCGCCGGCCGCGTCGACCGTGGGACCCGCCGCGACGATGGTGTTGCCGCGCACACGCACGGACCAACCGGGATGCATCGCCACGCCATCGAACACGGCGGCCGGTCGGAGCACGTAGGTGGTGGTATCCTGAGCCCGGAGTACGCCGGACAGGGCGAGGAGGCAGCCGAGTGTGAGAGATCGCATGCAATACTATATGCTTCACTATGCCCGGGCGCACCGTCGACCTCAACGCGGACATGGGTGAGGCTCAAGGCGATGATGCGACACTCGTCGGCCTCGTGACGTCGGCGAACGTCGCCTGCGGCTTCCATGCAGGAGACCCGATGACGATGCGGGCCACCGTCGATGCGGCGGTGCGCGCTGGGGTCGCGATCGGCGCGCATCCCGGCTATCCCGACCGGCAGGGATTCGGGCGGCGCGATCTGGCCGCGACGCCGGCCGAGATCACGGCCGACGTGCTCTATCAGATCGGGGCACTCCAGGCGGTCTGCCACGCAGCCGGCGCCCGCGTTCGCTACGTCAAGCCGCATGGCGCGCTTTACAATCGCGCCGCCAAAGATGCGGCGGCGGCCAAGGCCATCGCCGAGGCGGTCCGCCTGGCCGATCCTTCGTTGGTGCTCCTCGGGCTCGCCGGAAGCCTGATGATCGACTGCGCCCGCGCGGTCGGCGTGGCGGCCGCCGAGGAGGCGTTCGCCGACCGGGCTTACGCGGCCGACGGCTCTCTGGTGTCTCGCAACGTTCCCGGTTCGGTTCTGACCGACCCGGCGATCATCTCGGCGCGGGCCGTGCGCATGATGACCGCCGGTGAAGTCGAGACCATGGGCGGAGGTACGATTCGATTGCGCGCCGACTCGCTGTGCGTACATGGGGACACGCCTGGGGCACTGGATATCGTTCGCGCCGTGCGGCGCGCGTTGACCGACTACGGAGTGATGCTCGCTCCCTTTGCCAATGCTTGATATCGAGCCCCTCGGCGATCGCGCGCTGACCATTCGGCTTGGCGACTCTATGGATCGGGCGCTCGCTGCGCTCGCGCGCGGCGTCGCGGCGCGCCTTCGCGCGATACCGGGCGTGGAGGAAGCCGTGCCCGGATACGCTACGGTCACCGCGTTTTACAACCCCGCCGCGACCAGCTACGCGTCGCTGGCGAGTGTGCTGGCACCGATGGTGTCGCCGACGGCGCCCGAGGCATCGACCCACGCCGAGCACGTCATACCAGTGCGATATGACGGACCTGATCTCGACGAGGTGGCTCGGCGAACGGGACTGACGCCAAGCCAGGTCGTCGAGCGTCATGCCGCGGGCGCGTATACCGTGTACCTCATCGGGTTCGTACCGGGCTTCGCCTACCTCGGCGATCTCGACCCGGCGCTCGAACTTCCGCGGCGCGATCAGCCGCGGACGCGCGTGCCGGCGGGGTCGGTCGCCATCGCCGGACGTCAGACCGCGGTCTACCCGCTCGACACTCCGGGCGGTTGGCACTTGATCGGCCACACGGATACGTCGATGTTCGACCCGACGGCTGACCCGCCGGCCAAGCTCGCCGCGGGCGACCGCGTTCGCTTCGTCCCGACCACGGCATGATCGAGATCTCGACCGCTCCACCGTTCGCGACGGTGCAAGACTTGGGTCGGTTCGGCCATCGCGCCTCAGGCGTACCGGTGTCCGGCGCCATGGACCCCGACTCGCTGCGGCTCGCCAACTCGCTCGTCGGCAACGCGCCCGACGCGGCGGTGATCGAGTGGGCGCTCGGCGGCGGTTCGTTGATTTTCCGGCGTCCGCTGCAATACGTCGTCACCGGTGCCGTGCGCGCGCCACGGCCCATGATGGCGAAAGCCGGCGACACGGTCGCGCTCGCGCCACCGATACACTTCTTCGGCCGATTCATCTACGTCGCCGTCGAGGGAGGCATCGACGTGCCACTGGTGCTCGGCAGCCGATCGACGTATCTCCCTGGCGCGTTCGGCGGTTACAAGGGACGCATTCTACGCGTGGGCGATGAGCTCCCCGTGGGACAGAGTCGCGCCGCGTCATCCGAGACACCGGCGAGCGCCGCATTCGACAGTGACGCGATACGAGTCATCTTCGGGCCGAACCGCGCCACGTTTACCGCGCAGCACCGCCAGCAGTTTCTGTCGACGGAATTCAAGGTCGCACAGGCGTCGGATCGCATGGGCTATCGTCTCGATGGCCCCCCGCTCGCCGGCGGCGAGTGGGGCACGCAGCTCTCGGAGCCCGTGTGCCCTGGTGCGATTCAGATCACGGCCAGCGGTCAGCCGATTGTACTCATGCCGGACGCGCCGACGGTCGGCGGTTATCCCGTGATCGGTGTGGTCCATTCGGCCGACCTCGGGCGGTTCGCTCAGCGGCTTCCGGGCGAGCCAGTACGGTTTGTGGAGACCTCGCTTTAAGGACCAAAAGTTGCGTAGAATTTCAGGATTGTGCCCTCCTTGATCCGCGCCGATCTGATCCTACCGATCATTCGGTTTGGGATCATCATGAGCCTCGCGGCGGTCGCTCTGTTCGTCTTGGAGCGCCGCTGGAAGGTCCTGTCGCGTTTCGCGGCCGAAGACGGGTCGGCGCTCAACCTCGGGATAGCGCGTGTGGTCATCATGGCTACGATGATCGCGCAGACCCAGCTCGGTTACTCGCTGACTTTCGCGCGACTCGACCCCACGCTGTTGTGGCCTCCCAAAGGGTGGTCGCATCTCGTGCCGCTGGTCCCGCTCAATCCGACCATTATCACTATCGCGTACGGCGCATTTCTCATTGCGGGCGTGATGGGCGTCATCGGGTGGTTTGGCCGGCCGGCCTGCGGCATCGCGACGGCGCTCGCGTTCTACGTGCAGACCATCCCGCAATTGTACGGGAAGGTGAACCACAGCACGATGCACCTCATCATCTTCGGCGTGATCCTCGCGTGCTCGCCCTCGAGCGACGCGTTGTCGGTCGATGCCGTTCGAGCGGCTATCCGCGACGCGGATCGCGGCCAGCTGCGCCGGACCGAGAGCGGCGCCGCCTACGGGTTCGCGCTCAAGGCGATGATGCTCGTCGTCGGGCTCGCGTATTTCTTCCCCGGCGCGTGGAAAGTCTCGATCGGGTGGGACGGATGGTTCACCGGCACCAATCTCTCCCGGCTCATACTTGGAGCGCTGTACGGGCATGAGCCCTCGGCGTTCCAGCGGTGGATGCTCGGACAGCCTACACTGCTCTTCTTGGGCACGATCGCTACGATCGTGTTCGAGATGGGATTTGTGTTCGCGATTCTGTTCCGTCGCATCCGTCCGTTCGCGGCGTTGGCTGGACTCGGGTTCCACAACGCGATCGGGCTGTTGATGGCGATCCCGTTCGGGTCGTTGCAGATCTGCTATGTCATCTTCTTTGACTGGCGCACGATACTCGCGCACCGGCGGACCTCGCGTCTCACGTTGCTGTACGACCCGCACTGCATTCTGTGCCGGCGAACCATCGGCATTCTGACATCGTTTGATTGGCTCGATTTGTTACAGCCAGTGCCGAACGAAGGCGCCACGGTATTTCAGGCGATCGATGCTGACGACATTACTACCAACGGGTATGACGCCTACGTGCAGATCGCGCGGCGTATCCCGCTGTTGTGGCTCGTGAGGCCATTGCTCGACACGGGGCCCGTGCGGCGCGTGGGTGAGCGCGTGTACGAACAAGTCGCCACGTCTCGGACCTGCAGCATTCACGATCGCACGATGCCGCGCGGGGAATATGTTGTGCCGGCGCCCACCGGCATGCCGCTGCGCGCCGCGGCCACCGTGCTCCTCAGTTGGATGTTCATCCTCGGCAGCACCCACGTGATCGCCACGTGGCCGGTGGCCTGCTTCCCGACGTTCGACAAGCCGCGCGGCCCCACGGTGGCCGAGATCGCCGTCGAGGCCACGGATGTTACCGGCCATCGGTACGCGTGGCTGCCCCGCGAGGACGACGTGATCAACCGCGAGTTGAGCCCCGAGCGCTGGTCGGGCCAGCTCGAGCTGCTGCTGGGCGACGGCCCGTTCCCGGAAGCGCGCGCGCGCGCCCTTATGGCGATGTGGCAGCGCGAGCACGGCACGCCGCCACTGTCGTCGGCGCGATTCTTCATCGACGAGCGCATGCTGGCGACGAATCCGGATTCGATGGTGCGTATTCAGCGCACACCGATCGGCACGCTGTCGTTCGACGGCGTGCCGAAGAGTGGACGCGTGCTGTCGTCGGGACCTACACCCGCGCCGTGATCCGCCGCTCGTAGGCCCTGATGCGCGCGGCATTGGTGCCGACGTCGCTCCCACCAACGCGGGACTCCGAACGGACATCGATGCGGCTGCCCTTGGGATCGGGTCCGACGCGGACCACTACGTCGTCCTTGAATCCGAACCACGTCGTCGTCGCCGTCGCTTCGATCCGGCCGGCGGATGAGTCCGAGGCCACGATGGCCCACCCCATGTCCCGGGCCGTTGCCAAGGCAACGTGGAACGCGGCGCCCGGTGGCACCGGCAGCGTCACGGGTTGCACATCGGGGTAACCGCTCCGTTGCTTCGCGACCACGGACGTGTCCCATACCGCCGAATTCGGGGCCTTCGCGCGAAGCGGCAGTACCGCGACGAACTCTGGCGGGTTCGTGAGATCCGTCGAGATGTCGTGGATCGGCGGTACCGAGGTCGCAACGGAGCGCCACCGCATGACCGTGCCGAACCCCGCGATGGCCAGTATCACGCCGAGCACCGACAAGCCGAATCCACGCCGGCCCGTGCCAGGCCGAGTGGCGAGCGCGGCCAGGAGGCAGAGGACGCCACCGGCCGCGGCGACCCACGATCCGTAGACGAAGATCTGGAACGCGACGCTCAAGTCCCAGACGTTGAAGCGATACCCGAATCCGGAGATCATCTCCCCGAGGACGCCGACAATGGCAATGAACAGACCGACGGCGACGATCAAGGGCAAGCCGCGGCGCGGCATAGTAGTAGTCATGAGATGACTATCGCGTGGCGCGCGCTTGCTGTCAAATCGCGTCGTGACAATCCATCGAGTCCGCGCTCGCAGACCGCTAGTAGACCATGTTGACGGCCAACACCGGCGCCACCGAGTGGGTCGTGTTGCGACCAATCTCGATGAAGCGGACGCCGAGTAGCACGCCGATCCTCGAGCTCATGTTGTACTCGACGGCCGGGGCCAAGGCCAGCGACTCGCTCCAGCCGGTGCGCAGCCGGACGCTATCGTCCTCCACGCGCGTGTCGCCATTCCATCCGTAGGCAGCGTCGAGCGCCAGGACCCAATGCTGGGTCATGCTGTACTCGGCCGCGAGATCGGCCGACGATGAGAGTCCCGGGAGGGCGTGGCCGAGGAACCCCGGGCCAGTACCGTAGACGCTCGCGTCCACGACGTGGGCGTTCGTCGTGTAGATGACCTGCGACAAATCCAAACGCGCGCGCAGGATGCGCCCGTTCGGCATCCAGAAGTACGTCTGCGTGTAGAAGCCCAATGTCGTCGAGTACGCTCCGGCGCCGAGCGCATTGGCCTGGTTCGCGCCGAGTCGGTCATAGGTGCCGGTCGGAAACGTCTCTTGGGCGACGACAGACATCGTCGGCACCCAGCTGCCCGGTTTGAACTGCGTAAGACGATACTGCGCTTGCGCCGTGAGATCGCCGAATCCGACGCCGTGATTCATCCCCAGGATGGGGATCACTCCCACCGAGAATCGATCCAGGAGTCCGTAGATGACGTAGGCACGCGACCCGTAGTTGTCCGCGTGCGCCGTCTTGATGTCATAGACGTACGGCTCGACGAGCCAGTGTCCGGGTGGCAGCGTCCCGGCGGACGGCGCCAACATCGGGCCGGTCCACCAGGCATCGCCAAGCTGTTCGTGCGTGGCCCGTGTCGTGTCGGCGCCGGACTGGGCCAGCACGGGACTCGCGATCAGGGCAATGCAACTGAGCAGGCGAACGTTCATGGCAATGTGCTGATGTCCTGCTTTGCTCCGAGTCGAGTCAACAGCGACTCCAGGTTACTCTTTTGCTTCGGTGGCGCATCGGCAATCGCCACCCGCATCTCTTTGGTTGCATCATCGAACTTGCCTTGGGCGCTATAGGCCCGCGCGAGTCCGTCGTGCACGAACCACTCATCCGGATGCTTGGTGGCGTTCTGCCGAAAAACCGCCAGCGCCCGCGCGGCTTGTTTCTTCGCCAGGAGATCGCGCGCGAATTGATCGTCGTCGGACGCCGTGCCGAGGTCCAGTGCCTTGCGCTCGGCGACATCGGCGTCGGCCGGTCGATTGATCGCCGCCAGGATCCTCGACCTCGTCATCTCGTTGTCGAACCGGTCTTCATTGGCGATGGACGTGTCCGCATACCCGAGCGCGGTATCGAGCGCGATCTTTTCATTGAGGAGGTAGTTCGCCGCATCGTTCCAACTCATCCACGTGTATCTCGCCAGCGAGCGCAGTTGTTGTCTGAAGCTGGCCAATACCATCTGATGGACGTCCACGCTCACGTTCAAACATATCGCCACCTTCTGCCATAACAGTTCGATGATGGCCGAACTTGGCCGAAGATCGTCGAACTCATAAGTCAGGGCCTCGTGCATGTCGGCGACTTTTGGTCTTACGCGGATGCGGAGGGCGTCCTCAGCTTGGTCGTATGTGAATGATCCCCACGACGTCGAGTTCTTCGAGAAGATCACGGTCCACTCGTCCGCGGCCGGAATCATGTGGAGCCCGTAGGTGCCACGATCGAGCGGCTTCCCCTCTACGGTCACCGGATCGCTGAATGCGATCGTGGTGTTCATGTTTGCGCCGGTGCGCCACACCTTGCCGTATGGTACCAAGCTGTCCCAGATGACCCGCCCGCCCACGAGCGGCCGGTGATAGGTAATCGAGATGTCAGTGATCCCGATGGTCTGCGAGACCTCGGCGCGCTGACTCTTGAGCGGCAGGTGCAATACCTGCGACTGGGCTTGGCCGATCATGGGGACCGCAAGGAGTGCCAAGAGGCTACCGCGCATCGGCTTCTCCCTGCACGAGCGTATCCGCGGCCACCCAGTTCACCTCCCAGGTCTTTCCTCCATCAGTGGAGAATGCCTGCTCGATGCGACACGACGTGGGTGTGATGTCGGAGTACACGCTCCGAACAAAGATGGCGCGGCCATTGAACGTGTCCTGACTGTAAAACTCCCCGCGGCCGTTCTTGAACTCCCCGATGCCGGGCTGGCCCAATTTGCCCTCGGTGCTGCTGGCGAAGATGAGGCTCCACTGGTGCGACTGCGGGTTGTAGAGCCGCAGCTGAAGCCCTTCGATATGGCCGCCGGCGCCATCGACTTCCATTTCGCCGAGGTTCGCTCGCCCGTTCCAGACTTTGTGCACGGTATGCGTGCCGGTATAGTCGACCCAGGTCGTCGACCCCGTAAGCGGGTGCGTGAGACGTTTGATATGCGTCCGCCACGTTCCAATGTTGAAATCGAAGTCGTGCTGGTGCGCGGTGTCGGTCGAGACCGGACCGGTGAGTGGCGTGAGCGTCGCGATCCAGTTCGGCTCCCACGTCTTGCCACCGTCGCCCGAGAACGCCTGCTCGAAGTGGTGGGAGCCGGGCGTCATGTCCGAAAACCGGTGGCGAACCAAGATGGCGCGGCCGTCGAACGGCTCTTCGTCAATGAATTCGCCGTGGCCGTCCTTGAACTCGCCGATGAGGGGCGTGCCGAGGGTACCATCTTCGCTGCTCGCAAAGGTCAGGCTCCACTGGCGCGCCTTCGGGTCATACAATCGCAAGGTGAGTCCTTCGAGGTGACCGGTCGGACCGTCGACTTCGAGCTCCTCCAAGTGTGCTTTCCCGCCCCACACTTTGCGGGTGGCAACCTTGCCGTCGTATTCCAACCAGGTCGTGGAGCCCGTCAGCGGGTGCTGTAGGCGCCTAATGTGTGAATGCCAGATGCCGTCGCCGAAATCGAAGTCGTGCTGTCCGTCTCGCGCGGGGAGTACCAGCAGGGCCAGCAGCAGCCATTTGAGCAGACTCATAGAATCTCCTTTTTTGAACGAGGGATTCTCGAGCCTGGGGCCGTCGACCTCAATGCACCGGACCTAACCGCTGTATAGACCCGCGGGAGAGGTAGATCTCCTGTAGATTTCCCGTGGGATGACTCAGAACGGGACCGTCCGATTTGGCCAATTTGAGGCCGACCTCCAATCCGGAGAGGTCTGGAAGGGCGGCGAGCGAGTCAAGCTGCAGGATCAGCCGTTCAAGGTCCTGCAAGTTCTGTTGGAGCGCCCGGGCGACCTGGTGACGCGGGAGGAGCTCCAGGCCCGGATTTGGCCGCGCGAGAGCTTCGGCGACTTCGACCACGCCGTGAATGTCGCCGTGGGTAAGCTCCGGTCGGCCCTCGGCGACTCGGCCGAGCATCCGTCCTTCATCGAGACGGTCCCCAGGCGAGGCTATCGCTTTGTCGCGAAACTCGACACGCCACCAGAAACCGCGCCGCGGCCCGCGAGGCCCGCGGGGGCGGTGCTGCTGGTCGCGGTCGCCGCCTGTTGCCTCGGCCTCGGCGCATTGCTGGGGTACCGCGCGAGTCACACGGAGGCTCCCAACTTTCAACGCCTGACCGTCCAGCGCGGCACGATCTACTCGGCCCGGTTCGCCCCCGACGGGCGAAATATCATGTACTCCGCCGCCTGGAACGGAGCGCCGATCGAGATCTACTCGACCGACATCAAGATCCCCGGAGCCCGTAGCCTCGGGCTCGGAGGCACGGGTCTCCTCGCCGTGGCCCCATCAGGCGCGGTTGCCGTGCTTCAGTCGATCGATCCACGCTTCCTGCTGACGCTCCGCGGCACGCTCGGCCAAGTGTCGTTGGGGGGCGGCTCTCCGCGACAGATCGCCGAGAACATCGACTGGGCAGACTTCGCGCCGGACGCCAAGACGCTCGCCGTCGTCCATGAAATGCCCGGCAAGGAACGCCTGGAATTCCCCATCGGCCACGTGCTGTACGAGACAGCCGGTTGGATCAGCCATCCGCGCGTGTCGCCGAAGGGCGATCGGATCGCGTTCCTCGACCACGAGAGCGCGCCGGACGATCACGGCGTGGTCGCGGTGGTCAATCTTTCGGGGCGCCGCACGGTGCTGTCTCGCGGTTGGGCAAGCGCCGAGGGGCTCGCCTGGTCAAGCCATGGATCAGAAGTGTGGTTCTCCGCCACGGAGTCCGGCCTCGAACGCCGACTCTACTCGGTCGACCTCGCGGGACACCAGCGTCTCGTGTACCGCGCGCCGGGTGGCGTGACATTGCAAGATATCGCGGCCGACGGCCGTGTTTTGCTGACGCGCGATGATCAACGCGCGGGGATGCTCGCCTTGCCGCACGGCGCGACGAGCGAGCGCGATGTGTCCTGGCTCGACTGGTCACTCCCCGTCGGTCTCTCGGCCAACGGGAACACGGTGGTGTTCAGCGAGCAGAGTGAGGAGGGCGGTCCGAACTACACCGTGGGCATCCGCGACCTGCGCGGATCGTCGCCCGTGCCGCTCGGCGAGGGGCTGGCCGGCGATCTCTCGCCGGATGGCAAGTGGGCGACGGACGTCGTCGCGTCGACCCAGCTCGTCTTGCTTCCGACGGGCGCCGGGTCGGCCAAGCGACTCGAGCGCGGGGACATTCAGCAATACTTTCACGGCGCGCATTGGCTGCGCAACGGCAGAGAGATCGTGTTCCCCGCCACGCAGCAGGGGCACGCGATCCGCTGCTTTATCCAGAGCATCAATGGCGGCGCGCCACGGCCTGTGACGCCCGAAGGCGTTTCGGCCTGCCAGCCGTCGCCCGACGGCCAGGCAGTCGCCGGTGGTGACTCCATCTACCCGCTCAACGGCGGCCCGCATCGGGTGATCCCCGGGCTTTTCCCCGGGGAGACGTTCGTGTGGACCGCGGATCCTCGCTACATCTACGCGTACCAAGTCAAGCCGGCGCCTGTCACGGTGTATCGCGTGAATGTACGGACGGGCGAGCGGCAGGCGTTCCGCGAGCTGCGCCCCACGGACATAACGGGCTTGGGGCCCATCTCACACATCCTCTTCAGTGCCGACGGGCGCGCGTACGTGTACGGCTACGCGCGGTTTCTCTCCGAGCTGTATCTGGTGACCGGGCTCAAATAGTCAGCCGGGTGCAGGTCCGGATCGCTCGTCACCGGCATCCGGGTCGGGGCAATGATATCGTGCTGGCGCTCGCGGCGGAGCAACTCACGGCAGCGAGCGAGAATCGTGTCGAGGATCATGCGATGCAAGATCGCACGACACGCATTAAGCGCGCGGGAAGAGCCGCCGCACGGGCGTGAAGAATTCGTGAATGGGCTTCCTGCCGTACTGGCACGCGGGGCTCACCGATTTGTTACAGCACACACGCGACGTCCATGCGTAGTCCGTGGCGCGTGCTGGTGGAGGATCGTCCTTTATCAGCATGAGAGGCACCTATGAAGCGCCGCTCGTCGCGCTATCGATACTGATCGCGATCGGCGCATCGTACACCGCGCTCACGCTCGCAGCTCGCGTTGCCGCGGCTCGCGGCCGCGCCCGGCTCGCTTGGTTGCTTGGCGGCAGCGTCGCGATGGGCAGTGGTATCTGGAGCATGCACTTCGTCGCCATGCTCGCGTTCCACCTGCCGATCGCGATCTCGTACGACGTACCGCTGGTCGCCTGCTCGTGGCTCGCCCCCGTCGCGGGCTCTGTGCTGGCGCTGTACGTGGCCAGCCGAACGCGGGTCAGCCACAAGCGACTTTCCGCCGCCGGGGTCATTATCGGAATGGCGATTGTCGCGATGCACTACACAGGTATGGCGGCGGTCCGTGTACCCGCGCGCTTGAGCTACGATCCGCTCTTGGTCGCGGCCTCGGTGCTCATCGCTATCACCGCCTCCACGGTTGCGTTGTACTTGTTCCTCTGGCTGCGTACGGACGCCTCACTCCGCCCCGCGGCAGCCGTCGTGATGGGCCTCGCGATCGCCGGTATGCACTATACCGCCATGGCGGCAGCGCATTTCTCAGAGCCCAGCATGGCCATGCAGCCCCACGACCGCTATCTGCTCGGCGCCCCGGGGCTGCTCCTGCCTGTCGTGGCAACCACGATCGTGATTTTCGCGATGACGCTGATGGGCGCCAAGCTCACGGCGAACGAAGCACTGCGAGAGAGCGAGGAACGCTACCGGACGGTCGTCAGCGAAATCGATGAAGTGATCTTCCGGACGGACGCTGCCGGACGTTGGACATTCCTCAATTCCGCCTGGACCCAGATCACCGGCTTCGCGCCCGAGGAGAGCTTGGGCCGCCTGATGATCGACTCCCTTCATCCCGACGACCGCGGCGCGGGCGTCGCCGAGGGTCGCCGTGAGATACGGTGCCTCACGAAGGACAATGGCTCGCGGTGGGTCGAAGTCCACGCGCGGCTGACCCGCGGGCCGACCGATGAGCTGATCGGAATGGCGGGCGTGATTCGCGACGTGAGCGAGCGGCGCCGGGCCGAGGAGGCGTTGCGGACCGCACGCGAGGCGGCCGAGGCCGCGAGCCACGCGAAGAGCGAGTTTCTCTCGCGAATGAGCCATGAGTTGCGGACACCACTCAACGCCATTCTCGGATTCGGCCAGCTCATCGAGCTCGAAGCGAACACCTCGGGTCAGCGCGAAAGCGCCGAGCATATTCTCAAGGCCGGTCGTCACCTACTCTCGCTGATCAACGAAGTGCTCGATATCACGGGCATCGAGTCCGGCGTCCTGCATCTCTCGGCCGAGCCAGTGTCGGTCGCCGACGTTGTGCGCGAGACGCTGGATCTCATTGGTCCGCTCGCCGCGACGCGCCAGATCGCGTTGAGCGCGGAGATGCCGAACATTGCGGACCGGTACGTCCATGCCGATCGCCAGCGGCTCAAGCAAGTGCTGCTCAACCTGATGGCCAACGCCGTCAAATACAACCGGGATGGCGGCCGAGCGCATATCACGACCGAGCCTGCGCCTCGGGGCCGGTTGCGACTCGTCGTCTCCGACACGGGGCACGGCATCCCACCGGACAAGATCGGGCGGCTCTTTACGGCATTCGACCGACTGGGAGCGGAGGGCACGGGGGTCGAGGGCACCGGACTCGGGCTCGCGTTGTGCAAGCGCCTTGGCGAAGCCATGGGCGGTACGATCGGCGTAGCGAGCACCGTCGGAACCGGTAGCAATTTCTGGATCGAGCTGCCGATGACCGAGAGTCCAACGGCTGCATTGGGCGAGGGCGAACTCGCTGCGATGGCGAAGACGCCGAGGGCAACCGATGGCCGGCGGCGTCCGCGCACGATTCTCTATGTCGAGGACAACCTGTCGAACCTGTCGCTCGTCCAGCGCATTCTCGCCCACCGACAGGATGTCGAGTTGATCCCCTCCATGCAGGGGGGCATGGCCCTGGAGCTCGCGCGCCTGCACCGGCCGGATCTCGTACTGCTCGATTTGCACTTGCCGGACATCCCGGGAGAAGAGGTGCTCAACCAGCTCCGCCAAGCGCCCGACTGCCGGCAAATCCCGGTCGTCGTCCTTAGCGCCGACGCGACGCCCAGCCAGATCGACCGGCTCATGGGTGCCGGCGTCCACGCGTATGTGACCAAGCCGCTCGAGGTCAAGCCATTCATGGCGATCGTCAACGAGGTGCTCGCATGACGGACGATGCGCTCACCACGGCCGCGCGCATACTCATCGTCGACGACGAGCAGTCGAACGTGCGATTGCTCGAACGGTTGCTGTTGACGGGTGGATACACGGACGTACGCGGGACGACGGATCCGCGCGAGGCGTTGCCGCTCTTCAATGAGCTGCAGCCGGATCTCGTACTCGTGGACCTGCACATGCCGCACATGGATGGGTTCGCGCTCATGGCGGCGCTCAGCGAGCGACTCGCCCCGAACGAGTATCTCCCGTTCCTCGTGCTCACGGCCGACACGACCCGTGAGACCAAGGAGCGGGCGCTGTCGAGTGGCGCCAAGGACTTCCTGACGAAACCGCTCGAGCGGATGGAGGTGCTCCTCCGGACGCGGAACCTGCTCGAGACGCGGTTTCTCCATGTGGCGCTCAAGAACGAGAATCGCGAGCTCGAAGCCAAGCTCGTGCATCAGGCGTTTCACGATTCGCTGACCGGTCTGGCCAACCGCGCGCTGTTTCGGGATCGCGTCGACCATGCGCTGGCGCGTTCGTCGCGCGGCGAACGGGTCGCCGTGCTGTTCCTGGATCTCGACAACTTCAAGTCGGTCAACGACACGTTGGGGCACGTCGAGGGCGATCGACTGTTGCACGTGGTCGCGACGCGACTGCTCAAGGCATCACGCGGGTGCGATACCGTGGCGCGGATCGGCGGAGACGAGTTCGCGATTCTGCTGGAAGACGTGCACCAACTCGACGACGTCCTCGTGGTGGTCACGCGAATCATGGAGTCGATGCGGCAGCCGGTGGCGTTGCAGGGGCGTGAAGTGACGATCAGCACGAGCATCGGCATCGCGCATGCGCGAGGGACCGAGCAAGTGGATGAGCTGATGCGCAATGCCGACGTCGCCATGTATCGGGCGAAGGAGGACGGCAAAGGGCGTCACGCCGTGTTCGAGCCGGGCATGTATGCGGCGCTGCTTCAGCGTCTGGAGCTGGAGGCCGATCTCCGGCACGCCGTCGATCGCGGCGAGCTGCGGGTGTTGTATCAGCCGATCGTGCAGCTCGAGACCGGATCGGTCACGGGTGTCGAAGCACTCGTGCGGTGGCATCATCCCCGTCGTGGAATGGACTCGTCGGCCACGTTCATTCCGCTGGCCGAGGAGACGGGGCTCATCGTCCCCATCGGACGCTGGGTGCTGCGCGAAGCATGCCGGCAGGGCCGGCGCTGGCAGCTCGCCGCCGAGAACCGCCAGGTGCCGACCGTGAGCGTGAATGTCTCCGCTCGGCAGCTGCAGGATCCGAGCTTCGCCGCCGATGTCGCGGCGATTCTCGCCGAGACCAAATTTCCGCCG
>Ga0210409_10001417_pt1 | contig 31609 bp, 36 predicted proteins | sample IncBWH17MmetaG_FD_161649 | JGI IMG/M metagenome (GOLD analysis project Ga0210409, IMG submission 161649) | Forest soil microbial communities from Barre Woods Harvard Forest LTER site, Petersham, Massachusetts, United States - Inc-BW-H-17-M | ecosystem: Environmental > Terrestrial > Soil >...
GTTCACGTAATACGTTGTCCAGTCGGAAATTCCCGCGCCCACCGAAACCGCTTTGAACCTGTCGCTCGAAGCGGTGATGAACGCCGAAATGTACCCGCCCTGGCTCCAGCCCATCGCTCCCACGCGCTCCTTGTCCACCAACCCTTTCGCGATCAGAGCATCCACGCCGGAAATCACGTCAGCGTAATCCCCCATTCCGAGATTTCTCACGTTTAGCGAGCGGAATTTCTCGCCATAGCCCGCCGAGCCCCGGTAGTTCGGCTTCAATACAACCGCGCCTTTGGCGACGAACCGCTCGATGGGATAATAGCGGTCCGCGTACACGGCGGGCCGATCCACTCCTGTTGGTCCTCCATGAATCACCACCAGCAGCGGATATTTCTTCTTCGCATCAAAGTTGCGCGGCGTGTAGAGAACTCCCTCGAGTGCCGTGCCATCCGCCGACTTCCAGGAAATCACTTCCCGGTGCGCCAGCGAGAAGCCCTTCAACTGGTCGCCCATCGCCGTCAGCTTCTTGCCCTGCCACGCCGCTACGCTTGAGGTGTACACCTCCCCGTATTGATTCTCCAGCGCCGCCCAATAGGCCACTTGTCCATAATCCTTCGAAAACGAAAAACTGCCCGCATCCATCTTCTCGGGCGAACTCACCTTTTCCGCTTCTCCCGTTGCCGGACTCAGCCGGAACAAATGCGCGTAGGTTTTTTGCTGTGCCTCAAAATAAATTCCATCCGGACCCCAGCCGATAAGTCCCGGATCTTCATCAAACGCTGCGCTCAAGATCTGCGCCGCTCCGCCTTCCGCGGGAACAACCGCAATCCTTCGATTCGAATAAAAGAAATAGCGCGACCCCGCTGCCGTTTCGAACGCGATCTTCTTCCCGTCCGGCGACCACTTCGGATTCGTGTCCGGCCCGGGAGTACCCACTATTTTTTTCACCACGCCATCGCCGACCGTCACCACATACAAATCCGCCGTCTCGATCGAAATCAAGTCCGGATCCTTCTGCGCGCTGAACGCAATGCGCGTTCCGTTCGGTGACCAGGAAAAACTGCCCACGCTAAACTTATCGCCTTCCGTCACCCGTTTTGCTTCCGCCGCCGGTGCCATTCCACCGGGAATCTCGATCGTCCAAAGGTGCGTCATCTGGAAGTCGGCATGAATCACAGAATACTCGCCATATTTCTCTTTGCGGTCCTTCAGCACCTTTGGCTCGGGATCCATCGCCGAAAACGCAATGCGTTTCGAATCCGGCGCCCAGTCCAGCGCATTCACTCCGTTTTCAGCCTTGGTGAGCTGTTGCGCTTCGCCTCCGTCTGCCTGAATCACGTAAAGTTGTTTCTTATCCTCCGGCGTTCCTTTGATTTGCCCCGGCCGGTCGGAAAGAAATGCGATCCACTTCTCATCGGGCGACCACGCCGCATTCGTGCTCGATTTTTTTGCCGTGGTCAGCGCGTGTGATTCGCCGGTGGCGACATCCACAATCCACAAATTCCTTTCGAACGCATTCTCTTCCCAGTTCGTTTTCTGCACTTCGTAAACCACGCGCTTCCCATCTGGCGACAATTTCGGATTGAACGCGCCATTCCATTCCAGCGACTGATCAATGCTCGGCGTGCTGGAAGCCGCCGCTTGCGCGGCCTTCGCTGTTGCTGCTTCTTGAGCCCCTGCAGATTGCGCCCCCAAGCCCAACAGTGCTACCGCAACCGCGTTTAAACACACCTTTCTCATGGCTGTTTCCCCCCATCATTTACTAGAGACGTTGACTCAGTGCTTGCGGTTCCAGAGTGTGAACCCAATGAAGATACCGATCCCCACCACGGCAAATCCAACGTACATCTGCCATCCGTGCAGCCACGTCGCTGACGCAATCGCGCCCAAGGCGGAAAGGATCAGCAATAGGGCAGCCTTGCCCTTCGTTAGTTGCCTCTGTTCGACCACTCGCTTTTTTCGCCTCGCCGGTGCAATGCCCACTCTGCATCGCCCCGGTGCTGCTTCCTGACCTTAAGTTCTCGCCAACTCTCGGCTCAGGTACACCATCTGCCCTACATGATGATACGCATGCCCCGCACACCGCACGAAAATCTGGAAACGGTCTTCCGCCTCCGGCTCTAGCTCGGCAGTGTACGTCTTTCCCCAGTCCTCCGCGCTCTGCTTTCGAATCGTCTCCACCACCATGGCGATGGTACGGTCGAACGCCTGAAGCGCCTCGCTCTTCTGCGGCGGCTGCTGCTCCCTGAACTCGCGGTCACGGTCGCGCACGTACCCGGTTCCCGCAACGCGCGCCCCGATGTAGTAATTCAAATTGCCTGTCAAATGCAACACCAGGTGCCCCACGCTATTTCCGTAAGGAAACGGATTGCGCCAAAACTGCTCGTTCGAAAGCGGGTCCACCCATTCGTGCAAGTGGGCCGCCACGTATTCGTAGTACGCCGCCAGCCCGTTCGCAATCGTCTCGTTTCGTTCTGCCATGGAAAGGCCCCAGCTTCAATCCCACCCGGGAAGTTACCCTTAACAACTTCCGCAAAGTCACCTTTATTCCTGCCGCGTTTATCCTTGCCTGGTGCCACGCTCCCGGGCTTCTACCCTAAATCCCGGAACGCCGACAATAGCCTGCCTCCCGAAAAAGTCAAGGATTCGCTCACTTCCTTGGCGCTTCAAATTGGCTTCCTGTATCCTTAATACCTTTCCTCCACTTTTCCACACGTTTGGCAGGGGGGTCCTTCCGTACTATTGACCCTGTTACTACCCGCCACAGAAACTAGTTTCAAGATGGCCCGCTACTCAGCCTTTCTCGGGCGCCGTGTTGAAGTGCAATACCGCGCCGGTGACATCCTTCTGCCTGCTTCCGGCACCTTCGTCGCCGATTCCGGCCGTTCCATCTTCCTCGAACAAAGCATCGAACAGCGCGGCCAGCGCAAGCATTTCCGCTGGGAAATCCCCTATCAATATTTAGTGCGCATCGAGGAAAAGCCCGACTCCGGCGCCACCGCAAACTCCGGCTCCACCCCCGCCACGTCCAAGCGCGCGCCTCAAGCTGAGCCCGCGTCCACGTCCAAAGACGAGCCTCTCAGCGCCGCTGCCAGCGCCTCCGCCGGAGGCGCCCCCGGCATTCTCCCCCTCACCCACCGTCCCAAGACCGCCTGATCCACGCACTTCTCCTCCGCGATCCCCCATTCGAATCCAAGGGCCGCGAAGACTCATTTGGTCGCAGGAGTCGCGTCCTGGCTCAACAGCTCGGGTTCACCACGGAATGGCAGTTTGAATTTGCGGGAAATATCCGGCCAGAATTCGCGGAGCACGTCGAAACCCATGTCTTGCAGAACGGCGTACCCCACCCGCTGCGCCGCTGGACTGAAGCCGCGTTCGTTGTCCGGGTGATAAGTGTTGCTCAGCACCACCGCGCTCGCCGTCCCCAGCCACTCGGAAAAATTGAACATGCGATTGCCATTGTCGCGCTGCGCCACCACCGCATGCTCCATCGCATGAAGGAAGCGCCTCTTGGCGCTGCCATGCAGCAGAGGGTAGTAGCGCGGGTCCTCCGAAAATATCAAGGGATACGCAAAGTCCTTAAAGAACCTGGATGTCGCCTGGCCGGCGAATTCGGCGCCATAGCGCCTGCCATACCCTTCCGCCCCCTGTCCATAGCTGTGGTCCGTGTCCTCCGCTTGGTCAAGCCCCGCGTTGAAACCAGTGGCGAGAAACGTCACCGGGTCCAGCGAATCCTGGACGAACAGCGCGAATTTATCCTTCAGCTTGAGGGTGCACAATTTCAAGCCGGGCTTGTAGTGCGGCGGGTGGACCGACTTGCGTTCCAAGGGCCGGGCGAACGTGCCCACCACCTTCTTCAACGGCCCTTCGTAATCTTCTAGCCGTACCATCGGCGCCGGCTGAACGCACGTGGTCGCCACATTGTTCACGGCTTGGCCCTGCAACACTGCGGCAGGCGGCTGCGGAGGAGGAGACGATGGCTCCTGCGCGCAGGCCACCCCGCCAGCCAATCCGGCCAGCATCGTCAGGAAGAACATTCCTGCTAGCATGCGAAAACGATTTCGGTGTGTCACGTTCTGTCCGAAGCCTATCATTCTCCCCTACAGGACGACGACAAGCACTTCGGTTGCCTGGAATTTCCGGAAACGAAAACGATTCCACGGTCCATCCATTTCAGATGCTTCATCAATCCCCGATAGTTGTTGGGAACAGAGCTTTCTACCACGTCCGTAAGACACGCCCGAAAAAGATGCATCTGGCGCCCATCCTCATCACTCGAGTCCAGCTCCGCTGCTTCTGCGCCGCAATTCCGCTACAATCGTCTCCTCTTTTTGAGTAAGTTCCCGGCGCGCATTGCGCGCGCTGCCTTCGAGGAGGCTTCTCTTGAAACCCACCATCGGATTTATCGGTCTCGGCCTGATGGGCCGGCCCATGAGCCTAAATCTCGTCAAGGCCGGCTACTCCGTCACCGTCTGGAACCGCACCGCCTCGCGCGCCGACGAACTCGTTGCCGCCGGCGCCAAACTCGCCAAAACTCCACAAGAAGTCGCGGCCGCTTCCGACTTCCTGATTTCCATCGTCAGCGATCCCCCCGCACTCGAAGAAATTCTCTGGGGCTCGCAAGGCGTCATGCCCGCGCTCAAGCGCGGCAGCATCTACATGGACTCCAGCACCATCTCTCCTACGCTCGCCCGCAAAATTGCCGCCGCCTGCGGCGAACGCGGCGCGCGCTTCCTCGATGCCCCCGTCACCGGCGGCGACTGGGGCGCGAAAAAAGGCGAACTCGTTTTCATGATTGGTGGCGACGCAAACACGCTGAAAGAAGCCGAGCCCGTCATTGGTGTAATGGGCAAAAAATGGTTTCATCTCGGCCCGACCGGCGCGGGCCAAACCATCAAGCTCGCCATGAACATGATCCTCGCCCTCCAGGTGGATGCCCTCGCGGAAGCTCTTGCTCTCGTCACGCGCGCTGGCCTGCAGGGCGAAAAACTCGTCGAAGTCCTGCAATCCAGCATGGGGCGCTCCGGCCTTCTGGACGTTAAAGCGCCCAATCTCCTCAAAGGCGAATACGCCCCGAGTTTTTCACTGCGCCTCATGCACAAGGATCTCGGCCTCGCGCTCGATCTCGCCAATCAACTCGGCGTCGCTCTTCCCACCACCGCCGCCGCACGCGAAACCTACAGCGCCGTCAAAGGCGTCGCCAAAGAAGACCTCGACTACTCCGCCGTCATGAAATTCTGGAAACCCTGATGCCTCTCGCCAACAAACTGACGCTCCTCAACGCCGCCGACGGCTCCCGCATCCTCCCTGCCTACCTCAGCGACAACTATTTTCCCCTGCTCCCCGGCGAATCCCGCGAAATCGACATCGACGATCCCGCCTCCGCCGCGCAAAGCGCCCCACAACTTGCCCTCCGGCTGGAATCTTTCTTCGCGAATCATTCCTATAGCGTTTCCTAAATGACTGCCGTGTTCACAGCCACATCTTTTTCTTTCTTCACCGTTTACTGTCAACTGTTGACTGTTAACTTCTGTTCTCCAGATTTGCCGGCTGCCCGCAACGGCCGCGCAATTTGCAATTCACCTTTCGCTTCAAAACGAGGTGCCACTTGAAAATCGGCTTTGCCGGCCTTGGCGACATGGGCCAGGCCATTGTTCCGCGTCTGCTCGCCGCCGGCCACACTATTACCGGCTGGAATCGCACCAAGGAAAAAGCCGCGCCCATGTTCAAGCTCGGCATGCTCTGGGCTGACACGCCTCGCGAAGTCGCGCGCCAATCCGAAATCGTTTTCTCCATCGTCACCGACGCCGCCGCCGTCAAATCTCTCGCCATCGGTGAAAACGGCATCATCGCCGGCCTCCGCAAAGACGCCGTCTACCTCGACATGAGCACCATCGACCCGGACGGCAGCCGCGCCGTCGCCGCCGAATTCACCAAAGCCGGCCTCACCATGATGGACGCTCCAATTTCCGGCACTACGCTCACGCTTGCCAAAGGCAACGCCTCGCTCATGGTCGCCGGCGACAAAGCCGCATTCGAACGCGTCCAGCCCGTCTTGCTCGCCATCGGTCCCAGAGTCACCTACATCGGCGCGCAAGGCTTGGCCGTGCAGCTCAAAGTCGCTCTCAATATGACTCTGGTCATCGAAGTGATCGGCTTCTGCGAAGGCATCGCGCTCGCGGAAAAAGGCGGCGTCCCCCGCGAAGTCGCCGTGGATGCTTTTCTGAAGAGCGTCGTCGCCTCTCCCGTGCTCAACTATCGCGCCCCGCTCATTCTCGAAGGCCACATTTCCGACGCCACCTACGGCAACGTCAATCTCCAGCAAAAAGATATGCTGCTGGCGCTGGATCTCGGCCGAAAAATGGGTGTGCCCGTTCCTCTCGGCGCCGCCGCCAATGAAATGTTGAACGCCTGCCGAGGTCTCGGACTCGCGCACCACGATTTCGTCACCGTATACGAGGTCTACCGCCGTCTGGGAGGAATGTCCAAATGAAGCCGTACCGCACCAATCTTCGCGATGTTCCGTGCGTCGGCGGGCTTTCGAAAGACGAAGGCTGGATCAACATGCAGGTCCAGTTCCTCATCGATCAGAAAACCGCCGGCTCGGACAAACTTCTCGTTGGCTGGACCGTCCTCCCGCCCGGCGCGCGCCATGACAAGCATCGCCATCCCAACGTGGATGAATTTTTCGTCGTGATCAAAGGAAGCGGCATGATTTATACCGACACGGGTCGCGAGCCTTCGGGGCAAGGCGACGTCATTTTCACCCCGCGCGGCCACTGGCACGGTTTCGACAATACCGGGACGGAAGACGTCGTGCTCGTCTGGGGCTGGAGCGGCGCCGGCTCGCTCGAAGCGGCGGGCTACGAAATTCCGCCCGAAGGCTACTGAGCGTTCATGGCATTCGAATCATGAGCGCCGCTTGGGACGACCCGCGCATCTCCCGCGGAATGGCCGCGCAATTTGAACGCCGCCGCGAGCTCCTCAACGCCGGTCACAAACCGCTCGGCTGGAAACTTGCCTTCGGCGGTCCCGCCGCCCTGCAGCGACTTCACACCAATGCGCCGCTCGTCGGATTCCTGCTGCAAAGCGCTCTCGTTCCTTCCGGCTCATCAATTTCCATTGCCCATTGGAAAAAGCCCGCCGCCGAACCCGAAATCGCCGTCCACCTCGGCAAAGATTTGCCCGCTGGTGCCGACCGCGACACCGCGAAGTCCGCAATCGCTGGTTCGGGACCCGCGATCGAACTCGCCGACGTGGATCATCCTTCCGATGACGTCGAAGGCACGCTCGCGCGCAACATTTATCAGCGCCACATCATTCTCGGCCGCAATGACGTAACGCGTGCCGGCGGCATTCTCGACGGGCTCACCGGCCGCGTCTTCAGAAACGGATTCGAAATCGCCAATGTCTTCGGTCCTCAGACTCTGCAAGAGTTAACCGGTGAACTCCTCGACATCGTTCGTCACGTCGCGAATCTGCTTGCAGTTTTCGGCGAAACGCTGCGAGCCGGACAAATCGTTATCGCGGGCTCCATCATCCCGCCGCTCTGGATCGCCCCCGGCGAAGAAATTGTCTTCAACCTCGCTCCCGTGGACACTGTCTCCATCCGCTTCGCTCCCGCATCCAACGGAACACTCTGTTAAACTTTCTCGCCGTGGAGGCGTCCGTGAGCTCACCAGATCCTGCTAAGATCCAGAAATTTCGCGACACCCTTCGCCAGGAATGGACTGGCGACGCGACCGTGGCCGCTTGGCGAAAATGGCAAGCGCAGATTGCCGCGTTCACGCGTGGGGCCACGGAAGCCATTCTGGAAACGGCGCAGCTTCGTCCCGGCCTGCGCGTGCTCGATCTCGCCAGCGGCGTTGGCGATCCCGCGCTCTCGATTGCAGCGAAAGTGGCTCCCACCGGACGCGTGACCGCCACCGACCTCGGCCCCGGCATGATCTCGCTGGCGGAAGAACTCGCCCGCAAGAAAGGCCTTTCGAACATCGAATTCCGCGAAGCCAGCGCAGAGTCGCTTCCATTCGCGGACCAATCCTACGACGTGCTGACCTGCCGCTTCGGCGTCATGTTTTTTCCGGATCTTGCAAAGGCGTTGCGCGAATGCCTTCGTGTGCTGAAGCCCGGCGGCCGCGCCGCGTTTGTGGCCTGGGGCATCAAGGAGCAGCCGTTCTTCACCACCACCGCGGGCATTGTGCTGAAGCACGTTCCCGTTCCTCCGCCGCCGCCCGATCCCGATGGTCCCAGTCTATTTATGTTTGGCGAGCGCGGCCGGTTGCGCCGGGCGTTGGAAGCGGCGGGCTTTCGAAACGTCCACGAAGAAGACCGCATCGTGAATGGTGTTTGGAGTGGCTCGCTGGAGGAATATTGGGAGCAGTTCACCGAAGTTGCCGCGCCTTTCCGCCCGCTCATCGATCAACTCACTCCCGAAAAGAAAGCCCAAGCGCAAGCCGCAATTCTCGCCGCGCTGAAAAAATTCTGGACTGGCAAGGAAATGAATATGCCACTCGAAATCGTCATTGGCACTGGTACTCGACCCTGATTCAGTTTCTCGCCGTTCGGCGCCTCTTCACCCTGAAAAAATTCCCAGTCCTGCGATTGCAATGGAATCGCCCGCTATTTTCTTGACTTCCGGAGGGGGCAGGGATACTGTCAGCCCACACTGGCCGGTGCCCCGGGCGCGAGCCCTTTTTCTCAGGTTACCCACTAGACCGAACGCCGCATCCCGCCCGCTTCGCGAAGTCCGCGAATGACGCGACGAGGAGCGACCTTCGCATATGTTGCGCCGCGCGGAACCGCCAGCCTGTCCAGGAGGACAAAAATGATAAAACGGATTGCGGGCCTGCTTGTATTTACGTTGGCAGTGATCAGTGTGCCGCTGGCTTTCTCGCAGATGGAGCCGGTGCCGATCGTGTACACCTATGTGAGCCAGTTCCAGGTTCCGCGCGCGAGTTGGGCGGCCTATTCGGAAGACGCGGAAAAGTCCACGTTGCCGATTTTTGAGAAGCTGACGGCCGATGGGACGATTCTAGGCTGGTCGACGTTTGAACAGGTAGTGCATACGCCGGACGGCTACACGCACGGCGCGGCGTGGTCTTCGACGAGCATCGCGGGACTGATGAAGGTGCTGGACGAAGTGCGCAAGGCGGGGCCGCGGCCGGGACAGATTGCGGCGACCAAGCACGAAGATTACTTGATGCAGTCGTCGATGTCTCGCGGCGGCACCGGGACACCGGCGTATCTGCGCGTGGTCTGCCAGATGGCGAAGGCCGACAAGCCCGGCGAATACGTGGCGGTGCTAAAGAAGTATTTGGTGCCGACGTTTGATGCAATGATCAAGCAGGGCGCGGCGACGTCCTACAGCCTTGATGAACAGTACGTAAACACCATGGCGCCTTCGATGCGGTGCCTGGTGATCACCTATCCGAGTGCCGATGGCATGGATAAGTGGGCGAGCGCCGTGAATGCCACGCTGGGCAAGATGAGCGCGGCGGATCGCGACGCGTTCTTCGGCGCCACGGTGGCGGACAGCCGGCGCGACGTGATGGCGCGGATCACGCACACCGGTTTTGGCCATAAGTAGCTGACTGCATTTTAGCGGTGTCGAGCGGAGGGCGGCTCCTCCGCGGTCGCGGAGAGTTGTGCCTGGCGGCGGCACGGATCACCGCGTCTTGGATCGGCGATAGCGCCCAGTCTGAATTTCGTACGAAGGGTCAGACGAGGTCGTCGACGGTCGGGCGCGTAGCACCCTTCCAGCTGGCGTCAAATTGTTTGCGGACGAAGCCTGCGTCGTAGACTTTTTCCTGGGCCTTTAGCGCTTGCTCGAGGCCGAAGAGCGAGCGCGGGTTGCGGAGATTGCGCTCGAGGTCCGCGCGGAAGACTTCCTCGGCTCCGGCATTATCACCGATGATCAGCAGCACCGCGCCGAGAGATTCGCGCACGGGATAGAACCAGTCTTGCGGCTCGTCGTACTTCAGCGAATCTTGAGCCGCGACGGCGGCGCGCAACTGGTTCACCGTGGCGTCCATATCGCCTTTCTCGAGCGAAATTTTTGCGCCCAGCACATTTTCCGCAATTTTCAGGATGTCCTTGGTCTTGTTGTTGATGGGCATCTGGAAGATCGCATCTGGCGGCGTTTTCTCTTCCGCTTCCGCAACAATCTTATGTTCGGCTTCTGCTTCGTCCAGTTTGTCCGTGGCGGCAAGCGCCAGTCCGCGGGCAAAATGCCAGAACACCGTGGCCGCGTGCATGTTCGGGTCGGGCTGCGCCGCTTTCAGAATTTCGTTCCACTTGTGAAAGCGCACTTCGACGGCCAACGGTACGGTCATGAAGCCCTCGAGTGGCGGCATGTCTTTCACATGAGGCCCCACATTGGCAGCGAGCAACTGGGCGCCGCGGCGGGACTCAAGATAATTGCCGTTCATGGCCGCGGACATGGCGATGAAATGCAGATTGTGGCTGTAATACATCATGGAGTAGATGCCTTCGGCTGCGCCGGCCTTGATGTAGGCCTGATCGGCGAGCGCGGCTTTCTGGTTGGTTTTCAGCGCGGCTTCGTAATCGCCGGTGCGGATGTAGATATGCGCGGGCATATGCACGATGTGTCCCGCGGCGGGGGCGAGCTGCGCCAGGCGACTCGCGCCGGCCAAAGCGCGTTCCGGGGAGGAGGAAGCCTCGACGGAATGGATGTAATAGTGAACCGCGCCCAAATGGTTGGGCTCGCGGCGAATCACGGACTCTAGCGTGGCGACAATTTCCTCCGTGCCTTCTTCCGGCGTGCCGTCGGGATGCCAGAGTCCCCAGGGATGCAGGTTCATTCCGGCCTCGGCGAACAGCGTGGCCGCATCGAGATCGTCGGGGAAGCGCTTCACCACGTCGCGCATGGCATCGCGATACTGCTCCGCGGCGGCGCGTAAATCGGATTTGGGATCGGCGGGAAAGCGCTTGGCAAGCGCGGCGATGTAGGCTTTGTCGGCGTCGGAAGCATCGGCCGCCAGCGTCTGCGCTTTCTCGATGGCCGCGTGGGCCTGCACAAATCGCGCTTCGCTGGCGGGATCGTTGTAATTGGGGCCTACGGCTTCGGCGATGCCCCAATAGGCCATGGCGAGTTTGGGATCGAGCTCCGCGGCGCGCTGGAACGAGCGCGCGGCTTCATCGTGATTGAAGGCGTAGATTTGCCGCAGGCCCTGATCGAAGAAGGCCTGGGCTTGCGCGTTCTTGGTGGAGACGGGGTGATGCCAATTGCCGTAGCCGGCCATGAGCGTAGCGGCTTTAGGCTTGGCGGCCGCGGCGTGGCCGGAATGCTCCTGCGCGAAGGATGGAAAGGTCAGCGTAAGAGCGAGGGCAAGCAGGGTCAGGATGCTGCGATGCATTGGGAGCCTCCGGCAAACAGTGAAGTGGCGTAGCCTGGTTTGCGGATTGTAGCATCGCGGAGGGACAAATCAGCCTCCAACCCTCCGCAAAAGCGTCGCCTAGCCGTTGCAATGCAGCGTAATACAGCATATTATTCCGTATTATGACCGTTGCATGGAGAGAGGCTTACCATGAGTACGCTAAAGACCATCAGTTTCCGGATTCCGTCCGATACCGTGGAGTCGCTGGATGAGCTGGCCGAGAGCATGGATCGCGACCGCAGCCACGTGCTGAACGAGGCGGTGGAAAATTATCTGCGGCTGAATGAGCATCACATCAAGCTGATCAAAAAGGGCCTACGCGCGGCCGAAAGAGGCGACTTTGTGCCGGACGCGGAGATGAAAAAACTGATGGCCAGAATGCGGCACGCAAAGTAGCGCACTGCGATGCGCGTGCGCTGGACCACTCCTGCCCGGGAACAGTTCGTCAGCGCGTACGAATACATGGCCGAAGGAAATCGCGCGGCGGCGGCCTGGACTGCCGATCAAATCTGGGAAAGCACGCAGCTACTTGCCCGGCACCCCATGGCGGGCAGGGAGGGACGCGTGGCTGGTACGCGTGAACTGGTCATTCGCGGGACACCGTTTGTGGTTGCCTATCGCGTACAGAAGGATGAGGTGTGGGTGCTCGCTGTAATGCATGGGGCGAGAAAATGGCCAGACGAATTCTCGGGATGAGTTTTTGGTTCTTGGTTTTGCGTCTTAAGTAAAACAGGACAAGACGGGGAAAAGTCAAAACCCCACCCTTACAAACCAAGGGTGGGGCACCAAGGTGCGGGAAGATTAGGAGCCGGAGGCTCCGCGGGCGGCGGCTTTGAAAATGGCGAAGGCGGCGCCTTGCGGGTCGGCCATGATGGAAATGCGGCCTACGTTTTCAAAATCCGTTGGGTGCACATAGAGGGTAGCGCCTAGTTTCTTGGCCTCGGCGGCGGTGACATCGCAATCGGAAACGGTGAAGTAGGCCATCCAGTGAGCGGGAGCGCCGGGCTGGTGCTGCGAAGCAGGTGGAATGCCGCCGATGAACTCTTCGCCGTTCTTGATGTGCCAGTAATTGTGAGCAGGGTCTTCGTCTTCCTTCATAATCTGCCAGCCGAATAGGTCGGAATAGAATTGACCGGCGCTCGCTTGATCGGGCGTGCTCAAGTCCGCCCAGCAGAGCGTCCCATGCGAAGCGGAGATGCCAGTGCCGGCGCTCTTGTTGGGTTGCCAGAGACAGAGGACGGCTCCGGTGGGATCCTGCACGACGGCCATGCGGCCGGCATCGAAAACGTCGAAGGGCGGAGCGAGGATGGTGCCGCCGAGTTCTGCGGCGCGAGCTGCGGAAGCGTCCGCGCTATCGACGGCGACGTAGAGCTTCCAGTGCGGAGGAACGCCGTGGGAGAGCTCTTCGGGACGAAGGGTGCAGCCTGCGGCGGCGTCGCGTCCGTCGAGGCGAAAAATCGTATAGAAGTCGTTGGGGCCCATGGGCATGTTGTTGGGGGACCAGCCGAAGATTTTGGAGTAGAAGTCGATGGCGGCGGGCTGGTCGGAGGTGGCGAGTTCGACCCAGCAAAATGCGCCGGGAGCGTGTTTTTCGATGTTGGTCATAATGGGGAGAGCGTACTCCTGGGCGGGGATGGAGGCAAGAGGGTGGGAGGAGTGGGATGAAGTTGAAGCGTTTCAAAATCGAGAGTCAGATTTGTTGCATGCGGGCATCCGCAAACACTCAAGCCTCTTTTGCTTTTGCCGCCGCGGTAAATGCCGCCGCATTCTTTCGGACGAACTCCTGCACGCTGAGCGGCCCCTGCCCCGTCAGTTTGCGCACGTCGTCCGACAGCCGGTCGAAGCGCCCCGCGCGATGCAGGTCGCCCATCGCCGCCAGGTGGTTCACCACGTGAACCGGCCAGCCCCACTTGAGCAGCGCGTCCCGCCACGGCTCGACGGGAATGTCCTGAAAGGTGATTGTGCGGCCGAGCGCCTTCGAATACTCCTGTGCAAAGAAATGCATGTTCTCGGACTGCGGACCGGTCAGGTGATAGATCTTGCCGATGTGCGGCTGCGGATTGGCCAGCAGCGTGGCGATCACTCGCGCAACGTCTTCCGCTGCCACGGGCGAAGTCTTGCCCTCCCCGAACGGTAGCCTGATCTGATCGGATTCCCTGACTGAGTCCGGAGTCAAAGTCAGGAAGAAGCCTTCGAGAAACACAGTCGGCCGCACGTGCACAACCGGCAGACCGGACCAGTTCAGCGCCTGCTCGGCGAGCCAGTGCAGCTTGTGCTGCGGGCTCGGAGTAGTTTCTGTAATGCTCATCTGAGAGACCGTCATCTGCGACATATTGATGAACGCCTTCACGCCGTGATGCTTCGCCACGGCCGCCGCATTGACCGTCGCGGCCAGGTAGGCATCCGAAACCGACATGCCGAAGTACATCGTCTCGCAGCCGTCAATCGCCCTATGCATGGAATCGAGATCGAGCAGATTTCCGACCACGACCTCCGCACCCAGAGCGCGCAATGCTCGCGCGCGCTCGTCCTCAGTTCGCACCATCGCCCGCACCGCCTTGCCTTGGTTCAAGAGCAGTTCGGTGACCGTGCGTCCTACCGCGCCGACGCGGCCCGCCGCGCCGGTAACCAGGATGGGATTTGCCACGTTTCTTTCCTGTGCGTTCGCTTTAATCTAAGTCAGATTCGTTGACACGGCAGAGTGAATTCGACGGTACGGTACCCGGCTCATGACGCGCCTGCCGCTCGCGCCGCTCTAGCCGTGCTGTTCCGGGCTTCGATGGCCTTGACGGAGTTTTCAAAGGCCCTTTCCAAAACACGCCTGCCGATGGTCCCGACTACCAAGCCGAGCAGCCGTCCCTTCAGATTCTTGCCTTCGCGGACGACGACCACGTCAATGTCGGTCGTGCCATTGGGCTGACGCTTGAAGGTGTAGGTGTGGCCCGACGCGCCTCCCCACGTGTTGGAGTCGGTGGTCGTGAGGACGACGCGGTTGGGATCGGACCAGTCGTAGTGGAGGCGTTCCCAGATGCCGCCCGAGCCTTCGGTGACGTCGGCCTGCGTACCGCCCCGCTCATGCACCTTGAGGTACTCGTCGGCGCTGTTGCCAAAGAGCTTCGAGCGGCCAGGCCCGAAGTCGGTGAGCCCGGCGACGTACTGCTCGGGCGTCAAGGTGGTTGTCTGGTGGAGGTGGATCTTGGACATGAATTACCCCCGTCGTAAATAAGTTGGTGGAAGGCTATTGCTGTCTTTCGGCGCCGTCAAGCCGATTTTGGGTAAGGCGACTGCGAAGGAATGGTTGACCGTTTTCAGTTGACAGTTTTCAGTAAGAGAAGAAGAAGCTTTCAGACGATTCGATGAGCTGGTTAACCATAACCGGCACCCCTCCCCCGGTTTTTTGTAAGTGTTGCATCTAAACAACTTGGATTTCCAGTAAGTCCTTTAGATGCAACACTTGTGGGCGGCCGCGTAGGTGTTGATTCTAAATAGGTTATTGCTCCAAAATTGTCCAAAATGCGGTTTGTCTTGTAAGTGTTGCGAATGGAGGACTTAGGGTGAAAAGCAGGCTGCCGAAAGCAAAAACGCCAATCTAGAGGTTCATCCCGCTAAACCCGCGGGGTGGAGAAGAGTGGGCGCTCCCGGGCCTACGATGGATGATTACCTGAGAGGTACTATACGCTGGGAGACACTTTTTGTCAAGGGAAAAGGCCAAGAGGTTTGGGGATGGAGTGGCGGATTTAGCGGGGAAAAAGTCAAAACCCCCACGCTTTGCAAACCAAGGGTGGGGCACCCAGCAAAAAAGAAAGAGAGAGGATAAAAGTAAGGAATCCATGATAAAGTAAGGAAATAGGAGTCCGGCGATGAAGAAGCAGGCGAAAGTGACGAGCAAGGGACAGATCACCATACCTCGGGAAGTGCGGCGGCGGCTGGGGGTGCGGGCCGGAGACCGCGTGCAATTTGAGGAAGATGGAAGGGGCATGCGCGTGACGGCGGTGCGGAAAGAGAGTGTCTTTGAGAAGTACAGAGGAATTGGCACGCCCGGAATTGGAAAAGGGAGAAAGGGCATACAGAAGTGGCTGCGGGAATTGCGCGGATGGGACGAGGAATGACCACCGCGATTGATAGTAACGTGATTGTGGCGCTGTGGAATGAGGACGAGACACAGAATCTGACGGCAAAGAAGACGCTGGGCGAAAGCCAGATGCGAGGCGGGTTGGTAATCTGCGGAGCAGTGTATGCGGAATTGATGGCGGCTCCGGGGCGAAGCGAGACGTTTGTGGACCGTTTCTGCGAGGAGGCGGGCATCGTGGTGGAATGGGAGTTGGGGGAGAAAGCTTGGCGGGCGGCGGGGGAGGCTTTTCAAAGTTATGCGGAGCGGCGGCGGAGACAGAAGGAAATGGGGCCACGGCGGGTTCTGGCAGATTTTTTGATTGGGGCGCATGCGCTAGCGAACGGATACAAACTGTTGACGCTAGACGAAGGTATTTATCGGGCGTCGTTTCCGCGGTTGGGGATTGTAGAACTAGGATAGCTGACAGCTTTCAGATGTCAGTTTTCAGTAAGAGAAGACATGTCCTCGAGGCAGAGGTCGATGGCTTCGCGGATGTTGGCGAGGGCTTCGGGAACGGTCTTGCCCTGAGAGTAGCAGCCGGGGATAGAAGGACAAACCACGACGTATCCGCCGTAGTCCTCGTCGGGCTCGAGAAAGACTTTGAAGTCGCGGGTGGTCATGGGTTCACCCTAGCCTACAGCAGTGCTGGATGCAGAGGCGCATGGCCTCCAGGATGCTTTTCTTGGCCTGCTCGATGGATTTGCCAAGACCGTAGACGCCCGGGAAATCGTCACTGTAAGCGTAGTAACGCTTGCCTTCGCGTTCGACAGTGATGGGATAGCTGTAGAGGGTCATCTGGGGATCAAGTTTATCATGAAGGGGCGCGGAGGGCGGTGGGATCTGGCGGCCGCGCATTTACAAACCGAGTTGGCGGTGGGTTTCGCGGTCGCGTTCGAGGTCTTCCTGGGCGTATTCCAACTCGACGCCATGGTCCTTCAGAAAGGCGTCGACTTGCATGCGCGTCTGAAAACCAAGCAACTGGCGCAACAGGGCGGTGGAGATTTTGCGGGTGCGGTAGGCTTCGAGGGCCAAGCTTCCAGCGCGGCACGAGACAAGTCCTGGCCGAGAAGGCCGCCAGGAGTTCGTCGGGGAGAGAAATGGTGACGTGCTGCATGGGTTCAGGATACCGGAAGAAGCAGTCAAAAACACGGGTGGGTTGCGAAGGGATGGTTGACAGTTTTCAGTAAGAGAAGAGGAAGTATTACGGGAATGGCGGGGAAGAAGTCAAAACCCCCACCCTTACAAACCAAGGGTGGGGCACCCGCACCCGGCCTACTAGAGTTTATTGCATCTATATTTTAAAAAGAATACCATATAAGAGATGGCTTGGCAGGTTGATTTCTTTGTGGACGAGCGCGGGCATGCGCCGGTTGAGGAATACCTGACGCGCTTGCTACAGCAGCATCGAGCAAAGGTGCTGGCGCTGATCAAGATGCTGGAACGAGAAGGACCGAACCTGCCGTTTCCTTACTCCTCGCAGGTTCGGGGAAAGCTCAGAGAGCTGCGGACGCAGCAAGGGAAGGACAAGTTGAGGGTTCTTTATTTTGGAGATGCGAGGAGGGTGTTTGTTCTCCTGCATGGAATCGTGAAGCGAAGCGCGCAATTGCCGGAGGAAGACATTCGACTTGCGGAAGCGCGGATGGAGCTGCATGGACGGCGGCTGGAAGGAAAAAAGAAATGACGACACGGTGGAAGCGGTTTTATCGGAAGCAAATGGAGGATGGGAAGCTCCGGGAGTTGGTGGAGAGCGAGCTTGAGAACCTGCAATTGGGAGTGCAGATTGCGAAGCTGCGGGCGGAGGAGAATCTGAGCCAGACGAAACTGGCGGCCAGAGCGGAGATGAGCGCGCCGAAGATTTCGGCGATGGAGAATGAGCCGCGAAATTTGACGATTGGGACGTTGATCCGGGTGGCGCATGCGTTGGGGAGCAGGGTGGAAATCAAACTGGTGCGGAGGAGAGGGGCAAAGGCGGGGCGGGGTCGACGTAGGGCTAGTTGACGGTTTTCAGTTGTCAGTTTTCAGTGAGAGAAGAGAAATCATTACGGGAATGGCGGGGCACCTGGCAGTTAACAGTTAACAGTTTCAGTTATTAGTTTTCAGTAAGAGAAGAGACGTCGTTGCGGGAATGGCGGGAGATAAGTCAAAACCCGCAGCCTTTAAACCGAAGGCTGCGGCACCAGGCATCGTTCTCTCGGGCATGGATTCTCATACTTTGTTCTTGATCTAAGTTAATAGAGTAATGTTGCATCTATAAATCGCGGATCTAGGAGGGCGCATGGGAACGACATGGCCGATGGTAGCACCGCCGCCGTTCAGCGGGGGAGACGACCAAAAAAGATTGGTGTGGATGCTAGAGACAATTCGTCAAACGCTTCACGATTTAATTGAATTCAATACTCCATCCTTGATCCCTGCCGAGCAGAGGCCGCTGTTCACTCAGAACTGGCCAGAGGTCGAAACCTCTTTTAAGGATGCAATTGCGACGATAACAAAGAATCATGCCGGGCTTGTGCTTAATTTGAAACAAGCCGGGATGGCCGGGCCGATGCTGGAAATGAAGTCCAAATCGCTCCAACGGTGCGTCGATGGACTGTACCGCGAGGTACAAACTTCCTCTCCGATTTTTAGCTTGAAATGGCTGAAACCTACTTCCAAGTGCATGAACACGATTATCGGAAGCTTATTGCGCACGGTTCCCGGACTTGAGGTCGCGAAGGAATACAAAGATCATTTCGAAGTGGCTGTGGATGTAATGGAAGCGGCGAAATCAGAATAGGGGATGCTCGATTTCGAGAGCTTTCAGACCTGGGGTGGGGCACCCGGCGGCGAAGGGATGGTTGACAGTTTTCAGTTGTCAGTTTTCAGTAAGAGAAGAGGAAGCTTTCAGACCACTAGATGAGGCGGTAGGAGCCGGAGCCGAGGAAGGTGAGGAGGCCAAGATCACGGAGGACTTGGAGTTGCTGGCGGATTTTGTCGCGGGCATGGGCGTTGTTGGGGTGGAGTTTGGCTAAGGTGCCGGTGTGGGCGTACACGTCGGCTAGAGTAAATTCTGTCTTGCCTAACGATTGCACTGCTTGAAGCACGTCGAGGGGCCAGCCACGTTTTTCTACCTGTAGTTTTTCCAGTGGGCGGAGGCGATTGTAAGAGGCTCGCACTTGCTGCGGAGTGTGCGGTACCCAGCTCTCTTGCGGAGGGCGGTTTAGCCGGATGAAGCCTTTGCGAAGGGTTGAAAATCGAAGAGATCTTTTATCTCGGAGAAATGATGTTGGAGCTCGTACTTTGGTTTGACGTCGGACCTCGTTAGCTCTTTTTCCTTCTGTACTGCCTCCGGGGTCCAGTGTGTAACCTCGCGCAGCAGGCCGTATTCCGGGCGATTCTGGGCCGTTCCGTACTTTGCGTGGACATCTGTGACTCCAGCATCCTGAGCCATCGCAATATCCTTCATCAAGCTGTCTCCGATATAGATGGATTCGCTCTTCCTGCCGCCCGTTTCGATAATAATGTCCGCTAACAGCTTGGGATTCGGCTTGAGTTCCCCCGGGGGGGTATGGCGATGTTGAGTTCTCGTGAGCGCGTAGGACTCTGGTGCGTAGAGTCTTATCTTCTCTCTTGATAGCCCTGATGGCAGTGCGTGGTCCGGCGGCGTATAGACAAAATCCAGTAGTCCGTCGAGGTTTAGCTTTCTCACTCGATATAGGGAATAAAATTCCAGAGACTCCGTATACCCAACCACTTGGCATCCGGACGCTTTCAGAAATTGGAGAGTATCGCTTACGGTCGGATAAAGTGTTAGCGCGGAAGCTCGGGCTTCTCGGAAGGCTTGAATTGCATCCGCGTAGACTTCCGCGGGATTCTGCCCCGGATGCTTTTCACGTAATGATGGTAGTTCCTCAATCAAGAAGGCGTACTCTGAAGTTCCTTCGCGCTGATGTATTTCACGAATCTCAGAAACGAGCGTTTGTCTGGGGATCTGGCTCTTCCTCAGCAAGGACTCAAGCATTGCGGAGAACGATCTGTACCAGATTTCGACCCAATCAAAGAGGGTGTTGTCGAGGTCGGTTATGATTAGTGATACTTTCTGTTTCAAGCTAGCCTCAGTACTCTTGTCTCGTCGACCTACCTATTTTGATGGCGGGGCCTGGGCTTGGGTAGCCTCTTGACTCTGCTGCGCGGGCTGTCCCGGTGTCTTGGGTGATTGTTGTGGACCGGCAGCAGGTGGTCCGCTGGAGGTTTGTGAAGTCGGTTGGGTGGTGTTAGTTAAAGTGGGGCTCGTCGTAAAAAGCGCCCCTTGCAGTAAGACAAATCCCGTCAGGGCAATAAGAAACGTTAGCCCGGCTGCGTAGAACAAATCTATCTTTTGAGTACTGTGAACTTGCTTCCCGAAGATTGGAATAGGGCTCGCTTCACCAATAGCGGCGCCTAGTTGTAATTCTGCACCCACAGCTTTCTCAATCTTTATAGTGTGATAGACAGATCCGAGCAGCAGCCGGTGGTACCAATGTCGGTCCATAAAATAGAAGGCGTACCACCCCAAGATCCCTGCGGGCAAAATTGCGACGGCCATTGAGAAAGTGTGGCCGAAGATTTTTACGTCTAAATGCTCCTTGAGGGCGTATGCAGCCGCGCCGATGACCGCCACCAGCAGGGTGACAGCGTAGTTTCTTATCTGTAGTTCGATCCCGTTAAAGTGCATTTGGACATCGACGCATTTTTTCCAAATTTCCACTAGATCTTTCTTGTCCAGACCTGGTGGGAGTGCCTCGTCCTCTCTTCTTGCACTGGCGTTTTCTACGGTTAGGAGTACGTCGCCAAGAATCCAGCAGGGAAGAAGAGTCAGGAAGAGATATCCGATCGCCAGGGCGAGTCCCACCTTGCTGTGGACGCCCAGGAAATAGAGGATCACATACGCGATTGCACCGAAGACTACTGGGTAAATAAGTAGGAACAGCACGGGAACGCCGCAAAGTAAGGTTTTGAGTAGCTTCATGCTCGTCTCCGCCGACGGATCACAGCTTTCCCTGGTTCGCGAGCGCCACGAATCTTTCGAGAGTTACTATTTCGACTTTGGCGCAGTCGACGAGGTGGTTGCTCAACCCGCCGCTCACGTAGAAATCCCTCAGGCTCCACTTGTCCCCGCCGAGGACAAGGTATGCTCGGGCGTAAGACCCAGCCCGAATGGTCTCGGCCAAGCAAAGAACCTCGAACGGTACCTTTTGCTCTGCAGTTCCGCCAACCTGCTGCCATTTCATTGATATCAGAATTCTTTCGTCTTTTTTTTCAGCGACCGCGTCAACCATGTGACGTCGCCCCCCGAGTCTATTGCCGACGTGAACTTGTTTCTGGAATTCGTAGCCACCGCGTCTCAGCGCGGGCAGCACCATCTCTTCGAGGACACCACCGGTCCGAGTATCACGGGCCATCATTAGAGGTCACGTGCTCCGTGCAATGGTCTAGTCCGCAGAGGCGGACATGCTCTGGGGTTCCGGGCGGGTAACCTCGGTCCGTTGAAGTCGAAGTTGTCCGCCTGTGTGCTCTTTAAGTCTTAGGGTGGAAACGCGAACCCATTTCGGATCGATCTCGATTCCTCTAAATACGCGCTTGTTCCGAAGGGCGGCGAGTGCCGTTGTCCCGCTTCCAGAGAATGGATCGAGGACTAAGTCGCCTTCGTTGGAGGAGGCGAGGAGGATGCGTTCGAGGAGGGCGAGGGGTTTTTGGGTGGGGTGCTTGCCAAATTTTTTCTCCCAGGGTTCGGGCGGGCGGATATCCCACCAGGCGGATTTCATCTGCTTGCCGCGATTGGTTTCCTTCATCAATTTATAGTGGAAGGTGTGGCGGGACTTTTTGTCCTTGGCGGCCCAGATGAGGGTTTCGGTGGCGTGGGTAAAGTAGCGGCAGGAAAGATTGGGAGGAGGATTGGGCTTAACCCAGGAGATGTCGTTGAGGAGCTTGAAGCCGAGCTGCTGCATGGCGAAGCCGACGGAATGGATGACGTGGGCGGTGCCGGAGACCCAGATGGAGCCGTTGGGTTTTAGGACGCGCTGGGCGGCGGCGAGCCAGGAGCGGTTGAACTCATGATTGGCGTCGGGGCCGCGGGATTTGTCCCAATCGCCTTTGTTGACGGAGACCATTTTGCCGGCGTGGCAGGTGATGCCGCCGTTAGAGAGGAAGTAGGGCGGGTCGGCGAAGACGAGGTCGACGGAGGATTCGGGGATTTGGGCGAGGAGGTCGAGGCAGTCGCCTTGGTAGAGGCGGAGGTGGTGCTTGGGGTCGTCGAAAGCGGGAGCTGGGAGGGAGTGGGGCATGATGATGATCGATCGGGATCGTTGATCAGAAGGGCAACGGAGTCAAGCTGGGGCAAAAGCAGATGAAAAAGACTTAACGCAGAGAAAGAGGGGAGGAGACGCCCCGACCCGGTCGGGGTAAACGCCGGGCGCGGAGAAGAGAGGGCCTAGGTTTCGCGCGGCGTTTCGCGGGCGAATTGCGTGCTTCGTTTCACTCCGCGCCTACCGGCTGGACCTGGCGGTCAATCTCCGAGAGCTTTCCGGAGCGCCGGGTCACTTCCAAATCGTAGAAATTTTGAAGATTCAGCCAGAATTCGGCGTTGGTCTTGAAGTAGCGCGCCAGGCGCAGCGCGGTCTCCGCGGTGATGCGGCGGCGCTGGTGCACAATTTCCCCAATGCGCGTGGCCGGCACGTGCAGCTCCAGCGCCAGCTTGTTCACCGACAAGCCGAGCGGCTTCATGAAATCCTCGCGAAGGATTTCGCCCGGATGCACCGGCTCCATCAACGTCTTTGGTTTGCCCATGCGTTGTGCCTCAGCCCCTGCCCCAATCCTCCCAAACCAGCCCCTTGACCCTCCCAAACTCCCGCGCGTTTGCCGTGACCAGCGTCAGCTTGCGACTCAAAGCCTGCCCCGCAATCAACAAGTCATACGTTCCGATGGGCTTGCCTATCCGCTCTAAAGTGCTTCGGATTTCACCCGCGCATCGCGCGTCCTGCTCTGCAAACTCCAGCACCCGCAGTGAGCCTGCGAGGAACATCTTCAAACGCAAGGTATTTGCTTCCGTCTGGGCGCTCTTTGCCACGCCGTACCAAAGCTCGTACACGGACACTGACGGTATCCACAACTGCTCGCCCGATTCCACTAGCTTCGAGAAGCGCTTGCGAACCGGCTCCGAAGTGCGGTTAATCAGCGCGATACACACATTCGTGTCCAGCAAGTACCCCATCGCGGGCGTCTCAGTCAAAAATCTTCCGGCGCGGAGCACGCGGTTGCTTCCGGCCCTTCTTTAGCAAGGGGTCCCCGCCGATCCGGTCCATCGCTGCAAACCACTCTTTAGGATCCGAAATGATGGGCTCCAGCAACACACCCTCTGGCACCCGCCGCACCCGCACGCTGTCCCCTTCAAAGCGGAACTCGCGCGGCAGCCGCACCGCCTGGCTCCGGCCGTTGCGAAACAATTTTGCGACCCCGCTCTTTCCCATCGGCGGTCTCCTCTCTATGGTATATATCATAAATCTATACCATCGGGCAAGAGCCGTGTGCCTCGCGGGTACCCGCCTTCGATTAAAGGGGGGTGCGGGTCCGAACCTACGAGGAAGGCTTCGGCAGAATCGCTAGAGGCTGGGATGAGCGCGGATGGAGCTGGAGGGAGGAGACGATTTTTTCGAGGGGGCGGAGGAGTTTGGGGAGGTCGGCGGGGGCGATTTGGGGGTCGGAGGCGGAGGAGGAAGAGACTTCGAGGGTGAATTCGTAGCAGGCGCCGGAGGAGAAGCCGGCGTAGTCGCGGGCGGCGGAGACGGATTCGCCCGAGACGGAGCCGCGATCGCGCCAATAGAAGGGGACGCCCGCGAGGGTGGTTACGTCGGTGGCGCCGGGCCAGTCGGAGTCGGGAGGGGCGACGAAGGCGCGGCAGGCGGCGGGGGTGGCAGAAGGGTTCACGACGAACTGGAGATGGCCGGCGGCGAAGGTGGTGTTGGGGTAGGCGTCGTCGGGAATGCGGAGAGTGGCGACGAGGATGGCGCCGGGCTGCTGGGATTCCCAGTCCCGCTGGGTCTTGAGGGCGGGGGAGTCGTCGAGATCGAGGTCTTCGTCGAGGAGGTAGTTGCGGGGGTAGCGAAGGGTGAGGCCGTAGTCTGGATTGTTGTAGACGGAGAGGGCGCCTTCGTGGGGCGGCTGCTTGGAGAAAGAATGTGGCGGGGCTGCGGCTGGAGAGGCGGCGGCCAGCTTGTCTGTCGGGGAAGAACGACGAGACGGGGCGAGATGGGCTTGGGTGCTGCCGCAGGCGGAGAGCCAGGCCGAACTCAGGATGAGGATTAGGGCGAGAAGGCGGTTTGCGTGGGGCATGGTATTGGTTCCTATCGGGATGCTCAGTGGGTGGGTGGCAGGTGTGGTGCCAGGGGCGAGGCGATTGATTCTTTGGGAGATAGAGAAAGGGCGGGGCACGGGGGGAAGTGGCTCGGGTCACACAGTGTTGGGAAAAAGACGCGGAAAGGCAGTAGCGAGGGAATTCCGGGACTGGCTAAAAATGGTTGGAGGGCTTGGGGCGCTGGAGGTAGGCGACGCCGTAGCGGAAGAGATTTTCTTCGAGGACTTCGACGGCGGAGACGATTTGGGCGGGGACGAAGATGGGAGTCTGGCCGGGAACGTAGGGGACGGCGAGTTCGATCAGCGAACGTTCGTAATATCTCTTTTTGCTTTTGAAGCGCAGGCCGCCACGGGACATGTCTTCACACTGGACGACGTCGTCTCCGCGCTCGGGGTGGCGGACGAGGGCGGAGTAGTTGACGCGGGCGCGCGGATACTGACGGCGCTCGATGCTGGGAGCGTCCGGCTGGCGCGCGGGCGGGAGGGTCAGAACGACGCCGCGCGGCTCTTCGTAAACGGTGGGCTGCGACTTGGATGGCGCCTGGAGCGACGCCTGCACTGGCGCGTTCATCGGGGAAGCATAAGCTGAGCGAAATGGCGCAGACGCGGGAAACGAACGCGGAGTTTGGGCGGTAGAGGGAAGGGCAACCCCGGGAGGGGGTTCGGCGGGCCCCGGCTTCCAAATGGTGGAGAAGCCGCAGTGTTTGCAGAAACGAAGAACACTTTTATTGATGGCGGCGGACTGCGCCTCGGCGCTGTGGTCGTCGAGCTTCTCGATGGTCTTGCAGGAGCTGCACACCAAGGTCACGAGGCTTGCTTCGATTTGTTCTGGTGTCAGCGGCGGGAATTCCGCGGTCCAAAAATTGAGGTTGGGATCCACGAAAGCGAGGCCATAGGTGTGGACGCCATTGGAGGTGCCGACCTGGCCGACGATGCGGACGGCGGTTTCGGCGCTGCGATCGGGACAACGAAGGATGAGCTCCTGCTCGGGGGAAAGCTTGTGGTGGGAAACGACGCTGGCACCATGGAGGCTGAGGAGGAGGGTGTTGGTGGGTTCGGAGAAAACTTTGCCGTCGAGATCGCTGCCGATCAGGAGGATGGGAACTTCTTTAGGAATGCGGCCAGTGATGCGCACAACCTGCAGTGGCACGGAGGAGGCCAGGCGGGAGGGTGGAGTGAATCAATTTAGTACCAAATGGTGGAGGGATGGAAGTTTGCGGAGCTTTCTTTTTGTCTTGGTGCGTGCGTTCAGACGGTGCAAACGCTGAAAGAGACAGGAACCGTTCCAGATTGGAATGGCTAGACCGAAATGAAAAGAAGGGGCGACGAAAGAGGGAACACGATCGGGCGTGTCCCGCGAAATAAAAAATGTGCGAACGCGCGCGAACAATTACGGTTGCGAGACCGCGGCGGAGGCCGAAGCGGTGTTGCCGATGGCGTCGCCGTTGACGACGAGCTCGACGCGGCGGTTGCGCTGGCGGCCTTCGGGGGTGTCGTTGGAAGCGACGGGCTGCATTTTGCCGAAGCCGCGCGCGGTGATGTTCGAGCCGGGAACGCCTTGCTCGGCGAGGAAATCGCGGACGGAGTCGGCGCGGCGCTCGGAGAGCTGCTGATTGAAGTCATCGCCGCCGACGCTGTCGGTGTGGCCTTCGATCTGGAGAGTGAGGCCGGGATGGGCGAGAACAATGCCGGAAATTTTTGCGAGCTTTTCGCGGGCGCCGGGCTTGAGGGTGTAGCTGCCGGTGTCGAAAAGAACGTCGGACATATTGACGATGAGGCCGCGGGCGGAATCGCGCGTTTGCAAAATGGAATTCAATTGGTTGAGAAGTTGCGCGCGAAGTTGGGCTTTTTCGGATTCGGCTTGGGCAGCGGCCTGGCGAGCTTTTTCCGTTTCCGCCTGAGCGGCAGCGCGGTCCCTGGAGGCCTGAGCGGCGGCGGCTTCGGCGGTCTGCTGCTGCGCTAAGGCGGCGGCGCTGGCTCTTTCGGCTTCGGCTTTCTGGCGCGCGGCTTCGGCAGCGGCTTTTTCCGCTTCCTGCTTCATGCGGAGGGCTTCGGCCTTGGCGGCCTCGGCTTGCTGGCGAGCTTGCTCGGCTTCCTGGCGGCGTTGCACTTCCGCGGCAGCGTCCGCACGAGCCCTGGCTTCGCGGTCTTCGGCGGCTTTCTTGTCCGCGGCGATTTTGGCATTGGCGTCTTCTTCGGCCTTTTTCTTTACGGACATGACGCGGGCTTCTTCGGCGGTGCCGACGACTTCGCGCGCTGCGGCTTCGACGGATTTTCTGTCGCTCTTTCGCCCATACACTTCTTCCGCGGTGCGAAGCTGCTGTTCGGCTTTGGTGAGCGTGGCGGCGGCATATTTGTCGGCCAGCGCGATGTGTGCGATTCGAACGGCGTTGCGCGCTTCAAAAAGCTCGAGCGGCGTTTTGCGGTCAATGCCGAAGATGGCGTTTTCGATTTTCGTATTGGAAGAGGAATAGATGCCGCGGCCGAGGAGTTCGAAACTGGCGTCAATGTTTTCCACTTTCCCGAGTGTGGCGGAGTTGAAAACGTTTTCGAGAACGACGGTGTTGCCGGGTTGCGTGACCGCGAAGTACGGCTCGGCGGTGACGATCATGCCGAACGTCTGCATGTCGGTGATGGCTTTCACTTCGCCAGCGCCGCCCTTCAGCAGCACTTCGCCTAGATTTACAGCGCGGCCCTGAGGAGAGACGGCCCACAATACGTAGGTGAGATACTCGAGGCCGAACTTGGTGGCTTCGTCGAAGCCCACGAATCTTGCTTCGATCTCAATGCGGTTGCCCTTGTTCTGAACTTTGGCTTCCCCGTTGGCCTGCTGCATCAATTCCGTGCCCTGAAAATCGATCTTCGTGGAGCCGCCGGCGCGGCGATAGTTGACCGCCTTGGTGGTGCGAGAAACAGTGCCGGTCGTGCCCGTGGCGGATGGCGGCGCTTGGCCATGCGCAGGGGCAACGAGGATGCCGAAGAGTCCGGTGAGCGCTAGACAAGCCGATGCGATTTTCACGTCATGCTCCTGATCGCCGTGTAAGGCGATACAATTCCGATGGCCGCAGTGCGGCCGCGATGAATCCAAGCAGATAGCGACAGACCCCGTTTCAACACTTGTTCGAAAGTCCACTCCGAGGGGTATGTCGTTGCTTATTTACAGGCTAGCAAAAGGAGGCGGAGAGAGTGACGATGGAAAAGGGCCTTTGCGCAAATAATTACCGTACCTGCGCACTGGCCATGCGGTCAGGTACCGAATTCCAGGCATTAACAACAGATGCTGCGGACCTGGAGTCAGCGCAGATAAGCACTCGTGCGGCGCTCACATGGAGCGCAGGAATTGGAAGATCGCTTCTTTCTCAGGCGGCTTGAGCTTTTCAAATTGTTCGGTGACGTGCGCGGCCTCGCCGCGGTGGCGCGCGATGGCATCCGGGAATGTCAGCGAGGCACCGTCGTGCATCAAGCGCGGGCGCAAGCGAACTCCCCACAAGGGAGCGGTGCGAATCTTGTTGCGGCTGCTCTCGAAATCCTGTTTCGAGAGATATCCGGACATTTGCTGAAAGACCTTGCGACCGTAGTGCTCGGGGATTACCTGTAAGATGCCGTCTCCAGTACCCACGTCGTGCATGAGGAAGTCGCCCCAAGGATGGAAGGTGACGGAGCCGAGAGCGGGTGGAATGGTGAAGGTGCCGCCGTTGATTTTTGTTCCGGCGGGAGCGGTGGTCAGGGCCGCCACGTGGCAGGTGGCGCAACCGATCTTCTCAAAAAGAGCGAGCCCTTGCTGCGCGACGGCGCTGCTGGCGAGCTGGGCATCGCGCGCGGGCGCTTTGGTAGCGCGAATGAAGCGGGCGAAATGATCAATATCGGCAAGGCCGTCCGGTCCGGGCGTATCGTTGGGCTCGGAGACGGTATTGCAGATTTTGGTGACTTCGTCCGGCTGGAGGCGATTGGTAATGCCCATTTCGTTGAGATAGGCATCGCCAGAGAACGATAGCAGGCTGGCGTGCTGATCCTTCCAGCCGAAACGGCCCACGCCCATTTGTCCAGGCGCTTCGACGATAGGCACGAGGAGAACCTGACCGCAGATTTTCCCATGCGAGGTTTTGCATTGTTGCTTCGAAAGATCGGTGAAGGATTGATCGGCTACGGCCTCCACGAAGCCGTCTCCCAAAAGGTTTAGGGAAAGGCGAAACGTGCGGATGTTCTCGGTGTTCGGAACGCGTTCCTGGATTTCCTTGTCAGGGAAGGCCGCGTTGGGGCAAATGGCGCGGTCGTTGACCAGAGAGCGGCCGGTTATCACTTCGGTTCCGTGAGCGATGGGGATATTGGGAGTTTCAAAGTGACCGTTGGGGCCGTTGTGCCCCACGCGCAATTCTGTAACTTGAGACGCTGCACCTGAAACCGGGCTCTGGTGGCACTCGCGGCAAGACTGAGCATTGTAAATCGGGCCGAGCCCGTCGGCGATTTGCTCAATCTCGTCGAACTTGACTTGATCCGCCGTGTGAGTGGCGTCGTCCACCAGGCCGTTGGTCTTGTTGTCGAAGCCGGTGGGCGCTTCGGGGATCGACGGCGCAAAGAAGAAAACAGAAAGCAAAAGCACAGGAATACCGATGAGGAGTTTCATGAGTACCTCGGGCGGCTGGTTGACAAAATCTACGCGCAATCGCAAAGAATGCCAAGTTAAAAAACTGCAAACGAGAAGCGCACAACCTGTTGAGGGTTATTTGACGAATTGGGGCGATTCACCTTTGGACCATGGGTCATAGGTAACGCAGAGGCGGATGCGACTGGTGACGGTCGGGTGATCGTAGTAAAGGAAGACCTGTATGGGATTGGGGTCGGGGTCGACAAGCGCGGTTTCGCCGTAGTTCTGGAAGGATTGCGCGCAGGCCTGGCCGGGATCGGGAATGATGCCGTGGGTGACTTCCAAACCATAGACATCCGCCTGGTGCTCCTGAAAACGGCTGAAGGCGCTGCCGATGGCATTGGAAACGAAACCAAAGAGAGATAAGAGCAAGAGGAGCGCCGGGAGCGAAGCGAAATCGTCGAGGCCCCGGACCCCCCATCGAGCGCCGGAACGCGCGAGCAGCCAGCCGATGGATCGATAGCCGAGATAGAGAAGAGCGAAAAGCATCGCGGCCAAAAACACAAACGCCTTCCAGATGTGGCCGAGGGCATAGTGGCCCATTTCGTGGCCAAAATCGGCGACGACTTCATCCGGAGTTTCCTGGGCAATGGCGGTGTCCCAAATGACAATGCGCTTGGAAGCGCCGAAGCCGGAGACGTAAGCGTTCGTAGCGATGGTTTTGTCGCTGGCCTTCATCCAAAACATGCGCTCGGGAGCGACTTCCTGGCCAGCGCGGCGGGTGACGCGCTGGAGCGGAGCGATGAGTTGCGGTGCTTTCACGGTGAGGGGCTCAAACGTATTGAACATGGGCTCGATGACGTAGGGGGAGATAAACACGATGAATAGAATGATGGGCAGGGAGAGGGTCCAGAAATAGAACCACCAGCGCGCCGGGCTCTTGCGGATGACCACATAGAGCAACCAGACAAGAATGCTGCCGATGACGATGGCGAGGAATTGCGCCTTGGCCCAGTCACCCATCCAAGAAAGCCATGATTGAACGGAGATTTTGTAGAGCTTCAAGACCCACTCATCGAATAGGTCGAGCGGCAGTTCGAGAACACCGATGGTGATGACCAGGAGCGGGGTAAAGATAAGCGCCTGCACGAACCGGTAGCGCGAAACTTTTTCAGCCCAGTCGCGGAATTTCGCGGAGAGCTTGCGGCTGAGGATGAACCAGAACACCAGAAGGCCGTAGAAAAAACCGAACACGGTGGAGGCGAAACGAATGCGGCTTCGGTTGCGGGCTTTGCGATAGAGGTCGGGTGGGAGAGTGTATTCAGTGATCTTGGTCTGAGGACGAGATAGTGCAGGGGATGAGGCAGATGAGGGATTTGTGACGATTGCGCCCGGCTGCGAAGAGGTAGCGGGAGTAGAGGGCGATTGCGGCGAAGCTTGCAGAGAACCAGCGCGGAAGAGCACAAAAAGAAAAACGAGAGCGAGCTTAAAGGCGAGTTTTGCCACGGCATCTCCAGATCGGAATACGAAGGCTGCTGTGACATGGAGTATAGCTGAAGCAGGCAGGGTAACGGGCGCCGGTCAAACTGCGGGATCGAGTTGCGGCGCCTCGCGAGGTTCGCGCTGGCGGCGAGAGGCGGCTTCCGCGGAGGCCGACCACTTGGTCCGAAGTTCTTCCGCGCGGCGGATAACGCGTTCGATGAGATCGCCGGAGGGCAGTTTCTTCGCAGGAGTATCGGAAGCGGCGCCGTTGGGAGCAATTTCGAGCAGCTGGAGTTTATCGAAAACGGGTTTCATGGCGCGGTCTGGATTGCGGAAAAACTCCGTGCCGCGGATGCGCGTGAAGATCCATCCCATGCGCTCGAGGACGGACTGGCGATCCATGTCCTCCGGAAGCTTTTCGAGGGGATGATAGCGGTCGCCATCGCACTCGATGGCCAGGCGGCGGCCGTCGCCTTCGACGACCAGATCGATTCGAAACGCGCCGACGCGCCACTGCGGAGCGACGTGATAGCCGGCGGCGGTAAGGCGCTTCATAACCTCGCGTTCGAATGCGGACTGGGTGCGCTTCTCTTTTTCATCGAGCGCGCGCATGAGGCGGCTGGGGTCTTGCGCGTGCTCGATCAATTGGCGGCGAAGGTCGTCCGCCTTGAGGTCGTTATTGGGACTGAGGGAGTGGACAATCCACATCTGGTCGCGAGCGCGGCTAGCAGCGACGTTGAAGCGCTGCTTGAATAATTCCTGGTCGCGGAGAGAAAGCGGGCCGTGTTGTGCAGTGTCAACGAGGGAAATGAGAATGACGTCGCGTTCATCGCCCTGGAATTGAGCGGCGTTTCCGCAGAGGAGCCGATGGAGTTCATAGCGGTCGGGCGAGAGATGGGAACGTAGAAGATTGTCGATCTCGATGGCCTGTTCATCGCCGACCAACGAAACCACGCCGAAGCTGGTGGGCTGACCGGCGTCATTCTTTTTATATTCGGGCTGCTCGATCGCCGCGACGAGGAGCGAGGCAGTGGCCAGGGCCTCCTGATGATTAATCTTGCCTTCGCGGCTCGACCCGGAGACGCGATAGGCAATGGTATGAGGGCGGAGCCGCACGCGGCTGGCGTCGCGCAAGGGCTTGATGCGGTAATCGTAGGAAATCAAGTTGCTGAACTGGATGATTTCCGGGACGCAACGGAAATGCTCGACGAGGCAAGTGGTGCCGCCAAAGGACTGGCGGGCGAGATCGTAAATGGAAATTTGACCATCGTAAAGATCGGAATTGGGGATGCCCTGGAGGTACTGGAAGATGAGGTTCTGGATGATGCCGAGGTCCTGGCCGACGGCGGAAGGGCTGACTTGCTCGTGGTCGCCGACAACGAGGACGGTTTTCCCGAGATAGAGCGCGACGAGGGCCATGACGTCGCTCTGGCTGGCTTCGTCAATGACGACGACGTCAAAGCGAGTGATGCGCGGGTCGAAATTCTCGACGACCCGGGATAGAGGCATGACCCAGACGGGAACGGCGCTGCGGCATTCGGACATTTTCCTGGCCGCTTCGGCACGCAAAAGAGAAACGCGAATACCGTGGCCTTTTCCGATGCGGCGAATGGTATCCAGCCATCCAACGAGGGCCTGGCGCTGGCGGGAGGAAGTGCGGCGGGCCTGAGCGGACCAGGC
>Ga0210409_10001419_pt1 | contig 31598 bp, 28 predicted proteins | sample IncBWH17MmetaG_FD_161649 | JGI IMG/M metagenome (GOLD analysis project Ga0210409, IMG submission 161649) | Forest soil microbial communities from Barre Woods Harvard Forest LTER site, Petersham, Massachusetts, United States - Inc-BW-H-17-M | ecosystem: Environmental > Terrestrial > Soil >...
GGCTTCGACCACCACGATGGCGTCGTCCACGACGAGCCCAATCGCAAGCACCAGTCCGAAGAGCGACAGGGTATTGACCGAGAAGCCAAGCAGAGGAAACGCGCCAAACGCACCCACCAGGGAGACCGGCACCGTGACGAGCGGTATGAGCGTCGCGCGCCAGCTCTGCAAGAAGGCGAAGACGACAAGGACCACCAACGCAATCGCGATGAGAAGCGTGTCCACGATTTCGCCGATGCCCGCCTTGACCGGCACCGTCGTGTCGAGCGAGACCTTGTAGTCGATGCCGGGCGGAAAGCGCGTGGCCAGATCGGCCATCGCTTTGCGGATACCGTCGGCGACGTCGAGCGCGTTCGATCCGGGCGTTTGAAACGCCGCAATGACGGCCGCAGGTTGTCCGTTGAACGTGCCGTACTGACTGTAGTTGAGCGACCCGAGCTCGAGACGCGCGATATCTCTGAGGCGGACGTTCGAGCCGTCCGGATTTTCGCGGACGATGACGTTGGCGAAGTCGTCGGGCTCGACCAGCCGCCCCTGCGCACGCATGGTAAAGGTGAGTTGCTGCCCGGCCGGCGCCGGCTCCGCGCCGACTTGTCCTGCGGGGTTGACCACGTTTTGCGCGCGAACCGCGTTCTGGACGTCGGTGACGGTGAGTCCCAAACGCGCAAGAAGGTCTGGTTTGAGCCAGATGCGCATCGCGTAATCGGACGACCCGAGGTTGCGCACGTCGCCGACGCCCTTCACGCGCAAGAGGGCGTCGTTGATGTTGATGAGCGAGTAGTTCGCAAGAAACGGCGGGTCGTAGCGGCCGTCCGGTGAATACAGCGAGACGACGATGAGCGGAAAGACCAGCGACTTCTTGATGGTCACCCCGAAATTCTTGACGTCCTGGGGAAGAAGCGGCTGCGCCTGTGAGAAGCGGTTGTTCACCAGGACTGCGTCGATATCCGTATCGGTGCCGACGTCGAACGTCACCGTCTGATTCATCGACCCGTCATTTGCGTTGGTCGACTGGATGTAGAGCATACGGTCCACGCCGTTCATCTGCTGCTCGATGGGCGTGGCCACCGACTGCTCGATCGTCAGTGCGTCGGCGCCGGTATACGTCGTGGTCAGGTTGACCTGCGGCGGCAGAATCTGCGGAAACTGAGCGATCGGCAGGCCCACGAGCGACACGAGGCCGACGAGAACGGTGATGATCGCAATCACCATCGCGACGATGGGCCGGCGAACGAAAAATGCGGACATCATGCGCGCAGCCGCCTTTTCAGTTTTTCACAGCGCCCACGGGCTGCGACGGGCCCGAGGTCGACGTCGTCCTCGCACCGTCGGGCGCGGGGCGCGGATCGACCAGAGCGTCTTCGGTGACCTTCTGCACGCCGTCGACGACCACGCGCTCGCCCTCGACAATGCCGCTTTGGATGATCTGCGCCCCGTGTGCGCTGGGGCCGAGGTCGACGCGGCGAAGATGCGCTTTGTTGTCGGCCCCCACGACGGCCACCGAATACTGCCCTTGCACCGAAATGAGCGCCTTGTCGGGAATCACGAGCACGTCGTGACCGGCCTCCTCGCGACGGATACGCACGCGGGCGTATTGGCCAGGTCGCAAGGAGCCGTCGGGATTCGACACGAGGGCCTGGAGTTGAATCGTACCGGTGCCAGGATCGATCTGGCGATTGTACGCCACGACGATCCCGCGATGAGAAAACACGCTTCCATCGGCGAGGGCGAGCTCGACGCCGGGATCGCCGCCCTCGGCCCGTCCACCCGAGTCGAGTGCCGAAAACTGCTTTTTGACCCAGGCGAGGTCCCGCGTCTCGAGGTGCCTGAACCGCTCCGGATACTTCAGATAGTCGATCTCGCTCAGCGAAAAGTTCACACGGATCGGGTCGATCTGGGACACCGTGGTCAGCAGTGTGGGGCCATCCTGGCCGACCAGGTTTCCGACGCGCACCAGGGCAAGGCCGGCAACGCCGTCGAGGGGCGAATGAATCTGCGTGTACGAGAGGTTTAGTTGCGCCTGCTGAAGCTGCGCCGACGCGCCCGTCACTTGACCCTCGGCATCGGCCACGCTGGCCGAAACGTTGTCCAGGTCTTGCTGGGAAATCATTCCCGTTTTGAACAGCCCCTGGTAGCGCTCGAGCTGCACTCGGTTTCGTTGTTTCGCCACATCCGCCCGCTGCAGCGACGCCTTCGCGGAGGCGACGGCCGCCACATACTCGGTCGGCTCGATGGTGAAGAGTAGCTGGCCCGCCTTCACCGCAGAGCCGTCCTTGTAATTCTGCGTCTGAAGATACCCGCGCACACGCGCGCGAATGTCGGCGTTGTCGTAGCCGTCGAGCGTACTCACAGCCTCGATCGTGAGCGGCACGTCGCGGCGGCCGACGGTCGTGACGAAGACCGTGGGCGGCATCGGGCGAGGCGCCACTCGCTTTTCGCAAGCGAGGGGCACAGCCGTCATCGCAATCTGCAGGGCGACGAGAAGGACGAAGGAACGGGGGGGCAGCATCAATACGCACACTCCGCGTTGACGAGGACCGCATTCGCACGCGCCTGACTCACCTGGAACTCCAGCAAAGCCAAGTTGATCTCCGACTGACGGAGCGCCTGCGCGGACGTTACCAAGTCGAGGCTCGTCCCAAGCCCCTGCGCATAACCGTCGCGCGTGCGCCGGTCGATGCGCGCCGCGAGATCTCGCTGCGCGAGAGTTACATCACGTGATTGTGAGAGGACCGCGATGGCGCGACGAGCTTGCGCCGAGCCCACCATGGCGTCGAGCCGCGAGACGGTCAACGCCTGGCGTGCTTGCTCGAGAGCAGCGCGGCTGTCGCGAAGCTGGCCGTAGCGAGCACCCCCGTCGTAGAGGGGAACGTTTAGCAGCCCCCCAAGCGACCAAGTCGTGGCCGGCGCGAGCACCGGTTGGGTGCTGTAGTTCAGCTGCGATGACACGGTGACGGTCGGCGCGAACATGAGCTCCGCATCGGTTACAGCGCGTCCGGCGAGGTCGACGCGCGCGCGCGCAGCCGCCACGTCGGAGCGCCGCTCGATTTCCTCGTTCAATCGGCAGGTATGCGCCACGGCCGCTTCGAACTGCTCCATATCCAGTCTCGGGGACGCGGCGGTCGGCACGGCCGAGCCCAACGCCTCCCCGAGCGACTCGCGCGACTGGAGCAGCGACTCATCGCCCGCAATGATCGCTGCGCGCGATGCTTCGACGTCTTGCTGAGCCCGATCCACGTCGAGCGCCGTGCCCTGACCATACTGCTGGCGGGTCTGCGTGAGAGTCAGGCGCTCGAGCGCCGCGCGCAGCCCGACGCGATTGAGTTCTGCCACACGCGCGGCCACCAGGGTGGCCAGAATCGCGCCCACGACGGTGACGGCAATCTGGCGACGCTTGTCCTCGAACGAGAGACGCGCGAGCTTGGTGTTCCTATCTGCCGTTCCCAAGGCATAGAGGCCGCGCGGATTGAGGACGGACCAGGACAGCGCCCCGCCCAGGGTCGCCACGTCGGGGGGCGGCGTCGTGATTGCAACACCGCCGACGCTAAAGTGCAGCGGCGCCAGCAGCTGGTGCGTATAGCTGCCTTGCGCCGAGAGTGCGGGCAGCACCGCCGACCACGCGACCTTCGTCTGCGCCTCGGCCCGAAGCGTCGATTCGTAGCTCGAAATGTAGTCGGGCGAGTGCGCGCGAATCAGATCGAGGACCTCGTCCCACGAAGCAATCTGCTGGGGCGCAGCAGCGGGCGGTGTGAGCATTGGGTCCGATACGGTTGGGAACTGCGCCGACGGCGGCGAAGGTTGCCCCTGTGCGGGCAACTCCAGGGACGAACAGAACAAGAACGCGAACGTAGCCGCGGCAAGCGCGAGACCTCGCGCATGAGAACGGAGCTTCATGACCGTCTCGTTACCCGGAAACCCTTTGGCTCGGAAAGGCTTCGATGCGCGCTCTACGACGGCGTTGCGCTCCCCGGCCAGGTTACGGCGTTCCCCTGAATGCGCACCGGCGCGCCCAACACGAAGGCCTCGTTCTGCGCGCCATGGCCGAACGGTGCGCCTGCGAGGACCGGGATACCGAGGGAGCGCGTACATCGGTCGAGAACGTCCTCGATCGTTTGGCCCCCGTCAACGTCGCTCGTACATCGCTCGAAGCCGCCAAAGAGGATGGCCGACGCGTGCGAGAGGTGGCCGCCGAGTTTCAGCGAGGTGAGCATGCGGTCGACGCGATAGGGAGCCTCGCCGACGTCTTCAAGCGCCAGCACCGCGTCCTTGGGGGTACTCAGACGACCGGCGACGGCCATCGCGTGCAGGAGCGCGAGGTTACCGCCCACGATTGGTCCGGCCGCCTGCCCCGCATTCACGACCCGGAGCGCGCGCCAGACGCGCCTCGCGGTCGGGCGCTCGAGCGACGCAAGCCAGGCGGAGCGGGTCGATACCAAGTGGTCGCGGCCGAGCCCGGTAACGTTGGGAGCGTGTACGGACGCGATCCCCGCCTGCCAGGCCATCGCATGCAGCACGGTCGCATCGCTGAATCCCACGAGCCACTTCGGCTGGCGTGCGAATGCCCTCCACGGCAGCGCGTTCACGATGCGCATTGCGCCATAGCCGCCGCGCGCGACCACCACTGCGTTGACGCGCGGATCGAGCATCGCGCTCGCGAGTTCCTCCAATCGACGCGCATCGTTTCCCGCGAGGTACCCATCCCGGTCGAGCACGCCAGGCCGCATGCGCACCCGATACCGCGCTCGCAACCATGCGAGACCACGCCAGAACTCGTCGAGCGGCAGCGGGCCGGACGGCGCCACGACCGCTATGAGGTCACCGGCCGCGAGCGCGGGAGGAAAGTCAATGACCATTTAAATGACCCCATTTTACGGCAGGCGACGAAAAGACCATAATGTGCGGCTCCGTGACTCTTCCATCCTCGGTCGCTCATGGCGCGAAGCGTTCTGATGCGCTGGCCCGCATCGGCCTAAACGGGCGGAGCGGGCCAGGCCTTCTCCGACGCCTGCTCGGCGCCGTGGACGACACGGTCGACGACGCGCTCGAGCGGCTGCTCGGCGAGCGCTTCGACGATCGGCTCGCTCGCGTGCCCTTAACGCTCGGGACCTCGGGCGTCGACCCGTTCGGGCTCGATCCCCAATGGGCCAAATACGCCCTTGTCACGATCGCGATGCTACATCGCAAGTACTTTCGCGCCGACGTGTTCGGCATCGAAAACGTGCCGCGCGGGCGCGTGCTTTTGGTCGCGAATCACGCGGGACAGATTCCCATCGATGGCCTGCTCATCGGTGCGGCGATGTTCATGGACGCCGAACCGCCGCGCATCATTCGCGCGATGGTCGAGAAGTGGGCGGTGGGCTTACCGTTCGTGTCGCTCGCGTTCACACGCGTTGGACAGGTGGTGGGAGTGCCGGAAAACGCCAAGCGGCTGCTTTCCCAAGGCGAGGCGCTCCTGGTCTTTCCCGAAGGAGCTCGGGGCATCGCGAAGACGTACAATCGGCGCTATAAACTCGCCGAGTTCGGGTTGGGCTTCATGCGCATGGCGATCGAAACGAACACGCCGATCGTCCCGATTGCCATCGTGGGAGCAGAAGAACAGTACATCTCCGTCGCCAACATCGAAAGCCTTGCGAGAATCTTGCGAATGCCCGCCTTCCCGATCGTGCCCCAGCTCCTCGTCCCCGGCGGGCAATTCCCCCTTCCGACCAAGTATCGCATGTGGTTCGGCGAGCCCATGCGGTTCGGGGGCGATCCCGACGACGACGACGCGGTGATGGACGAAAAGGTGTGGCTCGTGAGGCAGACGATTCAGTCGATGCTGAACCGCGGTCTCAAAGAGCGCAAACACGTCTTCTGGTGAGCATGGTCGAGAGCGCCGCATTTCCCTCGCCGGGCCCGCGCAGCGGTACGGCTCGCGTAGCCGGGTCGGTCAAGGCGACGTCGACGCCGGGGGCCGTCGTCGTCACGGGAATCTGCGGCCGTCTCGGCAAGCAGCTCGCGCGCGTGCTGCATCGCGAGCGCCGCGTCGTCGGCGTCGACCGGCGACCCTTCCCGGACAAACCAAAGGACATCGACCACGCACAAGTGGACATTCGTCGCACGAAGCTGAAGGACGTGTTTCGCACCGGTGACGTCGCGGCCGTGGTGCACCTGGGCGTCATGCACGACCCGCGCGCATCGGCCAGCGAGCATCACTCGTGGAACGTCGCGGGCTTTGGCAAACTGCTCGAGTACGTCGCGCAGTTCCAGGTGCCCAAGCTCGTGGTGCTCTCGAGCGCGAACGTGTACGGGCCCCAACCGCAGAATCCGCAGTTTCTCACCGAGGAAAGTCCGCTCCTGGGGGGACAGAACTTCAGTGACATACGCGACCTCGTCGAGGTCGACATGCTCGCTCAGAGCTTCTTCTGGAAGCTTCCCGAAACCGAAACCGTGATCTTGCGCCCGGTGCACATCCTGGGAACCGTCCACAACGCGCCCTCGAATTTCCTGCGGCGAAATCCCGTTCTCACGGTCATGGGCTTCGACCCTATGACGCAGGTCATCCACGAAGCCGACGTCGTTGCCGCCATCGAACTCGCTCTGTCTCCTGGCATTCGCGGCATCTTCAACCTCGCCGGCTCGGAGCCGGTGCCCTTGTCGTGCCTCATCAAGATCCTCGGGCGGCAAAAACTGAGCGTGCCTTACTCCGTGGCAAAGGTAGCTCTTAGCCGGTTGTGGTCGCTTCGGCTGACCACGTTTCCGGCGCCCGAGCTCGATCACATTCGCTACGTGTGCATGGTCGACGACAGGCGGGCGCGACAGGTCCTCGGCTTCGCCCCGAGCAAGTCCCTCGACGAGACGGCGTTGGCCGTGGACGAAGGGCGTTGGTGATTCGTATTCCCTGACCCGCGCGATCGACGAGCATGATGCATGCGGACACGATTGTCGTCGGCGCGGGGTCCTCGGGCGTAGTCATCGCCGCGCGCGCGACCGAACGCTCCGACCGGGAAGTCCTGCTCGTCGAAGCGGGGCCGGATTACCCGGAACCCGAAGGCGTGCCGCCCGACCTGCGCAATGGTCATCGCAATTCGATGACGCGTCACGATTGGGGTCAAACCCATTACCCGCGGCCTTCGTGGCCCTTCCCTCTATGGTTTCCGCGTGGACGCGTGGTCGGCGGGTCATCTGCGGTCAACACGTGCATCGCGCTGCGCGGGCAGCCTCACGATTACGACGAGTGGGCGTCTCTCGGTTTGCGCGATTGGGACTGGGCGGCATGCCTGCCGGCCTTCAAGCGCCTCGAGCACGATCTCGACATACGAAGTGAGTGGCACTCGCAGGAGGGTCCCATTCCCATCCGCCGACATCGCGCCGAAGAGCTCGCGCCCTGGCAGGCGGCCTTTCTCGAAGCCTGCTCAGCGCTCGGCTTTCCGCGTTGCAACGACTCGAACGACCCGACCACGACCGGCGCCGGCCCACACGCAATGAACCTCGTCGACGGCGAGCGCATGAATGCGGCGCGCTGCTACCTCACAGCGGCTGTGCGCCTGCGGCCTAACTTGCGGATCCGTGCCCATACGCTGGCCCGGCGCGTCCTGTTGTCTGGTCGGCGTGTCACCGGTCTCGAGGTAGAGACGCACGGCCGCGTGCACGTCATCGCTTCGCGTCGCGTCGTACTGTGCGCCGGGGCCACATCGACACCGGGCATCTTGTTGCGCTCGGGTGTCGGCCCCCGCCGCGCCGTGGAGCAATTCGGCGTCGATTTGACGATGGACCTTCCGGCGGTCGGGGCAAGGTTGTTGGACCATCCCGGGACAGCCATCTTTCTCAAGCCGAAACGTGGGCTGCCAGCTCGTGGCCGCCCGCTGATCCAAACGGTCCTCCGCTACGGTTCGCGCGGTAGCCACCAGCCCAACGACGTTTTCATGCAACCGGGGTCGATCGTGCCGCACCCGTATGGCGCGCTTCCACTCGTCAGCATCATGTGCAGCATCGGCAAACCAAGAGGCCATGGGAGCGTCTCGTACCCTTCGCACAGCCCACACGCGCAGCCTCGCATCGATTCGCGGCTCTTTCTTGACGCCGCCGATAGGGCGCGGGCGCGAGAAGCGATGCAAATCGCCGTGGAACTCGCGCAATCGCCGCCGATGCGCGATCTGGCGACGTTCTTCTGGCCTCCGCGCCGTGCGGTCGTCAAGCCCGGCGGTGTCGACGCGTTCATCGGTAGTCTGTGTGACTCCAGCTATCACCCTTGTGGAACGGTGCCGATGGGCGCTGACGGCGCGAGCTGGGGAGAAGCGGCGACCGATGGTCGCGGGCGAGTGCGCGGAATCGACGGGCTCTGGGTCGCGGACGCGAGCTTGATGCCCAGCATCCCGAGCGCCCACACGAACCTCACCGTGCTCATGATGGGTGAGCGCTTCGGGGAGTGGCTCAGGAATGGGACGATGTGAGGTCGCTACGGTCTCGGTTAGGGCTCAGGCGCTACACGCGGCAGCCGGGTTCAAGGGCGCGAGGGGCGAGGGCGAGGCGCGAGCGCAAAGCGAGGGCGCAAAGCGAGAGCGCGAGGCGAGGGCGCGAGCGCGGAGCACGGGAGAGATGGGCGTAGGCGGCGCTCGCGGACGCGCGCGGCCACCGTCGCCGTCGCGGACGCTGCCGCCGACGCTGACGCAGCCGCCGACGCTGACGCAGTCCCGGTCGCTGACGCAGTCGCGGTCGCTGACGCAGGCGCCCGTCGCTGACGCAGGCGCCGTCGCTGCCGACGGCGCCTGCGGCACGCACTTAGCTGAGCAACTTGAACAGCGTTGCGCGCACATGATCTATCTGCGCAGCCACGAGGGCGTCGACTTCGTGGATGTAGCCGAGTGCCACCGCGACATCGAGACACGCGCCCGTCTCCCGCGCCGAGCCAAGCGCGTTCTGGTAGCGCTCTCGCCGCGTTCCGCCGCGTGACCCGCTCCCCTCCGAGAGATTGAGCGCCATGCTGGCCCCAGCCCTCCGAAGCTGACGCGCCAGATCCCGATCGTGCATCTCGATCTGAGTGACGACCGGCCGCAGCGCACGCAAAACGTCGATTACCGTCGTGTAAATACGCAACATCGTGTCCTCCTCGTCTTCGCCTCAATTGCGAAGGCGAGCCCCCCCGGGGCGGCGCGCGCAGGGCGTGTCAACCCTGCGAGCGGGCGCCGAAGGCGACCGCGAAGCACCGCTGCGCCTGCAGCGGCTTGGGGTTGACACGCCCGAGCACGCTGCCAAGCTCAGAAAGCCGAGCGAGCGAGCGAACCCGTATACGAGGTGTACCTAGTCGCACCGCCTCTTGGACCCACTCAGCCCAAAGAGCGCTCCTTCATCTCGTGCACTTTGGGAAAGGGGGTCGCTCGCTCGCTCGGCATTTTCGATTCTGCCGCCGTGCTCGCGCGCGTCAACGACGCTGCGCGCCGCCGCGCAGGAGCGCGGCGGTTGCTCGCGAGCCTGCGCTCGCTCGCAATCGTTGACCCGCGCTCCGCGCGGCGGCTGGCGGCGGGTGCCTTCGCGCGCTGGGCGCGGGGCACACGAGGAGAATCACATGCTTCAGATCTATTCGACCATGATCGACGCGCTGCGCATGCTTCGGCCAGTGCTCGTGACCATCGAACGACACGACGCAGACCTCGGTAAACAGCTAAGGCGCGCTGCGGCCAGTGTGGCGCTCAACCTCGCCGAGGGCAGCGGGTCGGCGGCGGGCACGCGCACGGCGCGATACCGCACCGCCCTCGGCTCGGCGCGGGAGACCGGCGCTTGTCTCGACGTCGCGGAGGCTCTCGGCTACTGCACCGGCGTCGATGCGGCGCTGCGCGGGAAGCTTGCCATCGTCATCAGCGGGCTTGTGAAGCTGACGGTCTGACGCGTACGTGACGGCGGGCGGTGCGCTGCCGTCCGCCGCTCATTCGTAGCGAACAAGCCTGACCGGAGGAGCAAGTCAATGGCTTGTCGCTCGTGCCTTGCGCGGACGACTCGGTACGTGGTGCGGCCATGACCTTCCTAGTCGGCCTTTGTAGCTTGCGCGTCGCGCCCTCGAGCTTGCGAATCGCTATCGCGTGACGACTAGACCCAGTCGTGAGCTACTGGCTCCCGATCGAGTGTGAAAACGACGTGACCTTGGGCGCGACCATCGCGACTCGTCGGGAACAGAACCCGCTCGAGAGCCTTCGACCCGCCGTTCGACCCAGACGACGCGCGCCGAGGCGCCTTCAAACTCAGCTCAGTAACCGACAAGACACGGCCGAGAGCTTCCGAACCGAGCTAGGTTGCGCACGAGATGCGGCCTAGAGCGCTTGGATCGACGTCAGGAGCGAACAAGACGTGACCGCGACGTTCCCTACCGCGCTTCATCGTGGACAAGCGTCGGCCACTAGCCTGCAAACCGCGATTCCGAGGGGACCCCTCGAGGTCGAGAGCTTGCCCATCGCGGTTTATCGCCGACAAGATACGGCCGGCAGCGTTCGAATCGCGATCCATACAGCACAAGATGCGCTCCGTTACCCAAGAGACGCGGTCTGGAGGCTCTCGACCACGAACCGTAGCGGCTCGAACGCCCCCGGTAGCGTCTGAACCGAGCTCGAGAACGTCCGAGAGGCGCCTCCGAGCGCTTGAAGCGCCATTAACAGCGGACAAGACGAGGCAAGGAGCTTCTTAACCGCGATTCGCCGCTGACGAGACGCGGCCAGAAGCGTTCGAATCGCGACCTGCGCCGGACAAGATGCGTTCCCCTGCGCTAAAGACGCGGTCTCGAGGCTCTCGATCGCTATCTGCCGCGGCTCGGCTGCAGCCCGTAGCGTCTGAGCCGTAAGCGAGGGCGAACAAGATGAGTTCAGGAGCGCGCGAAGCCACTCAAGGCAGTCTCCTACCCGCTCCACGCGAACATGGACCACGGTTTGGACTGCGTCCGCCAGCGCCTTCCGTCAGTCGCAATGGCTTCGTCGCTCTCGCAAGCTAAGCCGAACGTCAGTAGGGTTCCGAGCATCGAATCGCGCACACCAAGGAGGCATCATGAAAGCAGCCGTCTACTACGAGAATGGCGCTCCCGACGTCCTTCGCTACGAGGAAGTACCCGATCCGACGTGCCCGCCGGACGGGATGGTCATCGACGTCGAGGTCATCAGCCTCGAAGGGGGCGATACGCTGCATCGTGCGCGAACGCCGCTGCCGAAGAAGCCACACATCGTCGGTTACCAAGCGGCTGGGACGGTGCGCGAGGTCGGTGCGAACGCGAAGGGCTTCACCATAGGCGATCGAGTGGTGGCGCTAATGCCAAACGGGTCGCACGCGGCGCGCTTGGCCGCAAGAGCGGCGACAACGTGGAAGGTGCCGAGCGGCGGAGACTTTACGTCCGTCGCGTGCGTACCGGTCGCGTTCGGGACGGCGCACGAGGCGCTCTTCGCACTCGGTGGCCTGACCAAGGGGCAGCGGGTCCTCGTCCACGCGGGCGCGGGCGGCGTCGGGCTCGCCGCGATTCAGCTCGCGAAAGCCGCGGAGGCGGTCGTTCTGACAACGGCGTCGAGCGACGAGAAGCTCGCGCGTCTACGTGACTACGGTGCCGACTACGGCATCAACTACAAGGTGGGCGATCTCGGTGAGGCCGTGCGGAAAGCGATCGGCAGTGATGGCATCGATCTCGTAGTCGACCCAGTCGGCGGAAGGATTCTGCAGGACAGCGTAGCGCTCCTCCGTTATCGCGGTCGCATCGTGAACCTCGGCGTCGCGGGGCGCGATTTCGGTGCGTTCAACCAGCTCCCGCTCTGGGGCAAGAACGGCACGCTCATCGGCATGAGCCTGAGCACCTCGCTAGCGAACGAGTACGCGCGCACCTACAATGTCATCGAAGAATGCATTGCGCGCGTGGCGAAAGGACAGCTTCGAGTCGTCATCGACCGCAAATTCGCACTCGCCGACGCCGCCAAAGCTCACGCCTATGTCGAGAGCCGCGCCGCGTTTGGGCGGGTCGTGATGAATCCCTAGGATCATCGCACCGACCGCAAGCCTGCTTGGTGTCGAGCAAAACTCGACGGTCCCCAGCCCAGATGCGGTGGAGGCTCGCGGGTCGGCACAACAGGGGCAATCTTCCTCAGGTGCCCGCGCAGGATCAGTCTGGACACCGGCGGCAGCGACTCGAAGTGTAGACCCAGCGCGCGTCCGCGATCACCGGGGCGCCGTCCTTCGACGATTCGCCTCAGCGTGGCGTGGGTATCAAACCACAACGGAAGCTCGGTGGCCCGAAAGCTGACCACGAGCTCGGCTCCGCACGGAAGAAGTTCATCGGAAAAAACGAGCATCCCCTGCGGCGATAGATCCAGAGTGCGATCTCCAACGAGTCGCCCGTCCCGGCGCCGGACGCGACAGCCGAGCCGGATGGCGCGGCGCATTTCACGCCGGAGATTGGGGGGCAAATGTCCGCAGGCTGCCCGCGCAAGCGAAGGCGTGAGCATGCGCAGGGTGTAAGCGAGCTGTGTCATGGGGACCCCCTTTCCGAATCAGGACAGCGTCATCCGGGCCAAGCTAGCGGCGTAATCGACCCGGCGTTCGCGCTTGGGAAACGGCGGCGGAACGCCCTGGAGCATCGTGTGCAAGAAGTATTGTTCCCCGGCGCCCATAGGATCGAACGACAGCCCGAGGCACCGCCCCGCGTCGCCTGGCCGTCGCCCGTGAACGACGCGAGCAACCGTCGCTTGCGCGTCGAACCACCAGGCGCTCCTTGGGAGGCGAAACGCCACGAACAGCGGCTCGCCGGTCAACACCAGCTCCTGGGCGAAAACGAGCATTCCGAATGGCGACAGGTCGAGACCGCGGCTCCCGACGAGCTTGAAATCGCGCTCGCGGACAACCTGGCAGTCGACTCGTACACCACGGCGAAGCGCGCGGCGCTCTTGTGCGTGAACGAGCGTGGCCTTCATGATGACCTCCTGCCGCCGATCGTAGAGGGACGGCGCCGCCCACGGCCAAGTTTTCTAGTGCGGGATTCGAGCCGCTACACCCCGCCCGCCATGAGCATCTCCGACAGCTTGCGCAGGCTGGTCAAATCGTGCACGTCCGTCGGTAGCTCGGGAATGCGCACGATGGGCACCTTCCCCTTTGCGCGCTCGTCGAGACCGCGGACGTGCTTGGCGTCGAGCGCGGCTAGGTGCACCGCGTCGGCGTGCGCTTGAACGAGGCGCGTCGGCGCGTCCTCGTCGAGCGCGATCGCATGCTCCGCAATCGACTCCGCCGCGTCGCGCTCCGAAGGGGGATCTTCGGCCGCCGGCGGGGGAAGCCGGAATCGATTGACGACGAAAGCGCCGCGCGGCATCTGCGAATCTTCGAGCCGGTCGCTGAAGAAAAGCACCTCTTGAATGCTCATGGGCGCCGGGCTCGTGGCCAGGACGAAGGACACCTCGGGCGACCGCAACGCAGCCTCTACGATCTTCGCGCGCTTGCGGAAGCCCCCGAAAAGGTCATTCAGCTCGGTGATGAACTCCGCCATGGCCTCGAGGAACCCGCCCCCGGTGATTCGGCCAAGGCCCCGGAGTACGGCTGCCGCCGAGCGCGCAAGCAAGTTGAGCGACAGCTTCCCGGTGGACTGAAACGCCTCGACGAACCAGCGGATCGCAGGCGAATCCAGCGCCTCGACAAGCCGTTGGGGAGCATCCAGGAAGTCGAGCGCATTGGCCGTCGGTGGTGTGTCGAGAACGACGAGATCGAAGCGCGGATCGCTTTGCACAGCGACGAGTTTCTCCATGGCCATGTACTCGCTCGTTCCAGCGAGCGAACGCGACACGTACTGGTACAGCTTGTTGTCGAGGAGCCTCCTCGCCCTTTCCGGCGACGGCGAATATTTCATGACAAGCTCGTCGAACGTCGCGGTCGCGTCGAGCATCATCGCCGTAAGAGAACCGGAAAGCTGCATTCCCCCCCGGGCGAAGAGCTCCGGTGAGATGGCCTGCTCCTCGTCGGACATGTGCTGCAACCCGAGCGCTTCCGCGAGCCGTTTGGCTGGATCGATGGTCAAGCAGAGCACCCTGCGTCCCCCGCGTGCCCCTGCCACCGCGAGGGCCGCCGCCGTCGTCGTCTTGCCCACCCCTCCCGCCCCGACCACGACAAGCACGCGACGCGACATCACGAGCTGGTCGAGCGTCTCCATTAGCTCTCGTCGCCCTCGTACTCGCCGTCCGCCAGATTGTCGAAGCGTGTGTATTGCGGCTCGAAACGGACGCGCACGGTGCCGGTCGGGCCGTTTCGTTGCTTGGCCACGATAAGCTCGGCAATGTTCCTGTCCACGGTTTCCTTGTTGTAATAGTCGTCGCGATAGATAAAGCAGATGTTGTCTGCGTCTTGCTCTATGGCGCCGGACTCGCGCAGATCCGAGAGCTGCGGCCGCTTGCTTTTCTCGGCGCGCGTCTCGACGGCGCGATTGAGTTGGCTGAGCGCGATGACCGGAAGGCTGAGTTCCTTCGCGAGCTGCTTGAGGCCCCGCGATATCTCGCTGATCTCCTGCTCGCGCGACGCCGCGCCCTCGCTACCTCTCATCAGTTGCAGGTAGTCCACCATGACCAGTCCGATGCGCCGCTTGCCGTCGCGGTGTGTCGCATCGCCGTGCGAAAACTCCGCCTGCAGTCGACGCACCTTCGATCGAAGCTCCAGGATGGACAGCGTGGGCGAATCGTCTATCCACACGCTCAGCCGCTCCAGATGCGCGGCGGCCTGCGTCAACTTGCTCCAGTGGCTCGGCGTCAACGCTCCCGTGCGCACGCAGCTCACGTCGACCCTCGCCTCCGCGCAGAGCATGCGGTTGCAAATCTGCTCCCTCGGCATCTCCAGCGAAAAGACGATGACGCCCAGGCCCGGCTCCTCCCACCGCTCGTTCGGGTCACGCGCGCTCTCGAGCTGCTGGGGGCTGGCCACGTTGATGGCCACATTCAGGACGAAACTCGTCTTTCCCATGCCGGGGCGCGCAGCCACGATCGACAGCTCACCGTCGTGCAGGCCGCTCGTAATTCTGTCGTACCTGTCGAAGCCGGTGGGCGTCCCCGTGATGCGAGCGCCCCTCGCGTTTGCCTTGTCGATGCGCTCGAACGTCTCGCGCATCACGTCCTTGAGCGTGCGCACGCTCGTGGATTCCCGCGAATGCGCAATCTCGTAGACGGCCTGTTCGGCGGAGTCGATGAATTGCTGCGCGTCGCCGTAACCGATGTAGCCTTGCGCGGTGACTTGCTGGCAGGCAAGGATCAGCTGCCGGACGCGCCATTTCTCGTGGATGGTCCGCCCGTACGCGGCGACGTTGGCGACCGCCGGCGCCGCATTGAGAACTTCGGTCAGGTATTCCACTCCGCCGACTTGGGCGAGTCGATCGTGATCGCGTAGCCAGGTGGCGGCTTGCACGACGTCGACGGGTTTACCTTGCGAGCTGAGCTCGACGCACGCTTGGAAAATGCGACGATGGGCCTCCGAATAGAAATGCTCGCTTTGCAGAAACTCGCATACCTTGTCGAGGGCGAGCGGGTCGACCATGACGGCCGACAACACCGCGGCTTCGGCGCCGAGGTCGTGGGGTGGGACGCGCGCCTCGATGGCCTCCGTTTGCCCTCCGATGACGCGCAAGTTCTCCACAGGTTCACCCCGAAATTGCCGGCGCCCCGGCCCGATGTAGCGGCCGAGGCGCAATACGACAAGTCAGGCGGCGAGATTAGTCGCAGCCGTCAGCCGCGTCGAGCCACAAAAAGTCGCTGGCACCGTTTGCCCCGAGCATGCCGTACCATCCAAGGGCAAGAACGCTCTCGCACGAAGGCAGACCAAACCATGGACGGTTCAGCGGTAGTCTTGATCACGCTCGTCACATCCGCGCTCACGGCAGCGGGCACCGTATACGTCGTGGAGCGCTACAACATCATCTCCAAGGCGCCCGTCGTCTCCGAGGTCGCCGTGCCCGAGTTGCACGGCATGGCCGAGACGGACGCTCGACTGAGCGCCGCCGCGTCGCACCTCTCGCTGTTCGTCGCTGCACGCGAACCCGGCGCCGATGCCGGACCAGGGACTGTCCTGCGCCAATCCGTCGCGGCAGGTCAGCACGCCCCGCTCGAGTCGACCGTTAGCGTCGTGCTGGCCGACGAACGCGTGCCCAACGTGGTGAATGCCCCCCTGGCCGAGGCGGTCGGGCGCCTCGAAGAGCGCGGTTACACGGTCCACGTAGGACAACCAATCCCGGACCCCAAGGTTCCCGAGGGGGTCATCCTTCGCCAGCTTCCGAAGGCCGACGTAGCGTATGCGAAACCAGGAATCGTCATCGTTCAGGCCTCGGCCGGCCCCGGAGAGATTGAGCTGCCCAAGCTGACCGGTATGGGACTTACGGCGGCGAGAACGCGACTGGAGGAACTGGGGCTCAAACCGGTCGTTCGATGGGTCGCGATGGCGGAGACGCCAACCAACGTCGTTCTGAACCAGAGTCCGGCCGCCGAAAAGAAAGTAAAACCCGGCAGCGACGTGCAGCTCACGGTGTGCATGCCGTAGCGGCCGCGCGCGGAGACCAATTTGTCCCCTTTCGTCCGGGGTTGGGTGGCCGTCTTTGTCGCAGTGGTCCTCTGGTTGGCGCCCGCATCCGCGTCGGCGTCCGGGTCGGCGTCCGCGTCGGCGTCGGCGTCCGCGTCGGCGTCGGCGTCCGCGTCGGCGTCCGCGTCGGCGTCCTCGGTGCCGGCCGATGAGATCCTATTCGTAAACAACCCCGACTCCACGGTGACGGCCGTCGTTCGGGTCCAATACGCAGGCCCGCCCCGACAATTCGCATGGTTGATTCCGGCACCGGGAAAACCAACGATCGCAGTGTCGTCGAACATCGTGTTTCGGCGGCTCGATGCGGCGACTGCGCCCGAATACTGGCTCGAGGTCACGACGGAGGGAAAGTGCAGACAGCAGGATTACCCTGACGCGCGGTCGGATGCGGGCTCGGCGGACGCCGACGTTGCGGCCGCACCCGTCGATGCCTTTGGCATCGCAAGCGATGCCCGGGGGCGTGCGGCGGACACCGCAGCGGCTTCGCCCGGCGCGATCGCTCAGGGAACCGCCCGCCCGCAAGACCACGCCAATGCCACGGTCGCGCACGTTGCGGTGATCGCTCAAGGCTCAGTGGGCCCTTACGACTACGCGAATATCAAGGTTGACCCCACCGCCGGCGATGCGACCGAGGCTGCGACCGAATGGTTCGCGCTGAAAGGCTACACTTTGACCGCCATCGACCGCGACGGGTTGACCCAATACGTGAGGGCCGGTCTTCATCTGCTCGCATTCAAGCTCAGGAGCGACGCGGAGGTCGGCGCGATCCGGCCCATCATCCTTACCTACGATGGCAAAATGCCGTTCTTGCCCCTTCGGGCGCAGGCTGGGGCGGCGACGGCCTTGCGGGTTTGGATGATCGGCCCGTCGCAAGCGGTGCCGGAAAACTACAAGTCACTCGTGATCAACGACGCGCTCCTCGACTGGTTGAGCGCAAAGAGATACCCGGCCGGCACCCTGCCGGCGGGCGGGGTGGGTCCGTTCAACGCAAGCCTCGCTGGCACGCCGAGTAACTACGACGCAGTCGTGACGGCGGCCGTCGACGAAGCGAAGGGTCAGGGCTTCGTCACCGAGCTCGGGGCGCCCGCCAGCCGATACAGGGACAAGGTCTGGTCGGCGACGGACGACCAGCACTTCGCGATGGTCTCCAGCAAGAAATACGCAGACGGGATCGACGCCATCGTGACGGCGGACCCCTACTACCGCGGCTGGGACGGCTGGATGGACGCTGTCCGACGCGCAACCACGCTGCCGTCGGGCGTGACGTTCGAAGAGTTCTACCGCAGTCCCGATCGATACCGCGGCGTCGCCAACGTCGACACGATCGAGCTCCTCAGGCTCCTGGAAAAAGAAGTGGTCAAGCCGGTTACCGACACGGCAGGGATGTTCTACAGAGCGCCTTATCTCACGCGTCTCTACCGGACCGCGAGCTCCGATGCGATAAAGGTCGACCCGACCTTCAACTTCAACGCGGACCTCGCGCTCGTCAGCAACACCCACATCGCGAAGCAGTTCGTCCAGTGCCGTCCCACCCTCAATCCCAACGATGCACCGTGGCGCATCCAGCTCTCGCGGGGCGGCGTGATCATCGGCGGGAACCAGACCGTGAAATCGCACAGCCCCGACGCCGAGACGTTCAGCAGCCCGAAGCCCCCGGGCGCAAGCAGGTGCAGCGTGTCGCTGGTTGGTGCTGACACGCGCGCGACGCTACGGCTCTGGTGGCCGCTGGTCTTGTTGCTCCTGGCGGGATGCAGCCGCGGGGGTGGCATGCCGCCGCAACCTGAGGGCGAGGCCTCGAGCGCTCCGCGCGAACTAACCCGCGAGCAATTGCTCGATCCTGAGAGCTGCAAGGAGTGCCACCCGATTCATTACCGCGAGTGGTCGAGCAGCATGCACGCGTATTCCGCCCGGGACCCCGTATTTGTCGCCATGAACAAGCGCGGTCAACGCGAGACCCACGGCCAGCTCGGCGACTTCTGCATCCGCTGCCACGCTCCAATGGCGGTACTCGACAAGCGCAGCAAGGACGGCCTCGATCTCGAGGGGTCTCCGGACAAGGAGCGAGGCGTGAGCTGCTATTTTTGCCACAACGTGGTCTCCATCGAGGGCGACCACAACGCGATGCTGCGCCTGGCCAATGACACCACGATGCGCGGCCCGATTCGCGATCCGCTGCCGACCCGCGCGCATCGGGGGCAATATTCCGAGATGTTCGACGAAACGAGCCCGAACAGCACGGCGGTGTGCGGCGGTTGCCACGACATCGTGACCCGTACCGGCGTTCATCTCGAGCGCACGTTCGAGGAGTATCGAATCGGTCTCTTCTCGAAGAGCGCGACCGGCGCTCCGCCGTCCTTCGACAGTTGCGTGGGCTGTCACATGCCGGGCCAAAAGGCGTACGCCGCCGTGGGAAGCGTGGACCTTCGCACGGTGCACGAGCACCTTTGGCCCGGTATCGACGTGCCTCTCACGCCTTCTCCCCATCGCGACGCGCTGCGGAGCGCCGTGGAAGATTGCCAGCTGGGGCTGGCCAGCGTGTCCTTCTTCACGCTCGAAGTCACGCCGCCTGACCTCTTCTCCTTCCAAGTCGAGACGAAAGCTGGCCACGACCAACCGAGCGGCGCGGCGCAAGACCGGCGGATGTGGCTCGAATTCTTGGCGTACGACGAGGACGGCACGATGCTCGAATCAGGCAGCAGCGGCCGGATCGCGGACGGTGAGATCGAGGAGAGAGCCGAGGGCGATCCCAAGCGCGACCCGCACCTGCTCATGCTGCGCGACCGGATATACGACGAGCACGGCAAGCCTGTGCACATGTTCTGGCAAGCTGGAAAGTCGAGTGAGCACCCCGACGGCTACGAATCGAACGTCATTCCGGTGGCGACGACGAGCTACATCGACGGCACGCACGTCCTCTTCAAGCAATACCGAGCGCGCGGCCCGCATGGCCTCCCGGCCCGTGCAACCGCGCGCTTGAGAATGCGGCCCATCGGCTTGGACGTGCTCCAGGATCTCGTCGACTCAGGCGACCTCGACCCGGCAATCATGGCCGAGATGCCGACGTTCACCTTCGGCGCACAGCTCGAGTGGACACCGAAAGAGGGAGTGATGAGGACCGTCTCGGCGAGCCCAAAGACGGATTGCAGAACGTATCGATGCCTGCTGGACCCGAGCTCGCCGTCATGCGCCAAGGCCAAGTAATGACTTGCGGCCTGCGGCTCCTGCTAGTGTCGCAAGCGAGAAGTTCGTAGTGGGATGCGGAGCGTCCGTGGTCGTTGTCGGCGACGTGGACGTGAACGGCCGCAGGCCCCCACTAGACTTTTGCGACGACTTCGACTTTCAGCGTCGCGGTCACGCCGGAGACGAGCTTCACGGGGACCTCGTAGCTGCCGACGTTCTTGATCGGCTCGGCAAGCTGGATTCGCTTGCGGTCGACCGCCATGCCACTTGCCTTGAGGGCCGCCTCGATGTCCTTGCTGGTCACTGACCCGAACAGCTTTCCGTCGTCGCCTGCCTTCTGCGCGATCTTGATCGGCAGCACACCGAGCTTGTCGGCCACTTCGTGCGCTTCTTTTTTTGCTTTTTCGGCTTTCGCGAGCGCCACCGCCTTCTCGTGCTCGATGCGGCGCAGGGCTCCGGTCGTCGCAGGCACGGCAAGCTGTCGGGGCAAGAGATAATTTCGAGCAAAACCGGGGCGGACCCGGACGAGCTCGCCGCTCTTGCCGATCTTTTCGACGTCCTGCTGGAGAATCACCTGCATGTTCGTGGGCATCAGCGCGTCTCCGATCGGCCTTTCAGCTCGAGTGAGTCACCGTGAAGGGCAAAAGCGCGATGTTGCGCGCACGACGGACCGCAAGCTGAACTTTTCGCTGATGGCGCGCGCAATTGCCACTGATGCGCCGGGGAACAATCTTACCGCGCTCGCTGATGAAGTACTTCAATGCCTGGGGGTCCTTGTAATCGACGACGAGCGCCTTGTCCGTGCAGTACTTGCACACGCGCTTCTTGCCGCCGCGGCGCCTTCCGATTTCCGCGTTCAGATCCGGCGCCCGCGCGATGTCCCTGTCGTCATCCATCATCGCCATGGCTTAGCCCTCCTCCTCGTCGCCCTCTTTGTCTTGCTTGTGCCCCTTGTCCTCGGCTTCTTCGTCGCCGGCGTCGTACTCCTCGCCTTCGTCGGGAGCCCTGCTGCGTGGCGCGTCGGGGCCGAGGTCGATTAGACCAAGCTGTTTCTCGCGCGATTCTTCTTTTTCTTCTTCTTGCGTGGGCAGCTCCAACCTACCGAGCTTCGTTTCCTCCGGGTCGATCTGCAGCACCGCGAGATCCACCTCGTCGGATGTCTTGACGGTCATAAACTTCACGACGGCTTCCTGGAGCTTCAGGTTGCGCTCGACCTCGGCGACGAGACCGCCGGCGCCGACGAACCTCAAATAGACGTACACGCCGCGTCGCTGCTTACCCAGGGAATAGGCGAGCTTTCGCCGTCCCCACGCCTCGACCTTTACGAGCTTACCTTGCTCTCGCTCGACCGCGTCGTTGACACGCGCCTGCACGCGCTCCGCCGTTTCGGTGTCCACGTCGGAGCGCAGGATGTAGATCGTTTCGTACTCTCGAACGCGCTGCGCGGCAGTCGAGGCGGCGGGGCTCTGCGTGCGCTCGGCCGCCGGCGGATGGGTCGCATTCAACGTCACGTTGTCCTCTTCTTGAGCTTTCGTCTTGCGACGCGGCCCGTGCGGCGCGATGCCCACGAGCGAGGGGGAGGAGCCCTTTAGCACATAATGGGCCGTGCTAGCGAGGGGTGTTGACCAGATTCATGGCGGCGGCCAGCCCATCGCGCATGACTCGGCGCACGGCATCTATCGCGCGCGTAATCATGTCCGGCAGTTCGGCTCGCTCGATCGCGTCGAAGTCCGAGAGGACCCAATCGGCGCCGTCGCCGCGAAAGCCGGGGGGAGGCTTGCCGATCCCTATCCGCACTCGCACGAAATCGGGGTCGCCCAGTCTCTCGATGAGGCTTCGAACGCCATTGTTGCCCGCATGGCCCCCTCCCGCTTTCAACCGCAGCTCCTTCCACGGGAGGTCGAGTTCGTCGTGAACGACAACGATCTGCGGCGGCGCCACCTTGAAGAACGCGGCGGCTGGCTGGACGCTGTCCCCCGACAGGTTCATGAACGTTTGCGGCTTGAGGAGCGCAACGTCTTGACCTTCGAGCTGGCCTCGCGTCCACAAGCCCGAGAATTTTTGCTTGAAATCCGGCCAGCCCGCCTCGAGGCGAAGCGCGTCTGCGACGCAGAAGCCGACATTGTGACGATTGTTCTGGTGCTCGCGTCCAGGGTTGCCGAGTCCGACGACCAGGAACACGCGCCTACTTCTTCTTCTTTTCGTCCTTGGGCGGCGGAGCGGCCTCCGCGCCAGGCGCCGGCGCGCCCGCGGCGGGTGTCGCGCCGGGGGCAGCGGGAGCCACGGCACCGGGAGCTCCCGGCACAGCCAGTGCGCCGGCAACGCCCGGAGCCACCTCCTCGACTTCTTCCTTCTCCGGAGCAACGACCGCGATGAGGGTTTGTTCGGGCAGGAGTCGAACGGTCACGCCCTCGGGCAGCTTGAGATCTTGCGTTGAGACGTGCTGTCCGAGTTCCAGATGACTGACGTCGGCCTCGAGCTTCGCGGGAATGCGGTCGGGCAGACACCGCACGGGGACCGTCCGGTGTACGATGCGCAGCACGCCGCCTTTGGTCACGCCCACCGCCTTGCCAAGAGCAAACAACGGGACGTCGACCTCGACTGGTTTGTCGAGCTGGACCTCGATGAAATCGACGTGCTCGAGCTCCCGTTTGATGGGGTGAAACGTAAAGTCGCGGATCATGACGAGGAGCTTTTTTTCGCCCAGCTCGAGCTCGAGCACGGTGTTCTTCCCCATGGCGCCCTTGAGCACCGTCGCGACCTCTTTGGGCGTTACGGCAATGGGTGTTGAAGGCAGGCTCTTGCCGTACGCAATCGCGGGGACGAAGCCCTGGCTACGCAGACGGCGCGCTCGGGTCTTGCCGCCCGCTTCGCGCGATTGAGCTTTGAGCGTGGGCATCTCGCTGCGCATCGAGGATTCTCCGTGGCTGCTGGGGCGTCCGGTGTCCCGGTCTTTGAACCGGGGCGCTCTCACGTAGCAGAACGCGCCCGAGGCGTCACGCGAACAGGGAGCTGACGCTATCGGAGCTGTGGATGCGCTTGATGGCTTCCCCCAAGAGCCTCGCAATCGAGAGCTGCTTGATCTTGGGGCAGCTTTTCGCTGATTCCGAGAGCGCAATAGAGTCGGTCACCACCACATCGGCCAGCGGCGACTCATTGATGCGCTGCACGGCAGGCCCGGAGAGCACGCCGTGCGTGGCGCAAGCAACGACCTTCTTCGCGCCCTTGTCGGCGAGCGCGCGGGCCGCGCCGCAAAGGGTGCCCGCCGTGTCGATGATGTCGTCGATGATGATGCAGTTCTTGCCCTTGACCTCGCCGATGAGATTGCTCACCTCGCTCACATTGGCGCGCTCGCGTCGCTTGTCGATGATGGCCAGCGACGCGTCCAATCGCTTGGAATAGGCGCGCGTGCGCTCGACGCCCCCTGCGTCCGGAGACACGAACACCGCGGATGAGTCGAAATGTTTGCGCAAGTAGTCCTCGAGAAAGACCGGCATGGCGTACAAGTGATCGAACGGGATGTTGAAAAAGCCCTGGATCTGGCCAGCGTGCAGGTCCACCGAAACGACCCGATCGACGCCGGCGGTTTGTATGAGATCTGCCACGAGCTTGCTCGTGATGGGCGTGCGCGGGGCTACCTTCCGGTCTTGCCGGGCATAGCCATAGTAGGGCACCACCGCCGTGATGGATCCCGCTGAGGCGCGACGGAGCGCGTCCGCCATGATCAGCAGCTCCATGAGGCTGTCGTTCGTCGGGCTGCTCGTCGGCTGGATGACGAACGCATCGACGCCGCGCACGTTCTCGCCGATTTCGACAAAGCTTTCACCGTCGCTGAAACGGCTCACGCGACACTTGCCGAGCGCGGTCTCCAAGTAGTTCGAAATCGCGGCAGCGAGCTGAGGGTTGGCGTTACCGGAGAAGAGGCACACCTTCTTGAACACTCGCCGACCTCCTCGCGCCGTAAATAACCGGCGCGCTCGCGTCCCGTAGCCGCGCTGTCACATCGTGTCAACGCTAGCGTACCCAGGCGCAGGGGAGTGCGCCACCGGGGTGGTGCCGGTGGCCATAGTGATTCACCGCAGCACTTACCGCAGCATTGCCGCGCACTCGTTGCGCGGGCCTCGCTTGCCCTGTTCCAGGCACTCTCGGAAGCTACGCACGGCGTTCTTGGAGTCCCCCTTTTCTTGGTAGGCAGCCCCCAGAATCAGCCAGCTTTCGGCGTCGGTCGGGTCGAGCGCAACCGATTTCTCGCCGGAAACGATGGCATCGCCCGCCTTGCCCCACTCGAGCGAGGTGCGAGCCTTAACCTTCGCGCTGGCCGCTTCTTTGGCGATCTCCTTTGGATCCCGTGGCGCCTCCACCGCTGTTTCGGCAGTCCCTGCCGGGGCGACTCCTACCGCCTCGGCCGTGGCGGCCGCCGGCCCGCCGGCCGCAACACGCACTGCTTCTGGGCCTCCTTGGCCCGGTTGGCCTGCGTTGGGAGACTCGGCCGCGGCAGCCGGTTGAGGTTGATCTGCAGGGGCGGAGGCGCTCTCCCCCTGTGGTTGGGAGGGCGTGTCAGTAGGACTGGAATTGACCGCCTGGACAGAGGACGGCGCGGGTTCCGTGGTCGGCGGCAGGTCCAGTGCTGGCTCGGTCGCACGCGCGGGCGTGCCTGGGCCTTCCCTGGTGAGCGTGAGCGCCATTTCGGCGCGCCGAGGAGACTCCTCGCGGCCGCGCGCAACCTTGAGGAGCGCCGCCGCGCAGAGCGCGCTCGCAAGGGTGACCGCCACGGTTACGTATCTTGCCAGGTGCGCGCGCCGTCGCGCCGCTCTCGGAGTCTGCTTCAAGGCAGTGCGCGTATCGCGCGGGTCGATTTCGAGCGAAGCGTCAGCCGAATACAGCGTTTCCTCGAAGAACGCGCTGTCGAGTCCCACGGGAGGGACGCTGACCTCTTCGCGATTCACATCGCGCGTAACTGCGGCCTCCGAGTCTGCAGTCGGCGTTGCGTCCACCGTACTAGCCGCCGCAATGGACGCCGCATTGGACACGACCGGCGTTGAGTCCGGCGTAGTCGCAGCAGGGGGCACCGAGTCCGCAGAAACGGCACCCGTTTCGGACGGCTTGGCGGGCTCGCTGCGAGGGCTCGAGAAGTTCAACTGCGGGGCTTTTGGTCGCGACACCGCGCGGCTGGGGGGGGACTTCGTTTCGACCATGTCCTTTTGCGGTTGTGACGCTCCGTTGTCTCCACCATGAAGCTGCACAGAACTGCCGTCTGCGCCTCGGATAGGCATTGGTATCTTGGACCTCCGGGTACGACCCTTCCTGCTCATTGACTTGAAAGTCTCCCTCTTAGTGTCTCGCGCGGCTTTCCAAGGATCACTAGGTGCGACCATTTGTACAGCCCAATAAGCAAAGGGCGTGCGAGGTTGCAAAGGACGACTCATGTCAGGTTCGGCGTCAGGTTCGGCGCGGCAGGTCGTGCTTCGCCGGAGAGCGGCATTGGAGCCGCTCATGCGGGGACATCCGTGGGTGTGGCGGGATGCGATCGCACACGGCTTGGACGGCGTCATCGCGGGTGAGGAAGTGCAGGTAGTCGCGCCCGGCGGCGAGCCGGTCGGGCGAGGGATTGTCGATCCTGCATCTCCTATTGCCGTCCGCCTCTGGACCCGTCACAGAGAGCCGATTAATCCGTCTCTTTGGAGAACGCGCGCCCAGCGGGCGTGCGCAATGCGCTCGCTCCTATTCGATGGAACGCGCACGGACGCCTTCCGCGTCGTTCACGGCGAGGGAGACCGGATGCCAGGTCTCGTCGTCGATCGGTATGGGTCGGTAGCGGTCGCGCGGGCCGATGGCGCCGCGGCCGCCGCCCGTGTGGCCGACCTGGCCGAATCCTTGTGGCCCGCGCTGGTTGCGTCGTGGGGAGTGAGGACGCTCGTGCATCGACTCGGTGCACGCGGAGAGGTGCCAGAGTTGGACGTTCTCCGCGGCGAGACGCCGCCGCAGTCCGTCCGCGTCGAAGAGCACGGTGTGCCCTTCCTCGTTGATATCGCGGGTGGGCAAAAGACCGGCGCGTTCCTCGACCAGCGGGAGAACCGCCGGCGCGTCGGCGAGCTCGCGAGCGGTAGGCGCGTGCTCAATTTGTACTCGTACACCGGTGGCTTCGCCCTTCATGCAGCGCGTGGAGGAGCAGTGCACGTCACGAACGTGGACGTGGCCGCCGCCGCGCACGCGACGGCACAAGAGAGCCTTGCAGCGGCAATGCTCGATCCGGCGGCGCACTCGTTCGTCGCCGCCGACGTCAGGGCGTTTCTGGAGGGCGCGCGAGCCCGCGGGGAAACATGGGACTTGGTGGTGAGTGACCCTCCGAGTTTTGCCCCGAACGAGCGAGCCGTAGCGCGAGCCCTTTCGGCGTACCGCGCGTTGCACCGGGCGTGCGCGGCCGTGCTCGCGCCTGGCGGCATACTCTGCGCCTCGTCGTGCTCGAGCCACGTGGACGCGGCGGCCTTCCTGCGGACGCTCGACGACGCCGCGCTCGGCGGGCGCGCGCTGACGGTGCTCGAGCTGCGGGGGGCTGGCGCTGATCACCCGACGCTCGCGGCGTTTCCCGAGGGCAGGTATTTGAAGTTTGCGATTCTTGGGTAGAGCTGCCGGCGTGGCCGTGGCCGTTACAGACCGGATGAAGTGGCCATGCCCCGAAGTAAATTATCCCCGTTCGAGCTCGTAAAAAAGCGCGTCGCCGCCTTTCACGTGATGAAGGCCGCAGCCAAGGGGCTCGAAGTGGCGGGCGAGCAGCGTCCGATAGAACTTCGCCGGGCGCGAGTGCACGCTGACGTCCGTGCGCGACCGGTCGCACACCTCACGGAGGTCGCGCGTCGTGATGGCCTCCAGGTATAGAAAGCCTCGACACATCGCCGCCATGTTGGAGACCGCCTGCGAGCAGGCCAGCTCGCCGAGATACGGCAATACGCCCTGGCAGATGACGAGGTCGAACTTCTTCCGGCCGCGCCACCGCGTGATGTCGCGATGCTCGTGGCCGTACCGCCGGCACGCGTAGTCGCTGACATCGATGGATCGGTACCCGACCTTGGGCAGATGCTTGCGGAACCAGTCGCCCCATAGGCCGATGCCCGCTCCCACGTCGAGCACTTGTTCGACCTCGGCCCCGAACCAGCTCACGAGACCCGTGACGCCGCTGGCGAGGTGACCGATCTGTTCCGAGCCGTAGACGCGCGACCGCCGGGTCTCGTAGTAGCGACGAAAATACGAAGCATCGAACGGCGGCCGTCGGGACATGGTCTTGCGCCGCTGGCTTTCGTCCAAGGGCCGCCCATCGTATAGAAGGAAAGCCGCAATATCAGCGACTTTGGCCCCCGTAGCTCAGAGGATAGAGCAGCGGTTTCCTAAACCGTTGGTCGCACGTTCGACTCGTGTCGGGGGCGCTATGAAATCGCTGCGCTTTCCAGCCAGCCACCGCGCGAGCGCGCTCCGCCCTTCCTCGACGCTCGCGCCCATCGACCGACTGGTCCAGGCTATCGACAGCGATCGGCAGCAGCGCGAACAGCTGCACCGCGATCTAGAGATCCTCTCGGAGGCCTTCGGGCGTTTCCTGAGACTTTGGACGGTCGTACACGCCTCGACTTTCCGGGATGCCCCTACCCCAGCCGCCGCCGATGCCCTCTCGAAGCAGCTCGCTGCCGGTGAAGCCGTTTACCGCCGACTCACCGCGACGATCGCCCAGCACTTCGCCAAAGGCCACCGGTTCGTCCACGACCTGCCCAAGGTCGACGGCAAGCCGCCTGCGTGATCACTCGAGCACCCTCGGAGGCGCACTCGTGACGAGCACGAGCTCGACTACCTCGCCGCCGCGCGGCAGATACCAGAGCCAGAGGCGCCGATTCTTTACGCGCCGCGCGTACGCGGTGACGACGCGAAGTCCGGTGCTGCCCACCACGATGCGCGGCAAGGGCGCTTGCACGTCGTCCAAGAGCGGCAGTTGCTCCGCAGCCACGAGCTCGAGGACGACGCGCGCGAGCGCTCTCGCCGCCGGCGAGCCGGCTCCGATGCCGAGGCGTTCTTTGGCCGCGATGTAATCGGGCGTCAGCCGCGGGATGCGGCCCAACGCTTCACACGCTCGGGCAGCTCGCTCGTCTCGCAATACGCTCGCGTCTCTTCCGGCGTGAGGGCGATGCACTCGCCGTCGGCCGCGTGCTGGACCGCATCGAGCAGGCGACGCTCGTCGTCAGGCGCGAGCTTCACCCGCGGGAGGGTGGGCGGAGCTTGGCCGAGCGCTTTGCGCTGCGGCTGGGCCGACGCGGAACGCGTGCGAGATGGCATCGCTTACCGTACAGTAGCAGATTGCTATCACTCATCCCCTCGCGCGCATCGGCTGATACCTAGATACGACGCGCACGCCTAGGCCGGGGCATGGCCAGCCATAATGGGGCGAAGAAAGCTCGGTACCGGACAGCGCTACGAGCCCAGCCTCGAGGTGAATCTGCCCGAAGAGCCCCGGCGGCGAGGCAACTGCGTTACGGTCGCGGCCGAAGGGTAAACTCCGGCGAATGGCCACCCGAAAGGCAAAAGCGAATCCGTCCGCGAAAGCTCCCACTCTTGCACCCGCACGCGCGATGGAACTGTTTGCGAGGCAAGAAGATGCGGCGCGTGGTCTGCTCGCCAAGCCACTCGTCGAGCGACTCGACTTCGAAGGCTGGACCCAAACCACGCGCGCCGTCATCGCCTCCGCCTTCGGTGAGCCCTCCGACAACCTCGACGCGCACGACCGCGCGTCCCCTGGCTACGCACCGAAAATCGGTCAGGATGAACGGTTCTGGGCGCAATATCGCCGAGACGAACTCGAGGCGAAGTTGGCAGCTGTGAAAAGCTGCGTCTCGCAGTTGGAAATGGGCCTTGGCACGGCAAGGATGAGCGAGTTCGCGGACCATCCGTACAATGCGGCCCGGAAAGTCCTGAAGTTCCTGTACGACATCTTCCTAAAGTACGGCCATCGGAACTGGAGCATCTCGCCGATCAAAGACGGCAAGGAGAACTTCGCGAGCGTGGGCCTAGACGGAGACACCGCACGACAGGCCCTTAGGCTGCTGGTCTCGAAGAACCTCGCCAAGTTTATGGGGACAGACGCCTTCGTTATCACGGATTACGGGGTCAGCGCATGTGACCATCCGGATGTGCTCGAACGTGAGCTGCCTATTGGTCGAGGCGATACCGGCGCCGTCGGGGAGAGGCAATCGACCAACGCCGACCTCGGCGCGCTTGCGAATGTCGGTGACCTTCTGGAAGACGAGGACATTCGTAACATTATCGCGCGTGACATCATGGAGCTGAAGGTCGCCGCAAACTTCGGGCTCGCGAAGAGCACCCTGCTTCTGGGCGGTTCAGTCCTTGAGGGCATCTTGGCTGACGTGCTGGACCGGAATCGTGCCGTCGCATCGAGCTATTTGAAGAAGCGCAGGTTCCCTGAGGAAGCCAGTCTACAAGACCTGATTCGCATCGCGGGTGACCCTGCGATCGTCGACTCGCCGCGCCATCTGCTAACTGCAACGTCCATCGCTCTCGCGAATGCAGTAACGGATCATCGTGACCTGATTCATCCGCATGCCGAGGCCCGCGGACACATTCGTGTCGATAACACCACCGCTCAAAGCATTGTCCACTTGTTGAGCGTCGTGGTGCGCGACCTCCTTGAAGCGAAGGAACGCGGCGATATTGCCGCGTATGCAGACAAGTAGCTAAGTTCACTGCCAAGCGGGAGGATTTGAACGGCTACGCAAGGGGCTGCCGTGCCCATAGTGTGTCACGTGCCGCGCAAATGTCCGAGCGATACTCGACGGTGACGACGCGAGCCTGTTCCCCGCCGGCGCGAGCGAGGACGCGCCGTACTCGGTCTTCGCCAGGGAAACCTGTTTTCGTAAGCGGTACGTCAGGCGCGGGCTTGGACGAGCAAGCGTTGTAGCGCGACAGTCACGTCTTGGGCGCCGTGCATGGGAATGTCTAGAAGCAGACCAATGATGCGCACAACCCGGCTACGGATGGTGCGGAAGTCCACGTAGTACGATCTTCCGGTCGCGTCGCTGTCGAGTCGCTCGATCATCTGCGCAACGGGATGGGTCGTCGAGCGAGCTCCGCCGAGCCACGCCTGAAGGACTTCAAGCCCACGAGCGCGATCGCGCAGGGCGCGGTCGCTTGGTTCCGTCAAAAGCCTCCGCCGCGCGAAGCGGAAGAAGCTGGCCGCGTGGCGAGCCTCGTCGCCGGCAATGAGCCGCGCGAGCCTGGCCAAGAGAGGCTCCGGCGAGCTCTGGCCCAGCCGACGATAAGCTTGCGACGCGGCGACCTCCGAAATGACGTTCGTAACGAGGGTGCCGACGATAGACCGCATGAACGGTGTCGAAACGCGCCCCTTCAACATGAAATCAGGCGGGAGACGTTCTCCGGCGCGACGCAGCCATTCGACGAGAACGTACGGGTGGCGCGTCTCCTCGTAGAACCAGACCGCGACCCAGCGGGAGAAATCCATGTCGTCGTAGAAGGCCTCGAGAAAGCGCTGTGTAGCGGAGTACGTCGCGTTTTCGGAAAACGCCATCTCGCGGACGACGACGCGAAGCTCTTGTGGGGCCAGCTTGGCATCCAGTTCCTGCCAAGGCAGCGTCTCCAAAGCCCATCGAACGCGCTCCGCACTTGGCGCGAGCTCGGCGAACAAGGGGCTATCTCCTTCATTTGGAAGGGCGCCGATCGGCGCAACGTCGGGCTCGACAGCCCAGGCCTCTTCTTCTTCGGCGGTGTCCACACGAATCGCGTCGGTGGGGCAAATCCATTGGGCCGCTTCGGCGAAAAGCCGCTCGCCGGCCGTGGGTTGCCGTACGACTCGTGAAGCACTTCCGCTCACGTCAAAGACGCCTGGACAAAGCGCGGTGCAGGCCCCGCAACGCGTGCAGCGGGGCGCTTCCACGCGAAAGCCAAGGCTGCGGCTCACGAGCTCCCTCGCTTCCCCGCGAGGTAGAGCTCCAGCTCGGCGGATACCCAAGAACCAAGGCGCGCCCCGGCATTCGCTTGGAGACCTCCGAACAACTCCTGCGCATCGAAAGGCAGGCGGCGATTGCCGTCGACGGTGACGAACAGCCTCCGCTCGGCCAGCGAACCGACGAGTGCCGCCCAGTGCCGCTCGTCGTGGCTAAACCGCAATGTGCGCTCGACTGCGACGTCGAAAGCATATCGTCGATCGTCGACCGCAATCATCGTATCGGGCCCATCACGATAAACCCATCCATGGCGCGCACCGTCATCGCTAAACGTCAAGGCGGTGGCCGGCGCATCGGACTCCCATATCCGTCGCCCATCGATGACAACGACGCTTCGCCCTGGATCCCGGGCCACGTAGCCGAAGTGCGAGCTATTTGCTGCAAACACGGGGTCCTCGACCTCTGCATAGGGCGCGCTGACCCGCGTGCCGGCGATGACGTACCAGGCGCGCTGGCGCCGCGCCGTATACGCCATGGCGTGTCCGTCGGGCGCCCAGACGACGCGACCTATCTCGTCGAACTGTTCACTGTTCGAGCCGTCGACGACGAGGTGCCGACCGCTCGGTGACTCGGCTACGACGGCCCAATGCTGCACCCCAGGATCGACCGCCAGTGCGCGTGCGCGCGGGACATCGAGCACTCGAGCGCCGCCCACCAGGACACCTGCGTCGCTTCCGTCCGAACGGTGAGCCAAAACGACGATGTCGCGAGTAGCGACGTCTCCGAGCGCCAGCCCCACGACATGAGCGGCGCAATCTCCGACCTCTTCGTCAATTACGGTCCGTGCGCACCCACCGTCCTCAGCGACGTACCCGACCCGTCGGCCGTCGGGGCTGAAAACGACCGATTCGGTGTCCAGCGTCTCGAATG
>Ga0210409_10001420_pt1 | contig 31596 bp, 22 predicted proteins | sample IncBWH17MmetaG_FD_161649 | JGI IMG/M metagenome (GOLD analysis project Ga0210409, IMG submission 161649) | Forest soil microbial communities from Barre Woods Harvard Forest LTER site, Petersham, Massachusetts, United States - Inc-BW-H-17-M | ecosystem: Environmental > Terrestrial > Soil >...
ATGCTTACTCACGGTGAAGGCCGCATTATCGTGCGCGCATCGTCACAGGACCCCTTCGATGCCCGCCATTGGTGGCGGAATACCACCGATGCCTTGGATGTGGTCAGGGAAGTTCTAGGGCTGCTGAATGCCTGGGCTGGCCTGCCGTTTCATCATTCTTAATTAGTGGTGCCAAAATGCTTGAGCGCGCCGCGGCTAAAAAAATAAAAATCGTTTCCGCGGTGTCTGTACTCGTTCATCTTGCAATTCCGGCACATGAGGCAAGTCGCGGCCTTCGAACGCAGCCTTCGAATTAGCTATAAATAATGCATGCGCCTTATCTTTTCCGAACGCTTTCGCGACCACCTCAAACGCCGCCCGCAATTGCGTAGGCCTCGAGGTGGTATTGTGCGCGTCACTGCATACAAAATGAATCAAGCCTGCTTCAATCCAGCGCATCGCATCTTTCTGCGCCGCCGGGCCAAACCGCCCCAGCAGCGCCCCGCCGGTCACTTGCCCGTAACAGCCACGGCGTATCCAGGTAATCAGCCGTTCCGGCCGCAATCGCAATAATCGATTGCGCTCTGGATGCGTCACAATCGGACGTATTCCCGCTAGCTGCATCTCATGCAAGGTCTGGTCCATCGCCGGCGGAATAGCAATTTCGTTAAATTCCACCAGCAAATAGTCCTTCTGATTCACGCAGAAGCGCGGAGTCTGCTGTTTCAACGCCGCAATATTCTCCGGGTTCATGTGAAAATCGCATCCCGTTGCCAGTTTCAGCCGGTCGCCAACTTCCATCTGCAGTTCTTTGCACAACGCCCGAATTTTTGGGTAGTCGAAAAAGTGTGTGCTGTTGGAATGGGGAGTCGCCACCAGGTGGGTGATCCCATCGGTGATAGCCGCGTTGGCCATTTCCACCGATTCCTCCATTGTTTTTGGTCCGTCGTCCAGCCCAGGCAAAATGTGGCAATGCAAATCAATCATAGTGGGGCGTACCGATAACCTGCTCTCTCTACTTCAATTTTCGCTCATCCCGCCGCTCGGTACCAATGCCCACGTATATCCCCGTAAACAAGCTGTAAACACCTCTGCAGTCAGCTTGGTTTTGTCCTCGCCGAAACTGCTATATTTGGTGTGTAAGTGCCGCCGAGCTTGTGGCCCTGTAGCCCCGATAAACCGCCGCATCGCGGATTAAGAGAAAATTCAACCATCTAACGAGGAAGACGACGAACTCATGCCAATCGACCGGAAACCCGAATTCTTCAAAGGCGCCCAGCTTAAAGTAGGCATTATTGGTTGCGGCTATGTGGGATTGCCGCTGGCGTTACGTTTTGCCGAAGCGGGCCACAAAGTTACAGGTTTCGACACCGACCCTAAAAAGGTCTCCATGCTCAACGCCGGCAAATCTTACATCGAGCACATCCAACAAACCAAGATTCAACAATTTGTGAATAGCAAACATTTCGGCGCCACCACCGATTTCGAGAAGCTGAAAGAATGCGACGCCATTATCATCTGCGTGCCAACTCCGCTCGATGAACGTCGTGAACCGGACTTGAGCTACGTCGAGAAGACCGCGCTCTCCATTCAGCCCAATCTGCAAAAGGGCCAACTGGTAGTCCTGGAATCGACTACCTACCCCGGCACCACCGAGGAGCTCGTTCTTCCGATCCTCGAGAAAAACGGCCTTAGGTGCAAAATCGCCGTCGGCCCGCAGAGCGAAAACATCCCTTGCGATTTTTTCCTCGCTTTTTCTCCTGAACGCGAAGATCCCGGCAACAAGCAGTATGGCCTGGCGCAAATCCCTAAAGTTGTAGGAGGTATTAATCCTCCGAGCACCCGCGCCGCAATCGCGCTTTACGCCCAGGTGGTCGCCAAAGTCATTCCCGTCAGCTCTACGCGCGCCGCCGAAATGGCCAAGCTGCTCGAGAATATTTTTCGCTGCGTGAATATCGCGCTGGTGAACGAGCTGAAAATGCTTAGCCTGCGCATGAATATCGATATCTGGGAAGTCATCGATGCCGCGGCCACCAAGCCTTTCGGCTTCATGCCGTTCTATCCCGGCCCCGGCCTGGGCGGCCATTGCATCCCCGTTGATCCTTATTATCTTTCGTGGAAAGCCCGCGAATTCGACTTCTCAACCCGCTTTATCGAACTCGCCGGCGAAGTGAACACCGCCATGCCCTATCACGTCGTAGACGCCATTGCCGCGGCCCTCAACAATCACGAGAGGAGTCTCAAGGGCTCGAAACTGCTGATCCTTGGCGTCGCCTACAAAAAGGATGTCGACGATTTGCGCGAATCTCCCACGCTGAAAATCATGGAATTGCTCAAGCAGCGCGGCGCCGACTTCGACTATAACGACCCATACTTTCCGCAGCTGCACAAAATGCGCCATTACAACTACGAGGAAATGAAATCTGTGCCTATCAATCCGCAGACCCTCGCCAGCTATGACGGCGTGATCATCGCTACCGATCACTCCAGCTATGACTACAACGCCATCGTGGACGGCGCCAAACTGGTGGTTGACACTCGCAACGCTACCCGCCGCGTTATGCGTCATCGCGAAAAAATTGTGCTCTGTTGATGGCGCGCTGAACGAAACAAGTTCGTTGAACGAAGCAAGCCCACTGGAAGAAATGAAATCACTACTTGCCGTCAAACGCCAATCTCCGATTGGCGTTTGACCTTCAAAGGGTAGAGTTTCTCTACTCCGCCTTCACTAGCTCCACTCGCGCCGTCGCAAACGGCATCACTGCTTCAAGCAGCACCGGCAGGCGTGCGTCGGTATTGCTCAAATACAAAATAAAATGCGCGTCCTTCATTTCCGCGCCGTTATCCAAAACGCGAAGCTCAATCTTCAACGTATTGAAATTCCCCGCGGGCACCGTTACTGGCTCTCCGCGTGCCTCCAGCCGGGCATGCACGTCGTACAATTTGTGCCCGTCGTAAACCGGGCTGCGAACCTCCGGAGTTTTTGTCCAATCCACGGTGCGCAGGTACTGCATCATCCCCAGCGGATCGCGCGTCCCCGGCAACACCCGCGCCGCTATCGCATCCGCCGGCGCCGGCTCCCTAACCGCTGGCGACATGCGCTGCACGGAGTCCACCGTCTGCCCCTTTTCATTCAGGTGCATTTCATATTGCATGCTCACCAGCGTGCCCGCGTCGCTGTAGGAATCGAACTGATCGTCCAGCGCAAACATCATGCGCAGAGGGTTTTCCGTGTGCGCAAACGCCTGCAGGTGCCACGCGTTTTTGCCCAGGAAATTGCGTTTCTCCGCAACCTTCAAAAGAAGGTTCGCCACGTTACTCAACTTCGACACATTCGCGGAGTATTGCCAGGCCTCCCCCGTGCGTAGCGGCGAAGCAGCCTCAGCAACCACAGCGGCTTTTTTCTTATCCATGGGTTGTCTTGCACCGTCAGGTGAAGGCCGCGCAGCCTCGCTCGGTTCCGCAGCTCCGCGCTCTTTGGGTTCTTCCGGCATCGCCGTCGGTTGCGACGCCGTCACACTCACAGCCGCGGACGCCCGTGAATCTCTCCGGGTGTGCATCTGCCACGCCACCGCGCCGCCAGCCAAGAACGCGATGCCTATCAACACCAGTGTCGTTTTATTGCTCATATCCTATGCGTGACGCTCCTAGCAAACAGTACCTTGCACTCCAAATTTCCGTCGTACAATTATCTCGCTCGCGGCACTCCAGGCTTCTTTGCCTGCCTTGCCGGATACTTTCAGCGTATCAAAACGCGCACCGCGCGTCTTTGCCAGCGCTTATGGTTTTTCTATCGCCGCTTGACGCCGCGATATCCTTCCGGGGAGGATTTTTCTTATGCGCTACCTTGTAACCGGCGGCGCCGGTTTCATAGGATCAAATACCGTCGACGAATTGGTGCGCCGCGGCAATAGTGTCGTGGTCCTCGATGACCTTTCCGGCGGCAAAGAAGAAAATCTCGCCGAAGTCCGCAACAAAATCACCTTTATCAAGGGCACCATTACCGACATCGAGATCATTCGTCGCGCCATTTTTGAAGCCGATTACGTAATCCATTTGGCCGCGCGTACCTCCGTGCCTTTCTCCATGAAGGATCCCATCGAAACCAATCGCATCAATATCGATGGCACCCTCAACGTTCTGGTGGCCGCGCGTGACGCCAAGGTAAAACGCGTAGTTTTCGCTGCCTCTTCTTCCGCCTATGGAGAGACCCCCACCCTGCCAAAAACTGAAAACATGCAGCCGCACCCTATTTCTCCATACGGAGTCACGAAATATGTGGGCGAGCTTTATGCCCAGACTTTCGGCCGCTGCTTCGGCCTGGAAAGCGTTTGCCTGCGCTACTTCAATATTTTTGGTCCGCGGCAGGACCCCAGCTCCCCCTATTCAGGAGTCATGGCAAAATTTTGCACCGCCTTCCTGGAAGAAACCGAACCCGTCATTTTTGGCGACGGCAGCCAGTCGCGCGATTTCACTTATGTCGACAACGCCGTGCAAGCCAACTTGCTGGCCTGTGAAGCTCCCCGCGCCTCCGGAGGAGTCTTCAATATCGGCACTGGAATGCGCGTCAATTTGAATGAAGTGGTCGCGGCTTTGGGCGCCATCTCCGGCAAGCCCCTCAGAGCGCGTCACGATCCGCCCCGCGATGGTGACATTCGCGATTCCCAGGCGGACATCACCCATGCCCGCGCTGTCCTCGGCTACGAACCCACTGTAGGCCTGGAGGAAGGCCTGCATCGTACCTTCGATTGGTACCGCGCCACCCAGGCCGCAAAAACCGAAGCCAAATCCTAGACACCTTTTTAGGTATTTTCTAAAGATCATTAAGGGAGCGCCCCGGCGTATCGGATTAAGTAGAATTACAGTTCACTACGATCGGGCTGGAGGCGTTGCATGACACTTGATATCCGCGGCCTGGTCCCACTTCTTCAGGTGTTTGACATGCCCACATCCATCCACTTTTATCGGGACATCCTTGGCTTCGAAGTTGTGAATGCCTCTGGGGAGGGTGACCACGTCGGTTGGGCTTTGTTGCGGCTGAACGGTGTCGAACTGATGCTGAACACCGCTTTTGAAAGCGATCAGCGCCCACCTGCCCCTGATCCAAATCGTGTACTAGGACACGGTGATACAGGTCTGTATTTTGGTTGCCCGGATGTTGAACAGGCGTACGTTCAATTGCGCATCAAGGGCCTTAATGTAGAGGAACCAGTCATTCGAACATATGGTATGAAGCAGTTAAATGTCTCCGATCCCGACGGCTACAATTTGTACTTCCAATGGCCGGCCTGATTCCCGTGGCGAACAAAAACTCACAATTTGCCAGAGCGATGTATTGCTTAGTTGCAGGACTTCTTTTGGTGGCCTCGGGCGTATCGTTCAACGCTGCTTTCGCGAATTGGTACTTTGCCGACTTCCATAACGGAAGTAGTCGTTCGTACGCCGGGCGAGGAAATATTTTGTTCCTTTTGGGGCTCATCCTCCTAGCTGGATGTACGTGGCTCGTGGTCACAATTTCTCACTCGCTCAAAAAGCCGAAAAAAGCTGGATAGCCGGACCTGTGCCACAGGCTGGCATTATACTGACCGTTGTGAACCCGACCAAACGTAATCCCTATGCCGAGGCGAAGATTTATCTGGGCACTTCTGCGTTTACTGCGGCGGGATGGCCGGGCGCTTTCTATCCCCCTGAAATAAAATCGAAGGATTATCTTTCGTACTACGCGCAGCATTTTGACACCGTGGAGGTGAACTCCACGCTCTACGGCTGCCCCACGCCTCGCACCGTGGAAAACTGGGCCGCCAAGACTCCCGACAATTTCATTTTTTCGATCAAGACGCCTCGTTCCATCACGCACGACAAAATTCTCGTGAACTGCGACGCCGAACTCGAAGAATTTCTCACCACCATGGAAATACTTGGCCCCAAGCTGGGACCAATCTTGTTTCAGTTTCCGCAGTTCAGCCCCGGGGTCTTCGCCGACCGCCAGGCCTTCACTGACCGGCTCATCCCGTTCCTGAAGAAATTGCCCGCCGGCCGCAAGTACGCCATCGAGATTCGCAATCCAGAATGGCTTGACGCCGAATTCGCGCATCACCTGCGGCAACACCAAATCGCGCTGGGCCTGCCGGACCTGCCGTACATGCCGCGCCCTGACGAGCTCGTGCAAAAGTTTGACCCTATTACCGCGGATTGGACTTACATTCGTTGGCTCGGCGACCGCAAAGGCATCGAGCTGCAAACACTCACGTGGGACAAAACTATCCTGGACCGCACCGCTGAATTAATCAGTTGGGTGGATTTTTGCTACCAGATTAAAAGACGCGGCATCCTCATCTACGGCTACGCAAATAATCATTACGCAGGCCATGGTCCGGCAACTATCCGGCAATTCCGCGATCTATGGCGCAAAAAAGGATTCGGACCGTTGCCTGAGCCCGCACCCGCACCAGTGCCAATAACTCCAATTCAAGCCCCGCCTAAAAAACAGCCATCACTCTTCGACTAGCTCCAACAGAACTACGGCTGTACCGTCGGCCCATAACTCAACGGCTCGCCAGCCTTAGGCACGTCGTAATTATTCCAGAACCACAACGGCTCGAGTTTCTTCTTCTCTGGCCACACCTGATCCAGTGTGTCGCCTTCAAATAATTCTCCGTTCTTCATCACCCAGCTAATCGTATTGGTGTTGTGAATATCGTCCAGCGGATTCTTATCAAAAATCACCAGGTCCGCCAGCTTTCCGGGCTCGATCGAACCCAAATCCTGCGGCCGGCCCACAATTTTCGCTCCATTGGAAGTCGCACAACGCAAAACTTCCATCGGCGTCATCCCGCCGCTGGCCAGCATCCACATCTCCCAGTGGTACCCCAGTCCTTGCAGTTGGCCATGACTCCCTACGCCTACCAAAGTGCCGGCGCGTTGCAGCTTGGCCACCTGCGCCGCTAGTTTTGGAAACGCGTATTCATCTTTGCGGAACCATTCGGGCCGTCGCTTGGTTTTCTCATCAATAATTCTGTGCGGCGTAAAATGGTTCAACTTGGCGTTATCGTGCACTTCCGTGTTTTCATACCAATAATTCTCGCCAAACGGGCCGCCGTAATTCACGATCAGCGTGGGCGTTTCGGCAATTCCCGACTGCGCGAACATCTGAATCACGTCCCTATACAGCGGGGTGATCGGCAAAGTGTGCTCATTACCGTGGAAACCGTCGATCACGTGCGTCAAGTCCAGCTTCAGATCTATCGCGCCCTCGGTAGTCGGCATCATCTCTAATTCCTTCGAAGCCTGGACCATGTACTGTCGCTGCCGGCGATTGCCCACGATGTAACTCTTGATGTTGTGCGTGCCGTAATATTTTCTATATTTCGTCAGCACCCCTTTCACTTCTTCCATGGACTGAAAATTGTTGTCGGAAAAAACTCCCGGCCCGGTAGAAAAAGCGCGCAGCCCGATTATGTCCCCGCTATCCGTCAGGTCCTGATACGCAAACATATCGTTCGTGCCCGTTTGCACGTCCAGACCGGCGGTCACCCCGTACGCCAGGTTGGCAAGGAAAGCCCAGTTTTGGGTGTCCAGAATGCCGCGCCGAATTTCCGTCCAGTGCGCATGCGTATCGATAAATCCGGGAGAGATGGTCTTGCCGCGCACATCAAGAATTTTCGCTCCGGCCGGAGCACTGCCGCGCGCCCCAACACTCTTGATGCGATTGTCCTCGATGAAGATGTCGGCATTCTTCAAGACTTCGTCGCCCTTCATGGTCACCACTGTCGCGCCTCGCAGCACGATGCTTCCTTTCGGCGTTTTTCTGGGCACTTCCAGGGTCACCGCAATTTCTTCGACATCCTTCTCCTCTTCCTTTAATTTCTTGGGCTCTTTCTTGTCCTCTTTCTTATCAGCTTTTTTGTCGTCTTTTTTTGCGGCCTCGGCTTGCTGTGGGTTGGCATCCTTCTTATCGTTATCTTTTGCGTCCTTGGCGTCGTCTTTCTTGTCTTCGTCCTGCTTTTCATCCTTCGGCGGCTCAAACGAAATCGCGCTCAGCGGCTCGCGAAACAAACTCGATCCCACCGCCCACGTAATGGTTTTCCCGTCATCCGCCCACGCAAAATAATCTGCGCCAATATCCGTCAGACGTTTGGCCGGCACTGCCGCCGTACTGACGTTCACTGTCGGCGCCTCGCCTCCCACCACGGGCATAGCGATCAAATAAAGCTGATTCATCACGTGCGCCAGCACCCATTGCCCATCTGGACTGGCCCGCACATCGTCAGCCGGAATCGGCTCTTCAAAAAAATACAGCCCCTGCCCCTTCACCTGCAGGTGCGTTCGCCGATCTGTCCCGTCGTAGCGCAGCGACACCAACCCCTGCGGCGTGTAGACGTAAATGCGATCCTTCTCGTGTGTAAAATGCGGTCCCCCAGCTCCTCGCGCCGGCAAAATTAAATTCGCTTCTCCGCCTTCCGCGGGAAGCCACACGAGATCCGCGTTCCCGGTTTGCCCACCATCAAATTCACTGTTCTCCCGGTCATAGGCATTCCCGCGCAGTGCCACAATTTTCGATCCATCTGGCGACCACGCCGGGTTGCTGTACACCGCGAGCGACTTTGACAATTGCACCGGCGTGCCGCCTCCCGACGGCACTTTCCATAGCCGCCCGCCTTCGCTCGACCACGTCACATAAGCGATGAATTTACCGTCGGGTGACCACGCCGGCTGAAATTCGTGTCCATTGCCACTAGTCAACCGCTGCGGTTGTCCATGCGGCAAATCCATGGTGTACAAGTGCGTCATCGCGGAAAACGCCAGCCTCTTGCTGTCCGGCGACTCCACCGGATCCATGATCAAACGCACCTTCACCGGCCCTTGCTCTACTCGCTGCGGAAAATCCAGCTTCGGCCCGATGTCCTGCGAAACCTGCGCCGTGAACGGAATTATTTTTTCACTGCCGCTCGCTAGATCGAGCCGCCGAATTTTCCCATCCTGGTTGTAAACAATTTCTTTTCCGCCCGGCAGAAACGCAAACCCCGGAAACACGTCGCGCGTAAACCGCGCTTCCTGATCGTCGCGCGTTACCGGATATTTCAGCCAGTGATCTTCGCCCGTTTCCAGATTGCGCAGCCGCAAACCCGTTTCCGTTTCAAAACGCGTCACGTATACCATCTGTTTTCCATCCGGAGACAATGTCGGCCGGAATGCGCTTTCCGGTTGCGAGATAATTTCGTCTTCATCGCCGGTCTTCCGGTCGCGTCGCACGATCTTCCATAGCGGCAGCTGCGCGTTATAACTGAAGGGTCCCTGCCGTACCGCGTAATACAAATATTTCCCATCCGGCGACGCCACCACGCCCACCGCGTTATGCCGTTCCTTGCGCGGCGTCGTAGGCGTCGGCTTGGACTTGGTGATTTGCACACCAGTCCCGCCATCCACGTGAAACATCCACAGCTCGTTTGCCCCGATGCCGAACGGCATCTTCGAAGCCACAATGTATTTCCCGTCGGGAGTCCATGCCGGAGACGTAAAATCGTCAGCGGTATTTTTCGAAACCTGCTTCACCCCAGTGCCGTCCGGATGGATGATCCAGATGTTTTCGCTTCCTTCGCGGTCGGAAATGAACGTAATCCATTGCCCGTCGGGAGAAAATCTCGGTTGGCTGTCGAAAGCCATGCCCCCGGAAATCAGCTTTGCCTGCCCGCCCTCAATCGGCAAAGTGTAGAGGTCGCCCATCAACTCAAACACAATGGCCTTTCCATCCGGTGAAACGTCCAGCGATAACCACGTTCCCTCATCGGTCGTAAACGTGATTTTGTGGTCCGGTTTCAGCGGCAGACCCTTTTTCTCGTCCTTCTTGTCATCCTTCTTGTCGGGTTTTTGCTCATCCTTCTTATCTTTGCCTTGCCCTTGATCCTTCGCGTCCTCAGCAGCAAGTTGATTGTTGCCCAGCTGAATACCCATCTGCGAAACTTCGACGCTGGCTCCCCTCACGCTAAAACCAATGAACAGCGCCGCAATCCCCAGCCAGGTCGCAGACCCACACACACCCGATTGCTTGGCAATCATCCTGGCAATTCCTCCATTGCTGATTTGACGTGTGAAAACTCGATTCGTTCTTCTATCTAACGGCTATTCGGCGCCGCCGCCCCGTTCCCCCGCAATCAATAAGTCCGGCATCATAACCCGCCATGCCGCTCTGCGCATCATCTTCTTTATAGCTTCGCAGTTACCGGCCACACTCAGTACAATAAAAACAGCACCAAATTATTTAAACGCCAAGTCAGGGAGAACAAAAACTGCAGATGGCTACCTTGGAAGTGGTGGCTCCCGGCCCTCTGACGATTGATCCGCGGGAACGTCCAGATGTTTTGGATCTATCGCTGATTCTTCCCACCTATAACGAGAGCGCGCACATCGACGCCATCGTCGAGCAACTCATCACCGTGCTCGACAGTATTCCTACACTCAGATACGAAATTATTATTGTGGACGACGATAGTCCCGATCGTACCTGGGAAAAAGCGCTGCAGTTATCCCAAAGATTTTCGCAAGTGCGCGCGATTCGCCGCCAACACCAGCGCGACTTGTCCACCGCGGTTTTGCAAGGATGGCAGATCGCTTGCGGTGAGATTTTTGCCGTAATGGATGCCGATCTGCAACATCCTCCGGAAACCATCGCCAATTTGTGGCGGGCCATGAAACGCGGGGCCGATCTGGCCGTCGCCAGCAGGAACGTCGAAGGCGGTGGCGTAAGCGACTGGACTCTTCCGCGGCGCATCGTTTCCCGCAGCGCCCAATTGCTGGGGCTCGTTGTGCTGCCTGAAGTCGCCGGAAAAGTGAGCGACCCCCTGAGCGGCTATTTCATGGTGCGGCGTTCCGCATTGGAAGGGCGTGAGCTGAAGCCGCTGGGATACAAAATCCTGATGGAAGTGTTGGCACGCGGGGAAGTAGAAAAAATCTCAGAAGTTCCTTACGTCTTCCGCGAAACCCCGGAGCGCCCCAGCAAGCATTCGCCTGCGGTGTTCGCGCAGTACCTGAAGCACCTCAGCCGTCTGCGCATTCACCTGTTGAAGACCTCTCCCTTTGTACGCTTTTGTATCGTGGGCGCCAGCGGAACGTTGATCGACACCACCATGCTCTTTCTTTTAAGCGATCCGCGCACGCTGAACTGGAGTTTGACCGGAAGCAAAATTATTGCCGCCGAAGTGGCCCTTGCAAATAATTTTATCTGGAATGATTTATGGACCTTCGGTAAATTTTCCAGACGCCAGAACAACTTTCGTCAGCGCGCCCGCCGTTTCCTCAAATTCAACCTGCTGTGTTCCGTTGGAATTATCTTGAATCTCATTATCTTGAATGTCGGCTTCAAGGTATTCCATATGAACCGCTACATCGCGAATTTATCCGCCATTTTTGTAGTCACTTTTTGGAACTATAATACCAACCGCAAACTTAGCTGGCGCACCACCGCAAGAGAATAGAAAATTATTCCCATGACAAATGTTTTGAAAACAATTTGCAAGACCACGGTTCTCGTGTGTGCGGCGACGATCGCTAATGGCGCAATCGACCGGTACGCCAATTCTCCATCCCAGGACGGCGCAGCCACACCGCCAGCCGTTAATCAAATGGCGCACGACATTTTCAAGCAACTGGTGGAGATCAATACCACCGATTCCGTGGGTAACGTGACCACCGCCGCCGAAGCCATGGCCAAACGCTTGCGTGACACCGGTTTCGCCGATAAAGACGTAATCGTAGCGGGCCCCAACGAGAAAAAGAAAAATGTGGTCGTGCGCTTTCGCGGCAGTGGCAAGCGCAAGCCCATTTTATTCATCGGCCACCTGGATGTCGTGGAAGCCCGTCGCGAAGACTGGACCACCGACCCATTCCAGTTCGTCGAAAAAGATGGCTTCTTCTATGGCCGCGGCACCAACGATATGAAAGCCGGCGACGCTCTACTACTCACCACTTTCATTCGTCTTAAAAAAGAAGGCTATGTCCCTGATCGCGATTTGATACTCGCCCTCACCGCCGACGAGGAAGGCGGCAACTTCAATGGCGTGGCATGGCTCCTAAAGGAACATCGCGACTGGGTAGACGCCGAATATTGCATCAACCTCGACGGCGGTGAATTCGAACAGCAGAACGGCAAACGTTTACTGGCCGCCATGCAGGGCAGCGAGAAAGTGTATGCCGATTTCCAATTCGAATCCGTAAATCCCGGTGGCCACAGCTCCGAGCCGGTTCGCGATAACGCGATTTACCACCTCGCCGGCGCGCTGGCGCGCTTGCGCGATTACGATTTTCCCGTGAAGGTCAACGAAATTACCCAAAATTATTTTGCGCGCACCGCCGAAATCTCTCCGGGCGATTCCGCCGCGGATTTAAAAGCCGTCGCTAAAGATCCGCCTGACCAAGCCGCAGCCGCCCGTCTGTCGCGGGAGCCCTATTACAACACTCTGCTGCGCACCACTTGCGTGGCCACTATGCTGAGCGGCGGACATGCTCCCAACGCTTTGCCCCAGACCGCGCGAGCCAACGTGAATTGCAGGATTTTTCCCGGTGACGACCCGGAAGAGGTACGTAGAACCCTCGAGCGCGTTGCCGCCGATTCAAAAGTGAGCGTCACTCTGGTGCCGCAGCTCGGCGCCGACAGCAAGCCCGTTCCCACCGTCACCGTGCCGCCTTCCGCGCTGCTTCCCGAAGTCGTTAAGGCCATGGAGAAAACCCTGAATGAATCGTATCCCGGCGTGCCCCTGGTAGCCACCATGTCCGCCGGAGCCAGCGACGGCAAATTCACGCGCACCGCCGGAATCCCCACCTTCGGCATCGCTTGCATGTTCTTTGAACTGGGAGACAACCGCGCCCACGGAAAAGATGAACGCATCGGCGCCCAGGATTTTTACGACGGAGTCAACTTCACCTACAAATTTATGCGAGCCTTGAGCGCATCAAATTAACCTATAGATTAGTTTATTATAATGATATGATACCCAACAAGTAATCTTGGACACTCTCTCCCGCCGTAAAGCCCACAACCAGTCACAACCGCTACAGTCCGAGGGTGCCCCACCCTCGATTTTTAGGGTTTACCCGCCGTGGCGGGTCTTTCTATTGACGTTGATTTTGAAGTTGACGTAGACGTTGATTCTGAAGTTGGCGTAAAGCAGTTGACCTAACCAACACGAATCTATCGGGTGGGTTACAAAACTTCCCGCGAGGGCTAAGCGATTTCGCTGATCTTTTTATCCAGGTGGGCGAGGGCGGCTTCGAGGGATTTGCGATGTTGCGGGTGGGTGGCCGATTCCAGGTCGTTAACGATTCTGATCCGGGAGAGTTGTAAGTCTTTACGTTCCTGATCGCGTCTTAACTGCTCGGCCGTCTTGGCCGCCGAGGTCGATTTCTCTTGCTTGGCTTCCAGAAGCTCGACCTGTGACTCTACGTCCTTGCTTTCCCATCCTCTAGCCATAACGATATTTTGACATAATTCGAGCAGTCTGTGGATATTTTCCGCGAAAAAGTATCAGGCGCTGGCCGCCCGCCGTCGCGGCGAAACAGGTACCGAAGGATGCAGCACGCTTTGCACCGTGCTTTCAGCAGTACGCGCAAGATTCTCGGCAAATACTCCGGAATACGAAAAGATCGCGCTGCGGTCCGCCCAGCGAAGCCGCAAAATCCATCTCCCATCCATCTCTTCGACGTGCGCGGAAATCAATTCAGCAACGGGAATGACCAATAGGGGGTGAAAATCGGCTTCCAATGCCCACAGCTTTTGAGAGCCCACGAAAAGCTGCACTGGAACCGCGAAACTCCCCGACAGGAATGTGCCGCCGTCGACCACCACTAAGGCCCCCAGTTCCCGCGCCTTATCGTCGCTTCCAGACGTGGCTTTCGGAGGAGGCAGCAGAATGGCCACTACAAACGCGACCAGCCCGGCAACCGCCAAAAAATAGCTGCCAAAAAAGCCGATCGGCAATATCACCAAGGCGGCGCCAAAAACTCCCAGCACCATACGAAAAATGACCCAGGAGCGCTCGTCTCGTCGAAGATTCAGGACTTTAGGAACTAGCAACACTACTGCGAATCCGGCCCCAATGACTGTCTTGCGCAATTTGGCGCCTAACCCATCGGTTAGAGCGGTTTCGGTGGTGGTTACGGTACTCATAGACGTTGCCCCGGACGCGTTTCGATGGTGCTACCTGCCCTTAAGGACAGGTCCAAGATAGTACGCGATTTCTGCCTCTATGTGTAGATGATGAATTGGCCAATAGGTAGCAGTTCGTTAGTGTGAAATGCCGCCGGGCGCAGATTTCAGCTTGGGGTCATCGCCCTTCATGGCCGCCTCGGACAGCAAAACGCGGCCGGGTTTCGCGCCCGTGGCTTTGCCGTCGTCCCAAACCAGCGCGCCATTCACAAAAACTTTCTCGATTCCGGCCGACAGCTCAAAGGGCTTCGCGAAAGTCGCATGGTCGATCACCGTATCTGGATTAAAAAGCACCAGGTCAGCAAACGCGCCTTCGTGCAGTGTGCCACGCTCTTTCCAGCCCAGTCGTTGCGCAGGCAAACCGGTCATTTTATGAACGGCCTCCGGCAAAGTAATCCAATGTTTTTCGCGCACATACACGCCCAGCACGCGCGGAAACGTTCCCGCGCCGCGCGGGTGCTGCGAACCGATCCCGCCGTCGCTCGCGACCATCACCCAGGGCTGCTGATAAAAGGCCTGAATATCCCTTTCGATCATGGATTTACCGATAATGCTTGCCTCGGTGTTGGCGGCGTCGCCGTCGCGAATAATCTGAACGTACATTTCCGTAGGTGAAATTTTGCGTTCTGCAGCCAGCTCCGCGATGGTCTTCCCGACGTATTCTGGATGCGGAGCGAATTCCGTGATCGTTACCGTGTCCGGCCCGCCATTGTCGGTCAGGGCCTTTTCCACGCTCTGCGGATTCGTGTATTGCTTGTCGGGCATGAGCACCTTGATGTTGGAATGCCACGCGTCATACGGATAACAGTCCGCCAGGAAATCCAGTCCGCGTTTGCGCGCCGCTTCGATCACGTTAATGTACTCAGGTGCTTTTCCCCACACCGCAACGGTACTCACCTTGATATGTGAATGCTCGATGGGCAGATGCGCGCGCTGTCCGATGGCAAGTTCTTCCTCCAGCGCGGAAAAGCTTTTGTTGCCTTCATCACGGACGTGCGTCTCGTAAAAACCGCCGTGTTTCGCCGCCACTTCCGCCAGTGCCACAATTTCCGCGGTGGAGCTATAGCTGGCCACATCGTATTCGAGCCCCGTGGACACGCCCAGCGCCCCTTCATTCATGGCAGCTTCGGCCAGAGTCACCATTTTTTGAATCTCTTCGGCGCTCGCTTCGCGACGAAAATCCTTGCCCATTACCTGTGACCGCACCGTCGCATGTCCGAACAGTGTAGCCACATTCAGCGCTGCCGGCGCTTTTCGCCGGGTGTCCATCCATGACCCAATCGGCCACGGCGAAAAACCGTCAGGACCGAGAATTATGGTGGTGATGCCCTGCGAAATTTGCGTCTCGGCCAGGGGATCTTTGTCCAACCCTTCCGTCGAATGGTTATGAATATCAATGAATCCAGGCGCCAGAACCAGCCCTTGCGCGTCAATCACTTGTTCGCCTTTTAAAGGCTTGAACACCCCGATCTTGGTAACGCGATCACCCGCAATGCGGACGCTGACTTTTTTCAGTGGCGCGTCGCTGCCATCCGACACCTGCGCATTAACAATCACTATCGCCGCAGCCGCCTGTTGCGGCTCCTGTACTCGCTGCTGCTCCTGAGCAACCAAGCGCGGCACAAACCCAGCCACCAGCAGCAACACCATGCCAAATTTCATCAGAAATAATTTCATGTCCTGCCTCAGTTCGCAGCAGTATGACAAAAATCACGCCGCATGGAAGCATTGGTTTTGGAACGGTAACCGTGTGCCGACCACGCGCAAAATTGTCACAATCCTACGGACTTTGTGTTCGTTGACTCGGTTCTCCTCACAACCTAATATGAGCGCGAATGGCAGACTCCTCCTCGCTGATCGGACAGACCGTTTCCCATTACCACATCCTCGGGAAGCTCGGGGGCGGAGGCATGGGCGTGGTTTATAAGGCCCAGGATACGCGCCTGGACCGCTTTGTCGCGCTGAAATTTCTGCCGGACAATGTGGCGAGAGACCCACAGACGCTGAGTCGCTTCCGCCGCGAAGCCAAGGCCGCATCCGCACTGAATCATCCCAACATTTGCACCATCTACGACATCGGCGAAGAAAACTCCCGGGCGTTTATCGCCATGGAATATCTGGAAGGCACCACCCTGCGTCACCGCATAAGGGACCGCGCCATGGAGCTGGAGTCTTTGCTGTCGCTCAGCCTGGAAATTACCGAAGCGCTGGACGCCGCACATGCCAAAGGAATCGTGCACCGCGACATCAAGCCCGCGAATATTTTTGTTACCGAACGTGGCCACGCCAAAATTCTTGATTTTGGTTTAGCCAAGCAGGCCACCATCGGCGAAGGTGTTTCCGCACTGCCCACCGCGGCATCCGAGGAAGTGCTAACCAGCCCGGGCACTGCCTTGGGCACGGTGTCCTATATGTCTCCCGAACAAGTCCGCGGCAAAGAGCTGGACGCTCGCACAGATCTTTTTTCTTTTGGCGTGGTGCTCTACGAAATGGCTACCGGCGCCCTGCCATTTCGCGGGGACACCAGTGGCGTGATCTTTGACGGCATCTTGAATCGAGATCCAGTCGCGCCAGTCCGGCTAAATCCGGATCTACCCCCGAAGCTCGAAGAAATCATCAATCGCGCGCTGGAGAAAGACCGGAACTTACGCTTCCAGCACGCCTCCGATCTGCACGCCGAATTGCAAAGGGTAAAGCGCGACAGCAGCTCAGCACGCGTGTCGGCGGCAATTGCACAGCAAACCGGGCGTCACGAATTAACTCCGGGCCCGCCTTCCGAAAAAATAAACACAAAGTCTTTAGGGCGACTCGGCTACTACATCGTGCCAACGCTTCTCGTTTTAGCTGCCGTGGGCGGTTATTTGCTGTACCGCTCGTCCCAGAGCCCTCCTACACTCAGCAAGGAATGGGAGCAAGTCACTTTTTTCACCGACTCCGCGGTGTACCCGGAATTGTCGCCGGACGGGCGCATGCTAGCGTTCATTCGCGGAAATAATTCTTTCTTCGGACCGGGGCAAATTTACGTGAAATTTCTTCCGGATGGACAGCCGGTGCAGCTTACTCACGATGCGACCAACAAATTGAGTCCCGCCTTTTCTCCCGACGGCTCGCTTATTGCCTACGGCATATTTGGGCCTGTGAATGTAATGGAGGTGCCGGTTCTGGGCGGCGAGCCTCGTATGTTATTGCCTAACGCCTCCTCCTTGACGTGGATCCAGGGCGGGAAGCGTCTGCTTTATTCGGAAATCAAGGAAGGATTGCATCTGGTGGTGGTCACCTCGGACGAAAGTCGTGGCAACAGCCGCGATGTATACACTCCTCCCGGCCAGCGCAGCATGGCGCACCATTCCTATCTTTCGCCTGACGGGCGATGGGTGCTGATCGTGGAGATGGATAATCGCGGCGAAGTTGGTCCGTGCCGAGTCGTTCCGTTTCAGGGTGCCGGAGAGAGTCGTGTTGTTGGTCCTCCCAATAGTCCGTGCTTCGCGGGGGCTTGGTCCAAGGATGGGAAGTGGGTTTATCTCAGCGTACGCTCTGACAATTCTCATATCTGGCGGCAGCATTTTCCTTCCGGCGAACCTCAGCAGCTCACCTTCGGCCCCACCTCTCAAGAAGGCATTGCCATGGCTCCCGACGGGAAATCATTCATAACGGCTGTCGGCTCACAGGACAGTACGGTATGGATTCACGATAAGAGTGGTGACCAACAAGTCTCCTCCGAAGGATACGCGGGAAAACCTTCGTTCTCTTCTGACGGAGCGCGTCTTTACTTTTTAATGGTCAGCGGCCAGTCGCCGCTTGCTGAACTGTGGGTTAAGGATCTGACGAGCGGGAAGATGGATAAGGTTCTCCCCGGCTACTCCATGGCTGACTACTCGGTCTCGCGCGATGGAAAAGAAGTTGCTTATGCTGCCAATGATGCCGCCGGCCATGCCAGCATATGGATTGCTCCGACGAACCGGCGCTCTTCTCCGGTGCGCATTTCCTCAACTGAAATCGAAGATTCTCCGTTTTTCCTGCCGAATGGCGATCTTGTTTTTCGCGCCGTTGAGAATGGCTCTAACTTTCTGTATCGCATGAAGCCCGATGGAAGCGAGCGACGCAAGATAACTTCCGAACGCATTTTGGACTTCCATTCGCTGTCGGCGGATGGTCGCTGGCTTCTTGCCAGCGCGCCTAATGTGGGGGAGGAACACACCACTGCGACTAAGGCGTTCAGTGTGGATGGAACTCGATCAGTCTCGGTATGCGTGGGTTATTGCCAATTGGTGTGGGATCCGGAGAGCAAGTTCGCCTATTTGTTTTTCTCGGAGCTATCCAACAACAGTTATGCTCTTCCCGTCGACAGAGACTCAGGACTTCCAACGCTTCCTCCCAATGGAGTGACCCGAATGGAAGATTTAAAGACCGCGAAAGCGATTGCCAACGTTCCGAATTTTGCGGAATCCGCCATCAGTCCCTCGTTCTACGCCTACACGCGCCAAAATACGCGACGCAATCTCTACAGGATTCAGTTGCAGTAGCTCGGAAGTCGTAATTGATTGCTCTGGAAATTCGCACCCGCAAACAGAAAATGTATTAATCCCGGCATGAAAGGCCAAACCGCATCCTTCGAAATGCAACGAAGGATGCGGTTCGTAGTTTACGCAGGCGGGTAATTTTAATTACTTAACCGGGATAAGGTCGAATTTTCCCGGGCCGTCCTCATAAAACAACGCACCTTCTGTTTTGTCACCACCGCTCCAGTGTTTATGTCCGCCTGGAACCATCAGGAAATCTCCCGGACCTACGCGCTTTTCGCCATCCTCATCCTTATAAAGATAAGCGCCCTTAATGACTACGATGCGCGTGTCATTGGTGTGGTAGTGCATCCCTGCGTCGTAGCCCGGCTTGAATTTCGAGAGCGTTGCATGAGGGCCATTGTCCGGGTCACCGTAAAGGATGGCAGTGGATACCGCGCCTGAACTCCTCTCCATGGGTTTAAATGTGGCCTTACTCGCAGATACGTAGGTGGCGTGATCCCTACTTAATTCTTTTTGGGCCCGCGCTATTGCGAGTGAGGCCACCAGCAACAGAGCTGCCGCAACCGACATCGTCAGTGATTTCTTCATAGTTTTCCTCCGTAAATTTTTAGGGCTCAATTTTTGAAAGGGGAACCGTGATTGCAACCTGTATACACCAATACGCGACGGGCGTGGTGGAAATTCCGCCAGGACCTGTCAGCAGCAAGTGGAAACGGTGGGCGTCTAGAACTCGCGCGTGTTGAGGACTTTTTCGGCGAACTCTTTTGCTCCCGGCTTTCCGGCCATAACCATTTCGGCCCACTCCGCTCCGCCGTGCGAAAAACGAATGGCTTCGCTGGTCAGCGATTCCGGTCCGCCTGAATCATTGCCACTGAAATAAATGCGATCCATGGCATGCGCCGCGGCAATGCGATTTTTTGTGTATTGTCCGGGTACGCCCATGAACATGGGATGGCCGCGGCGATAAATACGCACTTCCACCGGATCAACATTGAACTCCGGCAACACTTTCTGGAAATCCGCCAGCACTTGCGCGGCCAGCTTTTTGCAATTGTCTTCTTCCAGCAGCGTGGAGCGCTGCGTTTCGCGCAGCGGCGTGTAGAACGAAAGAATGTTGTGCTTCTGGTGATAGCCAGGAGTATTGCGGATGGTCCAGTCCGCCACAATAAAATCCGTGAAGGAATTTCCCGGACACCAGGTGTCGTAGCCGCGGTTGTAAACCGGCTTATCAAAAATTACGTTTACCACCGGGTATGGCGCGTAACGCGTGCGCCGCATGGCCGTTTTCTGCTCGTAAGGAATGCCCATGACCAGCCGGGAAGTGATGTGTTTTTGCGTGCACATGATCACTGTTTTTGCCGCCACGGTAATCAACTGCCCGTCATGTAAATACGTTACCTTTACGTGATCGTCAGCCGGAACAACTGCCACCACCGTGGCCTCGCCAAGCATGCGCTCCTTGTATTTCGGTTGCAGCACTTCCACCAGCTTGTGCGTGATGCAGCCAAGCCCGCCGGGCAAAATCACGCGCTTGGCGTCTTCTCCAGTGATCAGACCTTGCAACGTGGCCAAAGCCACAAACGCGGACGTGTCTTCCGTGGTGGCGCCCCAGTTGGAGGGGCCGTAGCCGTCCCACCAATGCTGGACTTCCGGCGCATACTTCGACGTGTAATCGGTGAGCGGCTGCGCGTCTAGTTCATCGACGTGTTTCAAGATGTCAATCTTCATCATATCGTCGCGAAATGTTTTAAAGCTGGCGCGCACTTCCTGCGGATATGGCAAATGATCCAGCCCGGCGTTCCAGGTATCGGCAACAAAAGTTTTATTCACGATGGTTGGATCGGGATTATTCACTGGCAAAAGTTTCAGACCTATCTCGGCGGCCAGCTGGTCTCCATGATCGCCTTTGAAGGCATAGGCTGAGCCGGTAGCGAACGCCGCGCCATCGTATTCTTCCTGGTAAGCGTTGCCGCCAAAGTGATCTTCTTTTTCGAGCAGCAGCCAGTCCTTACCGCGCAGGAAATATCCAGCCGAGAGTCCCGCGACCCCGCCGCCGACAATCACCACGTCAGCCTTGCGCGTGGCTTCGGGACGCTGGAATTGGTGGCCGTCGCGCACCTGGTGGCAGATTTCGAAATGTTCGCCTTCAACTAGCGGTGTCGTGGAGGATTTTTCATCTGGGACGGCAACCAGGCTCGCGTCAATGGGGCAGCCGGCAGCCACCGATCCTGCGACTACGTATTTGATGAAGTTGCGGCGTGTGTGCGACATGAGTCTCCCTATTCAAAAAGCTTTACGTTGCGCGCGAGTGCGCAACTGAAACCAGATGACAATCAAAATTACCGAAGCGGCAAAAATTAGCGTGGAGACGGCGTTGATTTCCGGGGTGATTCCGCGGCGCAGGCGGCCCCAGATTTCCAGCGGCAGAGTATTGTCGCGCCCGATCAGAAAAAACGTGACGGCGATTTCGTCCATGGAAAGAGTGAAGACCAGCAAGCCCGCCGCAATCAGGGAAAGTTTTAAGTTGGGCAGGGTCACGCGCCAGAAAGTTTGCAGTGGCGTCGCTCCCAGATCGAGCGAAGCTTCTTCCTGGGAGCGATCCATTTTTTGCAGTCCAGCAAAAAGTTCAGTAGTGGCAACGGAGATCAATGCCGTGCCATGACCGAGAAAAACGGTGAGCAAGCTCAAGTGCGCGCCCGCGTACACCGCGAACATCAACAACGAAAGCCCAGTAATGATCCCCGGCAAAATCAGCGGCAGCAAAACCAGCCGGCGGAAAAGTGATTTGCCCGGGAAGCTGGCGCGATCGAGCGCAAGAGCGGCAAGCAAGCCTAATGTTAGTGAAAGCGCGACACTGCAAGCGGCAACGATCAGACTATTCAGTACCGACGTCCAGATGGCGCCGTCCCCAAAAAGTTGGCGATACCAGTTGAGTGTCAGGTGCCCTGGCGGAAAGCCTCCGACGCCGTCGCGATTGAACGAATAAACGATGAGCACCACGATCGGCAGATAGATGAACACAAACACCAACCACGAATACACGGCAAGCAGGGGCGCGCCACGTCTTAGCGCAGTAGTGGAGCGCGTTGCTGCTGTAGATGTTGTGCCACTCATCGGAAAGACCAGCGCTTCTCAAGGCGCTCGGTTAGAAATAAGAGCGTCACTGTGATCAATAGGATGCACACCGAAATGGCTGCGCCCAGCGGCCAGTCATACGCCGCGCCGAAGAGGCTTTGCACGATGTTGGCGATCATCGTGCCGGAAGCCCCGCCGACAAGTAATGGCGCGAGAAAATCGCCCAGGGAAAGAACGAAGGCAAACGTCGCTCCGGCCAGCAATCCCGGAAACGAAAGCGGAAGTATCACGCGAAGAAATGTTTTGAGCGGGCTTGCGCCGAGGTCTTGCGAGGCTTCAACGAGCGGCCGCGGAATATGTTCCAGCGCGGCATAAATCGGCAGAAAAACAAACGGTGTGTAAATGTGGGTCAGCATCAGGATTACCGCGAAAGGACTGTAAAGAAGAAAGCCCACCGGCGCGTTCGTGAGATGCAGATATTGCAGGAAGCCGTTTAAAACTCCGTCGCTGCCAAGAATCGTCTTCCACGCGTAGCCGCGAACCAGATAACTCACCCACAGCGGAACGATCACCAATTGATACAACATTTCTTTACGCGCCCCAGCGTAAAAAGAAAGATAGTAGGCCAGCGGATATCCAAGCAGCAGTGAGCACAGCGTCACCGAAGCCGCAATGCGCATGCTGCGCAGAAGCACTTGCACATACACAGGATTTGTAGCTAGCGTGCGGTAATTTTGCAGATTCCACTGGTGCGCAATAAAACCATCGCGAACCATCCAGAAACTGTGCGCCAGCATCAACGCATACGGCAGCAATAAAAATAACCCGACCCACAGCAGCGGCGGTAGGGAAACGAGCAATCTGTAAGCGCGTGAATACATTTTTATAAAGCCAATCGTGTTGCGTGTAAATGCCCGAAACGTTCTTCCGCCAATTTATTCCGAAACTTGCACTGCATCTTGACCGGAAAAACTAAAATCCTGTTTGCCGGATAACGCGCCGCGCGCGGGAATCTTTACGCGCAGGATCTGGCCGCCGCAATCTATTTCCAGTAATTCGCTAGCCCCGCCGTAAAGTTGCTGTTTGACCTTCGCGGAGAAGCGCACTTCGGCCGCCGTCGAATTCGCAGCAGAACTTGCAAGGGAATCTGCGATGGCTCCCGCGAGTCGAATCGCTTCGGGGCGCAACGAAAAAACAGCCAGCCCGTCCGGCGCGGACGTGGGCCACCGCAAGGCGCCGCACGTCGCGGTGCCGCTGCGAACCTCAGCACGCAGTAAGTTCGTCTGCCCGATAAATTGAGCGGTATAAGCGGTAGCAGGATGCGAATAAATTTCGCGCGGCGTGGCGATCTGCTCGAGCGCCCCGTTGCGCAGCAACGCGATGCGATCGGAGAGGGCCATGGCCTCATCTTGATCGTGGGTGACGAAAAGAAAAGTGATGCCCACCTCGCGCTGCAGCGATTTCAGTTCGCTTTGCATCTCTTTGCGCAAATTGGCGTCCAGAGCGGAAAGCGGCTCATCCAGCAGCAGTAGTAACGGGCGATTCACCAGCGCGCGGGCCAGCGCCACCCGCTGTTGCTGCCCGCCGCTAAGCGTGGCGGGTCGCGCCGAAGCGAAACTCTCCATCTTGACCATGCGCAACGCGCCAGAGACGCGCGCGTCAATCTCGTTTGACGGCACGTTGGTCACACGCAATCCGTAAGCCACGTTGTCTCGCACATTCAAATGCGGAAACAGCGCGTATTGCTGAAACACCGTGTTTACGCGGCGTTTGTAAGCCGGCAAAGTATCAAGCCGTGCCCCATTCATCCAAATCTCGCCCGAACTCGGCTGTTCAAATCCGGCAATCAATCTCAGCATCGTGGTTTTGCCCGAGCCGCTCTCCCCCAGCAAAGTGATGAACTCGCCCGCTGCCACATTCAGGGAAATTCTTTTTAACACTTCGTGCGCGCCGAAGCGTTTGGCCACCGCGCGAACTTGCAACAATGGCCCAGCCGTCCGCCCTTCTTCCAACGGCGGAATGGCGGGCGCCAGGCTCACTGCGCGGCCTTCACCTCATTCCAGATTTCGTTGTATTTGGGGCGGCGTGGAACATCCTGCCAGAAATAAATGCGTTGCATGTAAGCGTCTGGATCGTCGAGATGCAGCGTTCTCTTCTCGTCGGCATTCAAATACTGCGCCGCGCCGGGATTCGCTGGCGTGTAGTGCGTAACGTCGCTGACTTTTTTCTGCGTCTGAGCCTCCACCATGTATGCAAGAAAGGCCTGCGCCAACTCTTTGTTGGAGCTGGCCGCGGTAATCATCAGGTGATCGATCCATCCGGTGGTGTTTTCGCGCGGAATAGTTTCGCCAATAGGGAAAGTTAATTTACGAAGGTCATTGGTCATCAGCGGCCAACCCATGGCGATCACCACTTCATGATTCTGAAAAAGATTGGTCAACTCGCCACCGGTCGCCCACATTTTGCGAATATTTGGCTTGAGCTCGATGAGTTTTTTCTTCACCGCCACAAGTTGCGCGTCGCTCAAATTATAAAGCTGGCTCGGATCGGGCTTATCGTAGCCGAGCACCTGTGCGGCCATATAAATCGTGGATAGTTCGTCCCACACCGAGACCTTGCCGCGATATTTTGCGTCCCACAAAATTGCCCATGAATCCGGCGGATGCGCGAATGCCGTCGTGTCGTACAACAGCGGATTCGGGCCCCACACAAATGGCACACCGTAAACCTGACCGTTGAGCTTGACGATGTTCGATTCGCGCAGCTTCGGGGAAAGTTGCGAGTACGCCGGAATTTTTGCAAGGTCTAGCGGCGCGGCAAGCCCCGCGCGCACGATGGAAGCGGCCACGTCACTCGAAGGGGAAATCACGTCATAGTTGGAAGCGCTTCCGCCGCGCAACTTGGCAACCAACTCATCGCTGGTCCCCATGTAGGAAGCAACCACCTTGCAGTGATGGCTTTCCTCGAACGCGCCAATGAACGACGGATCAGCATAGCCTTCCCAAACCAGCAGCGTGAGCGTCGGCTCTTTCGGCTTACAAGCCGCGCAAACAAACGCGAGCAGCAGCAGAGCCGCAACGGCACATCTTGCCGCTATCCGATTGGAAGCCGCGGTCGAAATTCTTTGGGAGTTATTTGGCATCGGACTGGTAAACCACCTGTCCGCCCACCACGGTGGTGCGAACTTTAGTTTCCGAGATTTTATGCGGATCGATTTCGAAAATGTTCTGCGAAACGATAATCAGGTCCGCGAGCTTGCCTTTCTCCAGCGAGCCTTCCAGTTTCTCCCGTCGCCCTGCGAACGCCGCTCCGAGCGTGTAACCTTCCACCGCTTGCGCAACACTCAACCGCTGCGAAGGTACGAAGCCGCTCGCTGGCGTGCCTTCCCGAGTCTGCCGCGTAACAGCTGTTTGCAAACCTTCCCACGGATTCAAGGTGACTACCGGCCAGTCGCTACCAAATGCGTAACGCCCCCCAGCAGTGGCAATACTTTTCCACACCCACGCCCGTGAAGCGCGATCCGGCCCGGCGTTGCGCGCCCAAACTTCCAAGGTGTCCGCGTTGGGATAAGAATGCAGCGGCTGCATGCTGGCGATCACGCCGAGTTTGCCGAATCGCGGAATGTCCGCTGCTGTAACCGTCTCAATGTGTTCGATGCGTGGACGGTGATCGCTTGTGTGATTCACTTCTTCCGCATGTTGGTAGGCATCCAAAGCAGTGCGCACGCCAAGATCCCCGATCGCATGTGTAAATAGCTGCAACCCGCGCTTGTCGAGTTCCGCGACAGCTGAACTATATTTAGCGGGTTCCCAAAAAAGTTTGCCCTTCAACGATGGATCGTCGCTATACGGCGCGAGCATCGCGGCGGTGTGCGATTCGATGACCCCATCCACCATGAATTTCACGGCGTTGGTATCGATCCACGCGTCATGATATTTCTTTCGCGCGCTTTCGATGGCAGCCACATCCTGCGGCCGCATTTCCGGAGGGTCCATGAAATAGGCAATGTAGAAGCGCAGCGTCAAGTCGCCGTGGCGGCGCAGTTCATCGTAAAGCTCGAGTTGCGGGAAATCCCCCCCAGCGCTGTGCACGCGCGTGAGACCGTTTTCATTCGCCCATTTGATGCCGGCCCTTAGTGCCGCCAGTCTCTCGGCCCGAGTAACCTCGGGCACCGCTTTAGCGACCGCATCTTGCGCGGCTTCTTTTAAGGCGCCGGTAGCTTCGTGTGTAGTTGCATCACGGACGATTGCACCGTTGGGCGGATCGGGCGTGTCACGCGTAATTCCAGCGAGGGCCAACGCTTTGGAGTTTGCCCAATACGTGTGACCATCGTAGCCTTCCAGGAAAACCGGACGATCCGGGAAAAGTTCATCGAGATATTTTTTGTCAGGCAGCGCCGCCGCGCCAAACATCGCGTAATCCCACCCGCGCCCAAGCAGCCAATCGTTTCCGGGATGCTTGGCAGCGTAGTCGCGGAGACGCTGCTGAATCTCGGCGACATCTTTCGCACCCTCCAGATTTACGCGACCGAGGCTCAGCGAGCCGTCCATAAAGTGGATGTGGCAATCCACAAAGCCCGGCAGCACCAATTGCCCCGCGGCATCAATTACTTTCGTGTCAGAACCGCGAAATTTTCCGATATTGGCGTCGTCGCCGACCGCCACGATTTTATCCCCTCGAATCGCCAGCGCCTCGGCCCAGGGCTGCTTCGAATCCAGCGTATAGATGCGCCCGTGAAGCACTACTATGTCCCCGGCAGTTTGAGAGTTCTGCGCCCTGGCGGACCCAACCGCCAACAAAATAACGCAAAGAATAACCACTACGAAGTGAGTTCGGCGCTCAGTCATCAACAGTTAGGTCTCCCTGAAATTAAAATGTTGGCGGCGTATTGATCCACAATAACCATGTTTCGCTGCGCCCCGGATTTTTCCAGCGATGCGGCGTGGAACTCTCAAAATAAAGACTGTCGCCCGGCTTCAAGCGGTAATGTTCACCGCTTTTCAGCCAGATTTCAAAATCGCCGCGAAGCACATGCAAGAATTCCTCGCCTTCGTGCGCATAAGATTCGCCACTCCCGCCCCCCGGCCGCACGCGAAAGAGATGCGGCTCCATGGCGGTATGGCCCCATGCCAACAGTTCCATGCGCACTCCCGGAGTGGTTTCCAGAATTTTGCGTTGCGCACGGCGAACCAGGCGCGGATTTTCTTCGGCGGCTTCAAAAAACGAAAGAATATTGGTGCGGTAGAATCGCGCGATACGCCGCAACGTAGCGATCGAAGAACGCATCTGCCCGCGCTCCAGCGCACTAAGAAATCCTACCGAGACTCCCGTCGCGCTCGCTACCTGCGCCAGCGAAAGGCCCCGTCGCGTGCGCAAACGTCGAAAGCGTTGGCCCGGTACGCGCGGAGCATCCGGAGGAGCCATCACTACACCCTGCCGCTTTAACACATGCACGATCGCCGCAGGATTCAATCCCCGCTCGCGGCGCAAAAAAATTGCCCGGCGCAACATGCGCACGTCGGATTCGTCGTATTCCCGGTAGTGGCTTTCGCTGCGGCGTGGAACGATCAGGCCCAGGGTTTCCCACGATCGTAACGCCGAAGAAGAAATTCCCACCCGCCGCGCCACCTCGCTGATACGCAGCGGTCGGGGTATCCCGCGTTTTGGCGATTTGCCGGATAAATTATTTCTGCTTGACACCGGTCCCAACCTTCTCTAAGTTTGCAGGATTATAGTAAGGTTTGGGAAATGCAGCAACCTCGAAGAATCGCGCAAGTGAATAGAAATGTCGCGTCCAGAAAATAGGGGTGAGTTAATTATGTCCCGAGACTCAAATTTACGTTTACGTTCGCGTTCATCCGTCTGTTTAGGAGCTCTCTCGCTTTTATTGACAATACTTTGCATTGCTCCGCGCGCGTCAGCGCAAAGCACTGGCGGGCGAATTCGCGGCACCGTGACGGACATTAGCGGAGCCGCTATATCGGGCGCGACCTTGGCGCTGACCGACGAAGCGACTAACGTCACGCGTAGTACCGTGAGCGGCTCCAACGGCGAATACATTTTTCTGGAAATCCCCGTTGGCACCTATGACCTCAGCGTCACGCAACAGGGATTCAAGAGATACGAACGCAAAGGCGTAGCCATCGATTTGAACCAGGTAGCAAACCTGGACATCGCGCTGACCATCGGCGGCTCGACGGAAACCGTGGAAGTAACTGGCTCCGGCCCCATCGTGGACACCACCTCGACGCAGCTCGGCGCGGTTGTGAACGAAAGAGACGCCACGCAATTGCCGTTGAACCAGCGCGACGTCTATCAACTGCTCCAGCTTCAACCCGGCGTGCAATCGCAGTTGGGCAACGATTTATTTTACGGTTCCGATAAAGCAGGGGTGGTTACCGTGAATGGCGGCCGCGGCCGCTCCAACAACTATTCGGTGAACGGCGGCGATGGCAACGACTTGTTCGCGAATTTGCCGGCCATTCAGCCATCGCCGGACAGCATCTCGGAGTTTCGCGTTATCACCAATTCGTTCGATGCGGAATATGGCCGCAATTCCGGCGCGGTGGTGAACGTGGTCACCAAATCCGGAACAAATGAGCTGCATGGCAGCGCCTTCGAGTTTTTCAGGAACAAAGTTTTGAACGCCAAGGGCTTTTACGATCCAGTCAAGCCGGACTTCCAGCAGAACCAGTTTGGCGGCACCTTAGGTGGTCCGATTAAAAAGAATAAGACGTTTATTTTTGGTTCCTATGAAGGTCGGCGCATCAAGCAGGGTATTTCGTCGAATCCCGTCCCGCTCCCGACCTCCGCTAATCTGGCCGGCGATTTTTCCAACGAAACTCCTTTTGCGGGCACATTGACGACTCCCACGGTGGCCAATGTTTTGCAAACGCGCTGCGGAACAGCTCTCAGCCCGGCGGCGAACACCGAACTGGCAAATATTCAGGCGGGCGCAACACCTACCCCGAACAATTACAACATTCTATTTCCCGGTAACCAGATTCCCACGCAATGTTTTGATCCGCTTTCGACGGCGCTCCTAAGTTATGTACACCCTACCTCGGATGGATTGTTTCAAAAAGCGCCGAACGAAACCGACAATGGCAACCAATTCACCATCAAGGTCGATCACGATTTAAGCAAGAATCAAAAACTCTCCGGCTACTACTACTTTGACGATGACAACACTCTTGACCCCTTCGCCAAATTTCAAGCGGCCGGCGGCAATCTCGGCAATTTTCCGGGAGATTTTGCTACTCGCACGCAACAAGTAAACGTTTCGCACACCTGGACGCTGGGTTCCACAGCGGTCAACGAAGCGCGCTTCTCCTACTTCCGCGAAGGGCAAGGGAAGTTCAACACGCCAACAGTGACTACTCTAGTGCAGAATTCCTGCGGAAGCGCGGCCGCGCCAATCTGTTTTACCGGCACTACAGATACTCCGCTGGTCGACAGCACCGGCACGCCCATTACTCCCAACTCCAACTTTGGTATCCACCCTGGCTTGGGACCCACCAAAGAAGGGCTGCCATTTATTTCTGTCAGTGGCGGATTTTCGTTGGGCAACAACTTCGAAGGTCAGTTGCCGCAGGTTGGAAATACCTTTCAGTGGTCCGATAATTTCAGCAAGATCATTGGAACTCACAGCTTGAAGTTCGGCGGAGACATTCGCTATCAGAAGTTCGACCAGACTCTCTATTACAACGTGAACGGCTCCATTTCTTTCGGGCCGGGCGGCGCGAACGATGTGGCCGGCAGCGATAACTATCCGAACTACCTCTTGGGTCTGCCCAGTAGTTACAGCCAAGGCTCCGCGCAGCAGGAATTAGTGCGCAGCACCTCGGTATATCTTTTCGCGCAGGACAGTTGGAAAATCAGGTCTAACGTGACGCTGAATTATGGCTTGCGCTGGGAAGTAAATACACCGCTAGACGACATCGGCCACAAGGTGCAGACCTTCCGTCCCGGCCAGAACTCCACCATTTATCCCTGCACCATCTCTCCGAACGACCCGCTGTTCGCTACATTTGGTGGCGGCGCCAGTGCTTGCGACGCTGCCGGAGTCACGCCCACCGGTCTGGTCTTTCCCGGCGACAAAGGTGTCCCCTTGTCGTTGACGCAAACCTACTGGAAAGGTTTCGCTCCGCGCCTTGGCTTGAATTGGAGTCCTGGTGAACACGATGGTTGGCTCGGGAAACTGATTGGCGGTCCAGGCAAAACCAGCATCAGCATGGGCTACGGCCTTTTCTACAACCCCATCGAACAATTGGTTCTGGAACAGTTCAGCGCCGAACCTCCCTTTGGCGGAAGTAATTTCATCGTCGATCCTGTGTTTCAGGCGCCCTTCCTGGATCAGACCGGCAGCGCCAATCCCAACCCCTTCAACGGAATTTTGAATCCGCCGCGCGGCACGCCCATTGATTGGGCCAGCTTCCGTTCCATTTTGCTGTTCGGCGAATTTCCCAAAGTGCTGCGGCCGCAATATTCCGATCAATACAACCTGACCATCAAACGGGAATTGCCAGGCAACATTCTCTTCCAAATCGGATATGTGGGCACTCAGGGTCATCGACTGCTCGGTTCCTACGACATCAACCATGGAAATCCGCAAACCTGCAATGACCTGCAAGCGATCTCCGTAGCCTCCGGGGATTCCAGCCTGACGTGCGGCTCGTTCTCGGCGGACAATTCCTACACCGTCGCTGCTAACGAAATTCCTCCCGGCTTTACGCTTCATCTTCCTTACGGTCCGGTTTCCACCGTCACCGGACCAAATCCGAATCCCATAACGCTGGTAGGGCTGCGCCAATATTCATCGCCCAATTGTAACCCTCTGACCGGAGCGGGATGCCCGGTGGATGGCATTCCGGTGTTTTCGAATATCTTCAGCGAAGATACCATTGCGCATTCCAATTACAATTCGTTGCAGGTGTTGCTCGAAAAGCGCTTCTCGCACGGCTTGCAATTTCAGGGAGCGTATACCTACAGCAAATCTCTGGATAACGCCTCCAGCTTTGAGAGTTCACTGAATCCAGTAAATTTTAATGCTACTTACGGACCTTCGCTGTACGACGCGCGCCACCGTTTTGTGTTCAGCTATGTGTGGGCCTTGCCGGTGCCGAAATATGAAGGGTTTAAGGGCAAGCTCGTGGATGGATGGGAGTGGTCCGGTATTCTCACTTTCCAGACTGGCTTTCCGATTCGCATCACTTCTTCCGACGACGTCGAAGAGTTCAGCAGTATTTTCTTCGAAGCCCCCGGCGAGCCGAACATAACGGCGCCCTTCCATACCCAGAGTGTGAGGCAAAACAACGGTTACGCGTTTGATCCGACGTTGTTCACCAATTCCACCGTGGCGCCCGGAACCATCGGCAACGCACCACGGTCGATTTGCTGCACACCGGGTATCAACAACATCGACATGGGACTGGTGAAAGACACGCCGCTGGGCGAACGAGTCCGCATGGAATTTCGCGCCGAAGTTTATAACATCGCGAACCACGCGCAATTCTATGATGTGGACGGAAACATTTCCGACGGAACCAACTTCGGTTTCGCGCAGAAAGTGCGTCCGCCGCGGCTGTTCCAGTTTGCACTGAAGTTTTTGTTCTGACCGCTTGCAGAGGCCAGTTAAGAATCAATTCGCGGCCAGCGCATGACCGCGCTTGGTAGACTGTATTGCGGTTACGGCGGACAGCCGATTCTTAACTTTTACACGACGGAAAACTGACTGCAGGGAAGAGACCTGTTGGCGGCAGTGATGCCGCCAGGTGCGGAGAATGTATGTCGGAAAAAATGCACGAAGGACTGAAAAAAGAA
>Ga0210409_10001422_pt1 | contig 31583 bp, 30 predicted proteins | sample IncBWH17MmetaG_FD_161649 | JGI IMG/M metagenome (GOLD analysis project Ga0210409, IMG submission 161649) | Forest soil microbial communities from Barre Woods Harvard Forest LTER site, Petersham, Massachusetts, United States - Inc-BW-H-17-M | ecosystem: Environmental > Terrestrial > Soil >...
CAAGATTCAGGGCCGCCCGTTCAAGCAAGCGGAATTGGAACAGAAAATCGAAGAAGTGCTGGGACTCTAGGAGACTCGACCATGGGAACCGCAACGCTGCCGCCGCCTCTCACGCCTCTTACGAAGAAGGATTTTCAGACCGACCAGGAAGTGCGCTGGTGCCCGGGCTGCGGAGATTACGCCATCCTTTCCGCGGTGCAGTCCGTTTTTCCAGAACTCGGCATCAAGAAAGAAAATTTTGTCATCGTCTCCGGGATCGGCTGCTCCAGCCGTTTTCCGTACTACATGAACACCTATGGTTTCCACACCATTCACGGCCGCGCGCCAGCCGTGGCCACCGGCCTGAAAGCTATCCGGCCCGACTTGGAAGTTTGGGTGGCGACCGGCGACGGCGATGCGCTTTCGATCGGCGGCAACCATACGATTCACATGCTGCGCAGGAATGTAGGCATCAAGGTGTTGCTGTTCAACAATAAAATCTACGGACTGACCAAGGGGCAGTACTCGCCGACTTCGGAGATCAACAAGAAGGCAAAATCCACGCCGTTCGGATCGCTGGATCGGCCGTTCAATCCCGTTTCGCTGGCCATCGGATCCGAAGCCACGTTCGTGGCGCGCTCCGTTGACGTTTTCCAAGGGCATTTGAAGGAAACACTCAAGCACGCTGCCGCGCACAAGGGTTCTGCCTACGTGGAAATTTTGCAGAACTGCAACATCTTCAACGACGGCGCATGGTTTTCACTCACCGACCGCGACGCGCGGAGCGAACACATCCTTCAGCTCGAGCATGGCAAACCCATGATTTTTGGCAAGAACCGCGACAAGGGCATTCGCCGGAAAGCGGACGGCGACATCGAAGTCGTCGCGCTCGGCAACGGCGTGGCCGAGTCCGATCTGATCGTTCACGATGCGCACCATCCGCGCCCCGCCTATGCGTTCCAGCTCTCGCACATGGAGCACCGCCCGGACTTTCCGACGCCCATCGGTGTTTTCCGTGCCTGGGGCGACGTGCCGCGTTACGAAGACGTGATGAACCAGCAGATCAAGGACGTCATCGCCAAGCGCGGCCCCGGCGACCTCGCAAAACTGCTCCGCGCCGGCGACACCTGGGAAGTGAAATAGTTTTCGTTTCCAGTCTCCACGACTCACTGAAGAACTTCAAGCGCGTCGCGCGTTAAAACTTGAATTGCAGGTTGAGCTGCATGCGTCGTGGCGACAGCGCCGAAACCGCCCGCCCAAAGTAAACCGAAGAAAGAACGCCTACGTAGGTCACATCGTTCTGATGGTTCAGCACGTTGAAAGAATTCAAACCAACGGTCAGCGTGGGGCCTTCCTTCTTCCCTTTCACCAACAGGAAATCGTGCTCCACATTCAAATCCAGGTTGATCAGCCCAGGTCCGTGGAGCGTATTTCGCGTGTAGCCCGGTGGCCGGTCGTTAAAGATGCCATCCCCGTTTTGGTCGGAACCTGTTGTCACGTTCACGGGTTTCCCGGAATAGAGCGAAAGGGCCGCGCCAACCGAGAAAAACTTTGCCGCCTGCGTCGATCCCAGCAAATCGAATTTGTGCCGGCGATCGTTATCCGAGCGTGCCCAATCCGCTGAAGGAAAATAACTGTTGCCCGGGAAATACGTAATCCCGCTGGTGTTGTTGTAGGTTTTGCTGAGCGTGTACTGCACCTGCCCGCTGAAAAAACGGCTTGGCTTTCCGCGAAACGTCAGCTCCAATCCATTACTCTTCTGATAGCCTTCCGATTCGATTTGACGCTCTTGGCCGAGGTTGGCATTGGGACGAACGATATTGGGATAGGGGGACGGAGGGGCGTTGATGTCGCGCGAGCGGAACAGATCGATCCCGCGTGAACCAACATAGGTTGCGCTGAACGTGCTCTTCGCGGTTACCTGGCGCTCGATACTGAAGCTGTATTGCACCGTGTAGGGCATGCGCGAACGCGAATCCAGCACCACTTCACTCGTTGGCACTCCCACCAGTTCCGCCGGCGTGACCGGATATGTCAATGGAAACGGCGGATTCGCCGGATTCGAAACAATGAATCTCAGCAGATTCACACCGTTAAAATGCAAAAGATCGGCGATCGGCCTGGGGCCGCTGCGATCGTAAAACACGCCCGTTCCGCCGCGAAAAATGGTTTTGCTGTTCTTTGTAGGGGCCCAGGCAAAACCTACGCGCGGCGCAAGATTGTCTGGGTCATCGTGAAAATAGTTTTCCCAGTAGTAGCGCGCACCGACGTAAATGGAAAAACCCGGCTTGATTCGAACGGTGTCCTCGATGAATCCGGATACCACCTTCTCAAGGAAAACCAAATGGCCCTGCCCGCGCTGCACGAGATACGTTGCCGGCTGCCCCGTCTGAAAGGCGGCAAGGCTGTCAAACGTATAGGTCCCCGCCATGTTCGTGAAGTCGTCCGCGCCGCGGCGGCTGATGTCAGGGATGTCCACGCCGAAAATCAACTGGTGCTTTCCGCTGACGTAGGTGAGGAACTCCGTCCCATCGAAGTGATATTCCGTCCGCCGGGAATCCGCCTGTGCCCCGCCCCCCGTAAAAAAGCCTGAAACCACAATTTGCGGATTCTGGTTCAGGCTGAAGACCGGAGCATCGTAGTGGCCGACAAGGAATTGGAGTTGGTTGACCCATTTTGGCGAAAAAATGTGGCGGTAGTTGAAGTTGACTTCATGCTCTAGGAATCTGGTATTCGTTCCGGCTTCCGGAAGCACATTTCCCCCGACGTTCACATTCTTGTTGCTCTGATGTTCGAAGGAATAGCCGATCCAGATGTGATCGTTGTCGCTGAAGTCATGAAACACGCGTCCGGATCCAAAGAAGTGGCGCATTGGCTGCGCCACGTTCTCGTTAATCGCGCCGTTGACGCCCGTCGCAACGACGGCCGCTTGGCTGTCGTCTTTATCCCATTCCAATGCCAGGAGAAACGAAGTTTTCTTATCGTCGCCGATGGGCCCCGTCAGCGATCCGTCGAAGAACTCCCGCTGCTCGGGAGGCTTCCCCACCGCAAATGTATTTCGCGCGTCGAACACGGCGTCGCGGAATAGAAAGTTAACTGAACCGTGGTAAACCGGCGTGCCGCCCTTGGTGATGATCTCCAGCCGCGCGCGCCCCGGCCGCGCGAACCGTGCGGAATATGGATTCTGATTGATCTTCACTTCCTGAACCCCGGACGGTGGCACTCCCGGCCCGTTCGCTTCGATGCCATTCACGATCAGCGAGACACCATTCGTGCCGATGGCGCTGTCATCCAGAAAACGTGAAAGCATGGTGATGTAGTCCTGGTCAAATACAGGCACGCGGTCCAGTGCGGAGCGGTCCAGCGTGTTCGCATTCTGGTTCTCGGAAACGTCCGCACTCAATTGAGCAGACGCGTCGCTCCCACTCACCTGGACCGTTTCGTTTTGTCCCGCAATGGGCAGGACTACTCGCAACGCAGGCAATCCTCTCCCCGTCAGCTTTATGTCAATTTTTTTCTCGCTGAAGCCGTTGGCCTGCGCATCGATTTTGTACGTTCCCGAAGGCATGTTTTCGAACTGAAACTTACCTTCCTTATCCGTCGAAGTCCGCGCAAGTTCTTTTCCATCCGCAGCGAGCAGGATCACCTGCGCTCCCACGATGGAAGCGCCGGAAGGATCCAATACCACGCCCGAAATCAACCGGGAGTCGGAGGGTTGCCCATTTTCTGCAGCAGATGGCTCATAGCTCTTCGTGCCGCTTCTATCCTCAAGAAGCATCGAGGAATGCCCCAGCACTGGCGAGCAGGAGCAGAGTAGAAGTAAGAAGGCCGCAATCACCAGAATAGGTTTGGATGTCATCCTGCTGTTTTGTCCCGCGGCATTCCTTCGCCGGACTAAAATGATAAGGTAAGGACAGCGCTGGAAGCACCCAACTTTTAATGAAATTTTCTTCAGACAAGAATCCAACTGCTAAATCTGAAACACTGCGCTCGGCTCCAAATTGGCTCGCAGTTCGTCTTCACGAGCCTCTTGTAAATTCATTTGTGCAACTTCCGGTCTTCTGTTACATCAAATAGAGACAAACTTCGGAGTTCTTCCGCTATGGACGAACCAACAGGACTAGGCTCTTTCGCTCTTTTAGGTGACGCCGATCCTGTGCCCCAGAGTCTTTTCCTGGCTTATCCCGAGCAGGCCAAAACCCTGATGCTTCTTTACGAGGTGAGTCGCGAGCTGACCTCGATTCTGGACCGCGAAGAACTGCTCCGCCGCGTCGCCCAGCGCGTCAAGAAAATCGTCAACTACGACGTATTCAGCGTCATGCTTTGGAACGAGCAAACGCAGCTTCTGGAAAGCGTTTTTGCCATGCGCTACGAGGACTCCATTCCCGCGCGCCTCCGCCTTCCTCTTCATCAAGGCTTCACGGGAATTGCCGCCGGCGAGCGCCGCGTTGTGCGCATCAATGATGTCACCGAAGACCCGCGCTATATCCGCTGCGAGACGGGCGTGGACGCGCGTTCTGAAATCGTCGTGCCTCTTTTCTTGCAGGACCGGCTCATCGGTGTTCTTGATTTGGAGAGCACCGCGCCTCATGCCTTTACCGCGGAACACGAACGCATCCTCACTACTCTTGGCTCCTACGTTGCTATTGCGCTGGAAAACGCCCGCCTTTACGAAGAGGCGAGAGAGAGCGAGCGGGTGCTGCGAAACGATCTGGATACGGCTCGGGAAATTCAGCGCCAGCTCCTGCCGACCGGCGCGCGGGAGGTGCCGGGGCTCGATCTCGCGGCCGCTTACGTTCCGGCCCATGAGCTGGGTGGCGACTTTTACGATTTTCTCCCTTATGGTGAAGGCCGGCTCGCTATCGCGCTCGGCGATGTTTCCGGCAAGGGCACGGCCGCGGCTCTCTATGGTTCGTTGGCTATCGGGACCGTTCGAGAAATCGTGGTAGATCAGGCCTGTAACCCGGCCTGCATGCTTTCGCTTCTCAACCGGCGGCTGTATAGCGCGCGGCTCGACTCGCGCTTCATCGCCATGTTGTTCGGGATCTATGATGCGGCCTCGCGCCGGCTCATGCTTTCCAATGCCGGCGGGCCTTACCCTCTCCTCGTCCGCGATGGCCGCGTGGAGGCAATCCGCCTGGAGGGCGTGCCGCTTGGCCTGCTCGTCGAAGTGGAGTACGACGAAACCACTGTGGATTTGCGGCCGGGAGACGTCGTGATCTTCGCTTCCGACGGCATTCTCGAATCGGCGAACGCCGATGAGGAAGAGTTTGGCCCGGATCGCCTCACTGCCCTTCTCACCAACATATCGCGGAAGGATTCGGCTCGTTGCATAGCGGAACGCATCCTCGAAGCCACGGACAACCACAGCGGCCAGGCTCCTCACGACGATCGTACCCTGGTCGTGCTTCGCGTGACCGAGGAAACGGCCTCGGACTTCTCGAAACTCCCTATCATTTACTAATCGGAGCGGCCTGTTTGGAAAAAGGCGTGGCTCTTTTTGTCTTTGGTGGAATTAGTGGGTCTCGTTAGCATTGGTGACCACGGCGGCTTGAAGCAGCTCTGGATTCTTCAGCACCGGAAGCCACTTCTCGCGCAGCGCCGCGAATTCCGGCAAATTTTTCTTCGTAACTGGATCGGACGGCGGCAGTCCGAGTTTTTCGAAATTCTTATACTGGCCCTTTTGCAGAATGCGGAAGTCCAGATGCGGACCGGTGGAGAGCCCCGTGCTGCCAACGAGGCCAATCGTCTTGCCGATTTCCACGTGTTCACCGGTGTGCACGTACATGCGCGACAGATGGAGGTACATGGTTTCGTACCCATTCGAATGCGCGATCTGCACCATATTGCCTTCGCCGCCCTTCCGTCCGGCAAATACCACGCGGCCGCTTCCGATCGTCTGCACCGGTGTGCCCACCGGGGCCCCGTAGTCCGTTCCCATGTGCGGGCGATAGACCTTCAGAATGGGATGAAAGCGCGCGTTGCTGAAATGCGATGTCACCGGCGCTCCAAATTTCAGCGGCGAGCGAAGAAAGGCTTTCTGCAAGGACTTTCCATCGGCGGAATAGTATCCCGGCCGGCCGGCGGGATCGTGGAATAGCAGCGCCTGGTATTTCCTTCCCGCATTTTCATATTCCGCGGCGAGAATTTTTCCATAGCCGGCCGTCTGCCCGTTCGAATATTTCTTCTTCTCGAGTACGATGCGGAACGTATCGCCCTTGCGCGGGTCGGTGTAGAAATCGAGGTCGTACCCGAAGATTTGCGCCAGCCGCATGGCCAGCTCCGCGGATTCGCCGGCATCTTCCACGGCGTTAAACAGTGAATCGTCCACGCGCCCGCTAACCGCGGCAACTTCGGTGCGAGAGGGGATTTCCTGAATCTGCGCCGAAAATCCTTGTTCATCCGGAACGATCTTTAACATGCGATCGGTGTCAATCTTGTAGTCAATCTCCCGCAGGATGCCTTCCACCGAGCGCCCCACCGTGATCGTGTTTCCGGCGCGCACCTGCCGCAGATTGAATGCGCGCTGCGCCGCAGCCGAGGCATTCGCCGCTTCTTGAGCGCTCAATCCGAACCTTTGAAGAGCGGCAACGAAATTGTCTCCCGCGGGGACTCTCTTTTCGGTGGGCAGGATAACTTGCTCGCGGATGCGCGCCGCTTCCGCGTTAGCCAGCTTGACCTGGCGATCGAACTCCGTGGCCGTGGCCAGCCGTTGCTTGAAAGCGTATCCGAGAAAGGCGGCTCCGGCGGCACACACGGCCAGCACCAAAAACAAAAAGCGACGATTCACATTTCCCCCAAAGCCACTCGCTGCTGTCTCGGAGTAAATGAATCTCGCGCGTTCCAACGAGACTCATTCCCTGCCTTGGCAGGTTAACCTACTCCTCCCTTTTGTCCCAACTTGGGCCTTAGGTCAAAGTCGTTTCCAAGGGCGTGCGCTCAATCCTCCAACGGATTCGAAGGATAGAAACATCACCGAATGGGATCCGGGGACGATAAATCTCGCGCGGGAGAGTCGAAAAAAAAAGCGCTGAGGAGCTTCCCTCAGCGCAAAACGCACTATGCAAGAATCCGAACCTAGCTATTTCCCTGTGTTCATGGCCACGGCAGGCGTGGGATTCGCAAAGTAATTCTGCTCGCGCAGCTTGCGGTAGATGCGTCCCGCCACTTCCGCGGCGGTTGGACCCTTCACGCGGCGCGTGTTTCCGCGCAGCAGAACCGCGAGCGCGATCTTCGGATGCGATTCATTCGCGTAGGTGATGAACCAGCCGATTTTCGACGGCGTTGTGTGATCGTCGCACGTGCCCGTCTTGCCCAGTGGCATTTCATCGCCGCCGCGATCGAAGCTCGATTTGCCCGTGCCGTATAGAACCGCGGCGAGCATGCCTTCGCGGATTTCCGGAAGGATCGGCCCTATATTCAACTCGCGTTTCACGCGCGGCGTGAAATTCTCGACTTCTTCCTGGCTGTGCGGGTACTGCAGATAATAAAGCGTTCCACCATTCGCGAACGCCGCGGACAGCGCCGCCATTTGCAGCGGGGTCACCTGAATCCCCTCGCCGAAGCTGGACATGCGCGCGACTCCGCCAAAGGCCGGTGGCACGGTCGGAAACGACCCGGGGTGCTCATCAGACAAGTTATAGCCTGCAAGTTCGCCCAGACCCAGCAGCCGCCCGTACTTGGAGACCGTGTCGAACCCCATGCGCGTGCCAAGCTGCTCAAAAAATTCATTGTTGGAGTGCGCCATCGCGTCAGTCAAGTTCATGTATTTGCGGCGGCCGACGCGCAGCATGGTGTCGCGCGTGATCACGTTTTCTTCGAGGGCCGCGAGCGCGATAGTGGGCTTGATCGTCGAGCAAGGAATGTAGCCCTCACCGAACGCGATTTTCTGATTCACCACTGTGAGAATGCGGCCGGTGTTTGGATCCACAGCGACAACCGCTCCGTTGTAACGGCCGAGCGCGGAAACCGCCGCCGCGCGCACAACTGGGTCGTCGTACGTGCCGTCATCCGTCTTCGAAGAATCCGCAAACGTAGGAACGCCGCGGTAGCGTGAAGCAGTCCGGTGAGCCGTGGTCGTGGGTCGCCCGGTGCCCGGCGCAGCTGGCACGGGAATGGCGCACAGCATCGCGAGCATCGTTGCAAGTGTTGCTTTTCCGAATTCCTTCACCAGCTCTGCCTCTTTCACAGTAACCTCAATGCGGTCAACCGTCTCTGGCCTGCCCCTCGCCAAAATCTACCGGGGCATGATTTGTACCTCACGCGGTCCTCACGGTCAACAAACATTCACAAAGACCGTGTGTTACCGCCAACGATGGCACTCAATTGAACACAGCTTGAGTCTCACCAGTTGCAACTTGCCAGCCAATTTGAGGCGCCTTTATTGGATGCCCCTTACGGCGGCCGTGCATTACACTTTCTCCTGCTTAGGAGAACTCTTCCTCTCAGTGTGAGACTTATGTTAGGCCTCCGGGCGCTAGACCGCAATAGGCTCCTAGGCCCAGTACGCAGCTATGTGCTTTGTTTTGAATAGCTGACCGACAGGGCAGTCACCTGTCCCTGTGCCAGGCAGGAGGGGTGCTTCCGCGCAGGAGGCGGAATTGACCGTCGCATTTTAAGACGGTGCTGGCCCTCGTCACACCGCATCGAGGGACTTTGTGTGGGAATCCGCAAACCTGCTCTGCAGTTAATGCGAAAAAACTTGGCCCTTCCGCTCAATCGCAGAAGGGCCAGTCTTGTCGCTTAGAAGCGTTCCTTATCGTGCGGGACGCGCTTTGGAAGCATCCGCGCCGGCGGCCGCGGCAGCACTCTTGATTGGCGGCTTCTCCGCAGGCCCCGCGGCGGCATGACCGTTCGGTCCAGTAGCGGCCGCATTCGAATTGCCCGGCACCGGAATTTCCAGCTTTTTCCGCAACACGTTTTCCAGCTTGTCGCGAATATCCTTGTTTTCCTTTAGGAAGACCCGCGCGTTCTCGCGGCCCTGGCCCATGCGCTCGCCGCCAAAGCTGATCCACGTGCCGCTCTTTTCGAGCACGCCCTTTTCAACGCCCAAATCAATCAAGTCGCCTTCGCGCGAAATTCCTTCGCCGTAAACGATGTCGAATTCCGCTTCGCGGAACGGCGCGGCCACTTTGTTCTTCACCACCTTCGCGCGCGTGCGCGACCCGACCACCTTGTCGCCTTCCTTGATGGCCTGAATGCGCCGAATATCAACGCGCATCGAGGCGTAAAACTTCAGCGCGCGCCCGCCCGTCGTCGTCTCCGGATTCCCGAACATCACGCCAATCTTCTCGCGAATCTGGTTGATGAAAATCAGGCACGTCCGCGACTTCGAAACGATGCCCGTCAGCTTCCGCAGCGCCTGCGACATCAGCCTCGCCTGCAAGCCCATCTGCGGGTCGCCCATGTCGCCTTCCAATTCGGCCTTGGGGACCAGCGCCGCGACGGAGTCCACCACGACGATGTCCACGCCGCCGGAGCGGATTAGCGTTTCCGCGATTTCCAGCGCCTGCTCGCCGTTGTCCGGCTGCGACACCAGCAGATTGTCCACGTCCACGCCCAGCTTCCGCGCGTACACCGGATCAAGCGCGTGCTCCGCGTCAATGAACGCCGCCTGCCCGCCCAGCTTCTGCGCTTCCGCGATCACGTGCAGCGTCATCGTCGTCTTGCCGCCGGATTCCGGCCCGTAAATTTCGATCACCCGCCCGCGCGGGAAGCCGCCAACGCCCAGCGCCGCATCAATCGAAAGGCATCCGCTGGGAATCACACTGACGGGCACCAGCACATCTCTGCTGCCTAGGCGCATAATCGCGCCCTTGCCGTGGTCCTTTTCGATTTGCGATATCGCCGCCGCAAGCAATCTTTCTTTTTCGTCTGTCATGTCACACCTCGGTGGAGGAAATTAAGAAACTTTGACTGCCGGGCCGATGGCCTGGGCGCCGCGCCGGGAAAGCGCATCGCCCGTTTTCAAGTGCGACCAAAAAACGATCATCTCCAGGTGCGGCCGTAAAGCGACCAACTTCAGGCTTGGCCGTAAAACGGCTAGCTTTCAGCGCGTCCGTAAAGCGACCGGCCGATAAATTACGAAGTGTGGAGTTTACCACTCGATTCATCTCCGCGCCACCTCTTTTTGCTGGCCAGCCTCGTACCGCCTGAACCCGCTTACCGCTGACAACCGTGCTCCGCGTCGTGGTCCCTCAGCCTCGTCTGCGCCGCCTGTTCCCGCTCATCCAAGGCCACCCGTTCCCGGTGGCTCAGATGCCGCAGCCGGGAAAGGTTCCGTCCCCGGGTGCGAGCCTCGCTAAGCTCCTCTTCGAGTCTCTCACGTTCCAGACAGCTTAGAACACCGCTCGAAAAACCACGCATCGCGCACCTGTTGAAAACCGCGAGGAGCAAAGTACCACCGAGGCGAACAAAAAGCAAACACTATTTTCGCCTTATGTTCGCCTAGGTTACTCCGGCTGTCTTAGTCGGTGCTCGCAATTGACTTATGAATTCTCGGATCACCTGCAACCCCTTTTCACTGCAAAACTGACCCTTTGTTTCGGTCGGGAACTCGGAATCGAGGTTCGCACAACGGATACGAATTTTTTCAAGCTCTTCGTTATCGATGGGAGATGAAATGAGTGCGTCGAATGCCATCGGGTCACCAGGCGCCGAGAGAAAGGCTTCAAGAAGTTCTGCGACTTCAGCTGGCGTCCGTTTGTATTTCCTGTTTCGAATGAAGAGCTTCCAGACGGCGAAAGCTCCAGCCAATCCAAGAATGACAATGAACGGTACGAATCTCAAAATGTACTCCCCACGACGTAGATTCCAAGCTCGGAATCCTGATCTTAGAGATAGCTGTAAAACCCTCGCCCCGCCTTCCGCCCCAGCCACCCCGCCGCCACATACTTCTTTAGCAGCGGACACGCGCGATACTTCGGATCGCCCAAGCCCTCCTGCAGCACCTGCATAACGTCCACGCAAATATCCAGCCCAATAAAATCCGCCAGCTCCAGCGGCCCCATCGGATGATTCATCCCCGTTTTCATCACCGCATCCACGGCCTCCGCCGTCGCCACGCCTTCCATCACGCAATACGCCGCCTCATTGATCAGCGGCATCAGCACGCGATTCGAAACAAACCCTGGCGCGTCATTCACCGCCACCGGTTTTTTCTCCAGTTTCTCTGCCAGCTTCATCGTCGTTTCAAACGTAGCGTCGCTCGTCTGCAGCGCGCGAATCACTTCCACCAGCACCATCACCGGCACCGGATTCATGAAGTGCATCCCCACAAACCGGTCCGTCCGCTTCGTCAACGCGGCCAGCGTAGTCATCGAAATCGAAGACGTGTTGCTGGCAATAATCACCTCGGGCCGCAGAGTTGCGTCCGCATCCATCAGCACCGCCCGCTTGATCTCGAGTTTTTCCGGCACCGCCTCCACCGCAAAATCCGCCTCCGCAATCGCCTCTATGCTCGTCACTGCCCGCACTCGCCCCAGCACCGTCCCCTTCTCCGCCTCCGTCAGCTTCCCCTTCTTGACCTCCCGCTCCAGATTCTTCCCAATCGTCTCCATCGCCCGGTCCAGAAACCGCTGCTCGACGTCGCGCAAAATCACCTTGTAGCCCGACCGCGCAAACACGTGCGCAATCCCGTTCCCCATCGTTCCCGCACCCAGCACCGCCACCGTCCTAATTTCGGTAACGTTCAAGAAGCCTCCGGCAAACACACCAGCGCCAACGGAAACACAGAACACGCAGAAACGTCAAGATGCCCGAGACACTTGAAGCAGGCCAGTTTCCGATTACTGCGTCGATCGCGCCTTAGTTCCCGAAGTAGGTGAAACCACTATAAAGATGAGTTTGGCGATGGGGGTGGCCAACGGCTCGGCAAGCTCCCGTACAAACGGATGTAATAGATGTCAAATCCCCAGGTCTTTTCTCCCGTCATTTTCCCTTTGTAAGATTTTTCATCCGTCTTAATCTCACTTTGGCAATCAAAAGAAAAACAGGCATCGGCAAACTGGTGTCCGTATGACGACCTGATATTCACCTTGTCCACTCCTACTTTAAGTTGCAGGATTGCCTCTTTGATGCCCTCTTTCTGAATTCTATGTTTGTCGAGCTGCACATTCAGCCATTCTCTGTAGTCCTCACAAGTCCGCAGAGAAAGAATGGGGTTGCCATTGAGGCTGCACTCCCCGGTTAGAATGTTTGCTCTGTATGTGCCTGAGCCATGATGCGCAAACGAGGCTAGGTCGTAACCCGAAGGTAAATCAATTATCCGTTGACAGAAGAGGTTTGCGAAATCTTGAAGGACTTTGCGGCGCATAGGTTGGCCCTATCCGAGCAAAGAAATTCTAAATCACCGACCTACCCTTAACCAATTCTTTATTCGGAGTTACGAGTAAGTCTCCTGTTCTATCAGCTCGGAGGTCCAGGTTGGCCCTCTTATCGGAAACCTATTACCCGCTATTGGGGCTTTTACCAATCTTTAGACGTTTTCTTTGGCGCAGCCTTTAAGGCCAGCCACGCGGTGAGCGTTGCAAACTTTTCGTCCTGCGACCATGGCGAGCCAAGCGGGCGGCCAAGTTCCGTCACTCGGCGCAGGAGTTCCTTTGGTTTGAGGCGGAATGCTTGTCCGGCGCGATCCAGGAGTTCTCGCTCCTTAAGGCAATGCATCGCCAGACCGCATCGCCCACTCGCGTGAACAATGGCCTCGCGGAAATGCTCGCCATCGGCAGTATGAATCAGCGCATGAGAAGCCAGAATCTTCTCCAGCACGGGAAGCGGTCTGCCAGAAGCAAGCAGCAAGCCGCATCGCGTGAGTTTCACTCCCTGTTCTTCGGTCCTGGATTCAAGTTCACCGATCGCTCGGTGCGCCAGCCGCCTCGCCTCCGCCTTCATTCGCGCGACAAATTCGCGAGCCTGCCCAACCAGCATCTTTTCCGCCGTGTGATACGGCTGCCGGAATTCATACGTGAAAGTATCGACGAGGTGGACTCTCTGCCGCGCCAGCACGACAGGTGCGTCTTTCTCGACGCATACCGCGACAACCGCGGCCCACCCCGAGTGCACACGAAACCCAATCGCTGCTTGCTTCACGCTCTAAGATCCTTGCCCGGATGGCCTTCCTGGAGGCGCGACCTTACAAGTTGCGGAAAAACACTAGTGGCACAGCCTTCAGGCTGTGCGCCTTAAATCATGCCGGCGGTGCGCCCTCGACCACTTCCCGCACAATTTCCCGCGCGCGCTTCTCGTTGGCGGCTGACACGTAAATCCCGGTTTGCTCCCCGGGATTCTCGAGGTGGATCGGAATTTCATTTTCCTGCATAGCCGCCGTCAGGAATTGCGCGATCCGCTCGTCGCTCCCTCTCCAAACTTCCACCGTGGCATGTTCTTCGCTGGCCACCACGAGCGCCGGCTCCGCAGACGGCGCCCCATCCTGCGCCGGAATCTCCATGTCCGCCGGTTCTTCATTCAACAGTGTTTCCAGGATTTGCTGTCCCGCCGCAAGATCAAGAGATGACACCGCAACCTCGAACCCAAATCGCGGCTTCCAGTCAATCGGGAGCGGGTCCGCGGTTAGGGCCACCTCATCATCCCCAAGCGTTTTATCCGAGTACGCGATCTCCGCCGCTTCCAGTTGCTCCAGCAAGGCCACATGCAGCGCAGGATCTTCCCCAGCCCAAAGCAGAACAAGTGCGCCTTGCTGTACCGGTTTCGATGACATGGCTTCCTCCTGGGCACAGAGCCGTTGGGCGCATAGTCTACTACTTCCGCAGGAACAGTGGGATTCAGCTGGCCCTTAGTCGTTGAGCGGGCTACTCGCCGAGACAGTTTATTCCGGCGGCGCGCCTTCCACCACTTCTCGAACAATTTCCCGCGCTCGTTTCTCATCTTCCGGCATCGCAAAGATTGCATATTGTCCGTTTTTCTTCTCAAAGCGCGCATGAATATGATTTTCCTGAAGGGCTTGCGCGATGAACTCGCCTGCGTAGGATTCGGTGCCGGACCAGACCTCGGCCGTAGCCTCATCCGCGTCCCAGCCCTCTCCACCCCAATCAGGCTTCGACTCTCCTACCTGAGCCGCATCAGCGGACTCTTCCAGAATAGTCGTTGCCTCGTTCTCCTGATCACTCTCCAAGTTGTCTTGGGCATTGGCAAAACCCTGTGGCGCAGGTCGCCAGGGAAAGACACCACCGGCGCCCCTCACATATCCTTTCCGATAAGGCAGGAGCCGAGTTACATCCTCCTGCTCGTCCTCAGTTCCATACGCTTCCTTGACCGCAGCTTCCGCCTTTTCAAATAACGAAAACGGAATCCCGATCTGAAAGGCACTCTTGGAATTAAAGTTAAAGAGATGATCCTCGCGCCGGATCGTCTTGTGCGCGATGCCTTCCTCGTCGAGCAATTCGCAGAGTTCCGCATGGATGCGCGGATCTTCGCCCTGCCAAAACGAGCAAAAAGGGTCCTGGTCGGGGTCACCCGGGGTCGGAGGAGGGTTGAAATAGTTTGAATCCTCATGCGATTGGCGCGGCAGATCATGAACAAGCGGCACCTGGCAATCCGCGCAGGAAGTGTAGCCTTCCCGGTACTCCGCCTTGCATTGCGGGCAAATCATCTCGCGGGGCAGTTTAACACTGCCCACGCGAGGAATTCATTGCCACGCCGCGCTTCCCACTCGGCCATTCGGTACGCCGTTTCACCCGTAGCTTCCGCAGCTGCCCCTCCGCAAAATTTCGCTTGACAAATCCAGTTTGTATGGCAAACTAGATTGCGTAAAGGAGACATTCATGGCCAACTCACCTTCCCCGGTCTTTCTCGCCGAAAAGCGCTCTTGGTCCTACTGGTTCGCCGACGGCCTCCCGCAGCTTCTCATCGGCATTTCGGCCATCCTGTTCGGCTTCTATTTCATTTCCATGATGACGTCAGCAAGTACGGTGCTCGTGGTCCTCTCCTTCGTCGCTTTTGGCGCCTACCTGCTCATCCAGATCCGCGCGCCACAAATCCTGGAATGGCTGAAGGCGCGCATCACCTATCCGCGCACCGGCTACGCCGCCTCGCCTTACTTTGCCACCAAGAAGAGCGTCTATTGCGACGCAAATCTGAACTTGACGCCGGTCCAGGACCCTAACGCTCCTGCCATCGCGGAAATCAAGCGCGTTCGGCGGGCGCGCAATCGCCGCCTGTCTCGCACATACATCCTCATGGCTCTCGCTTCCCTCGGCCTATGGTTCGTCCACGCCCCTTGGATCTGCACCCTCACCGGCGTCGTCATGGGCATCATCCTCTGGATGGGCACCCGCGCCGACAAAAGCGTCTCCCTCCTCGTCATCCTCGGTTTTCCCGTTGTAGGGTCCTCCGTAGGCGCTCTGCAGCTCGCCCCCCACGCTCGCGTCGGCTCTTTCATCCTCGGAGTCGGCCTCCTGTTCCTCCTGGACGGCCTGCTTTCCCTGGCCCTCTACCTTCGGCGTAACCCCGTCGCGAGCGTGCCAGTAAAATGACGCCGGACCTGCAAGCCCTCGCCAGTCTCGACCGCGTGATTCATGAGCCCGCGCGCCTCATGATCATGACCATTCTCTACTCGGTCGCCGAAGCCGACTTCCTCTACTTGCAGCGCGAATGCGGCCTCACCCAGGGCAATCTTTCAAGCCATCTCGCTAAACTCGAAGAAGCTGGCTACGTCGCCATCTCCAAAACCTTCAAAGGCAAATACCCCTTGACCATCTGCAGCCTCACCAAAAACGGCCGCGAAGCCTTCGAGGGCTACGTCCGCAAGATGCAATATGTAGCCGGATCAACCAATGGAGGCAACGGCGCCAATCACTAACCTGCCGTCCGAACCCTTTTTCTTGACACCCTCATCCTCATCCCGATAAAATATTCTTGGTCAGTGCTACGCCCCGGTTTCACCGGGGCTTTTTTATTTTGGCTCTAATTTATGTGCTCCCCCGGCTTTCCCTGCTTGCCTCGAGGAACGAGGGGAGCGGCGAAGCGTGCCATAATGCGGGCCCGGTCGGCCTTTCACTGAGCGATCCAGCTCAGGTCTAGTAGTCAGTCAGCCTCAGCGCCAACCCCTTTAGAATCAACACTTGCAGAATCCCCGTAACTGTTGATTCTAAGCCACTTACAAGAATCCTAAGTTCTTTAGATGCAACACTTACAAAAAACCGGGGGGAGGGGGCACCACCGACTGAGAACTGCCAATCGAACTCTGCGTCTTTTCGCCACGCTCGCCCGTAGAACCATTAGAATGAGCGCCACGACCTCATGTCTGACCGCACACCGATCAGCCTCCCTGTTCTCCGCGCTGATGGCCGATGAAGCCAAATCCATCGCTCGCGGATTGCAGCGCCGCGACCCGGATTTGCTCGATCGCCTCATCGAGCAGTATCAATACCGCCTGTTCCGCTATCTGGTCTACATCACCGGCAGCAAAGAGCGCGCCGAAGACTTTTTCCAGGAAACCTGGATCCGCGTCCTCGAACGCGGCCACCAGTACGACGGCAAATCCAAATTTGAAGCCTGGCTCTTCGCCATCGCTCGCCACTTGGTCATTGATTGGCAGCGCTCGAAAAAACCGCAAAGCCTCGACACATTGACCGACCCCGAGCAGGAAAGCCCGCTCCAGCTCGCCAACGAAAAGGAACCTTCGCCGTTGCACCAGGTGTTGAGCCGGGAGAGCGAAGAAAACGTCCAGGCCTCGCTGAGCCAAATCCCCGCGATCTATCGTGAAGTCCTCGTCCTCCGCTTCCAGGAAGAATTGCAAATCGAAGAAATGGCCGGCGTCCTCAGCGTCCCGCTCTCCACCGTGAAGTCGCGGCTCTATCGAGGACTCGAAGCTCTCCGCGGAGCGCTTCAAGGAGGCGCCGTATGAGTCAAGAAATCCATGCACGCGCCGAACAACTCATCGCACAGGAACGCGTCGAAGGCATCCCTCCAGCCGACCACGATTGGCTCAGTGCGCACCTGCAAGAATGCTCGCGCTGCGCCGAACACGCGCGCCACACCGAGCATGCCCTGCGCTCGCTTTGGACTATGGCTATCGCCGTCCCCAGCGGTCTCGCCAGCCGCACGCAATTCCGCGTTCGGCTGCGCGCCCAAGAATTGCGCGAGCGCGAACCGCAACGCCGCGCGCTCTGGCTGGCCTGCGCCGTTTCCTGGGCCTTCGGAATCGCCAGCGCCCCATATGTTTGGCGTTTGTTCCAATGGTTTGGCGAGCGCACCGGTGTACCCAAACTCGTCTGGGAACTGGGCTTTGGTTTGTGGTGGACGATTCCCGCGGTGTTCTTCGTCGTCGTCGTTTTGATGGAGAAGATGCGCCAGGGCAGCGAGTCGGACTGGATGCGGCAAAGCAGATAATGGGATTGAGTTGAGAGAGGAAAAGTATGTCGGATTACCAGCAAAAAATTGCGGAATCGCTCAATGAGCGAAAGCGGCTCAACCAGTTGCGCCGGAGGAAGGAAAAACTCCGCTTCTGGAGCGAGTTTGGCATTATTCCGCGGTGGCTGAAGGTGCTGGTGGTCCTGCTCTACCTGCTAGCGGTCGGTATCGCCCTCACCGTCAACGCGTCGCTGCAGAATACTCCCAACGGAAATGAAATGTTCCCGCCGGACTTCAGGGACATTCCGGCTTTGGCCCAGCTCGCGCTCTTCGGCGTGGTCACCGCAATGTCGCTGTTCATCGCGAGTTTCATTTTCATGATCGCCTACGTCAACCGCGACGCCAGCCGCCGCGGTATGAACGCCGCGCTTTGGACAATCTTGGTCCTCATCTTCCTGCCGACGTGGGGCCTCATCGGTTTTGTCATCTATCTTCTGATGCGAGAGCCATTGCCCTACCCCTGCCCGGAATGCGGAACCACCGTCAACGCCCGCTTCAACTTTTGCCCCAACTGCAAATGCAACCTCCACCCCTCCTGCCCCCAATGCAAGCTCGAAGTCGGCGAACTCGACAAATTCTGCCCCCACTGCGGCAATGATTTGAAAGTCGCTGTGAGCGAAGACGCAGTGCTACGAAGTTCCACTTAGTCCGCAGATTCAGGGGTGCGTCACCGCCAATTCTTGGGCTGCGTTCATGATAAACTTTAGTTCAAGGAACTCGCATGAAGCCACGGCGAAAATTCACGGTACTGATCGAGCGAGACGAAGAAGGTTTCTACGTTGCCACCGTTCCGGCCCTTCGCGGATGCCACACTCAGGCTAAGAAACTCGACACGCTCATGAAACGCGTGCGCGAAGTTATCCAGCTTTGCCTCGAAGCTGAAAACAATCATGTTGGCCCGCTTGAACTTGTCGGCATTCAACAAATCTCCCTATGACCCGACTTCCCCGCGTCAAGGGAAGAGAAGTTGTCCGCGCTCTCGAAAAGGCAGGCTTCATCATCGACCGGACCCGGGGCAGCCATGTTTTCCTCAAGCACCCGGATGGCAGGGCTACTGCGGTACCCGTTCACTCCGGTGAGACTTTGGGTCCCGGACTCTTGCGCGCCATTCTTCGCGATGTCGAGTTGCCGGTGGATGAGCTGATTGACTTGCTTTGATGAACGCGCGCTAAAACCGCTCCACCGCTAACGCGACGGCGTTGCCGCCGCCGAGGCAGAGGGCGGCGATGCCACGCTTGAGGTTGCGGCGCTGCAATTCGTAGAGCAGCGTGACAAGAATGCGCGCGCCGCTCGCGCCGATGGGATGGCCGAGAGCTACCGCGCCACCGTTCACATTCACTTTTTCAGGGTTGAGTCTGAGCTGCCGCGTCACGGCGATGGCGGCGACTGCAAAAGCCTCGTTTAGTTCAACTAGATCAACATCCTTGTCGCGGTCCCAGCCGGTCTTTGCGAGCAGTTTCTCGACGGCCTCCACTGGCGCCATCATCACCCACTTCGGCTCGACGCCGCTCACCGCCTGTGCGACGATTCGCGCGATCGGCTGTTTGCCAAGCCGCGCCGCGTTTCGCTCGCTCGTAACAATCAGCGCCGCCGCACCATCATTTGTGCCGGGAGCGTTGCCCGCCGTCACCGTGCCATCCTTTTTGAACGCCGGCTTCAATTTCGCCAGCGCTTCCATCGAAGTGTCCTCGCGCGGCGATTCGTCATACTTGATCACCAGCGGCTCGCCTTTTTTCTGTGGCACTTCGATCGGAAGAATCTGCGGCTCAAAAAAACACGACTTCCGCGCCCGCACTGCCTTCTGATGGCTCTCCACCGCAAACTTGTCCTGCTCCTCGCGCGTGATGCCGTATTTCTCGGCCACCAGCTCGCCCGTCATGCCCATGTGAAAATTCTCGTACGCGTCCCACAACCCATCATTGATCATCGAATCGACCAGTTTCCCATCGCCGATTCGATAGCCGGTTCGCGCCTGCGGCAGCAAGTAAGGACAGTTGGACATGGACTCCATTCCGCCGGCCACGACGATTTCCGATTCGCCGAGCTGCACCGCCTGCGCCGCCAGCGCCACGGCTTTCAATCCCGAGCCGCAGACTTTGTTAATCGTCATCGCCGCGACACGCGCGTCGCATCCTCCTTTCAACGCGGCTTGCCGCGCAGGATTTTGTCCAAGCCCCGCCTGCACCACGTTGCCGAGAATGGCTTCATCCACTAACTTGGCGTCGAGTCCGGATCGGCGGATCGCTTCGGCAACAATCTTGCCGCCGAGCTCCGGCGCCGAAAAACCGGCCAGACCGCCTTGAAATTTTCCAATAGGTGTGCGGACAGCGGAGAGAATGACGGGGATTTCCGTACTCATGAGAAGCCTCCAGCGGAGAAACACACCATTATAGCGCGATTGGAAAAAGGAGGCTTTTACAGGCAGGAGAACTCCGAGGGCGGAGATTTCTCCGCCCTCGGATAAATTATTATGCGCTTAATTCGTCGCGGCTTCGGCCGCACCGGGCTGGCCTTCGTCCGCGCTCGGCCCGTACAACCCCGGCACAGCCACTCCAAGCAAACGGAAGTACACCGTGAGCTGCCCACGGTGATGATAGAGGTGATTGAGGCACATGCCGCGAATGCACGCAACGCGCGGCATCGCAAATATCTTCTGACCGCCGGCAAGCAGCGTCCAGTCCTTCATGAGTTCGGCGTCGCTGACGCCGGCAAGAGCCGCGCGCGCTTCGGCAGCAGCCTTGTCAAAAGCGGCGAGCAGCTCCTTGCGATTCGTGATCTTAGGCGGCTCGAAGGAGGGACCGCCGACAGGCGCGTAGTCCAGTTCCTGCGTATTGATTGTCATGGTGATCCACTCAGGCACGGTGCCGACGTGCCCGGCGAGCCAGCCCAGCGTTCCGGACTTCTCGTGCGGCTTCCAATTCCACTTCTCGTCCGGACAGCGTTCCAGCGCCTTCCGCGTATTCTGCATTTCTTGATCAAATTCCGGCAGCATTGATTGTCCAATGGTCATGTGATCCTCCTTCGTGGATTCCCGAATTTCAGCGCAGCGATACTAGGCGAATAAAAAGCGAACTGTCAAGCACTTTTTTCGGCATCTCGAGCCCCAGCTTCCCTCGATGCCCGCTGCCCTGCTTAGTTGCTGCGAGCGCGCCGTCAGTCACCTCTCATGAATGACTATTCATGATTCGCCTTTTCGCGCAAAGCCCAGGGTTGACACGCAGGGCAAACGTCGCACAATAGCGCAATGGCACACCAATTCAAGACTTCCTACGTGCAGGATTCCATCGATCTTTTCAACTACTACAAAAAACTCGGCGACCGCGCCATGGCGCAATGCCCCGATGAAGGGCTCTTCGCCACACTCGACGCGGAATCCAATTCCACCGCCATCATCGTAAAACATATGTCGGGAAACATGCGCTCGCGCTGGACCGATTTCCTGACCACCGACGGAGAAAAACCCGACCGCCATCGCGACACTGAATTCGAAGAGCCGCCAAAGACTCGCGCCGAGCTTATCGAAATGTGGGACCGCGGCTGGAAATATCTGTTCGACGCGCTTTCCGCGCTGAGCGACGCAGACCTGGTTCGAACGATCACCATTCGCACCGAACCGCACTCCGTAATGCAAGCCATCAATCGACAGGTCGCCCACTACTCTTATCACGTCGGCCAAATCGTGTTCTTGGCGAAACATTCGGCCGCGCAATCCAAGGGATGGCAGGCTTTGACCGTACCGAGAGGACAATCGAAACAGTTCGCCGCAGATGTAGCCGCTGGAAAGAAGTCGCAGAGGTGATTGCTGTCCACTCCCCAAGCAGCTCTCTGCAGTCATTTCTTGCATGAGACCTCATTCGCTTCCTCTTCGCCCTTAAATCCGCTACCCTTCTAATCGATGGCAACGCTGTTCGATATGGAGCCGCTCGGCGAAAGCGGACTGAACCTGAATGCGGCTCAGAAACGGGCGATCACGCATCGCGACGGGCCGCTGCTGGTGATCGCGGGCGCGGGCACGGGAAAAACGCGCGTCATTACCGAGCGCATCCGGCACTTGCTGGAATCGGATGCCTCGCTCTCCGGGGAAAACATACTGGGCTTAACGTTTACGGACAAAGCCGCGGCAGAGATGAAGTCCCGTGTGGTCAAGGCGGCGGGCGAGCGCGCCAAAGACGTTACCCTGAAGACCTTTCACGCCTTCTGCGAGTCGCTCCTCAAAGACGTGGACTCCGACCACATTATGCTCGACACGGTCGATCATTGGATTCTGCTGCGGCGCAACCTGCACCGGCTGCAGCTCGAGCGCTACCGGCGGCTGGCGGAGCCGGGCCAGTTCCTGAGCGATTTCATTGATTTTTTCTCGCGCTGCCAGGATGAATTGATCTCCTCCAGCGATTACCAGCGTTACGCGGAACAGCTGGCCGCGGAACTCGAAGCCGAGCGCTCGCAACTCGACGCGGACACACTCGGCGAACGCGAAGAAATGGTGGCGCGCGAACGCGAAATTGCCCGGGCGTACAAAGCCAGCGAAGAATTGCTGCGCGAGAAAAAACGTTCTTCCTTCGGCTCGCTGATCACCGGCGCCGTGGAACTTCTCGAACGCGATGCCACCCTTCGCGCCACGCTGCAAAACCGCTATCGCTACATTCTTGTGGACGAATTTCAGGACACCAACATCGCCCAGCTGCGCCTCTTGGAGCTGCTTGCCAACAACAGCAAAAACATTTTCGCCGTCGGTGACAACGACCAGGCCATCTATCGCTTCCGCGGCGCGTCTTTCGGCAGCTTCAAACTTTTCCTCGAGCGTTTTGCCGGATGGCGCGAAGGAGACGATTCCACACCCTTCCGTGTCACCCTCACGGAAAACTACCGCTCCACTCCGAACATCTTGCGCGTGGCAAGCCAAGTCATCGGAATGAATACCACGAGCGTGGATTTCCCAAAAAAAGTGCTCACCACCAACCGGCCGGAAGGCGAAAAGATTCGCATCGTGGAACTCGCGGAAATCGAAGACGAGGCGCGTTGGGTGGCCAAGGAAATCGAACGCATCCACCGCACCGGACGGCGGTGGCGCGACTTCGCCGTGTTGTACCGCGCGCATAATCATCGCGATGCGCTGGTGACGGAGCTTTCGCAGCGCAAGATTCCTTTTGTCATCTCCAGGCTTTCCATCCTGGAGCATCCGCTGGTGAAAGATCTGATCGCGTACCTCCGTCTGATCGCCAAACCCTACGATGACATTGCCGCCGCGCGCGTCCTCGCGGCTCCGGCCTGGCGGCTGACTCCGAGCGACTTGGTGCGCTACGCGGAACGCGCGCGCAAGAGCCGCAAGAAAATTTACGACGAACTGCAGACCAAACAGGCAAGCCTCCCGTTCGAACCGGCGGCCAACGACGTGACGGAGCTGCTGAGTTTTTTATCCGAGCAGCGTAAGAGCATGCAGCGGCGCACGGCGGGAGAGATTCTGGCCGACCTTCTCGAATGGCTGGAAATCTACGCGCGCGCTTCGCAGCAAGACCGCGCTTACGTGAAACGCCTGCCCGAATTCGTGAAAGCGTGGGAACCGAAGAGCGAAACGCGCGGATTGCCGGAGTTCGTGGAATACCTCGAATACTTCGACCAGGCCGGCGGCACCATTTCCCTGGACGAAGATGTGCCCGGCGACTCCGTTCAATTGATGACAGTTCATGGGGCCAAAGGACTGGAGTTTTCGCACGTGTTTGTGCTGCGCGTAAACAAAAACAAGTTTCCGCAGCCGGAACGCTCCCACGTGTTTGAATTTCCCGCCCGGCTTATGAAAGAAGGCGCGCCCGAGGAGCATTTTCATCATCAGGAAGAGCGGCGCTTGTATTACGTTGCGCTGACGCGCGCGCAGGACCGGCTGACGGTCACTTCACTGGCCGAGAGAAAAGTAAAGGTACCGCCGTTCATTGAAGACATCCTCATGGATCCGGCCATCAAGCGACGCGATGTCCTGCAGCTTGCCCCCAAGGTTGCGCCGGTGCCGCCAGCCACGACGGAAGATAAGGACGCCGGAATCGTGCAGAATCCGCTCTTTGCTCCGCCAGGCGGCTTGCCAAAGATTTTTTCACGCATCGCGGATTGGGCGGAAACTTTTCATCCGCCGTCGCCGGAACCGCTGCAACTGCATCCTTCTGCGGTGCAAAGTTACCGGTCCTGTCCGCAGCGCTACCTTTTTTCCTCGTTGTGGTCTTTGCAGGAAGGCCCGAGGGCCACGCTGACTTTCGGACGCGTGATACACGCCACGATTCGGCGGATGATGGCGGAGTTCAAGAAAGGCAATCGCCTTCCTTTTGACGAAGTGCAGAGAATTTTCGAAACGGAATGGTCGGCGGTGGGTTTCGAAGACGATTATCAGGAAGGGGAGTACAAGAAGGACGGGCTGGAGCAACTGCGGACCTTCCATCGAGCTGTGCTAGAGCAGCCGCTGCTGGTGCTGGAGCTGGAAAAGAATTTCGAGCTGCCGGTCGAGAATAACGTGGTCTTGAAGGGCCGCATCGACCAGGTGAATTCACTTGGGCGTAGCGACGTGGAAATTGTGGATTACAAGACAGGCAGAGCCAAGAAGGACGCGGACGCCAGGAAAGATTTGCAACTGAGCATCTACGCGATCGCCGGGAAGGAGATTTTTGAATGGAACCCGGTGCGCCTGGTTTTCCACTACTTGCAAGACAACCAGCGGCAGGAAACCACTCGCGACGCGAAACAACTCGACGAGGCGCTGCGCGTGGTCCAGGAAACAGCCGCGGATATTCGCGCCGGCGAATTCTCCGCCAAGCCAGGATTCATCTGCCGCAGTTGCGCCTACAAACCGATCTGCCCGGCGCATGAAGAAACTTTGAGCGCCTGAGCAAACAGAAAAGAATTCCTGCATTTGTTTTTGACAGCAGGTCAAGAGGACTAAATCAGGACCCAGACCTGCCGAAGGGAGAATGCCCCGTGGATCGAAAAAATGCCTACCTGATCCTCTGCGTTCTCGGAGCCGCGCTCCCCTACTCGCAGTTTATTCCGTGGCTACTCGAGAACGGCTTCAACGCGCCTCTTTTCGTGCACCAACTTTTCGCCAACCGCATCAGCACATTCTTCGGTTTGGATGTCTTGGTCTCCGCCGTCGTGGTGGTGGGGTTTGTACGCACGGAGAGCAAACGGCTAGGCGTGCATCTCATCTGGCTCCCCATTCTAGGAGTCTTGGCGGTCGGCGTTTCTTTCGGCCTTCCGTTGTTCCTTTATCTCCGCGAACGCGCGCTTGAAGAAACGGCAAGTGCGGCGGCGAAAGCCTGACTCATTCGGTCGGCTGCCGGACTGGCAACCAAACAAAAAAGGGCGCCCCGGTCCAGCCGGAGCGCCCGCACTATCAAATCTTCTCGGAGAGGCCTTACTTCCCTTTTTTCGGACCCTTTTTTTCGTCCTTCTTCGGCTTTTTCTTCATCGCTAGTCTCCTCCTCAAACGAAGCAGAGGACCGGCGCCAACGCCAATCATCCACCCTCACTTTCATATACGAGTGGTCCGTTGAAGAGTCAAGCAAATTTGCAATGAAAAAGCATCCGACTACCGAGGGGCGGCCCCTGAGTAGTATCCTTCGCGGGTCAAAATGGTGAGTCCCTCACGCTTCACGCGAACTTCAATGGCGTGATATTCCGCGCCGCGATCCGTGCCACTGGGCGCGTAAGCCAGCGTGTACTGGTTCCGCGCTTCCTCGGTGACGCGCCCGTAAAGCTCCTCCATCGCGCGGCTCTTCAAGCCGTAATAGACGTCGCCGCCGGTGTCGTGCGCGTACTTGGAGAGGCGTTCGAATCGCCGGTCGAAAAACGCGCTTCCGACTCCAACGCTGTACACCGCGATGTTGTAGCGCAGCAGTTCCTTCAGTGTCGCGTCGTAATTGTAAGTATTGAACTTCCTCCCATTCACGCCGTCGGAAATCAGGAAGATAATCTTTCGCCGGTCGCGGCCGCGGTCCTTGAGGATCTGGGCCGCGTTGTAAACGGCGTCGTCCAGCGCCTTGGTCGGCTGGCCCTTGATGTTGATGTTCGCATCTCCGACACTCGGCTGATCTCCGATCGCGGAGTGGCCGTTGATGGATGGCGCGTTACTAAAGGCAGGACTCGAAGGCGCAACGGAAGACTCGGAGTCCAGTTGCGTGCGCTTCAATTCGGTAAGGAGTTTGTCCTGGTCGGTAATGAAACCCTGACCGGGATGAAAGAACTGGTCGAAGCGGCAGACGAAGGTTTCATCATTCAGGCTCAGTCCGGCAACGATCGCCCGCAAGCTGGCGGCCACCTGCTTCTCATCCTTGGATTTCAGGTCGTTGTCAATCAGCACGACCATGGAAAGGGGAATAACTTCCACGCTGAAGTAGCTGACCCTTTGCTCGATATTGTCTTCGAAAATCCGGAATTCATCCCGGCGCAAGTCCGGCACGAGGTGCCCGGAGCTGTCTTTTACCGTTACGGGCACGACGACCAGATTGGCCGGAACTGTGATCCTGGCCGGCGCTCCTTGTTGCGGAGCCGGCTGCTGGCCCTGCGGCGCGCTGGCCGGCGTCGAACCCTGTTCGGGAGCTTGTGCACCGAGTTTTGCAAGCGATAACGCAAGTAGAACTACACCAGTCAGGAGTGAGCTTTTTCGTAGACTTTTCATGGTCCTCAGGCCAAACTTCCTATCGGATTCAGCCGCTCGGATGGCTTCCACCACGCATCCATCGTGCCGTCTCGCCGCATCCTACAGGGCGACAACATCCCAGCGGGCATTTCCGGCCGGGCATCTCTCGACGAGGAAAGTATACATGCGTTCTATCAAGAAGGTTGTGACGCAATGCACTACATTACTGGTTGTATGGGCCCTGGCCGCACCGGCCCTGCCGCAGGAGCCCGCCGCGCAGGGCCCGGTCATCAAATCGCAAGTCAACCTCGTCAATATTTTCGCGACCGTGCGTGACAAGAACAAGCGCATCGTCGGCGACCTCAAGCAGGAAGACTTCAAGATCACCGAGGACAATCAAGACCAGAAAATCGCCTTTTTCTCCAAGGAAGTGACCCTGCCCATCACGCTCGCGCTCCTTCTGGACACCTCCGGCAGCGAGCAGTTCATGCTGGGCGCCATTCAGGAGGCCGGCGGCTCGTTTCTCCGCCGGGTGTTGCGCAAAGGTGACGAAGCTCTAGTGATGTCGTTCGACACGGACGTGGACCTGCTTTCCGATTTTACGGATGACCGCGCGCAGTTGGACCGGGCCGTGCACCGGGCGCGGATCAATGTTTCCACGCGGGGAGGAATGATCAATCCAGGCCCCGTGCCCACCAGCAACGTCACCGGAACGGCGCTTTATGACGCGATTTATCTGGCCTGCTCCGAGAAACTCAACACCGAGGCCGGCCGCAAGGCCATTGTGATCGTTACGGACGCGCAGGACGAAGGCAGCAAGGTGCGCATCGAAGAAGCCGTCGAGGCCGCCCAGCGCACCGACACGGTGATTCACGTGATTCTCGTTGCCGACCCGCACTACGGCGCCAATTCCGGTGCAGCAAGAAAGCTCGCGGATGAAACCGGTGGGCGTGTACTGTCTGCAAGCTCCGATAAAAAGCTGATGCAGGCGTTTGATGAAATTTCCGAGGAACTCCGCAGCCAGTACACGCTCGGCTACTACCCGTCTAACTCCGCGCTCGACGGCAAATTCCGGAAAATCCGCGTAGAGACTGCAAACCACGACTTGAAAGTCCTCGCCCGCAAAGGCTACTACGCCCCGAAGGGCTGAAAATTTTGATTCAACGCTTGGCATCGAACTTTTTGATGTACGCCGCTTCGAGCTTTCGATTGACCAAGAATCCGCGGGCGTCTACCATCCTCGTTTCAACCACCCGCGATGGTTAACGAAACAATCGGCCATTACCGCATCCTCCGCAAGCTTGGCAGCGGCGGCATGGGTATCGTCTATGAAGCCGAGGACTCCAAGCTCGGCCGCCGGGTGGCCCTGAAGTTTCTTCCGGAGAGTACCCACCGCGACGAACAGGCGCTGGAACGATTCTTGCGCGAAGCCCGGGCGGCCTCGGCTCTGAATCATCCCGGGATTTGCATCATCCACGCCATCGAAGAGCACGACCAGCGCACCTTTATCGCCATGGAGCTGCTCGAAGGGCAGACGCTCGACAAACTTATTCCGCTTGGCCCGCTGCCCATCCAGCGCACCGTGGAGATCGGAATCCAACTGGCCGACGCTCTCGACGCCGCCCACAAAAAAGGGATCGTGCACCGCGACATCAAACCCGCCAACATTTTTGTGACCGAGCGCGGCACGGTGAAGATTTTGGATTTCGGTCTTGCCAAGTTGTTGCCGCAGCGCGAAGCCGGACTTCACGGCACTACCTTGGGTGATTCCGAGACGTTCATTCTCACCAGCCCGGGGACAGCCGTCGGCACTATCGCCTATATGTCGCCCGAGCAGGCCCGCGGCGAGGATCTGGACACGCGCAGCGATCTCTTCTCGCTTGGCGCCGTGCTCTATCAAATGGTTACCGGCAAGCTTCCGTTCCCCGGCTCAACCAGCGCGGTGGTCTTCGACAATATCCTCAATGTCGCCCCGGTTTCTCCTGTCACGCTGAATCCTGGGGTGCCTGCCGAGCTCGAGCGCATTCTCAACAAAGCGCTCGAAAAAGACCGCGACGTACGCTACCAGGTGGCGGCCGAACTCCGCGCCGACTTGAAACGATTGCAAAGAGAGATCGATTCGGGAAAGACTCCCGCGGCGTCCTCGGCCCGCGTGAGCGCCGTGGTGCCCGCCGCTTCCGCGGCGGAACTTCGCCCGGTCGTCCCCTCGAGCGGATCGGCCATCGTGGCTGCGGCCCGCAAGAACAAGTTCGGCGCGGTTTTGACCGCCGCGATCGCCATTGTTTTACTGGGGGCTGCCGGATTCGGTGTGTATTCCCTGATTCAAGGTTCACGACACGTTCCGTTTGAACACGTGAGCGTGGAAAACATCACCAACAATGGTCACGTGCTCCTGGCGCGACTCTCTCCGGACGGCAAGTATCTGCTGCATGTCCGCGAAGAGAATGGTTTGCAGTCGCTCTGGCTGCGGCATATTCCCACGGGAAGCACGACGCAGGTAGTCGCTCCGTTCGCGGCGCGATATACGGGGCTGACCTTTTCGCCCGACGGCGACTACATCTGCTTCGTGCGCCGCGAGGAAGAAGAGCAAGACATCGCATCCTTGTATCGAGCACCGGTTCTCGGCGGCACGCCTCGATTGATGATCAAGGACGTGGACAGCCCCATCGGGTTTTCTCCGGATGGCCAACGCTTCGCCTATCTCCATCAGCACGAGGATTCTTCGCTCATGGATTTGTTTCTGGTGCACAAGGACGGCTCTCCGGACCGCGCAGTTTTCAATCACCGCCCGATTCAAACGGACAGCCTCACGCTGGCGTGGTCGCCGGACGCCAGGACGATCTTGATTCCAGTGACGCAGCCGACGCCAAACGATTTTGGCGGACTGATTGCCGTCGATGCCGCGACGGGAGACCAGAAGATCGTTGCGCTGGCGAAAGACAAGGATTACTTCGATCCCTCCTGGCTCCCGGATATGAGTGGCGTCGTGGTGTCCGCGGGCCTCGCCGAAACGGGTTTCGAACGAAGGCAAATCGCAATCGTCTCTTATCCCAACGGAGAATTCCGCCTGTTAACGACGGACACGAACGACTACTTGCACCCCAGCCTCTCCGCCGATGGCCGCACGATTGCCGCTAGCCAGGCGCAGCTCAAGTTTCAGCTTGGCGTCGCGCCCGCGGTGGCGCCCGATTCCGTGCAGCCGATTCGGCTTTCATCCCAGTTGAACATTTATCGCTGGGATTGGATGCCTGACGGAAGTCTGGTCATTCCGCAAGGCGGCGACATTCGAATTGTCAATTCCAAGGGCGGCGAGAGCGTCGCGGTTTCGAGCTCGAAGAATCGGCCGGACCAGGCCGCCTCTTGCGGAGCGGGAAACTTCATCGTATTTCGACAGTTTGGCGGTTCGAACGCGGCGGTCGCCAATCTCTGGCGCGTGGATGCGGCGGGAACAAATCTGAAGCAGCTCACCTCCGGGCTGAACGAAACCGACCCGGAGTGTTCCCACGACGGCAAATGGGTTTACTACGTGGATCGCGGCGACAAACTCGCGCTTAAGCGCATTCCGATTGATGGCGGGTCGCCGGAAATGGTCATCAATGCGCCCGTCGGTTTTTTCGCGCTTTCTCCCGATGGAAAAACAGTGTTGAAGGACGAGGTGCGCGATTCGGATCACCGCCTGATGCTGGCGCTTTATTCCATCGAGGACAAGAAGAAGTCGTACATCGAGTACGACCAGCGCGCTATTCCCGAATTCAAGTTCATGCCGGACGGCAAGAGCGTCGCCTACGTCGTGCGTGAAAAAGGCGTGGATAATCTTTGGGCCCGCCCGGTGGATGGTTCGCCGAGCCGCCAGCTCACGCACTTCACTGCGGAATCGATCTTCGCCTTCCGGTATTCCCCCGACGGCACGAAAATCGCCATCGAACGCGGGCACTTGGAATCCGATGCCGTGCTGCTCCGCGACTTATCCAAGTAAGAAAATTCCAGGTAAGACGTCTCGCAGACGGATTATTCGTTTGCGGCGCCGCCGGGTTTCGGCGTGATGGGGATGTTGGCCGTGGCGCGCGCAAAGTAGCCACGGCGGGCGCGCACCTGGAAGCCTTTGTGCTCCGGCACTTCGATGCGGATTTTGTGATAGCGGCCGTCCATCACGTAGTTCGTCGGCAGATAGGCAATGGAGTACTGGCTGCGCAGCTCGTCACCGATGTCCTGAAAAGACTGATCGAGATCGTCCACGTGATAGGGGAAAAAGGAGCGGCCGCCGGTTTCCTCAGCGAGTCCCTGAAGAATCTGGTCGCCATCGGTCAGGTGATACTTGCGGTCACCGACCTTGTTGCGGTCCGTCTCTTCCAGCGAAACCCACTGCGTGCTGGTGCTGATGGTGTAGATAACCACACTGGTCCGTTGCGCCATCTCGATCGCTTCCGTTCGTGTGTGCGTGGATAGATTGTCCTCGCCGTCGCTGATCAGGATCATCACGCGGCGTACGATGTCCGGCTGATCGCCCGGCGGACGCGGCGGATGGCTCAGCTCCTTGACACACGCTTCGTAGACCGCGTCATAGATGGCCGTGCCGCCGCCCGCGCGCGTCTTCATGATTTGATCGCGCAGCGCTCCCGTATTACCTGTGAACGGCTGGATGACTTGCGGCTCGTCATCAAAGGTCATGACGAACGCTTCATCCTTATTCCGGCGCAACACGCTGAATAGAAAACTGACCGAAGCATCTTGCTCAAACTTGATGCGGTCCCGGATGCTGTTGGAGGTATCGAGAAGCATTCCGATGCGCAGCGGCAGATCCGTCTGCTTGCTGAAATAGCGGATTTCCTGGGGAGACTTGTCATCGAATACTTTGAAGTCCCCTTTTTCCAGGTCCGGCACAAGTTTATTGCGCCGGTTCAGCACGGTGAAGAGCACGTCCACGAGGTTGACCGGGACTCGAATTGTTTGATCGCTGTTCTGGGCAGGCTCCTGGCCCGTTGTCGCAGACGCTGCCGGCGGCGTGGATTGCGGCTTGGTGTCCGTCGAAGATTGCTGCGCCCGGTCGGCAAGCGGAAGGATCAACAGTGCCAAAATCAAAATGAAGTATAGGATTGTCCGTCGCATTTGCATTGATTATAGGTATCCCGCCAGCGCAGCGTCAATTCGGCTTGTCGGCTCGCCTGCCGCTTCGGAAAGTGTCTCCAAGAAAGCACGCAGCTCCGCGGGCAACGCGGCGCGGACCTCGATCCATGCGCCCGTCCGCGGCTGCGCAAAGCCGAGTTTCGCCGCATGCAGAAAATTGCGCCCCAGCGGCGGCAAATCAATCTTCCCGACGCGCAATTCCCGAGCGGCTCCGTAAAGAGTATCGCCCACCACCGGATGGTTTAGAGCCGAGAAGTGCACTCGAATCTGATGCGTGCGTCCGGTGTGGAGTTGGACTTCCAAGAGCGTGGTGTCCCCGATGGTGGCAAGCGCGCGCCAATCCGTTCGCGCGGCCCGCGGATTCGCCATCGCGGCGCCGCGCCACGTTTTGCGCTCCACGGCCATGCGCGTGCGATGAATCGGATCCCGCCCAATCGCCAGCTCGATGCGCCCGCTTTTTTCCTTCATTCGGCCTTGCACCAGCGCGATGTACGTT
>Ga0210409_10001423_pt1 | contig 31555 bp, 21 predicted proteins | sample IncBWH17MmetaG_FD_161649 | JGI IMG/M metagenome (GOLD analysis project Ga0210409, IMG submission 161649) | Forest soil microbial communities from Barre Woods Harvard Forest LTER site, Petersham, Massachusetts, United States - Inc-BW-H-17-M | ecosystem: Environmental > Terrestrial > Soil >...
TGCGGCGTCGGCCCGCGAATCGCGCCGCAGTTGCTGAATCCGCCCCGCCTGCGCCACGCTGAAGTCCAGCACCACCTCGACCAGCGTGCGCATCGCCGCCACGCGGTCGGCGAAGGGCTTGAGCATGTGGGTCTCGGGCATGAAGCCGATGGTGTGGTGCAGCGCGGCGTAGCCGGTGGAGAAGCGCGGCAGATCGAGAAAATCTTCGATACCGTCGTCCGGCGTCTCGGCCAGCAGATTGACGTAGGGACAGGTCGGCCAGCCGCGCCTCTGCATGTCGCCGTAGATCGCCGGCAGCATGCGCTCGCGCAGGAAGTCGCCCAGGCCGCCGCCCAGTTTGTCGGGCTGGGTCGGGATCAGGGTCATGGCGTAGGCGTAGTCGGCGCCGTTGGCGGTGTGGGTGTCGACCATCACATCCGGGTCCCAGGCGTTGAAGAAGCGATTGAACACCTGAGCGGCCAGGCTGTCGCACTTGATGAAATCGCGGTTCAGGTCGAGGTGCCGGCCGTTGCCCCGAAAGCCGAACGCCTCGGGACCCAGCTGGTTCACCCGCGAGCTGGACTGGCGGTTCACGCAGCCGTCGACGTTGTAGACCGGGATGAAAAGGAACACCGTGTCGCCGAGCGCCGCCAGCCGCCCGGGCTCAAGGCAGAAGTCGCGCACCAGCGCCATGCAGGCATCGATCCCTTCGGGCTCGCCGGGATGGATACCGTTGTTGTTGAAGAACACCGGGCGCCCCTGCTCGCGCAAGGTGTCGCGGTCGAACACGCCGTCGGCCGTGACCAGGCCGGCGTGCATCGGCAGGCCGGTGTCGGACCTGCCGATCCGCCACCATCGCAGCACACCCGGGAATCGCTCGGCCAGCCGCTCGTAAAAGGCGATGCATTCGGCCCAGGTGGAGGTCTGGTTGCCATTGCCGAGTTCGAAGGGCGTGGGATAGGCAAGGCTGGTCGGGGACGTCATGCGTGACTCCTTTTTTGGCGGTGCAGAGGGGAGTTTGGCTTGATGACTTTGGCGAGCAGCCAATGATCCTTGCCAAGACGGCGGACGCGCTCGAAGCCATGTCGCTCAAACATCGCTACTGATCCGTTGTACAAGAAAGACGCGGAGACCTTGCGGCCGTCTACATCTTCGGGATAGCTTTCGACCTTTCCTCCCCCAAGGCGCGCGATTTCCTGCAGGGCGCCAGCAAGAGCAGCAGAAGCCACACCTTTGCCGCGATATGACTTATCGACGAAAAAACAGGTAATCCGCCAATCCGGAAGAGCGGCAAGTCCTTCTCGATACGCGCGCAGGTGCTTGATGCGCGGAAGCTCTTCAGTCGGCCCGAACTGACACCAGCCGACACAGCTTGCATCGTCAAACACAAGTGCGGCATGAGCTTGACCTTGCCGGACTCGACGCTCCTTTTCGGCGCGATTTTGCTCGACTGTCTTTGCGTGGCCTACGCCTTCCGAATGAAAGGCCATGCACCAGCAGCCACCCCATACGCCATTGTGCTTTTCCACCATTTGAGCGAACTGCGGCCAGGTCGATACGTCCAGAGGCTTCACGCAAAAATCGGCCATTTTCTCCTCTTTCAGTCTGATCGATGGCAAGTCAGAAATCCGGATTGGGCCGATTGCCTGCTGCTTTCGAATTGACGCTCTTCTTCATCTGGCAAATATTCCTTTGCGTTTGAGCGATTGTCGACAGGTATCAGTCAGGCGCCAGCCGCAGCAAAGTCCCGTTCCTGTCCTCGGTGATCACCACGCTGCCGTCATCCAGCGTCGCCAGCGCCACCGGCGCACCCATCGGATAACCGCCATGCCGGTAGTTCCAGCCCGCCACCAGGTCGCGCGGCTCGCCCGCCGGCTGGCCGGAAGCATCCAGGGCCAGGCTCACCAGCCGGTGGCCGTCGGCGCGATAGCCGTGATAACCGATGATCAGCTGGCCGCCCAGCGCCGGCAAGCCTTTGCCGTTGTAGATCAGCATCCCCAGCGGCGCCGCATGCGGCGGCAACAGGCGGCCAGGCGCAGTCTTGCCGCGGCAATCGAAGCCCGGATATTCCGGACTGGTCCTGAGGTTGTCGAAGCAATACGGCCAGCCGTAATCGGCGCCGGGGCTGAGCCAGCTGAGCGTATCGTGTGGCAGCTCGGCGTCGGACAGCTTGGGGTCGGCTGCGGTGATGTTGTCGCGCGAATTGGTGGCGGCGATCAGGACGCCATTCGGGGCGAGCGCCAGCGCCATGCTGTTGCGCAGGCCGCGCGCGTGGACTGGCAGCGTGCGCGCATCCAGCGGCAGATGCGCATTTACCAGGCTGGCGCGCAGCACGCTGGCGCGCGGCGGCGTCTCCTTGATTTCCGGACAAGGCGCATCCGACTTGCCGGGCTGGTCTGACCGGCTTTCGCAATTGTCAGTGGCGGAACCGACGTTGATGTAGAGCGTGCCGTCGGCGCCCTGCACCATCGCTGTCAACGGATGGCGCCCCGTGGTCGGCAGGTTGACCACGATATCCTGCGCGCTGGCGAGGAGATCCTTGGCGGCCGGATCGATACGGACGATGCGGCCGTGCATGCCGATCAGCAGCTTCTTGTCTGCGCTGGCGATGATCGCGTTCGGCATGTCAAGCTGGCTCAGCAGCACTTCCGGCACGCCTTTCTTTTTCAGGTTCAGGCGCAGCAGGCGGCCGCGCTTGCTGGCCCAGCCGCCCATGTCCAGCACGTAGACATCCTGACCGATGGCGGCGACTCCGCGCACGAAACCGAGGTGATCGGCGACCAGTCCCATGCACATGCCCTTGGCCACCTTCAGGTCGAGGCGCGGAAAACCATCGCAACTGCCGCTGGTGTGATAGGTGCTTTCGGCCGAGGCTGCGCCGCAGGCCAGCAGGAAAAACATGCCCAAGGCATGGCGCAGGAAGGATGCAGCTCGCATAGATGACGCTTTCAGAAAACCGGTGGGTGCAACCCTGCCGCGCGACGCACTGCTTGCGAAACATGCGGCAGGGAAATATCCGGCATATTGCCACATTCCTTGATTGCCGGACTACTTTCATGAGCCGGGCCGCTCTCCTGCCAAAACCCCTGACGCGAGGACTAAGACCACATGCAAAAACAGGAAAAGTGGTATTACGCCCGCCCGTCACGCGACATCCGCGCGCCTTCCCAGACAACAGGTAATTTGGCCGCAAAATGAGCAATATGACGATTCACAAAACATTCATTAATTGCCACATGGAAATTATTTCATGGCGATCTATCCGTCACTCGTGACTTAAATCCGCCTCTCCCGCGAATGAAAGTCAATACCGGTTTGCAACTGGTATGGCCGCCCTGCAAAACAGTGCAAACCACTTGACGCTCATTTTTGCTGCCCCCATCCTCAGTCCGGACAAGTTGTCCTGCGGAAACTATCTGGTTTCACGCACTTCCCCATCCAACCCAGGAGATACGCATGAGAACAAGGATAAACACGAAGATAGCCGGCAGCGTGCTGTGTACCGCAATCGGCAGCATGCTGGCAGGCTGCGGCGATGGCGGTTCGAGCGATGCGGCCAGCGCCAGCCAGAAACAGATTGCCGCCACCGGCAAGGCCAGCGCATCAGCCAGTACAGCCGCCTGCGCCCCCGCCTGGAACGCCAGCACCGTCTATGTCGGCGGCAACAGCGCCAGCGCCAACAGCACCAACTACACCGCCAACTGGTGGACCCAGGGCAATGACCCGGTCACCGACAGCGGCGCCAGCGGCAGCGGCAAGCCGTGGACGTCCACCGGCGTGTGCGGCGGCGGCACTCCTACCCCACCTCCGGTCACGCCGCCGCCAGTGAACCCGCCGCCCGGCACGCCAGGCGCCACCACCGGCACCATCAACTACCACCTGCTGCTCGGCGCCGGCAGCGCCCAGGACCAGCTGGTGCTGGACGGCGGCAACTACAATGATCTGATCATGTCGAACATAATCGCCGGCGTCATGTATGGCCATCTGATACAGCAGTACTATCCCGGCATGCAGTTCCAGAAGGACTATCTGTACGGCTCGATCATGGGCCAGCTGCTACAGGAAAATATCGAAACCGGCCTGTACGCCAGCAGCGGCAACCTGATCGATCCGTCGCCGGACCAGCAAGCCGTGATGGGCGCCGGCCAGGGCGGGCCGTACCAGATCAACAATTACGCCGCCGACATGGTGTCCGGCTCGTATGCGCCGGCCGGCCATTCGCTGATCAACTACGTCGCCATCCAGAAGAACATCGGCTACACCATGGCCACCGCGGCCCAGCAATACACCAAGGTGACGCCGCCCTCGTTCAACAATAAATACTACGGTCCGATGCTGACCGCGTATTTCCATTACAACGACTTTGTCGCCCTGATCCTTACCGGCAAGGGCAGCGGCGGCTGGGTCACTCCGTGGGAACCATACTACGACAATGCGCTGACCAATTTCACCAGGCTGCCGAACAACTTCCTCGATGTGCTGCTGAATGTCGCCTATAACCAGGGCTACTACGGCCCCCTGATGACCAGCTACAGCAAACTGGGCGCGACAGCGACGGCGGCGACGGTGAGCAGCGTCAACGCCTACAGCTCGGTATGGGGCGCGACCGACACCTACCAGCAATATCCGTATCAAGTGCGCTATTACCTCGACCAGTTGTACGGCAATCCGATCCCGACCACCAGCGCCACCACATTCACGACGCCGGCCAACCATATCGCCTTCAACATCCCGGCGCTGGCTTCCGTGTTCTCCAATGTCTTCCAGACACTGGCGTATGTCAACGGCACCGGCAGCTCGGCGTACATTTCGGCGGCGCAGGCGCAAACCGCCTTCAACAGCGCGCTGGCCAGCGCCGGCATCAGCGCCAGCGCCACGCTGGACCTGAGCAATGCCGCCAGCCGGGCGCAGATCTTCAGCATCCTGGAAAGCGCGATCGGCAATCTGGAAAGCAACCTGAATACCAAGTTCAGCGCTACTACCAATTCACAGCTGTAGTCGTTGGGAAACAAGGTCACCGGGCAGAGTCATTTGGGGTCAGAGTTTTTTTACGACAGCTTCATCGTCGTAAATTACTCTGACCCAAAATGACGGATTCGGAGACAGAAAGAACGCACTGCGTGGTTTTTTTTCAGCGGTGAGGCATGTACTCCATGGCCCGCTAAGTGGGGTCAGAGTGAAGTTTCTGCAAAAAACGCGCAGAAAGTTCACTCTGACCCCAGTTAGCTACTTAGCTTAAGCGCGACGAAAACCAGGTTCTGATTTTGTTCAGAACAAGGGATTGGAGCGCAGATGTTCCAGCCCGGTGAGCTGCATCTGGGTGCCTTGCGGCGCGCCAATCGCATACGGCAAGGACGTGCGCAGGGAGTTGGCAAAATCGCCCCGGTATAGCTTGGAGCCCTGATGGCTCAGGTTGGAATTGGCGTCGATGTAGATCGATTCGCCCAGTCCAGACCATAGCCGGCAGAAACCGTAGTCTTCGGACAGGTAGCGGCGCGTCTCCGGATCGACCATGACGTCGAAGAAGCGGTAGTGCAGTCCGCGGTCGGGAACGCCGATGCTGTCCGGCACATAGTTGAGTTCAGGATAGCTGGCGATCAGCCGCTCGAACACGCTGCGCTTGATCACCATGAAACCGGTGGGCGCCTCCTCCATGCGCATGAAGCCGTCGGCCTGTATTTCCAGGTTGACCTGGTTGCTGCCGGCAGGCACCTTGGCGTTGACCGTGTAACGGGCATAGGTCGCCTCGAATTGCTGCTGCGTAGCGCCTTGCGGCAAGCCTTCCTGCGGCCAGCTTTCATGCTTGAGCGGATAGACGCCGGCGGCAATGTCGTAGCCGGAACGCAGCAGCCGGAATGCCGCTTCGGCGGAAAAGCCGATGTCGGCATCGATCCAGAACAGATGGGTCCATTGCGGATTGGCGAGAAATTCGGCGACGCAGTTGTTACGCGCTCGCGTCACCAGGCTCTCGCCCTGATGCATGACCACCTGCATCGGCATGCCGCAGCGCTCGGCCTCCACCGTGAAATTCAGCAAGGACATCACGTAGTTGCGGAAAAACTTGCCGTCATGGCTGGGCGTCATGATTACCGGGCAGATACTGGTAAGGTCGACTGGTTCTGGCATTTTCACTTTCCTTCTCGATTGATGTATCGCGCAAGTCCGCAGGCTCAGGATTGTATCAACATGCGCGCCCTCAAACCTACCAGGCCGCCACGCAACCGTCGGTGCGCGGCTCGGTGCCGCCGCACAGCACGCCGTGACGGTCGCGCCAGATGATCTGGCCGCGGCCGAAACCAAGCTGGTTGGCCGACCACGCGGCTTCGTGGCCGAGGCCGCGCAAGCCGCGCAGCAGGTGTTCGGCGGTAGCATGCTCGATGCTGACGTGATTGCCGCTCTCCCATTCCCAGCGCGGCGCATCCAGCGACGCTTGCGGATTGAGGCCGAAGTCTACCGTGTTCATCACCATCTGCACATGCCCCTGCGGCTGCATGAAGGCGCCCATCACGCCAAACGGGCCGACTGCCTCGCCATCCTTGGTCAGGAATCCCGGAATGATGGTGTGATACGGCCGCTTGCCCGGCGCCAGGCAGTTGGGATGGGCCGCATCCAGCGTGAAATTGTTGCCGCGGTTATGCAGCGCGATGCCGGTTCCCGGCACCACCAGGCCGGAGCCGAAGCCCATGTAGTTGCTCTGGATAAAGGAGACCATGTTGCCCTGGTCGTCGGCAGTGCTCAGGTACACCGTGCCGCCGCGCGACGGCTGTCCGGCCTGCGGCAAGGCAGCCCGCGCGCCGACCAGCTTGCGCCGTTCGTCGGCATAGGCGTCCGACAGCAAGTCCTGCAGCGAGACCCGCATGTGGCCGCTGTCGGCGATATGCGCCAGGCCATCGGCATAGGCCAGCTTGATCGCTTCGATCTGACGATGATAAGTCTGCAAGCTGTCGCGCTGGTCGAAGTCAAAGCCCTTCAGGATATTCAAGGCAAGCAAGGCCACCAGGCCATGGCCGTTGGGCGGGATTTCCCAGACATCGTAGCCGCGGTAGCGGCAGCTGACCGGGGCTACCCATTGCGGCTGGTAGGCCGCCAGGTCGGCGACGTCGAGATAACCGCCGGCGGCACGCACGAAGGCGGCGGTCTTTTCCGCCAGGGCGCCGCGATAGAAACTGCCGGCGCCATCCGCCGCGATCGAACGCAGCGTATCGGCATGCTCTTGCGAGCGCCAGATCTCGCCGGCACGGGGCGCCCGGCCGTCGACGCTGAAAGTGTCAAACCAAGGCTGGAAGTGCGCATCCTTGAGCTCGCCCCGGAACAGCTTGTGCGCCTGTTGCCAGGCAAAGGCGACCACCGGCGACAGCGGATAGCCTTCCTGCGCCAGCGCAATCGCCCCTGCCATGCAGCGCGCCAGAGGCAGGCTGCCGAAGCGTTCCGCCATGCTGGCCCACGCGCCTGGCGCGCCTGGCACGGTGACCGGCAGCGCGCCGTACTTTGGCATGCTTTGATGGCCGGCAGCGTTGAGCTTGGCGATCGAGATCGCCTGCGGCGCGGCGCCGCTGGCGTTCAAGCCATGCAGCTTGCCTTGGTGCCAGATCAGCGCAAAGGCGTCGCCGCCGATGCCGTTGGCAGTCGGTTCGACCACGGTCAGCGCGGCAGCCGCGGCGATCGCCGCATCGATGGCGTTGCCGCCGGCTTGCAGCACTTCCAGCCCGGCTTGCGCCGCCAGCGGCTGCGAGGTCGCGACCATGCCGCGCCTGGCGTACACCGCGCTGCGGCGGGATGCATAAGGATAATGATTGGGATCGGAATTGAACATGGCTTCCTTCTCGGAGATAAACAAGCCAGAGCGCCTGCCTGCCGGCAACCATGATGTCGCAAGTATAAAACGATGTCTACCGGAAAATCCGCCAGCAGAATATGCGCCAGGACGGCCCTGATCAGCATAGGGGCAGCCAGTTCGTAGGGTGGGCACCTGTGCCCACGCGGAGCGTCGACCATTCGAGGAACGCATTCAGCGTGGGCAGAAATCTGCCCACACTACGCCTGCCAATGACACGCAGGATGGCATAAAAAAAAGCCGGCTCGCGAGAGCCGGCTTTGCAACAAGACGATCAGCAGCGGATCAGAGGCCGAGATCCGAGATGAAGCGGTTGGTGTACGTCACGCCGGTGTCGCGGTCAAACGACCAGTGGTGCAAGCCGGCAAGTCCGTTAGCCTTGGCCCAGGCCGACAAGGTGTCGGTATCGGCCAGGGTGAAGGTTTCGCCAGCGGTATCGTTGGCGCCGATCATCGGCGTCAGCTCGATCTGGCTATACGGGATCTTGTAGAAGCCGCGGAAGTCCATCGCCGCCTGGATCGCCGACTGCCCCATCTGGCAGGCGCCGCCGCTGATCACGCAGTTGACGGCGGTGGCTGAACCGTAGTCCATCGTCATCAGGTTGACGTAGTAGTTCTTGAGGCCGGCCGACTGGATCGCCTGCATCACCGCTATCCCCATCGAGCCGAGCGGATTGGGCGAAGCCGAGCCCATGTCCACCGCCACCGAGGAACCGCTCTGGCTGGTCGCCAGCGTGGCGATGGTGAAGCTGAAGCGCAGGTTCGGATACTTGACCTGGGCCGCCTGCACCCGCGCCACCAGGTTGTTGATGTCCGACTGGCTCTGGCCGTCTTCGATATCGAAATCGATGCCGACCAGGTTCGCAGAACTATACGTGTTGATGAAAGTATCGAAGCCGGCATCCGAAGTACAAGTGAATGATCCTGCCGCGCCGCCGGTCGAAACGATGTATTTCTTGCCGGCAGCCACGAAGGCTTGCACATTGGTGGCGATCATTGCCGGCGTGATGCCGGCCCAGGTCTCGGAACCGCAGCCGCCTGTGGCGAAGGCCCAGGTCAGCGTGCTGTTATGTGCAGGCATGGCGGTGGTGACTGGCTGCGAAGTGCCGGTGATAGTGCTTTGCATGGCGCCGGTGTTCCAGTTGGCGTCGGCAGTAACGTCTTTGTAGGCGCTGAACACAAAACCTGTTGTTGGCGTTGGAGTCGGGGTGGGCGTCGGTGTTGGGGTAGGTGTCGGTGTCGGTGTCGGCGTTGGAGTCGGTGTAGGCGTTGGCGTAGGAGTTGGCGTGGTGCTGCAGGCGCCGTTGGAAGTCCATGGCTGGCCGCTGCCGCTGCCGCCGTTGTTGGTGGAAGGATTATTCCCCTGGGTCCACCAGTTGGCCGTGTAGTTCACGCTGCTGTAGCTGGCCTGGTTGCCGCCGGTATAGACCGCCGATGCACTCCAGGCTGGAGCACAGATCGGCACGCTGGATTTCACGGTGGCTGAAACCTGCTTCAGGCTGGTCGCCGTCGCTGCTCCCGACGAACCGCCATCGCTACAGCCCGCCAGCAGGCCGCCTATCAGTCCCAGCAACAAGGTATTGCATACAGTTGTTTTCATGCGCCACTTCTCCTCTATCAAATGACAATGTGCGAGAAGCAGGTCGTTGCGACCGGCGCCTGCGCACTCCCTAAGCTGAGTCCGTTATATGTTTAACTGGCAGCTGGGCTGAGAATGGAGGCCTGAAAAATCAGCGTCAAGTGGTTTAAAAGTATTACCGCATATACCATACCACTTGCAAACAACCCGGAATTTTCAATCGGAAAATTCTATGGCTTTTCAAAATCGAAAAGAAAATTCCATCGTCATTTTGATTCCGTACAGCAATACAAATCTTCTAAAGATCCTCGCTTTTCTCATATGGAAAAGGAGCTTTGCGGCAGCGCCGGCAAAGCGGCGAAAAAAAGTGTGACAGCAGGTCCGATACCACTTTTTCAGATGTATGCATGTGGTCTTAGATATGCAAACGCCATGTTTGCCTTTTTCCCCGCAAAAGCGATGCAATGCGGCGGCCTACAGTTCATCGTAGGTCGAATAGAAAGCGCCGAAATTGTTATCCGGCTGGAAGTTGATCAGCGATACGGTGATGCTGGCCTCCAGTCCTTCCACGTAGTGCCAGCAGCCGACCGGCAGGAACAGCAGCTCGCCCGCCGCCAGCTCGCATTCGAGCAGCTGGGCATTGCGCATCAGCGGGAAACGCTCGTAATCGATGGCGGCGCCATCCACTGGCGTATAGCAATGATGGTGGTTGTAGAGGTACGCCAGTTCGCAGGCCGGGATCAGCTTGACGCGCTTGCGTCCGACCACTTGCGCCATGAAGTTGTTGGTCAGATCATGATGGAAAGGCGTGCGCGTGCCTTTCGGCCCCAGCCAGAGGAAGCCGTCGTCCTTGGAATCCGGGTCGAGGTATTCCGGCAGCCGGCCGATGTCTTGCCACAGTTCCGCCAGCGCCTGGCGGTTGGCCGAGGAATTGTTGGCCGTCATGTAGAAATCGTTGCTCTCCTGGGCGCCCTGGATCAGGTCCAGGTAGCTTGCCAGCGGCATCTTGCGCTTGTGCTGATTGGAATTGATTTCATAGTTGGCATCTTGCGCGCGCCCCATCTGCACCTCGACTTCGCGCTCGCCGAAATGCTTGCGCAAGTAATCGAAATTCCATTTTGCCAGCGCCGGCCAGTCTTCCAGCATGCCGCTGATGATCACCGGCTTGTTCAACAGATAATACTCGCGATAGAACTCCTCGCGCGACAGGCGATGGCGCCGTTCAATCAGTTCGCTGCCCATGGTCTGGCGGTTCAGGGTGCGGTAGATGTCGAGCACCCAGTCATGCTTTTTCAGACGGTTCTTGAGACGCTGGCCGGCCTGGCGCGCACCCAGCAGATAGGGATTGGCCAGCGCCGCCTGCACTTCGCGCGTCGCCTCGTGCGCCGCCACGCCTTGGCCGACGAGGACATTGAACACGTCTTGCGGACTGGCGTCGAGCGCCAGGTTTTCGCCTATCCAGCGACGCCAGTCGTCATTGATGATGCTTGCACTACGCTTCACTTGCGCCATGATCCGTCTCCATATGCCGCACGCTGATGCCGGCTGATGCTGGCTGTTAAGCGCGCGCTTATCAATATTGCCGTCGGGCAGCAGAGGACAACATTGGGATAATACGGATCAAATTGCAAGTGGTTTTGAATTGGACCGCACGGCAGCCCGGCCGTGCTGGCGCCAGCTCCGAGTGGTATTGATACCGGCTAAGGCCGGCGCCTGCCGTTTAACGCCCCGCGGCCGCCTGGCCGCAGATCAGCTGGACGCCGGCAGCGGCAGTGGCCTCCAGCGATGCCCGGCTGTCGCCTGCGCGCGAACGCAGCGCCAGCGTGTGCAGGATGGCCGACGCCATCTTCGCCAGCATGGCTGGCTCCAGCGCGGCAACCAGCTCGCCCTGCTCCACCGCGCGCTGGAAACGCACCTCCAGAACCTGGTCGAAACAGCGCAAACCGTCGCCCAGGCGCTGGCGCACCTCGCCATCCGTCACCGCCTGGGTGGCAGCCGTGCCGATCAGCAGGCAGCCGCGCGCCGCGCCGCCGGGCGGCAGATACATGCCAAGCGCCAGCTGGTATACGCGCAACAAGGCCTGCGCCAGCGGCAACTCGCTGCCCATGACGCCGATCATCGCCTGCCGGCTGCGTTCGACATAGCGCTCCAGCGTCTGCAGATATAACGCATGCTTGTCGCCGAACGCCGCATACAGGCTGGGCCGGTTCATGCCGGTAGCGCTGCTGAGATCGTCCAGCGAGCTGCCGCCATAGCCCTGTTGCCAGAACACGTCGCGCGCTTCATCCAGCGCCTGCTCCGGATCGTAGGCGCGCGGCCGGCCGCGGACGCGCTTGTTTTCTTTTTGTTCCATACAGTATAAAAATGTTGACCAGGATATTTTTGTACATTATAGTACAAAAACAAAACACCCATGGAGATTCCAGATGAAACTGTATTTTTCCCCGCTGGCCTGTTCGCTTGCAACCCGCATCGCCCTCTATGAAGCAGGCGCCCGGGCAGACTATATCCAGGTCGACACCAAGTCGAAAAAACTGCAGGATGGTTCCGATTTCTACCCTGTCAGCGCGCTGGGACAGGTGCCGGTATTGCACACGGATGACGGCTATCTGTTAACCGAAAACACAGCCATCCTGCCCTATGTCGCTGACCTGTTCCCGCAAGCGCAGCTGGCGCCGACGGACCGGCTGCAGCGCGCCAAGATGCAGCAATGGCTGGGCTTCGTCAGCACGGAATTACACAAGGCGGTATTCGTGCCGCTGCTCGACCCGCACGCCACGGAGCCGGTCAAGACTTACGCCCGCGACAAGGCTGGCCTGCGTCTTGGCCACCTGCAAGAGCACTTCGCCAGCCACGAATTCCTGCTCGACCGTTTCAGCGTGGCCGATGCCTATCTGGCGACCGTGCTCAACTGGGCTGCGCACGGCGGCATCGATCTGGCGCAGTGGCCGCGGGTCAAGGATTACTATGGCCGGCAACTGCAGCGGCCGAGCATGGCGCAGGCATTGGCGGAAGAACTCGCGCTGTATCGGGCCAAATCCTGAAGACAATAAAAAAGCCGCGGCCGGCGTACCGGCTGCAGCTTTCTTGAGGACAGGCCTGCTGTCGAGAGCAGGCCTTTGAAGCCTTACTTGCCAGCGATATCCTTGGCTACTTCCTTGGCGTCGCCAAGAGTTTTCTCAATCTTGCCTTCGACCTGCTTTTGCAAGCCCTTGGCCTGCTGTTCCTTGTTGCGGACCAGCTTGCCTGCCTCTTCCTGGATTTTGCCAGCGATATCCTTGCTTACGCCTTTGACTTGATCTTTGTTCATGCTGATTCTCCAATTGGTTGAAATGCTTGCCTGCCGGATTTTGAAATGAACTTGCCGGCAGGGGTTACGACAAAAACCATCATGCAGCTGCGACACCTGCAAGCGCAGGCGCCGCTTTGTCCATGGCGTCAGTGCGCCAGCAGATAGACCACTACCAGCACCACTGCAGGCACGCCAAGAAGCCATGCCAATAAGTATTTGCCCATGTCAGTCCTCCTTGTCTGGTGGTCCACTGGCGGCGGGAAAATGCGGATGCATTCTCTCTTGCCATGGAAGAATAGTAATAAACCCCGCCATCGTCCGATATCAGCGCAACCCCAATCCGCTTGTAGGAAACGAGGAAGCCGCTTGCATCGGAGTTTGCCTGCGGTTGGGCCGCCAGCGCCGTAAAAATGCGCCCCCACCCCTATGTGGCTCAACGAACAGAACAAGCAGCAACAACCGGATAGAGTAAGCACATCTTCCCTGCCGGGTTCCGAACCTAGGAAGTTCAAGCTTGGCGATAAGTACGCCGCGTGCTTTGAAGTCGGCATCGTTTTACGTGCAGCATGATCGTAAAACGCAGGCGTACATATCGGACTACCGGGGCTGGCGGTCGGGAAACATACCAGCACCACTCTGCCGCATCCGGCGCTATCGCTCTCAACCAGACACAACACGCAAGGCAAAGCCCGTAAAGGGTGCTATCTTGCTTTATCTCGCCTCGATCACCCGCCACGCTGGCCGCTTGCATGCAAGCCGGTCCAGCGACTTCAAGGAGCCGCCGTATGAATCCCTCCCCCTCGATGTCACTTGCGACACGCGACAATCTATGCGTCAACACCTTGCGCTTTCTCTCGGTAGATGCGGTGCAACAAGCCAACAGCGGCCATCCCGGCCTGCCGCTGGGCGCCGCGCCGATGGCCTATGTGCTGTGGACAGGCTTTCTGAAACACCATCCCGCCAATCCGCACTGGTTCGATCGCGACCGCTTCATCCTCTCGGCCGGCCATGGTTCGGCGCTGTTGTACAGCCTGCTGCACCTTTGCGGCTACGACTTGCCGCTGGCGCAGCTGCAGCAGTTCCGGCAATGGGGCAGCAGCACGCCTGGCCATCCGGAGCGCGGCCTGACAGCCGGCGTCGAAGTCACCACCGGGCCGCTCGGCCAGGGCTTCGCCAACGGCGTCGGCATGGCCATGGCGGAGGCCAACCTGGCGGCGCGCTACAACCGCCCCGGCCTGGACGTCATCAACCACTATACCTACGGCCTGGTGAGCGACGGCGACCTGATGGAAGGGATTGCTTCGGAAGCCGCTTCGCTGGCAGGCCATCTGCAGCTGAGCAAGCTGATCTATCTGTATGACGACAACCAGGTCACCTTGTCGGCCGGGACCGACATCACGTTCACTGAAGAAAGGCAGCGTCGCTTCGACGCCTACGGCTGGCATACGCAGCTGGTAGAAGACGGCAACGACCTGGCCGCGATCGCCGCGGCGCTGGAGGCAGCACGCGGCGAAAGCGGCCGGCCCTCCTTGATCCTGGTGCGCACCCACCTCGGCTACGGTTCGCCCAACAAGCAAGACAGCTTCGAAGCGCACGGCTCGCCGCTGGGCGTGGAAGAACTGCGCCTGACCAAGCAGAAACTAGGCTGGCCCGAACAGCCTTCCTTCTATATCCCGGAAGAGGCGCGCACGCATTTCCTGGAAGGCATGGCCTCGGGCAGCAAGGCGGAAGCCGCGTGGCAAGAAAAATTTGCCGCCTATCAGGCACAGTTTCCCGAACTCGGGCGCGAACTGCAGCAACTCATGGACCAGGGCGCCAGTGCCCTGCCCGCCGGCTGGGATGCCGACATCCCCATCTTTCCGGCGGACGCCAAGGGCATCTCGACCCGGGTCGCCGGCGGCAAGGTGATGAATGCCATCGCCGCTCATCTGCCTGCGCTGATCGGCGGCTCGGCCGACCTCGATCCTTCAACGTTTACCGCCCTGAAAGGCTACGGCGATTTCGAACCGGCCGCCATCGTCGGCGGCGACCGCCAGGGTTCCGACGCCGGCGGCTGGAGCAGCGCCGGCCGCAACCTGCATTTCGGCGTGCGCGAGCATGCCATGGGGGCCATCATCAACGGCATGGCGGCGCATGGCGGCACCCTGCCTTACGGCGCCACCTTCCTGGTGTTTTCCGACTACATGCGGCCGTCAATCCGGCTGGCGGCCCTGATGGGCCTGCACGTCATCTATGTGTTTACCCACGACAGCATTGCGCTCGGCGAGGACGGCGGCACCCATCAGCCGGTCGAGCAGCTGGCCAGCTTGCGCGCTCTGCCCAACTTGGTCGTGCTGCGCCCGGCCGACGCCAATGAAACCGCGGTGGCCTGGCGCATCGCGGTGCAGACATGCGGTCGGCCGCTGGCGCTGGTGCTAAGCCGGCAAAATCTGCCGACGCTGGATCGCAGCCAGTTCGCCGCCGCCGACGGCGTGCAGCGCGGCGCCTACATCCTGGCCGACGCCCCCAACGGCAAGCCGGACCTGATCCTGATCGCCAGCGGTTCGGAAGTGGCGCTGATCGTCGCCGCCCGCCAGCAACTGTTGGCGCGCAATATTTCAGTGCGTATCGTTTCGATGCCGAGCTGGGAATTATTCGAGGAACAGGAGCAGGCTTACCGCGACCAGGTATTGCCGCCGGCAATCGGCGCCCGGCTGACGGTGGAAGCCGGCGTGTCGCAAGGCTGGCACCGTTATGCCGGTGATCGCGGTGCAGTGCTGGCGCTGGACCATTTCGGCGCCTCCGCCCCGGGCGACGTAGTGATGCGCGAATTCGGCTTCACCGTCGACAACGTCTGCCAGCGCGCGCTGGCGCTGCTGAGTGCTTAAACCGGCGGCAGCCAGCCGCCGCTAAAGCCGGCGCGCTGCAACCCCTTGACGATGTACGGACAGTTGCGCATCAAACGCCACAACATGTCGCTGCGATAGTTTTCGATCATCAGAATGATCGGCCCCTGGTCGATACCGAAATGCCAGGGCGAGACCCAGCCGTAGGGGTTGTCGCAATTACAGGGAAAACTCGGATTGAAAGTGGATTTGAAGCCATACGGATTGCCTGCCTTCAGCCCGACCTGGTGGATAAAATAGTCGATCGTCGGCAGCACGATTTCCGGCGCGAACGGCAGCGAGGACACCACCACCCATGGTGCGATGGTGCCGTCGTCAGGCCCGAGCGGCACGCCGCGCGCCACGTAGTCGTAGAACTCGCGGCGGTTGCCGTTGACATCGAGCACGGCAGGTCCCGGCCCGTCGCTGGCGGTAATCCCCCAACACAGTTCATTGTAACCAGCGAATCCATGCGGATTTTCTATCGCATATTGCTGCTGCACCAGGGTTGCGCGGCGGCTGTTCTCGAAATAGTCGATGCCCTTGGCGCGCATGGCGCCGTCCTGGATACCGCGAAAATCCACCCAGATATGCGACAGCTGGTGCGTAAACAGCGAACCGGCGTAGACGTATTCCATACCGTAGCTCTGCTGCCACTGATAGGCCGCAGCCCAATCCCCATAGCTGTCCGGCGCCAGCGGATGGCTGGGCGAACCCAAGCCCAGCACATACAGCAGCAGCGCCTCGTCATAACCGTTCCAGCGGTTCGGCAAAAAGCCCGACTCCGGCTTCCAGCCCATGGATACCGCGCCGCCGCCATCTTGCGCCCAGGCCCAGTCGGCGCGCAGGTACAAGGCCTCCGCCAGCCGGCGGCATTCCGCCTCATCGGCGCCGGCGCCGTCAAAATAGCAGCCGGCGGTCAGCGCGCCGGCCAGGAAAAACGTCGTGTCGATGGTGGACAGCTCGCACTGCCAGGCGCGGCGGCCGCTTTGCATGTCTAGAAAATGATAGTAGAAACCATGGTAGCCGGTGGCGTCCGGCTCGGGTCCCTGCGGGCTTTCCCAGAAAAACCGCAAGCTCGCCAGCACCCGCTTGAGCGCCGCCGCGCGCGAGATGAAGCCGCGCTCTATCGCCACCGGATAGGCTGCCAGCGCCAGCCCAACGGCGGCGATGCTGGCCGGCCAGTCGGGCGCGGTCTTGTCGATCACCAGTCCGTTGTGCGGATTGGTTTCATGCATGAAGTAGCTGAACGACTCACGCTGCAGCATGTCCAGCTCTGCCGTCTCGCTGAGTATCTTGCGGCTCATTTTGCGGCGGCAGCAGGCGCCGGCGTACCGGCCAGGGCGGCATCGACAATCGCCTGCGCTTCCTGCACGATGCGCTGCAAGTGTTCGGCGCCATGGAAACTCTCGGCGTAGATCTTGTAGATGTCTTCCGTACCGGATGGGCGCGCCGCAAACCAGCCACCCTCGGTCATGACCCGCACGCCGCCGATGGCCGCATCGTTGCCGGGCGCCTTGCTGATGATGTCCTGGATTTTCTCGCCCGCCAGCTCGGTGCTATGGATCTGCTGCGGCGACAAGGCCGCCAGCATCTTCTTTTGCGCTGGCGTGGCGCTGGCTTCTACCCGGGTGCTGAGCGGATCGCCCAGTTCGCTGGCCAGGCGGCGATACACCTCACCCGGATCGTGCCCGCCGCGGGCCGTGATCTCGGCCGCCAGCAAAGCCGGCGCCAGGCCATCCTTGTCGGTGGTCCAGACCGAGCCGTCCAGACGCAGGAAAGTGGCGCCGGCGCTCTCTTCGCCGCCGAAGCCGAGCGAACCGTCGCTCAGGCCGGGCGCAAACCATTTGAAGCCGGCCGGCACTTCATACAGCCGGCGCTTGAGCCTGGCGGCGATGCGGTCGATGATCTGGCTGCTGACCACGGTCTTGCCGACGCCGGCAGCCTGCGGCCACTGGCTGCGGTGCTGGAACAGGTAGTCGATCGCCACCGCCAGGTAGTGATTGGCCGGCAGCAGGCCTGCACTGCGGGTGACGATGCCGTGGCGATCGTGATCGGTGTCGCAGGCAAAGGCGATGTCGTAGCGATCCTTCATTCCCAGCAGGCGCTGCATGGCGTAAGACGATGAAGGATCCATGCGGATGCGGCCGTCCCAGTCGAGCGTCATGAAGCGGAAGGTCGGATCGACCTCGGCGCTGACCACGCTCAGGTTCAGCCGGTAGCGCTCGCCGATGCGCTGCCAGTAATGCACGCCGGCGCCGCCCAGCGGGTCGACGCCGAGATGGATGCCGGCGTCGCGGATCAGCGCCATGTCGATCACCTGGTCGAGTTCATCCACATAGGTATTCAGGTAATCGTAGCGATGCGTGCTGTCCAGCCGCAAGGCTTTCTGCAGCGGCATGCGCTTGACGTCCTTGAGGCCTGCGCGCAGCAGCGCATTGGCCGCGGCCTCGATCCAGCCGGTGACGTCGGTATCGGCGGCGCCGCCGTTGGGCGGGTTGTACTTGAAGCCGCCGTCTTCCGGCGGGTTGTGCGAAGGCGTGATGACGATGCCGTCCGCCAGGCCGCTTTGGCGGCCGCGGTTATATTTGATGATCGCGTGCGATACGGCCGGCGTCGGCGTGTACTCGTCGCCTTCGGCCAGCATGATGTCGACGCCATTGGCCGCCAGCACTTCGACCGCGCTGGTGCAGGCCGGCACCGACAAGGCATGGGTATCGATGCCGATGAACAGCGGCCCGCTGATGCCTTGCTTGCTGCGATAGGCGCAGATTGCCTGGCTGATCGCCAGCACATGCGCTTCGTTAAAACTGCAGTCGAAGGAAGAGCCGCGATGGCCCGAAGTGCCGAAAGCGACGCTCTGCTCGGCGACCTCCGGATCGGGGATATTGCTGTAATAGGCGGAGACCAGCTTCGGCACATCCACCAGCAAGGCCGTTGGAGCCGGCTTGCCGGCCAGTGGGCTGATTTTCATGACAGTGCTCCTGACAGGTCGGGGTTGCGTGGCGCAACCCCGGCTAGGGACACGCCACGTCTGGCACTCAATCGGGCTTGGCCGGCTTTTCCACGTGGCCGCCGAATCCTTGCCGCATGGCTGACAGCACCTTGTTGGAAAAATCGTCTTCACCGCGCGAACTGAAGCGCGCGAACAAGGCCGCGCTCAGGATAGGCACCGGCACCGCTTCATCGACCGCGGCATTGATGGTCCACCTGCCCTCGCCCGAATCGGCGACATGGCCGGCATAGTTTTCCAGCGTCGGATCTTTCAGCAGCGCACCGGCGGTAAGATCCAGCAGCCACGAACCGATCACGCTGCCGCGCCGCCACAACTCAGTAATTTCGGGCAGGTCGAGATCGTACTGATAGTGCTCCGGATGGCGCAGCGGCGTGGTTTCCGCATCGGCCACGCTACCCTGCTTGCCGACATTGGCGTGGCGCAGGATATTCAAGCCTTCGGCGTAAGCGCCCATCATGCCGTACTCGATGCCGTTATGAACCATCTTGACGAAATGGCCGGCGCCATGCGGGCCGCAGTGCAGATAGCCTTGCTCGGCGCTGCTGCCGTTCTTGTTGCGGCCAGGCGTAGGCGCGGCCGCCGCGGCGCCTGGCGCCAGCGTAGCAAAAATCGGCGCCAGATGCGCAACCACCTCCTTTTCGCCGCCGATCATCAGGCAGTAGCCACGCTCAAAGCCGGCGACGCCGCCGCTGGTGCCGACATCGACATAATGCAGCCGCCTGGCTTTCAGTTCGGCGCCACGGCGGATGTCGTCATGGTAGTAGGAATTGCCGCCGTCGATCACGATATCGCCGGCTTCCAGCAAAGGCAGCAGCAGCGCCAGGTTTTCATCCACCACCGCGGCCGGCAGCATCAGCCACAGCACGCGCGGCGTGCTCAGCTGGCTGACCAGGTCCTGCAGCGACGAGGCGCCCACCGCGCCCGGATGCACCGCCGCCTTGACGGCGTCCGGATGCAAGTCATACACCACGCACTGGTGGTCACCCGTGGTCAAGCGCCTGACCATATTGGCGCCCATGCGCCCCAAACCAATCATGCCAAGTTGCATCCTGCTCTCCTTGCTGAATAAATATGACGACAGCAGCCATGTTACCTGCTGCCGTTTTTTATGTCTTTTGTTATGCCTTTTGTTATGTCTTTTATTCCGCAGACTGTTGCCTTTGACTGCTTCAGTGCATTTCTTTTCAGTGCACTTCTTTCTTGCGGCCTTTTTCTATCAGCGCAATGGCGTAAGTGCGCGCCTCGGCTTCCGCTTCCTTTTCGCTGGCGAAGACGCTGTCGACCGCCACCCGCTGCGACGGAAAGATATCGTTTCTATGCATGGGATTGCAGGAAGGCGCGTAGATGACCAGGTTGGCGACCCAGCCTTCGCTGTCAGGCAATTGCAGCCCGGAACACTCGATTTCGTACTCACCAATTGTTTCTGAATGCATGGCAGTCTCCAGACGGTAGCGGGGAAAATCAGACGGCATCCACCGCATCTTGCATGCGGCAGACAATCACTAAAGCGCTTCCGATCAGATCACGTTTTTCCAACTTTCACTACTGTAAACAGTTGCAGCACAAGCGCGTGTCCGACAACGCCGCATTCGCCTGTAGGAAAAGCGAACCCGCGCCAATCTTCCCATAAATTTCTGTACTCCCAGGCCAGTGTATATGAAGTCCGCGCCGGCGTGTCGCGCCCTGCCGTTTGCCGCAGCGACGGCCGCTGCGGTTCAGTACGGCAGCGCACAGACCCGGCCATGTTTTAACCCTAAAGTGGAAGCACAGGGAATCCGGATTATCCATTCCCGCCGCAAGTATCAAGACGATGCCTGCTTTTTCAAACTACTACAAGGAGCACAGCATGAGCACCATCTTACTGATCATCCTGATCCTCATCCTGGTCGGCGCCTTGCCGACCTGGCCGCACAGCCGCAGCTGGGGCTATGGGCCGAGCGGCATCTCCGGCCTGCTGGTCATCATCCTGATAGTGATGCTGCTCACCGGCCATCTATGACCAAAGCACGGCGTCAGCTGTAACGAAAAAGTGGCGCTGCATGCGCCACTTTTTTCATGCTTGCCGGCAGATCACCTCTTCGTCATTATCACGCCGACCAGGAATCCCACGCCAGCCGCTGCAGCCAATGCCTGCCATGGATTTTCCTTGACATACTGCTCGGCCGTATCGGCCGCTTCCTTGCCGGCGTCGACGGCAACGGCTTGCGCCTCCTGCGCCGCCACCAGCGCGCTGTCCAGCATGCGCATGGCGCGTGCGCGCAATTCATCAGCCTTGTCGCCGGTCAATGCAGCCGCTGCCTGAAACAAGGCTTGCGAATCCTGGACCAGCACCTTCACATCGCGGTTGACCGCTCTCAGATTTTTCTCTAACAAGATAGACTCCTTAAAATAAATGATAGGTAAGCCGGATCGCAGCCGAGCTGCGGCCGGCGCCTGCAACGGGTAAGACTCAATTCAACATATCGCGCATATCGTCAGCGTGCTCTTCTTCCTTGGCCATGATGCCGACCAGCATCTGGCGCGTGGTCGGATCGCTGTCGCCGATCTTTTCCAGCATCTGGCGATAAGACTCGATCGCGACCCGTTCGGCAATCAGGTTGGCCTTGATCATGGCCTTGACATCCTTGGCGTCGTCGTACTCCGCATGGCTGCGCTCAGCCAGCGACGCCGGGTTGAAATCGGGTTCGCCGTTAAGCTGCACGATACGCTCAGCAATCTGGTCGGCGTGGCCCTGCTCTTCCAGCGCATGCTCCAGGAATTCGGCCTTGACCGGCCCGTTCTCGCGGCCGGCGACGGTGTAGTAGTGGCGCTTGTAGCGCAGCACGCAGACCAGCTCGGTCGCCAGCGCACCGTTCAGCAGCGCGATCACTGCCTTGCGATCGCCGCGATAGCCGGCGGTCACGGCGCCGTCGTCCATGTTTTTTGCAGCAGCGCGTATCGCTGCGGTATCGATGCCTGATGCACCATTCTGTTTCGCTTGTTGCATGATGTGTTCTCCGTCAAATGGGGTGGGAAGGGCTGGGGCAAGACAGCGGCCGGATGGCGCTGCCACGGATCTCTAGGGTTCATTTATAGAACTTTCCCGCCGCCGGATCGGTACGCTGACACACATAGCGCTGATTTTAAGCCGCGCGCAGCTTTCCGGCCCGGCCACCGGCAAGCTGTGTGTGGCGGCGCACAGACCGCTGCCGTCTTGCCGCCTACCCTTGCTGCAATCGGCGCGCGGGATTAAGCGTGGGCCTCAAACAGGGCATATATGGCAAATTCGGCATCCAGGCAGTCATGGATAAAAAAACTCGGCCCAGGCTTGATCACCGGCGCCGCCGACGATGATCCGAGCGGGATCGCGACCTATTCCCAGTCAGGCGCGCAATTCGGCTTCAACCTGCTGTGGACGCTGTTCCTGACTTACCCGCTGATGGTAGGCATACAGGTCATCAGCGCCAGGATCGGCCGCGTCAGCGGCCACGGCCTCGCCACCAATATCCGCCTGCACTATCCGGCCTGGCTGCTGTACGGCATCGTCGGGCTGCTGCTGGTGGCGAACACCATCAATATCGCAGCCGATGTCGCCGCCATGGGCGAAGCCCTGACGCTGCTGACAGGCGGACCCGCCCATCTGTATGCGCTGGGCTTCGGCGCGCTGTCGCTGTTACTGCAGGTATTCATTCCCTACAACCGCTATGTGCGCCTGTTGAAATGGCTGACGCTGGCATTGCTGGCCTATGTCGGCACGGCATTCGTGGTGCACACGCCCTGGACCGAAGTGTTCACAAAAACCGTATGGCCGCAGCTGTCCTGGAAACCGGCCTATATCACCACCGTGGTGGCGGTGTTCGGCACCACGATCAGCCCTTACCTGTTTTTCTGGCAAGCTTCGCAGGAAGTCGAAGACATGCAGGCGCAAGCCGGAGCAAAAGCGCTGAAAGACGCACCGGAGCAGGCCAGCGCGAATTTCAGCAGGATCAGGACAGACACGGTCATCGGCATGGGATTTTCCAACATCGTCGCCTATTTCATCATGCTGACCACCGCCGTGTCGCTCGGCATGCATGGCATTACCGACATCCAGACCTCGGCCCAGGCCGCTACCGCGCTGCGGCCGATTGCCGGCGAATTTGCCTTCGTCCTGTTCAGCGCCGGCATTATCGGCACCGGACTGCTGGCGGTGCCGGTGCTGGCCGGCTCGGCAGCCTACGCCATGGCAGGTGCTTTCCACTGGCACAACAGCCTGGAAATGAAGCCGCTGCTGGCAAAGAAGTTCTACGGCATCATCGCCGTCTCCACCACCATCGGGGTAATGCTGTGTTTTACGCCGATCGATCCGATCAAGGCCTTGTACTGGAGCGCGGTGATCAACGGCGTGATATCGGTCCCCATCATGGCTGTCATGATGCTGATGGCGGCCAACTCCGCCATCATGGGGCGCTTCGTCATCGGCAGGAAACTCAAGGCGCTGGGATGGATCGGCACCGGCGCCATGACGCTGGCGGTGCTGACAATGTTCATGACATTTGGACAATGACATCCGCGACGGCAAACAAAAATCCCTGGCGATCGACTGACCGCCAGGGATTTTTCCGGCCCCGGCGCTGCCGGCGGCCATGACTTCACACGGTTATCAGTTTCCCAACAACATCTGCAGGATGATGCCGGTGGATATCGCCACCAGGACGTAGTCGCCGCCGGTCTGCACCCAATGATAGCCGCGCGGCGGCGCACTCAGGTGGTGGCCGCGCCAGTCGTCGACTACATATTGACGATCGCGGTATTCAGGCGGCAGCCGCTGGCCGCGGTAGAACGCGTGGTCAGGACCAGCACCGCGCTCGTCGCGGCGCTGGTCATTGTGATTGCCGCGATCCGGCTGACGGCCACGATCGTCACGGTGGTCCTGATCGTCACGGCGGTCCGGCCGGTCGTCGCGATGTTGCTGATCGTAACCCGGCACGGGCCGGTCAAGTCCCTGGCCGAATGCCAGGCTACCCGTGATCAGCGACATTGCCATGATGGCGGAGGCAACTGTTTTCGCTGCTGTTTTCTTTTCCATGCTGGGCTCCAGTGTGTGTGACGCTTCGATGTTCTTGCGTCCGGCGCCGAATCGTTCTCGGCTTATATGCAGGATAGGCTCGCTGATGCAGGCATTCCGTACGCCAGCGCACACAAGCAGCGGTTCGCCTGCAAATAGCTTTCCATTCCTGCAACACATCATATTACCGTGCTATGTGTCCCAGCGCACCGAACCGTAGCGGCAAGTGCCGTAGCCTGAGCAGCATACATAGCGTGCCGGAAAACCATCCCGGGACTATGCGTGCAGGTCGGCAGAAGATGCGGTCTTGCAGTAGCGCCGGCCCGATCCGCCGCCGCGATCCTGATCGCCAGAGACTGATCAAATCTGGATCACTGCACACAATACCGTGGGTAGTTTTGATAGGCTACACAAAGGAAATCATCATGAAATATCCAGCATACTTCATCGCCGCTCTGTCGGCGTTCGCATTGGCGGGCTGCTTCACCATGCCGGCAGGTCCTGCCGGCCCTCCGGGAGCCACCGGCGCCACCGGATATACCGGCGCGACCGGCTATACAGGTGCGACTGGCCATCCCGGCGCCACCGGCGGTACAGGTGCGACTGGCGACACCGGCGCTACCGGCGATACTGGCGCAACCGGTTACACCGGGGCGACTGGCTATACCGGCGCTACCGGCAGCACAGGAGCTCGCGGCAATACCGGCGCGACTGGCACTTCAAAAGGTGAAACCGTAGTGGTAGTACCGGCGCGCTAACCTCCTCCTGGCGGGCTTCAAGCGCTTGCTTGGAGCTTCGCCCGGGAATCTGCTACCCTGTAAGGCGTAGGACGGTCCGCAGGTCAGTGATCCGCGCTCGCCAGTACTTACGCATCTCCCTTACGGGCCAAATCTCTACCGTCCCCTGTCGAACGTCTTCTCCTGACGCGGCGCCCCGCCGCTTGCCAGAAGCGATATCCGGCAGGGCCAGAACCAGACCGCCACCACCTCGCCTGCACCCCGCGGCCCTGTTCTCTTCGTTAAAAAAATAGAAACGGCCGAATTGAAAACAGACCACAAATCCGTATTCGATTACTTCCTCGCCATCAAAACCGCGCTGCGCTCAGACAGCGGCGGCGGCCGCGATGACGACGAGCTGCCCTTGCGCGCCGAATTGTTCAGCGCCTTGCAGATGGAACAGCATGGCCGGATCCTGGCAAACGCGCACAAGCTCAGCCCCGAACGCGGCCGCGACCAGCTGCTGGCGCGCCTGGCCGAGAATGAAGCCGTGATCATCGATGCCTGCAGCCAGCTGACCGAGGCCATCAAGACCGGCCGCCAGGTGACGCCGGCGGCGGAATGGCTGCTCGACAACTTCTACCTGATCGAAGAACAAATACGCACCGCCAAGCGGCATCTGCCGAAAAACTACAGCCGTGAATTGCCGCGTCTGCTGCGCGGCAATTCCGCCGGACGTCCCCGTGTATACGACATCGCGCTGGAAACCATTTCGCACGGCGACGGCCGCGTCGACCCGGAAAATCTGAGCCGCTTCGTTGCCGCTTACCAGCAGGTGACGCCGCTGACGCTGGGCGAGCTGTGGGCGATTCCTATCATGCTGCGCCTGGCCCTGATCGAAAACCTGCGCCGGGTCGCCGCCCATCTGGCGCAGACCCGCCTCAACCGCAACCTGGCGGATTCCTGGGCCGATGCGATGGCGGAAAGCGCCGAGAACGATCCCAGCAACCTGATCCTGCTGGTGGCCGACATGGCGCGCTCCAATCCGCCGCTTGACAGTTCTTTCGTGGCCGAGCTGGTGCGGCGCCTGCAAGGACAAAGCCCGGCCTTGACGCTGCCCATGACCTGGCTGTCGCAACGCCTGACCGAATCCGGCCAGACCATTGAACAACTGGTCCAATCCGAAACCCAGCAGCAGGCCGCCGACCAGGTTTCGATCAGCAACAGCATCGGCAGCCTGCGCTTCCTGAGCGCCATGGACTGGCGCGAATTCGTCGAAACCATGAGCGCGGTCGACCATATCTTGCGCAAGGACCCGAGCGACGTCTATACCCGCATGGATTTCGCCACGCGCGACTGCTACCGCCACGTCGTCGAAAAACTCGCCAAGTACAGCAGCATGTCCGAAATCGGGATTGCGCAACAGGCGCTGCAGCTGGCGGCAGCCAAAATGCAGCCGGGCGGCAGCGAAACGCGCAGCAGCCATGTCGGTTATTTCCTGGTAGGCAAAGGCTTGCCGCAGCTAGAGGCGGCCGCCGCATTCAATCCGCCCTGGCGCGACCGCCTGCGCAGCGCCGGTCGCGATTCACCGTTGGCGGTGTACCTCGTCAGCATTCTGCTGCTGAGCCTGCTGGCGGTCGGCCTGGTGTTGGCCAAAGCCGTCGATGACGGCGTTGGCGCCCGGCTGCTGGCCATGCTGGGGATCATCACCCTGCTGGCCGCCAGCCAGCTGGCGCTGGCCATGGTCAACTGGTTCACCACGCTGATCACGGTGCCGCGACCGCTGCCGCGCATGGATTTTTCGGAAGGCATACCGCGTGAATCGCGCACGCTGGTCGTCGTTCCCACCATGCTGTTCACCCTGCAAAACATCGATGAGCTGACCGAGACCTTGGAAGTACGCTATCTCGCCAACCGCGACGACAACCTGCGTTTTTGCCTGCTGACCGATTTTGCCGACGCCGCCAGCGAAAACCTGCCGGAAGACGGCAGCCTGCTGGAACACATCGCGCACAACATTACCGAACTGAACCAGAAGTACCAGCAGGAAGACAGCAAAAAATACAGCAAAGCCCACGATGACCGTTTCCTGCTGCTGCATCGTCCGCGCCGCTGGAACCCACAGGAAAAATCCTGGATGGGCTACGAACGCAAGCGCGGCAAGCTGGCCGACCTGAATGCCTTCCTGCGCGGCGGCGAAACGGATATCTACTCGCTGATCGTCGGCGATACCGACGGCCTCAGCAACGTTCGCTACGTCATTACCCTGGATACCGATACGGAACTGCCGCGCGACGCCGCCAGGCAGTTCGTCGCCACCATGGCACATCCGCTGAACCGGCCGCTGTATGACGCCGGCCGCGAGCGCGTGGTGGACGGCTACGGCATCCTGCAGCCGCGGGTGGCGGTCAGCCTGCCCAGCACGGCGGCATCGCGCTACGAGCTGCTGTGCGGCGGCGAGATTGGCATCGATCCCTATACCCGCACGGTATCCGATGTGTACCAGGACGTGTTCGGCGAAGGCTCTTTCGTCGGCAAGGGCATCTACGACATCGATGCCTTTGAGCAGGCATTGGGCAACCGCATGCCGGAAAACCGCGTGCTCAGCCACGATTTGCTGGAAGGCTGCTATGCCCGCGCCGGCCTGCTGAGCGATGTCCAGCTGTATGAACAATACCCGTCCCGCTACAGCGCCGACGTACGGCGCCGCCATCGCTGGATACGCGGCGACTGGCAGATAGCTTCCTGGCTGCTGCCGAGCGTGCCGGGGGTGCGCGATGCGGCGAGCGGCAAGATCGTGCGCCACCGCAATCCGCTGTCGGCCCTGTCGCGCTGGAAACTGTTCGACAATCTGCGCCGCAGCATGGTGGCCCCGGCGCTGACGGCATTGCTGCTGGCCGGCTGGCTGCTGCTGCCGTCGGCCTGGTTCTGGAGCTGCGTGGTGCTGGCGATCATCCTGATCCCGTCGATCTGCGCCAGCATCATCAGCCTGTTGCGCAAACCGGCCGACGTCCTGCTGCGCCAGCATTTTTCCGCCACCCTGAAAGCCGCCGGCCAGCATTTCAGCCACGCCGCGCTGACCCTGATTTTTCTGCCCTATGAAGCAGCCGTCAATCTCGACGCCGTGATCCGCACCCAGTGGCGGATACTGGTGTCGCACAAAAAACTGCTGGAATGGCAACCCTCCAGCGAGGCCAGCCGCCAGTCCGGCAACGGACTGCTTTCCTATTACCGCGCCATGTGGATCGCCCCAGCCATGGCGGCTGCGCTTGCACTCTACTTGAGCATCGGCCGGCCGCAGGCGCTGGAAGCCGCCGCCGCGATCCTGCTGCTGTGGCTGGCGTCGCCTTTCGTCGCTTACTGGATCAGCCAGCCGATCAGCCGCCGCCAGGCGCAGCTGAGCAACGAGCAGACACAGTTCCTGCACTCGCTGTCGCGCAAGATCTGGCTTTTTTTTGAAACCTATGTCGGCCCGGAAGACAACTGGCTGCCGCTCGACAATGTCCAGGAACACCCGGTCGCCGTGGTGGCGCGGCGCACTTCGCCGACCAATATCGGCCTGTCGCTGCTGGCCAACCTGGCGGCCTATGATTTCGGCTACATCCCGGCCGGCCAACTGATCATTCGCACGCAAAACACCTTCCAGACTCTGGGAGCGCTGGAGCGTTACCAAGGCCATTTCTACAACTGGTACGACACCCAGTACCTGAAACCGCTGCATCCGATCTACGTCTCGACCGTGGACAGCGGCAATCTGGCGGGCCACCTGCTGACCCTGCGCCCGGGCCTGGAAGGCTTGCTGGACAGCGCCATCATCGGCGCCCGCGTCTTTCCGGGCCTGCGCGACACTTATGAAATCCTGCGCGACACTGCTGGCGGCGGCCCGCTGGCCAAGCTGGTTCAGTTCGAACGAGACCTGGATTTCGCCTGTCAATCCGTTCCCGTCACATTGACCGTCGCCCACGATTTCCTGCTGCGATTAAGCCAATGCGCGGCCAGCTTTGTCGCCGGTCTTGACACCGTGCCCGACACCCAGCTCAATGTCTGGGCGCGCGCGCTCGCCAGCCAGTGCCGCGAAGCGCTGGCGGAACTCGATCAGCTGACGCCGTGGAACCAGGCGCTGGTTCCGGCCGACTGGCTGGATGACTTCCCGGAACTCGACAGCATCCCGACCTTGCGACAGCTGGCGCGCCTGCATACGGAGCTGACAGAAAAATTCGAGAAAAAACTGGCAGAACACAGCGACCTGAAACAGATCGAACGCCTGTCCACACTACAGCGCCTGCTGGCCGAAGGCAGCCGGCGCGCCAGCGAGAACATCCTGCTGACCGAACAGCTGGCGACCCAGGCGGAAGAATTCGCCAGGATGGAATACGGTTTCCTGTACGATCCTGCCACCCACCTGCTGGCAATCGGTTACAACGTCAGCGAACGCCGGCGCGACGCCAGCTTTTACGACCTGCTGGCCTCGGAAGCCCGCATGACAACCTTCGTCGCCATCGCTCAGGGTCAGTTGCCGCAGGAAAGCTGGTTCGCCCTCGGCCGCCAGTTGACGGTCGCCGGCGGCGAGCCGATCCTGCTGTCATGGAGCGGCTCGATGTTCGAATACCTGATGCCGTTGCTGGTGATGCCGACCTTCGCCAACACCCTGCTGGAACAAACCTACGACTCTGCCATCAAGCGTCAGATCGAGTATGGTGTCCAGCGCAAGGTACCGTGGGGAATTTCAGAATCGGGCTACCACACCTTCGACGCCAGCCTCAACTATCAATACCGCGCCTTCGGCGTCCCGGGCCTCGGTTTCAAGCGTGGCCTGGGCGACGACCTGGTGATTGCGCCGTATGCCTCGATGATGGCGCTGATGGTGGCGCCGGAAGAGGCTTGCAGCAACCTGCAGCAGCTGGCAGCGGAGGGATATGAAGGCGAGTATGGCTTCTTTGAAGCCATCGACTACACACCGTCGCGCCTGCCGCGCGGACAGAACAATGCCGTGATCCGTTCCTTCATGGCGCATCACCAGGGCATGGGCTTCCTGTCGCTGGCCTACCTGCTGCTCGACCGCCCCATGCAAAAGCGCTTTGAATCCTATCCACTATTCCAGGCCACCATGTCCCTGCTCCACGAACGCGTCCCCAAAGCCAGCGCCACTTACTCCAACACCACCGACCTGGCCGACATCCGCACCGCGGCCAGCGACCAGGGCATGCAGATGCGCGTACTGCAACGCCCTGATCCACGCACGCCGGAAGTCCAGCTGCTGTCGAACGGCCGTTATCACGTCATGATCACCAGCGCCGGCGGCAGCCGCAGCCGCTGGAACGATCTGGCGGTGACCCGCTGGCGCGAAGACAGCACGCGCGATAACTGGGGCGCCTTCTGCTACGTACGCGACGTCGCCGAAAGCGGCAATGAAGACGGCGCCTATTTCTGGTCGACCGCCTACCAGCCGACGCTGGCGCCGCCCAAGAACTACGAAGTGATCTTTTCCGAAGGCCGGGCCGAATTCCGCCGGCGCGACAACAATCTCGACATGCACACCGAGATCGTGGTGTCGCAGGAAGACGATATCGAACTGCGCCGCACCCGCATCGTCAACCGTTCACGCATGCGCAGAACCATCGACATCACCAGCTATGCCGAGGTGGTGCTGGCGCCGGCGGCGGCAGACGCCACCCATCCGGCCTTCAGCAACCTGTTCGTACAGACCGAGATCCTCGATCCGCAACGCGCCATCCTGTGCACCCGCCGGCCGCGTTCCATGAACGAGAAGATGCCCTGGATGTTCCACCTGATGGCGATCCACGGCGCCGAGCTGGATGCGGTTTCGTACGAGACCGACCGCATGGAATTCATCGGCCGCGGCAACACCGTAGCGGCGCCGCAAGCCATGCGCAAGCCCGGTCCGCTGGGCGGCAACGCCGGGCCGGTGCTCGACCCGATCGTGGCGATCCGCTGCCAGATCACGCTGGAGCCAGAGCAAGTGGTGACCATCGACATGGTGACCGGCATCGGCGACTCGCGCGATCTGTGCCTCGGCCTGATCGAAAAATACCAGGACCGCCATCTGGCCGACCGCGTGGTCGAACTGTCCTGGCCGCACAGCCAGGTGGTGCTGCGCCAGCTCAACGCCAGCGAAGCCGACGCCCAGCTGTATGGCCGCCTGGCGAACTCGGTAGTGTTCGTCAATCCGCTGCTGCGCGCCAACGCCAGCGTGCTGGTCCGCAATCATCGCGGCCAGTCCGGCCTGTGGGGCTACGCCATTTCCGGCGACCTGCCGATCGTGCTGGTGCAGATCAAGAGCCAGGACAACATCGAGCTGGTGCGGCAGCTGGTGCAAGCCCATGCCTACTGGCGTTCGAAAGGACTGGTGGTCGACCTGGTGATCTGGAATGAAGACCACGCCGGCTATCGCCAGCTGCTGCAGGAACAGATCATGGGCTTGATTTCCTCGGTGACCGGAGCCAATGCGATCGACCGTCCGGGCGGCATTTTCCTGCGCCTGGTGGACCAGATTTCCGACGAAGACCGGATCCTGTTCCAGGCCGTGGCGCGCGTCATCCTGACCGACAGCCGCGGTACGCTGGCCGAGCAGATCAACCGCCGCGATCTGATGGAAATCCGCGTACCGCGCCTGACGCCTACGCTCAGGCCGCAAGCGCTCAGCATCCCGGACGGACTGGCCTTGGCCAGCCGTGAACTGCTCATGGCAAACGGCCTGGGCGGCTTCAGCGCCGACGGCCGCGAATACGTGATCACCACCTCGGCGGGACAAACCACGCCGGCGCCATGGAGCAACGTGATCGCCAATCCACAGTTCGGCACGGTCATTTCAGAAAGCGGCCAGGCTTACACCTGGGGCGAGAACGCCCATGAATTCCGTCTCACGCCCTGGGCCAACGATCCGGTCAGCGACAGCGGCGGCGAAACCTTCTACCTGCGCGACGAAGAAAGCGGCCATTACTGGTCGCCGGCGCCGCTGCCGCGCCGCGGCGCCGGCGACTATGTGACGCGCCATGGCTTCGGCTACAGCGTGTTCGAACACATCGAACAGGGTATCGTTTCCGAACTGACGGTCTATGTCGCCATCGATGCATCTGTCAAGTATTCGGTGCTGCGCGTACGCAACGAATCGGATGCGGTACGCAAGCTGTCCGCCACCGGCTATGCCGAATGGGTGCTGGGCGAGTTGCGTCCGAAGTCGGTGATGCACATCGTCACCGAAACCGATCCGGCCAGCGGCGCCCTGCTGG
>Ga0210409_10001424_pt1 | contig 31551 bp, 25 predicted proteins | sample IncBWH17MmetaG_FD_161649 | JGI IMG/M metagenome (GOLD analysis project Ga0210409, IMG submission 161649) | Forest soil microbial communities from Barre Woods Harvard Forest LTER site, Petersham, Massachusetts, United States - Inc-BW-H-17-M | ecosystem: Environmental > Terrestrial > Soil >...
CACCTCACCCACCTCTGTAAACTTGATGGCATTGCCTACCAGGTTGATCACCACTTGCCGCAGCCGCCCGGCATCCCCCTTCACTACTTCCGGCACTTCCGGCGCCACCTCGCACAACAATTCCAGCCCTTTTTCGTCCGCGCGCACCGATATTGTCCGCAATGCCGATTCCAGGCAATCGCGCAGATCGAACTCCACGGCCTCCAGCTCGATGCGCCCCGCCTCAATCTTTGAGAAATCCAAAATGTCGTTGATGACCACCAGTAAGGCCTCCGACGAGGTCTTCACCGTGTCCAGATACTCCCGCTGCTCGTGTGTCAGGATCGTTTCCAGCGCCAAGTCCGTCATGCCCATTACCCCGTTCAGGGGCGTGCGGATTTCATGACTCATGTTCGCAAGAAATTCGCTCTTCGCGCGGCTGGCGGCCTCCGCAGTCTCTTTCGCATCCAACAAATCCTTCTCCGCCTGTTTGCGCGCGGTGAACTGTCCGATTTGGCTGCCCAACGAAGCGCCCAGCTCCAGCAGCTCAGGCTCCGGTGTGTGAACCTCGCGAGCAAACAGCTCGATTACGCCGGCGAATTCGTTGTCATTGAGGATGGGGAATGCCACTCCGGAATGCAGTCCGCAGGCCAGAGCCGCGTCGCCGCGCGTAAAATTGGAGTCCTTCCGAATATCCTCTAGCCACACAGGTTGTCGCGTGGCCCAAACACGTCCAGGCAGTCCGATGCCGGACGCCAATGATTTATGGAAACTTGCTTGCATGAATTCCTCGAGGGCAGGGCCGGGTTGTTGCCACACATCGGCGCACTCCAATCTGTTTGCGCCGCGATTCAGATTCCAGATCGCCCCTACCTCGCGATCGAGTCCTTCGCATAGGAGTTGCAAAACCTTGGGAAGGGTAATGTCCATCGGATTCGAGCCGGCCAAGAGCCGGGTCACGTCGTAGGCGATGCCTTGCAATTGCTGTGCCCGTTTGCGCTCGTGCACTTCTCTTCTCAGCTCTTCCGTGCGCTCTTGGACGTGAATCTCCAATTGATCTTTCGCGCCCTGCAATGCCGCGTCGCGCTCCTGAATTCCACCCAGCATTTGGTTGAACGCACCCACTAACTTCCCAACTTCGTCCTGCCCGTTGGACAAGGCGCGCAATGCATAATTTTTCTGCTCGGACACCCTGCCGGCGATCTCCGCCAGGTGCAGAATGGGCTGCGTGATCAAGCCCACCAAACGCGAAGAGATCAAGAACGTCATCAGAATCGAGACCAGCAAGACCAAGATCGAAAGTATCCGATATTGCTTCATTTTCAATTGCAGTTCGGAAAGGTCCGAAACCACCGCGATCGATCCTGTTTTGGCGCCGTCCACGGAAATATTTCTGTGTAGCGTCAGGAACTCTTTCTCAAAAGTCGTGCCTTCTTCTCTCCACTGCGGTGTTTTAAATTTCGCGTCAAGCCCATTTCGCCGGTATTCCGCGAATATCTTTCCGCTCTTGTCGTACAGCACCGCGAACATCACATAGCGTTCCGACCGGATGGTGCCCAGCATTTGCCCGGCGAATTTTGTGTCGTCGAAAGCCAGTGAAGCGGCAGTCGCCAGGCTTAGCGAGTCCGCGTCCTCCGCAAGTCTGCTGACCATCGACTTCCGGAAACTGGTACGCTCATAAATCTCAAAAGCCATGCATGCCAAGCTCAGCCCGAGGACGCACGTGCACAGAATGACGAACGTCAATTTTCGCTTGATGGACGCGTCGCGATAGCCCGCCATCCTAACTTCCCCCCTGCGTCCCAATCACTGTTTTCGCCAGCGTCAACAGTCGCGCGCTCATCTTCAGCTTGGCTGCGCTCACCGTCGCCAGATTGATGTTGAAGCGGATTTTGTTTCCCTCCAGGCAGAACTCGATCATCCCGCCGTCTTCCGCGAAGTCTTGCGACTCGCCCACCGTTAAAATCGCGCTCCCTTTCACGTTGGCAAGGACGCCCGCGGCGGCGCGCTTGCTCTCCGCCCCGCCGATGAACAGCACTTGGCAATCCTGAATTCCTTCCGCCTGTTTCAGGTGCTGCACGCGTATCCCACGCTCGCCAATTGTCTTTCCACGCAGGCTCTCATCCAGGCTCCCCCGAAATGGATCGGCGCCAAACGTGCAATATGTCAGTGGGCTATTCGCGCCTTTGAACGCACCCGCCGGCCACTCCACAAATTGCGCAAAATGAAATAGAAAAGCCGCTTTGACTGCATATTCGCTGGTGGAATTAGCCTGCGCCGAGATGCTCCCGGCAACCACCGCGCAAGCCCAAATCGCCAGCAGCAGAATGATGAGTAGTGGCCTGCCCCGGTGTTCACCGCGCAGCCGAGTGCGCCATTTCCGTGTCTTCACCACTCCTCGAATTGTGCCGCTAAAGTTCAAGCGTTCTCGTTTCGCACTTAGAACTGCCAGGTAATCTTGGCAAAGGCGCTGCGTTTGACCTGCGAGGAATTGACGCTCTGGAATTGGTCGTTGAACTCCGTGTGATGGTCGGTAAGCAGATTTTGACCTACGATGCTGAACTCCAGCCGTTCCGCAAGCCGCCAGGTGAACTGGGTGTCGAGCCGCGTATAGGAGGCTACAAGTTGCGCCGGCAAACGCCCGACAAAATAACCACTCGCATCCCACGCAAGGCTACGCGTGAATTCGAAATGAGAACGCAGCTGGGCCTGGTGTCTCGGGCTGGAACCCTGCGTATCGGCCACTCTCGTTGTATCCAGGCTGCTCGATTCCGTATGCAGATGCATCTCTAGAAAAGAATATCCAGGGCTGAGTGTCCATCGATCGGTTAGCTTCCACTTGACCGAGGCCTCGATGCCCTCGGTCGTGCCATACATTTTGTTGGCCAGCATTATGGGGATAAGCAGGAGCGGCGGGACGGAGGTGGCATCGAAGAATGGCGGAAGATGCTCTGCGCTTTCCAGGCCGTGGTAATTGTTGAAAAATATCGTGAGGTCGAGAGAAAGCCGGTCCGTGGGCTGCGTCCGATAACCCAGTTCGTACGCGATGACGTGCTCCGATTTCATATTCGGGTTCCCGAGCAAAGCCACTTCCGCCGGCCCGGGCAGTGCCGCGAGTGCTGCGACCAGGCCCGTATCTCGTCGCGTAGGAGTCCGGTTGGCGCGGGAAATAGCGGCCCACCACGTTCGCCGGTTGCTTGGAGTCCAAGCTATCCGGACGCTCGGTTCAATATCGAAGCCGCTAAAATAGCTGTTCTCGAATTTGGACCCAAAATACAAGGTCACGCGATCCGGCTTTAGAGTGACCTGATCCTGCACGAACACGTTAAATAGTTGGGCGGCAAAGTTGGCGGGAACAAAAGCCCCGTCGATCGTACCAACGGTGCGATCCGCCGTATGGCGATACCCTGCGCCCCAAATAAGGTCCTGGCGCACGCCCAGAACAATGTGGTTCTGGAAATCAAAATCGAAAGTGTCGCGTTGTTCTTCTGCAAACGGACCGTGTCGCGCGTACCTATCAAAATAGAACTGCAAGGTTGTGTCGTTGCGTGTAGAAAAAATATGATCCCATCGGGTCAGCACGTTTCCTCCCGACAAGGAAGGCAGCCTCTCTACGCTTACATTGTTCGGAGGGTTGAAGGACGAATGCACAATCGTCGCGCCTTCCTCCCCGGTGTAGATGTCTCCTTGCGTTGTCAGGGAATCCTTCTTGGACAGGTTTGTATCCACGCGAAAGCGGCCGTGCAACAGATGCCAGCCGTCATTCGCGTCCTGGCCGTTCAGATCGGGGGAATGACCTTCGTTGAGGTACTTTGCGAAGATTCGATAGCTGTTGTTCTCCCTGATTTTCCCGCCGTACTGTAAGGTGCCAAATCCCTGCGCCTGCGTGCCCTCGCCCCCCGTTAGTAAACCACCCTGCGTGTCTGCGGCCTTTTTTGTAATGATATTAATGACACCGTTCACCGCATTCGAGCCCCATACTGTCCCCCCCGGCCCGCGAATCACCTCAATCCGCTCGATATCCTCCATCGGTACGTCCTGCGTGTCCCAATACACGCCTCCGAAGAGCGGGTTATAAACGGCACGTCCATCGATTAACACCAGCAGCTTGTCGGCAAACTGCAAGTTGAAACCACGCGCCGATATCGCCCAGGTGTTCGCATTGATCTGCGCCACATCCAGTCCGGGGACCATCCGCAGCAGATCGGGAATCTTTGCTGCTCCCGATCGTTTGATATCCTCCTGCGTGATAACGAAGATTGCGGCGGCCACCTCCGATAGCTTCTGTTCTTTCTTCGAAACAGAGGTCACCTCAATATTCATCAGGTTCTCGATGCTCACTTGCATCAGGTCGCCCTGCGCGTGTTCAGGCGCCGGCGGCATTTGCGCCTCGCACGTATAACCCATCACCAGCAGGAGCAGCGCAGTGCTTCCCGCATTGCGCAGTTGGCGCAGGGATTTAGAGCGTATAGACACGGTCCCCTCCGCTCACTACACCTGCACGGCGGCTGCCGGAGTAGCCTCGCGACGACCAGCGAACGTATTTGTATTGAGTGACTTAGTGCGGATAACTTCCTTGGAACTTCCTAACGTGGGGCCGAAGCGAGAACCCGTTCCAATATGGCCCACGCGCACGCGTGAGCACTGTCTTCTGAGCGCTGTGCGAGCGCACACATCCTCAATCTCAAAATGTTCAAAGTTTCGAAGGCGGGACTTTCAAGCTGGGAACTTCAAACCTGGGAACGCCGGCCTATTTCTTCGCCGGTGCCGCCGCAATCTCCTCGATCACCAATGCGTGCGACCCGCCGCGGTCGTACAACTTGCCCTTAGCCGTCACGCGACCGCCGGCAAATGCCAGCAACTTCGCGTTCTGTCCGGTAGCGGGTGTCGTCTCCGCGATCGGCCAGTAAATCGCTCCGTCATCGCCCAGAATCACCAGTTGCGATCCCGCCTTCGCGCATTTTAGCGCGCACTCGCGGCTGATCGGCTTCTCCAGGTTTTTCGTGAACGCGCAAGCCGAATCCAACACGTATCCTTCGACCGAAACGCTTTTCTGCTGCCCATGCAAAACCACGGCCGAGACGCACACCGAAATCGCCGCCACGCCGACACCGGCCATAATTTTCGCGAGAATTCTCATGTTCTCCTCCTTAACCGGGCGCATCCTAGCACGCGGCCCGTACCGCAACCAGCTACTTTCACTCCTGCGGCCTCACGTACGTCACGATATTTGCCGGCACGGGAACCTTCCTCTTGCTCCGCGGATCATCAATCGGTTCTTGCGCCGTCCACTTCAGAGGCAATACTCCCGTCCACACCGACGTGTCATATTCCTTATCGTCATCCACCGCAAATCCCGTCCGCACCTTCGCGGAAGCTTCCACCAGCGGGACGGCCAGCACCATCGTCGCCTTGATCTCTTGTTCCGTTGGGGGACGCACCGCCTCCCATCTTCCGCGAACGACGTATTCCACGAAGTCGCGCATCGCCGCCAGCTTGGCCGCGTGTCCTTCCACAATCTCCGCTTTCCCCATCACCACCACCGACCGGTAGTTGACCGAATGGCCCATCGCCGTCGGCGCGAATACGATCCCGTCGAGCAGAGTTACGCTCAGGCAAAACGGCGCGCTCGACAGTGCTTTCATTAGCCGGCTGGCTGGCGAGCCGTGCAGAAATAGTTTGTCGCCAACACGCACATAATTCGTCGGCACTACAAAGGGCATGCCATCGGCCACAAACGCTACGTGGCATACAAACGCTTGGTCCAAAATCTTGTAAATCAATTCGCGGTCGTACGAACCGCGGTCCGGCTTCCGCCGCACCTTCGTTCGCTCCGTAGGAGTAAATTGGCTCATCCTCGCAGCCTAGCTCTCGTCTGCGTCCACCCGCAAGCTCCAATGTGGCTACTGGCTCTCTTACTGTGCTGGATTCGCAGGCTTCGCTGGGCCGCGCACTACGCGGAAGCCGACATATTCCGGCGCAGCCGTGCAATTCGCCTTCAGGTCGGCGGGGCAATCCGCGCTGCCGCCGATCACTTTGCCTTTGCCGTCGCGCGTCAACACCCACTCCGCCACGTTGCCGCCAAGGTCGTAAATCGGTTCCTCGTCGTCACGGCCCTTGCCGGCAAAGCTGCCGACCTCTTTCAGCAGTGGCGCGGTGCCGCCAAGATCTTTCGCTTTCTCGCGTAGCTTAGTCGTGTCCTCAGGATTCGGAGCATATCCAGCCCAGTAATCGAGCGTGTTTTCTCCCTCGCGATTCTCGTAAAGGCTCTTCACCTCGTCCTCGTACGGCAGCCGCCATGTTTGATTCGTGAGGTGGGATAGCCAAGCTACATAAGCATTGGCATCCTCGAGAGTAGTGCCCGCTTGCGGAAGGTTTGTAGTGCCGCTAACGCGTTCCTTGAACTCGGTACATTTTCTGTCAGCCCGCTTCATCTTAACCATGCAGGTGAGCTCTTGAAATTGAGCGAATTGAGCTTGTGTGGTCTCGAACCGTGCAATCTCGAGTACTCCCCGGCTGGCAGTTTCAGGAGTAATGACGCCAAGCGCCATTGAACCACCTTTCAAAAAAACGGTTTCGCCGTAAGCGCGAGTGCCGTACTTCTTAACGTGGCTCAGTGCCGCGGCGGCTCCCAACGGCGACTCCCTCTTGAACGCCGCGTTTTCTGGCTTTGTAGCCTTGAAGAGATATTTGTCGAACCAGGCGGCTTCTTCCTCGACTTTGCGCATCTGGTGTGTGAGCTTGCGGGGGCCGTGCGGCTCGCCGGGGAACACTACGTACTTCACGGTCTTACCGAAATGTTGCAGGGCGCGGAAATACGACCAGCTCTGTGCTGGCGGCACGTTGCGGTCCGCCGAGCCGTGGAAAATCAGCACCGGGGCTTGCACTTTGTCCATTTTGAAAAACGGCGATTTATTGATGTAGAGCTGCGGGTCCTCAAATGGCGATTTGCCGAAATAATACGCGTCAAACGATTGGCCAAAATCGACGTTGCCCCAGTCGCTCAGCCACTCAACGTCCCCGGCTCCGACGCTCGCTGCTTTGTAGCGCGTAGGATACGTGGTAATCAAGCTCGTCGATAAAATCGATCCGTTCGACCAGCCCATTGTCGCAATCCGATCCGCATCCACTTTGCCCTGCGCGATCAGGTGATCGACGCCGGCGTTGATGTCCGGCGTCTCCAAGTCGTAATATTTTCCGCAGCAAATCGATTCCGCCCATTTCAACCCGTAGTTGTTGCTGCCGTGATAGTTGGGTCGCAGCACAAAGGCGCCACGCTGCGTGAACAACTGAATCGGATACGCCCAGCTCTCGCCCCACAAATCCTTGTCCGAGCCCATGGGCCCGCCGTGGATCGCGGTGATCAACGGATATTTTTTGCCTTCCTCATAATTCGCCGGATAGTAGAGAATACCCTCCACTTCTTCGTTGTTCGCGCCCTTCCAGCGAATCACTTCGCTCTTCGCATAAGCGCGCCCGTTCACCAATCCTTCATTCAATTTCGCCAACTGCACCGGCGAAACAATTTTTAGGCCATCGAGCTGGGCGTGATACGGCTGGGATAATTTGGCGGCCGTCGAAGTCGAATACACAATCGTCTTCCCGTCATCGCTGACGCGGAACGCTTCGAGATTCTTCGCGTGCTCGCCGCTAATGTTCTGCCGAGTCCAGCTCCAGCCAGCCGCGCCTTTCGCCGCCGCATAAAACGCAAGGTCATCGTGGCTGCCCGCCGCCAGCAGCGCCACAAAGCCGCCGGGCACAGTTTGCAAGTCGAAGCCAAGACCGTTGGGGTTGTCGAGATTCACCTGCGCCGGTTTTCCGCTCGCGAGGTCATAAAAATAAACAACGGTTATGCCCGCGGTCATAAATGTAGCGTCGGTCGAAAACGGCGTCGGCATGTAAAAGCCGGAACTATCCGGCGCCCAGGCAAATCCCTCCGCGCGCACGCGCAAATCAGCGAAGAGTTGCTTCTCCGGCCTGCCGCTCAAATCGTGCAGAATCACGACAGGATGCACTTTTTGGTCGAAGGTGTAGTGCAAGCTCTTCGCGTGTGATGCCACCACATATTTCGCGTCTGGCGAAACGCCAAAATCTTCAATCCAATCCGTGTTCGTCGTGAGCCTCACGATCTTCTTGTCCTTCACGTTCATCTTGTAAAGACGAACCGGCGGCGCGTGGTCCGCGTCATCGACAATTTCGGAATCATCTTTTTTCTTCTTCAGTTCCTGCTCGTATAGAGCTGGATCTTCCTCCGCGCTGTAAATCAGCGTGTCTTTGTCCAGCCATTCCAGGCGCTTTGGGGCGTGCGCGAGTTCGGTCAGCGCCCAGGGTTCGCCGCCGTGCGCGTTGATCAGCCAAATTTGCATCGGCGCGGTATCCGGTTTTGGTTTCGGCCGCGCGCGCGTGCTGGTAAACGCGATCCAGTCGCCGTCCGGAGACCAGCGGGGCTGGGTATTGTTGTCCCCGCCGCGGGTCAGCGGAATGTCGCGCGGCTCCGTCAGGCCGGAGAGAACCAAGTTCGAAACGCGCGCGTCCTTGTCTTTATCTCCGCTGGTTTTTACCCACACCACCCATTTCGCGTCCGGCGAAATGCGGAATTGCCCGGCCGTCTCTCCATAAATAAAATCTTCAGGCTTCCACGGCTCTTTTGTTGCTTGGGCCGTTTTCTCCTGCGCCGAAACGAACGCAACGTTCACGAAACGAAAGTACGTATTGAGTGCGGCTAAGGACATTCCGGCGAAAACCAATTTTCTCAGCATCATCCTCTTCCCTTTTGACGCGGCAATTTGGCGCGGCGCACAGGATAGACGAATTGACGCGTGAAAGGAATCGTGTAGGCTTGTGCTTCGCTATTTCAGCGGACTGCGCATGAGCAAATCAAAGGCGACTCGCGGTGAATCCAAGCCCATCATAACGAGGGAGACCTTTCGATTCTTCCGCGATTTGGCGCGCAATAATCGCACCGCATGGATGCAAACGAATCGCGAGCGTTACCAGGAATGCGTTGTCCAGCCTCTCCGGCATTTGTGTGAAGAGCTTGCGCCCGCAGTTCTGCGGCTGGATCCCGGTTTCGATTGCAGCGGCCGGACCGGGGCAAATTTGTCGCGTATCAATCGGGACATTCGCTTCGCCAAGGACAAGACTCCGTATCGCGCGCAAATGTACCTCAAGTTTGGCGCGCCCTTTGCAGGTGAAGGCGAAACCGGCCAGCTTTATGTGGGTATATCCGCGAAAACCGTTACCGCAGGCTTCCGCATCTATTGCGGCTCGAAGCGAAAGGAGTCCGCGCTCGGGCAGATCGCCGACTCACGCGTGCAAGCTAATCCGCGATGGGTCGCACAGCAGAAGAAGCGCTTGAGCCGCCGTTACAAAAGCTATTGGTACCGGATGGAAAAGGGAGAATGGATCAAACAGTCCGGCTGGCCTGACGCGGAGAACTGGAAAAAGCTGCAGGCTTGGATCGTGCGGAGGGAACTCGGCGCGGCAGCGGCAACGCGCAAGCCATTCTGCAAGGAACTCGAGAAGATTTTTTGCGACTTGTACCCTCTGCTACGCTTCACCTCTTTGCGCGATTGAGGCACGCAAAAACGTTTCGCCACAGAGGACGCAGAGATGACTGGGAAAACGGAATGAGATTAAGAACTCGTCAAAATGCGCTGCGCGCGTCGTCGCTTTTTGCTTCGTTGGCACTCGCTTTGCTGTTGTGGGCGCAGGCGCATGAAACGGCTTCAATGCAGGAATGGCCCGTGGCGCAGTCGGATGCGGTTGGCTTGGACTCTGCAGCGCTGAGCGCTGTGGATGCCGCCATCGCCGGGGGAAAGTATGGGCTTGTGGATAGCTTGCTTGTTGTTCGCGACGGCAAGCAGGCATTTGGGCGTTCTTACTCGCATGACTACGGCAAGATCTATGGCGAGCTTGCCAAGCACGAAGGGCCGCTGAACCATGATGTGAACGGCCCGTACAATTACTTCAGCGCGGAATTTCATCCTTACTACCAGCACAGCGATCTGCACACGATGCAGTCCGTGTCCAAGACGGTTACGTCCATCACCATCGGAATTGCCATGGGGCGGAAGAAGTTTCCCGCCGATTTGGACACCCCGATCTTGAAATATTTCGATGATTATAAGGTTGCGAATATAGACGAGCGCAAGCGGCGGATTACGCTGCGCCATTTGCTTACAATGACGGCGGGATTGGAATGGAACGAGGATCTGCCGTACAACGATCCTAAAAACTCTTGCGACGTGATGGAGTCGAAACACGATTGGGTGCAATACGTGATCAACCAGCCCATGGCTGCGGAGCCCGGCAAAGTCTTTGTGTATAGCAGCGGCGCGACACAACTTCTGTCGCACATCTTCAAAAAAGTCACGGGAAAGAACGTTGACGAATATGCCGCTGAATACCTATTCGTGCCGCTCGGGATTGCCTATCACTGGAAACATTCGCCGACGGGGCTGCCAGACACGGAAGGCGGTCTTTTTATCTCATCGTCGAGCCTGGCCAAGATTGGTTTTCTGTTCCTGAAAAACGGCGCGTGGAAGGGCAAGCAGATCGCTCCCGCGGATTGGGTGAAGGCCTCCGTCGCACCGGCGATAAGCGTAGAGGATGAAGGGCGGCGCTGGAAGTATGGCTTTCAATGGTGGCTGCAGCCCTACGGCAAGGCGCCGGAGAGATTCGCGTGGGCGGCACGTGGGTTCGGCGGTCAGGAGTTGCGAGTGGTACCGGAATACGACCTGATCGTGGTGTACACAGGGTGGGACATCCTGCCGTCTGCCGACGAACCTAAGCACGACGAGCTCGAAAGAGTGCTCGCCGCCGTTAAAGGGAAGACTCCGTAGCGGGCGTCCGCAAAGTTACAGGCATTGCCTGCTTTTTGCGATGCGCGCGTTGGGGTTTTGCGATTCGAGCTGTGGTGTTGGGGCTTTCGCGTGAAACGATTGGGACGGATTCTGATTTGGGTGGCCGTGGCGGTACTCGGCGCCGGTGCGCTCGGCAAGATTGCGCTGGATCGCGGCGAGTCGCTCAACGCGATCTGGTTCGTGATTGCCGCGGTGTGCTGCTACTTGGTTGCGTACCGGCTGTATTCCGCGTTTCTTGCCGCGCGGCTTCTGACCTTGGACGACACGCGAGCCACTCCTTCGGAGCGGCATGATGATGGGCGCGATTTTGTGCCGACAAGCAAATGGGTTCTGTTTGGGCACCATTTTGCGGCGATTGCAGGACCAGGGCCGTTAGTGGGCCCCACGCTGGCGGCGCAATTCGGGTATTTGCCGGGGACGTTGTGGCTGATTGCCGGGGCGGCGTTTGCCGGCTGCGTGCAGGACTTCATTATTTTGTTCTGCTCGATACGCCGCGACGGCAAATCGATCGGGCAGATGGCGCGCGAGGAGGTAAGCAAGCGGAGCGGCTTCATTGCACAGATCGCGGTGCTGGCCATTCTGGTGATCCTGCTTGGCGTGGTCGCGTTGGTGGTGGTGAATGCGCTGAAGTCCTCGCCGTGGGCGACGTTCACGCTCGCGATGACGATTCCGATCGCCTTGTTGGTGGGCGTGTACTTGCGTTTTGTGCGGCCGGGCCGGGTGCTGGAAGGCTCGCTGCTGGGTGTGGCGTTGATTTTGTTCGTGGTGATCGCCGGGCAGTGGGTAGCGGATTCCGCGTCGTGGTCGCGAGTGTTTACGCTCGGCGGAATTCCGCTGGCGTTTGCGCTTATCGTGTATGCCTTCGCCGCATCCGCTCTGCCGGTTTGGCTTTTGCTGGCGCCTCGCGACTATCTCAGCGCTTTTATCAAGGCAGGAGCGATTTTCGCGCTTGCCGCGGGAATATTGTACGTGCGCCCGCATGTGCTGATGCCTCCGTTGACGCGCTTCATCGATGGAAGCGGCCCGGTATTCGCCGGGAAGATATTTCCGTTTTGCTTTATCACCATCGCTTGCGGCGCGATCAGCGGATTTCACTCCCTGATATCTTCGGGCACGACGCCGAAGATGATTTTGCGCGAGAGCCACGCGAGATTTATCGGCTACGGCGCGATGTTGCTGGAATCTTTTGTAGGCGTGATGGCTATGGTGGCGGCCTGCGCGATGACGCCGGGCGTCTATTTTGCGATCAACAGCCCGCCGAGCATCGTAGGCGCGACGCCGGACGCTGCCGCCGCGACCATCAGCGGCTGGGGCTATCCGCTGACCGCGCAAACGATGGCTGGACTTGCGCACGCGGTGGGCGAGCAGACGCTATGGAATCGCGCGGGCGGAGCGCCTTCGCTTGCCGTGGGGATGGCGCAGATTTTTTCCAGCACGATAGGCGGCGAGCGCCTGCTGAGCATCTGGTATCACTTCGCGATCATGTTCGAGGCGCTGTTTATTCTGACGGTGCTGGATGCGGGCACACGCGTGGGCCGCTTTATGGTGCAGGAGTTAGGCGGACGCATGTGGAAACCGTTTGGGCGCACGGGGTGGATGCCGAGCATTCTGCTTTCGAGCGCGATCATCGTTGGCATGTGGGGATACTTTTTATATCAAGGAGTGGTTGATCCGCTCGGAGGCATCAATTCGCTGTGGCCGCTGTTCGGCATTTCGAATCAATTGCTTGCGGCCGTGGCGCTGGTGGTGGCGACCACCATTTTGCTGAAGATGGACCGCACGCGCTGGATTTGGGTGACACTGCTGCCCACGGCGTGGCTGGTGATTATTACGATGACCGCCAGCTATCAGAAAATCTTCGATGCCAACCCGCGCATCGGGTTTCTGGCGTATGCGAACGCGCTGGCCGCCCAGATTGCAGCAGGAAAGATTCCGGCTGCGAAGCTCGCGGACACACAGCGACTGATTTTCAATCAGCGGCTGGACGCGACGGTGACCGCGGTTCTCGCGCTCATGATTATCGCGCTCATCCTGGAGGCGCTGGTGCAGTGGTACGGGATTCTGAGCCGCCGCAGCGCGTCAACGTTGCAGGAATCGCCCTATGTGCAGACGCAATGGGCGGAAGGCTACTCCGGCGTTGCGCAGGGAGATGACTGATGGGAGAAGTGGTGCGCAGCATCAGGCGCTTCGGACGTGGTTTTTGGCGCGGTGTGCGCGAGTGGTGTGGAGATGCTGCGTACGAACGATACCTGCGATCCTCCGCCGCGCGTCGCGAAGGCTGCCGGCAGGTGAGCGCGCAGGAGTTTTACGTGCAACAACTCGATCGCCGCTACTCGCGGCCGAACCGCTGCTGCTGAATCTTTTGTAGTTTTCGCCTGTACTTTCGGACGGGTACTCTTAGCCAGCCCCTACAGCTGTTTGACAAATCCAAAGTCTCGAGACTGCTAAGCTTCTCACTCTGAGGAGCGACCATGCGAAGGATGCAATTGTTTACGATGGCTTTGTTGCTGACTAGCGTTTCGGGGATGGCGGCAGCTATGCCAGATTCACCGGATTCTTCGGGGGAAGCCGCGCCGGCGCCGAAAGCAGCGGCTCCCGCTGCTCCCGCAAAAGAGTCATCTGAAGGTGGAATTCCAGTCGGCATAGGCGTGAAGGTTTCCACGCTGGGCGTTGGCGGGGAGGTGGCCATTGCTGTTTCACACCGGACGAACGTGCGCTTTGCGTTCAACGCGTTGACTTACGGGCACACCTTTGACAAGGATGGCGCGACGTACAAAGGGAACCTGGACCTGAGGTCCGCGCAAGCCACGTACGATATATTTTTTCTGAAAGGGCTTCACGTCAGCCCGGGAGTGCTGTTCTACAACGGAAATCAAGTTACGGCCAATATTTCGGTGCCCGGGGGGCAGACTTTTACGCTGGGCAACACTACGTACATGAGTGACGCCGCGGATCCTGTGGCGGGGACCGGGAAACTCAGCGTGTACAAGGCCGCGCCGATGGTGCTATTGGGGATCGGCAATTTGGTTCCGCGCGCGCACCATTTCAGCACGACTTTTGAAATTGGCGCCGCTTATCAGGGGCCGCCGCGCGTGGCGCTGAACCTGGGCGGCAGCGCTTGCGACTCCACGGGTGTGTTTTGCAGGTCGATCGCCTCCGATCCGACCATTCAGAGCAACATCGTCGCGCAGCAGTCGAAGCTGAACAAGAGCGCGTCGCCTTATAAGTTTTACCCGGTGCTGTCGTTCGGCGTCGGCTACAAGTTCTAGTTGACTTCGACTCTTCCGTTCTGCTCCATTACATTGCTTGCCGGTCGGATCGGGTGTAGAATCCCGGCAAATCCTAGGTACCCCTCCCTTGAATCTCGCTGGAGGTTTCATGAAAGGCAAAGTCATTTTGATTCTGGCTATCGGCTTGACCGCCGGGTTGCTGCTTGCACAATACGACGCAAGCTCACAGGAAAAGCCGCTTGCCGCCAAACCTGATTTCGATCTCACGGCTTCTTATATCGAAGCGTGCAGTTGCGACATGTTCTGTCCTTGCTACTTCAACACGCGCTCCACGCACCATCACGAAGGCGAGTATTGCCGCGCCAATCTCGTGCTTCGAACGGATAAAGGCTACTACAAAGACACCAAGCTGGACGGCGCCAAGGTATGGCTGGCGACGGATCTGGGCAGCGACTGGAGCACCGGGAAGGATTCTTGGGTCGTCATTCACTTCGACCCCAGCGTCACCCCTGAGCAGAAGACCGCCTTCAATGACATCCTCGGCCAACTGTATCCAATGAAGTGGCAGCACGCCGATGTGGACACGCAGGCTTTCAGTTGGAAAGTGGACGCCAAGGCTGGCGAGGCTCACGCCCGCATGACCAACGGAAAGGGCGAGGTCATCCTCGAACGAGTGAAGGGCGATGACCCTGGCCACGAAGTTGTGGTGAACAACCTGAAATATTGGCTGGCACAGTCCAACAATGGCTTCCACATGTGGAAGAGCAAGCATGAGGCGTTTGAAGGGCACGGCCACAATTTTTCATACGACGGCACGAATGGCTTCCTGATTACTATTCATTTTTCAGGGCAGGCTAAGACGGCGGCCGCGGACTAGCCGAGCACGTTGCGGCTCAAGGTTCGCGTACTTTGTTCAGGTAAATCTCAGAATTCTTCGTCTTCTTCACTGTTACGCTGCACGGTTGTCTTGTGGTTGATACGCACGCTGTGTGTACGGATTCCGGCAATAATGGCGCGCCGGGTTTCCGCGGGCAAGGCTTCCGGAGGGAAAACGCCGCGGAGGTCGCGTGGGAAAAATTTGATGAATAAGGCGGCTACGTGCGCTGTGGCGTAGGCGACGGGGGTTGTGTAGAGGCCCTGCTGACGAATCTGGTAGAGGGTTGGGAATATGCACTCGGTGCGGATGAGCCGTCGCTGCTCCTTTTTCGAGCGGCGCTTGATGCCGGTGGCCAGCACGACGGCGGCAAAACGGGCATTCTGCAAAATGCCCTGGCGAATTAACGAGGCGATTTTGCGCGGCGATAACGTCTGGGGAAAGCGTTGGCGCACGATACCGCGGGATTTCGAGAGTTTTCCCTGCTTATACCAACGGCGCAGGCGATCGAATTCGTTGCCGCCGATTTTCACGTCCATATTGCGCATGGGGATGAAATGGGGCAGGGTGGCGACTTCGTCCTGTGCGGCGAGAACTACGTTCGCGTTACCGACCGGGTCAGGGAAGCGAAATTTCTCCAACTCCGCGAAGCGCTTCTCCATGTGGAATTTTCCGGCCCGATAGACTCGCGGATTAGAGATCGCTTCGTCAAAGCTTCCTTCCGGTGACCACTGGGAAATGGGGTCGTCACTTTCGCTGCTTTCGTAGAGGCGGATTTGCACGGATTCGAGTTCGTCGAGCATTTCCGCGGCGCGCTTTACGAGCAGGTTGGTCAGGCCAGGGGCGGCGCCGGTGTTGATTAGAGCCAGCCTTTTTTTTCCTTCGAAGCGCTTAGCGAAGGCGAGCTGCTCGGCTTTGAATGGATTTTGCGTGAGGTGCGAGCTCAGGTCCAAGTAATGTACGCGCAGGCGCAGAGCGGCGCGCATGACGATCTGGTTGAAGACGGATGCGGAGGCGTTGACGATGAGCTGGCAGCCGCGAGCGGCGCGCACAATCCCGCGGAGATTCCTGGCGTTGACATCGGTGATGGCGATGCTGGCGTGTTTGCCGAGGAAATGGTGGGCACGCTCGAGGTCGCGGTCACCGCACCAGACCGTATGTCCTTGCCGCACCAATAGTTGCGCTAGGAGAGAGCCGGTGGCACCGGCCCCGAGAACGAAGATCCGCATGGTGTGGCGAAAACTCTACCACAGACGTCAGGGAGGCGAATGTCGAGCCTTTGCCTTGCGTTCCAGAATAGGCGCTAGACTTTCGCTGGGTGGCTAGGTGCAGGCGCACCCCGGAGCAGGCCTTCGGTGCTGAGGTCTTCGTCCAGGTCCGGCCAATGGATGCCGTATCCGGCGCCGGCGATTTTCCAGTTTTTGCGCTGTTGTGCGGTCGCGTGCAGCAGCCTTGGGTACCAGACAAGAGGTACCGAAATCGTGCGCCCGTCCATCAGGGCCACGCAGAGCGAGTCCTCTGAAAATGAAACGTTTGCAACCCGGTCGTCAGCCCTCAAGGCCAAAATACCCATTCCATTCCTCGAAAAGATGATGCTGATGCTGCTCGACTAATGATTGTACCCTACGGAGTTCGACTGACTCACGTGAGCGGGCTCGTTTGGCTCATGGCTGTAAAAGTAGAACCGATAGGGACCGGTTCTAAGAACGGTCGGCACGGGTGGATTGTACCGAATTGCGGTCTCCGGCGCAGGGGGTTACACTATCCCCGAACTCCGACCTCTGCCTGCCTACGGGGAGAAAACCTAGGGTGGCAGGGGCGATGTCCTGGCGATGTGGCTGGGAATGAGGGTTTGGCTGGAAACGGCCAGGCCTCCCGCTTGGAAAGGAGCCGACGATGAAAAAGTGTACTTTTTCGTCTGCGCCTGAATCCAAGCATACGATTCGGGCTTTTGTTTATGTGGGTGACGCCGGGCACGATTTCATGACCCTTCACGACAAATTCGGGCGGCAAATTACGGACCTGCGCATCTCGGTTACGGACCGCTGCAACTTCCGCTGCGTGTACTGCCGGTCGGCCGAACCGGAAAACTACCGCGATCACGACGAGATTCTTTCCTGGCCGGAGCTTGACCGGCTCGCGAGAATTTTCCTAGGCCTAGGGATCCGCAAAATTCGCATCACGGGTGGGGAGCCGCTGGTTCGCGAAGGGGTCGAAGATTACATCGCGCGGCTGCACGGCTTGGGCGTGGAAGATTTGTCGATGACTACGAACGGGCACTTGCTGGCGGAACGCTGCGAGCGACTGATCGATGCCGGCCTCCGGCGCATCAACATCAGCCTGGATTCGCTGGACCGCGTAAGATTCGAGAAAATCACGCGCACGAAATCGTTCGCGACGGTGATGAGCAGCATCGACATCGCGCAGAAATCGCGGCTGGCGCCGGTAAAGATTAATGCGGTGCTGGTGCGGGGTGTGAATGACGATGAGGTGGAGGCGTTCGCGGAATTCGCGCGCGAGCGCGGCGTGATCATGCGATTTATCGAGTTCATGCCGTTGGATGCGGACCGGCATTGGAACCGAGGCTTGGTGGTGCCTGCAGCGGAAATCCATCGGCGTATCAACGCGCGCTGGCCGCTGCAGCAAATTCCACATGAGCGCAGCGAAACGGCGCGCAAATACCGGTTTGCAGACGGCGCCCCCGGCGAGATTGGCCTGATCGCGCCGGTGACGCAGCCCTTCTGCGGGCATTGTTCGCGCATACGATTGACGGCGGACGGTAAGCTGCGCACGTGCCTATTTAGCAAGGAAGACAACGATTTGCGCGGATTGTTGCGCGAGGGCGCCACGGACGAGGATCTGGTTACGTATATACGCTCGGTGGTAATGGAGAAAGAGGAAGGGCACCGCATCAACGAGCCCAACTTCGTACCGCCTTCTCGTACTATGGTGTTTATCGGCGGATAGTGGAGCATTGCACCAAAACCTGGGAAAATTCATCTAATAAACAGGGACATTCCTAGGACTATCTAACCCTAGCAGTTCACGAAAACGCGATGAGCACCCTTATCTCTATTGCGAACTCCTCCATATTGATCGGCGGCGAAGCTCCGGAAACAGTGCGTGCGCCGGAAATCGAACCGGGCGTAGGTTGCGATTTCGACTCGTATTTGCTGGTGCCGGACAATTCGCTGGATGAACGAATCGCTTCCGCAAGAGCGCGACTTGGCAAAGACTTGGTCGTGCTCGGGCATCATTACCAGCGCGATGAAGTGGTCAAATTCGCGGATTTTCGCGGAGACTCCTTGAAGCTGTCGTATCAGGCTGCGGAAGCCGATGCGCGCTACATCGTTTTTTGCGGCGTGCATTTCATGGCGGAAAGCGCGGACATTCTGCGCCGCGCGCACCAGACCGTAATCCTTCCCGACTTGAACGCCGGTTGTTCGATGGCGGACATGGCGGATATCGGCCAGGTGGAAGTGTGCTGGGAGGAGCTCTCCTCTCTCGGCGATCTCAAGCTCATTCCCGTCACCTACATGAATTCCACCGCCGCTATCAAGTCTTTCACCGGGGAGCATGGCGGATCGGTTTGCACCAGCTCCAACGCCGCGGCGGTAATGCGATGGGCTTTCGAGCAGGGCGAGAAGGTGCTGTTCCTGCCTGACGAGCACCTTGGCCGCAACACGGCATTTCGTATGGGCATCCCGCTGGAACAAATGATCGTGTGGGATCCTTATCAGGATTTCGGGGGCAACTCGCCGGAAGCGATTCGGAAGGCTCGCGTCATCTTGTGGAAGGGGTACTGCTCGGTGCACCAGCGCTTCCAGACAGGGCACATTGACCGCGTTCGGCGCGCGTACCCTGGTATCCGCGTAATCGTGCATCCGGAATGCCGGTACGAAGTGGCGCAGGCCGCGGACCAGATCGGCTCGACCGAAGGCATCATTAAGGCGATTTCGGAATCGCCGGCGGGCACGCAGTGGGCGGTAGGCACGGAGATCCACTTGGTTAACCGGCTGAGCAAGGAGATGCCGGACCATACGATTATGTCCCTCGATCCGAGCGTTTGCGTGTGCACAACGATGTTTCGCATTACGCCCCAGCACTTGTTATGGGCGCTGGATAATCTCGCCGCAGGCAATGGAGTCAATCAAATCTCGGTGGACGAGCGCACGCGTCACTTCGCGCGCACAGCCCTCGACCGCATGTTAAGCTTGCGGTAGACGCAGTGTAGGGCGTCCTACATTGCACCCGGCCCGGAATGAGCCGCTAGCCAAACGGAATTTACAATGGCCGACCAAGACGACGAACAAAACCAGGACGATAGCCCGGAACCAGAGCCACGACTTTTCACCCTTACCGAAGCCGAACGCGCGCGTCAGGAGCTTGAGCCCTTTCTTGTGGAGGCGATGGACTGCCGCAAGAAGCTAGCCGGACTGGAGACAGACCTTACCGCAGTTTCGGCCCGAATTACGATGATGGGCGGGGTTATCGTACCGTACGAAAAACTGGCCACCCTCCGGGTGGAGCACCAGCAGCTGGCTGAAACGCTTAAGTCGTCGTTGAATCGCATCCTTGAAACGGGTTGCCTCATCAAAGATCTGGAGGTTGGCCTGCTCGACTTCCCGGCCCTGATTAACAATGAGGAAGTGTATCTGTGCTGGAGGCTTGGCGAGGATCGCATCCGCTTTTACCATCGCCAAGACGAGGGATTTTCCGGTCGCAAGCCCCTGGATCCTCGCGATCTCGGCCCCGGCGACGTCGTTCAGTAGAGATCCACACCCTTTCCAGGGGCGGACGACCCTGCATTCCAGGGAATGCGAGCGCCACGCTCTTTGCGTTCTTTCTGTAGGAACACTCGCGGAAAACGATCTTTAGGTCCTGCGTAATACTGGGAGTTCGCTTGGCGTCACAACCTGAGAATCGCCTCAAGGACTCGACTAGCCCTTATCTCCGTTCCGCTGCTCACCAGCCTATTGACTGGTACGAATGGGGAGAGGCCGCGTTCGCGCGCGCCAAGTCAGAGAACAAGCCCATGCTGCTGGATATTGGCGCGGTGTGGTGCCACTGGTGCCATGTCATCGACCGCGAGAGTTACGAGAGCGCGGAAATCGCGAAGATCATTAATGAACACTTCGTGGCTGTCAAAGTCGACCGCGACGAGCGGCCCGACGTGGATGCGCGCTATCAATCCGCTATCAGCGCGCTATCCGGCCAGGGAGGGTGGCCGCTGACCGGCTTTCTCCTACCCGATGGCAAGCCCTTCTATGGCGGGACGTATTTCCCACCGGATGATCAGGGTGGACGGCCAGGTTTCCGGCGTGTTCTGCTGGCTGTCGCGGACTCATATCGAAACAAACGATTAGACCTGGAGCGCGCAGCAAACTCGCTGGCAGACGCGGTGGCACAGGCGGAAACGTTCAATGGCGCACGGGCCAAGTTCGACCTCAGCGTCCTGGATGCGCAGATTCAATCGGTGACAAAGCTTTTTGACATTCGCAACGGTGGCTTTGGCCAGTCGCCGAAGTTTCCGCACGCTTCCGCGATTGAGCTCGTGCTCGAGCGCTATCAGGAAACCAAAGAAAAACACCTGCTTGCTATGGCGGAGACGACCCTGGAGAAAATGGCGCGCGGCGGAGTTTACGATCAGCTCTCCGGCGGTTTCCATCGCTATTCCGTCGATGAGCGCTGGCTCGTGCCCCATTTCGAGAAAATGAGCTATGACAATTCGGAGCTGCTCAAGAATTATCTTCACGGCTGGCAAGTAACGCAGAATCCGTTCTTGCGGGAAACCGCCGAAGGCATCATCGGCTGGGTGAACGAGCTGCTATCGGATCAGCACAGCGGTGGTTTTTACGCGAGCCAGGATGCTGACTATTGTCTTTCCGATGATGGCGACTACTTTACCTGGACCCTCGAGGAACTCCGGGAGATGCTCCTTCCAGCCGAGGCCCGCATTATGGAGCTGTACTACGATGTGGAGCCTCGAGGAGAGATGCATCACAATCCAGCGAAGAATGTATTATGGATTGCTCGTGATCCCGCCGCGATTGCCAAAGCACTGGGCGGCGACGAAACCGCCGTGCGGCTGACCATCGCGCGTGCTAAGGACAAAATGTTGGCGGGGCGGCTCTGCCGCATTACCCCCTATATCGACACGACCATGTACGTGTCCTGGAATGCGATGTTTGTCTCCGCGTATCTGGAAGCGGCGCGCGTTCTGGGCAGGTCTATAGGGGACAACTGCCGCGATTTCGCATTGAAAACGATAGATCGCATGTTGGAGGAAGCGTGGAGCGAGACCAACGGTTTCGCACATCGCATTGGCGGTCCGCGGCTGGATGGTTCGTTGGATGATCAGGTGTTCAGCATCGTGGCTCTGCTGGACGCCTACGAGACGACGTTGAATTCCCGATATTTTCGCGCTGCGCAACGCACGCTGGATTACATTCTGGAGAACTACGCGGATCCGCAGGGCGGTGGGTTTTTTGATCGCGCCACCAATGCAGCGCCGCTGGGCGGGCTCGACGTGCGCCGCAAGCCTTTCCAGGATTCGCCGACGCCAGGCGCGAACTCCGTAGCGATCATGGCGCTCGTGCGCATACACGCTTTCACTGGCGACGAGCGGTACTACAATTTCGCGGAAAAGACGCTGGAAGCCTTTGCGGGCATTGCTCCGCAATACGGACTTTTCGCCGCCACCTACGGTTTAGCCGCGTTACTCTTCTCGCGCCATCCGATACAGGTGGTTATCACCGGCCGCGCGGATGACCCCGCGGCGTTGTCGCTGGAAGTCGCCGCAAATCGCGTTTACCGCCTAGGGAAGTCTGTCCTGCGGTTCACCGCAAACAACAACGGCTCGTCTCTCGAGAACCTTCCCGAGGCCCTCAAGGACACCTTGCCGCATCTGCAGGCGGATAAGGCCATGGCCGTGGTTTGTGCAGGCCAGTCGTGCCTGCCGCCTACCAGCGATCCCGCGCAATTGACGGCCTTGCTGGAAAACAGCGCTCGCGGTGCCGCCGGCACGGCGTAGCGACTCCTTGCAATATCCCGCAATTCCCTATTTTTTCGGGCGCGATTCCGGAGGTACCAACCCGGCCACCCGGTAGTACACGACCAGTTGGCCGTAGTGTTCGCCGGAGTGTTCCGTCAAACCGTAAGCAAGGTCAGAGACCTGCACCTGCTGCTTGCTTTCCGGATCGGTGACCCATTCGCTCATACCTTTGTCGCCTTTGGACTTGATCACCGCGGCGCCATCTTCGACGCATTTTTTGGAGAAGGCGACGATTTCCGTTTTCGTTTTCAGGCCGTCGCGCTTTGGATCATCCGGGTAGCGAGGCTTCTGCCCCTGCGCAGGATCGGTGAAATAATACATAGAGGCGGAAGCGTGCAGCATCTGCTCCGCAAATGTCCGTTGCGCCGGAGTGGGCTTGAAGTCGTACTTGTCTTCGGGAAAGTCCTCGGCCATGGCAATCAGCTTGCGGCCAATTTCGTTCCATTGCGAAAGTACTACCTGTGAAGGGCTAGGGGCGGGGCTAGGCGCTCTACTCGCGCTTCGCGCAGACACCATTGAGGTTCCGGCAGCTACGGCCAAAGCCAGCAGCACGCCAACGATTGCTTTTTTCATTTTTTCTCTCCTGATTTTCGATCGGTGGCCTGGATAACCAGACGTATCCGTCGTAAAGCCACCCGTCCGTGCAAGATATCCCCTTCGACGCAGCAATGATCTAGACAGCTTTTCTTCTGAGGCGTTTCAGAGGGTCAGGCGAGGTCCGATAGTACTCACGGACGTGTCACAGGGCAAATGAAAGCGAGGAGGAGGCCGACGCGCCAGGATTTTTAAGTCAAAGGGGCGCAAGCCTGCTGCGCCCGTGTAAATCTTAGGCGACGGTGACTTCGGGGCTTAGATAGACGTCCTGGACGGCGTTTAGCAGCTGGACGCCTTCCTTCATGGGGCGCTGGAAGGCTTTGCGGCCCGAGATGAGGCCGGTACCTCCGGCGCGCTTGTTGATGACGGCGGTAGCTACGGCTTCCTCGAAGTCGTTGGCTCCGGAAGCGCCACCGCTGTTGATCAGCCCGGAACGGCCCATGTAGCAGTTGGCGACCTGATAGCGGCATAGATCGATGGGGTGGTCGCTGGCGAGATCGGTGTAAATGCGCTTGTCGAACTTGCCGTAAGCGGAATCGCCGATGTTGAGCGCCTGATAGCCGCCATTATTCTCGGCCATTTTTTGCTTGATGATGTCGGCTTGAATGGTGACGCCCAGGTGATTGGCCTGTCCGGTGAGGTCGGCGGAGAGGTGGTAGTCCTTGTCTTTCTTGAAGGCGCTGTTGCGCAAGTAGCACCAGAGAACGGTGGCCATGCCCAGTTCATGGGCTTCCGCGAAGGCGCGGCTGACTTCCACGATCTGACGGTCGGCTTGGTCGGAGCCGAAGTAAATGGTGGCGCCGACGGCGGCCGCGCCCATGTCCCAGGCTTCCTTTACGATGCCGAAAAAGATTTGGTCGAATTTATTTGGAAAAGTGAGCAGTTCGTTGTGATTCATTTTGACGATGAAGGGGATCTTGTGCGCGTACTTACGGGCTACTGAGCCAAGAACACCTAAGGTGGAGGCGACAGCGTTGCACCCGCCCTCCACAGCAAGCTTGACGATATTCTCGCTATCGAAATAGTCGGGATTTTTCGCGAAGCTTGCTCCCGCGGAATGCTCGATGCCCTGATCGACGGGGAGAATGGACATGTAACCGGTGCCGTTTAGGCGGCCGTGGCGGAACAGGCGCTGAAGGTTGGCCAAGACGCGAACATTGCGGTCGGAAATAGTCCAAACGCGATCGATAAAATCGGGCCCGGGCAAATGCAGGCGCTCCTTCGGGATTTTGGGTGATTTGAAGCCCAGGAGCGATTCGGCTTTCGCGCCGAGATATGTTTCTATTTTGCCGCCTGAGACAGTTGTGGTTGCCATGGAATTTCTCCTTGCGCTATTCGCGAATTCCGATTGAAAGCATGCCGCCGGCGATGGTGTCCACCAGCCAAAGCAGCTGACCGCTCGACGGCTGAATCATTTGTGCCGGCAATTGATCCGGCTCGTATGGCCCTTCTAGAACACCTTTCAGCGCGAGCGCTTTGTCCGCGCCCGTGATCATGAACATGACGCGCGCGGCGTTGTTGATGGTCGGGGCGGTCAGCGTGATGCGGTTGGTGTAGAGCTTCCCCACCCAGTTGCGCACCACCAGGCGCTTGGTTTCGTGCAGCGCCTTCGTTCCTGGGAACAGCGAGGCAGTGTGGCCTTCATTGCCCATTCCCAGAAGCACGAGGTCGAAGCGCGGAAACTGGCCCTCGGCTATTTTAAAGGATGCGCGCAAAGCTTGTTCGTATTCCTGCGCGGCCTTTTCCGCGTCCTTGTACTCGCCCTTGATGCGAAAGACCTGTTCGGGCTTTAGCGGAACCTTTGAGAGCAATGTGTCGGTAGCCATGCGGAAATTGCTTTCGGCATCGTCTGGACCGACACTGCGCTCGTCGCCGAAGTACAAATACATTTTATCCCACGGAAGCTGCGCGCGAAGCGCCGCATCGCTGGCTAGTAGAGAATAGAGAGTCCGCGGCGTGGAACCGCCCGTGAGCGCCACTCGGAAGCTGCCCCTTTCGGAGATCGCTTGGGTGGCGGCTTGTACGAATTCCTGGGCGGCGCGCTTGGCAATCGCGTCGATATTGGCCAGGATGCGGACGTCGCGTTGCACTTGGCTCATACCTGGTTTCATATGCTCACGGATCTCAGACTCGGCTTGCGCCTCGCTGGGACGCGCTAAAGCTCGCCGCTACAACTTGATTGCTGCACCATACGCCTCTAGTCGGCGGCAATCGTTTTGCCTTCTTCGTCGTTGCAGCCGCGGTCGCGGTCGATGTCCTCTTCACCAATGGGGCGCCAGGCGCGGCCGTCCCGCGTGAGGAGCTCTTCCGCTTCGACCGGCCCCCACGAACCGGCGGAATAATTAGGAAAGCCGCGGGCGGGCAGCGCATGCCACACATCGAGCACTGGCTGGATTACGCTCCAGCCGGCTTCAACCATGTCGGCACGCTGAAAGAGAGTCGGATCGCCGGCCATGCAGTCGCGCAGCAAACGCTCGTAGCCGGTGCTGTGTTCGGCGCCGAAATAAGTGCAATAGTCGAAATCCATGTTGACGAGTCCAAGCTTCATGATCGTGCCGGGAACTTTCGCGCCAAAGCTGAGGGAGATGCCTTCGTTAGGTTGGATGTGAATGACCAGGCGATTGGTCTCCAGGTTTTTTACTGTCGTGTTGCGGAAAAGAACAAAAGGAGTGCGGCGGAACTGGATGACGATCTCGGTGGCGCGGCGCTTCAGGCGTTTGCCGGTACGCAGATAAAACGGAACCCCGGCCCAGCGCCAGTTGTCGATTTGAAGCTTCATGGTCACGAACGTTTCGGTGTTCGAGTCCGGCGCGACGTCGGGCTCGCTGCGATAGCCGACCACGGGCTGGCCGTCGATAGCGCCCGGACCGTATTGGCCGCGGACCATGGAGGTGAGCACTTCTTCCGGGTCCAGCGGCTGGATGGCGTGCAGGACTTCGGCTTGTTTGTTGCGGACTTCGTCGGCATCGAAAGAGATAGGCGGCTCCATCGCAGTCATGGTGAGGAGCTGGAAGAGATGGTTGGGCACCATATCGCGCAGGGCGCCGGCAGTTTCGTAGAAGCTGCCGCGATGCTCGACACCGACGGTTTCAGCGGCGGTGATTTGCACGTGGTCCACGTAATTTCGATTCCAGAGCGGCTCGATAATGTTGTTGGAAAAGCGGAAGACCAGAACGTTCTGGACGGTTTCTTTGCCGAGATAATGGTCGATGCGGTAGATCTGATTTTCGTTGAGAACCTGCTTTAGCTCTTCGTTGAGCTGTCGCGCGGATTGCAAGTCGTGACCGAAAGGCTTTTCGACGATCACCCGGGCCCAATGGACGTCTTCTTCCTTGGTGAGACCCGCTTGGCCGAGTTGCTTCACGATCGGAGAGAAGAATCTGGGGGCTACCGCAAGGTAGAAAAACCGGTTGCCTCCGGTGTTGTGCTGCCTATCGGCCTCGGCGATTTGCTGCGAAAGGCGCTTGTACGCTTCCGCATCCTCGAAATCTCCCTTGACATAATAAATGCGCTCTGCGAACCAGTTCCAGATTGCTGGGTCAATTTTGGTGGAGGAGTATTTCGGGATTTCTTCCTCTAGATGTTTGCGAAAGCTCTCCGTGTTGAAATCGTTGCCGGCGAAACCGATGATGGCGAACTGCTTGGAGAGCAGATTGTCTGGCGCGAGATTGCAAAGCGCCGGAATGAGCTTGCGTTTGGTGAGGTCGCCCGTAGCGCCGAAAATGACCATGACGCATGGCGCGGCGACCGGATTCGAATGGACGTGGATCATGAGCGGGTATCCTGTCTGATGCCGGCGAGTGGCGAGGGTTGAAGCATTTTGCCGATCACGATTTCTTTTCCGCGTGGCCGCCGAACTGGAAGCGCATGGCGGAAAGGATTTTGCTGGCGAAGTCGCCCTCGCCGCGCGACAAGAAACGCTCGTAGAGCGCTTCCGTGAGAACGGGAGCGGGAGCGCCCGATTCAATGGCGGCGAGAATGGTCCAGCGGCCTTCTCCGGAATCCGAGACGCGACCGGAGAAGCGCTCGAGCGTGGGTTGTTCGAGAAGCGAAATCGCGGTGAGATCGAGCAGCCAGGAGGCAACCACGCTGCCGCGCCGCCAAACTTCGGTGACGTCGGCGAGATTGAAATCGTATTGGTAGTGTTCGGGATCGCGCAGCGGCGTGGTTTCCGCGTCGGTTTCGTGGTGCTGCTTGCCGACGTTGGCGTGCTTCAGGATGTTCAGGCCTTCCGCGTACGCGGCCATCAGTCCGTATTCGATGCCGTTGTGGACCATTTTCACGAAATGGCCTGCGCCCGAAGGCCCGCAGTGCAGATAGCCTTCCTCGGCGGTGCCAGCAACTTTTTCGCGGCCGGCCGTGCGTGGGGCGTCGCCGCGTCCAGGCGCCAGCGTTTTGAAAATGGGATCGAGATGTCGCACGGTGTTGTTTTCACCGCCTATCATTTGGCAATAGCCGCGCTCGAGGCCCCAGACGCCTCCGCTGGTGCCGACATCGACGTAATGAATGCCTTTCGTGGAAAGCTCCTTGGCACGGCGAATGTCGTCGATGTAGTAGGAGTTGCCGCCATCGATGAGGATGTCGCCGGATTCGAGCTTTGGAGTGAGATCGCGCAGCGTCGCGTCAACAACCCCCGCCGGAACCATGAGCCAGATGGCGCGGGGCTTGGAGAGCTTCTTCACGAAATCGTCGAGTGAAGTAGAGCCAATGGAACCTTCACTGCTGAGCTGCTTTACCGAATCGGCGCTGCGATCATAAACAACGCAATTGTGTCCGTTTTTTTGCAGTCGGCGCACCATGTTGGCGCCCATCCTGCCGAGACCGATCATGCCAAGCTGCATTCTTCGCTCCTGTTACCAAGTTAGGTTGCGACGCCACTGGCCGGGCTGAAGCCCAGCCGCCACATCCGTCTGCTCGGGGCTAAAAACTCTGCAATGCCAATGCCTTCTTGGCGGCTTTCGTCAGTTTTGCCAAGTCTGCCTTTACATTTTTCCCAATGTGAACGCGAAGGGCGCGGCGGCCGCGTTCCGCAAGTACGGCGAAATCACCGCGGGCTTGCGCCGCTTTCACTACGCTGAACGTGTATTTTTGTCCGGGCACGGGCAGGTCGACTTTGTCGTCGCAGGTAATCTGCAGAAAGACGCCGGAATTCGGTCCGCCCTTATAGGCTTGACCCGTGGAATGCAGAAAGCGGGGACCGAAGCCGAGAACGGTGGCGGATTTCTTTTCATCGCGGACCATGTGACGGATCACCTGAAGCACGTCTTCGTTCTGCTGATTCATGGTGATGTAGGCGAGAACGCCGAAGTAGTCATTGGCGTTGATGCGATCCAAATGAGACTTCAGCGCATCCACCAACGTCCGCGAATTCTTCAGGGCCGCGGTATTTTTTTCGTCGGCGTACAGCTTGATTCCTTCAGTTTCAAGAAACGGCGTTTCTGGCGGAAGTTTGCCGGTTTTCTCGTACTCGCTCGTGAGCTTTCGGGTTTCGATCTTGCTGGCCTCGACGTCCGGTTGGTTGAAGGCGTTGATGCCGATGATGGAGCCGGCTACGGCCGTGGCGATCTCCCACCGGAAAAACTCCTGCCCTAGGTTGTATGTGTTCTTCACCGAAATGCGAACAACCGGTAGACCGTCTTTTTCCAGTGCCTTGACAGCTGCATCCTGCTTTTTATCCGGTTTTGTTTCGAGACGAAGATACGCGAAGACACGATCGCTGCCGTACGCTTCCGGTTTGGCGACTTTTTCGCGGTCGACGGGGATGATGCCCTTGCCTTGCTTTCCGGTCGACTCGGCGATCAGTTGTTCCAGCCACGCGCCGAGGTCGTGAATTCCGGGAGACGAAATAATGGTGATCTTGTCCAATCCTTCATTTGCCGCGGTGCCTAGAATGTTGCCGAGCACGACGCCGGGATTCTTGTCCGCGGCGACATTGGCTTTGACCATTTCTTGTGTGTTCTTCAGAAATTTCGCGACGTCTAAACCCATGATCGCCGCAGGAATCATTCCGAAATTCGACAGCGCGGAATAGCGGCCGCCGATGCTGGGATCGCCGAAGAAGATGTGCCGGAACTTATCGGTTTCGGCGACTTGCTGCATCTTGGAGCCGGGATCGGTGATGGCGATGAAGCGATTGCCGGCTTCTTTCGGCCCGACTTTCTTTGCGATGCGTTCAAAGAAATATTGCTTGTAGATGTTAGGTTCGAGCGTGCTTCCGGATTTGCTGGAAACGATGCAGATCGTTCTTTTGAGATCGACCTTGGCCTCGATGGCTTTGATTTGCGCGGGATCGGTAGAGTCCAAAACGTGCAGTTCCGGAAATCCCTTAATCTTGCCGAAGGTCATGCGCAGGACTTCCGGGCAAAGGCTGGAGCCGCCCATGCCGAGCAGCAGCGCGTGCTTGAACTTGGCCTTCTTTAGATCGGCGGCGAGTTTTTTGAAGACGTCAAGCTGGGCAAGCTGCCTTTCCGTAATATCAAGCCAGCCCAGCCACTGCGCCTCATCGCTGCCGGTCCAAATCGAGGCGTCACGCTGCCAGAGACGCCGGACCTTATTGTTCTTGTTCCAATCATCAAGGGATGCTTTGACCAGGGCGTCAAGCTTCTCGGGCAGCATGCAGAGCTGGGAATTGAGGCTCACGCACGTACGCCAGCGGTCTTGCCGGTGGCCTCCAGCAACTGTTTGAACGCATCGGCGAACAGTTTCACGCCGTCGACGACGAGCTTCTCTGTGACTTCCTTCATGGAGATTCCGGCTTTTTCGAGCGAAGCCATGACTTTCGCCGCTTCCTCAACGTTTTCGGTGAGGCTAGGGCGCACGCGGCCGTGATCGCGGAAAGCATCGAAGGTAGCCGGAGGAATGGTATCGACCGTTTCCTTGCCGATCAGCTCTTCAACATACATAACGTCGCGATACTTGGGATTTTTTGTGCTGGTGCTGGCCCACAGCAGACGCTGCGTCTGCGCTCCTTTCGCGGCCAGCGCTTTCCATCGCGGATTCCCGTAAATTTCCTGGTACTTGCGATAGGTCAGCTTGGCATTGGCGGTGGCGACTTTCCCCTGCAGGCCGGCGAGCAGTGCACGTTTATTGGGATCGCTTTCGGTTTTCAGCTTGGCCTCAATCTGGCTGTCGACCAACGTGTCGATGCGGCTGACGAAGAAGCTGGCCACGCTCGCGATATGACTGATGTCCTGGCCCTTTTTCACGCGAGCCTCGAGAGCCGCGAGGAACGCTTCCGCCACCTGTTCGTAGACCGACTGCGCAAACAAAAGCGTGATATTGATGTTGATGCCCTCTTCGAGAAGCTGGCGAATCGCGGGGAGCCCTTCTTTCGTGCCCGGGACCTTGATCATTACATTTTCGCGTCCGACGCTTTTCCAGAGCCGCCGCGCTTCCTCGAGCGTGCCTTGCGTGTCGTTGGCGAGCGTCGGGGCAACCTCCAAGCTGACGTAGCCGTCGCGCCGCTTGCTCTGTTGATAGACGCCCTTGAAAATGTCGGCAGCGTCCTGCACGTCGCGGATGGCGATTTTTTCATACACGCCCTTGGCGTCCAGCTTTTTTGCTTCCGGCGATTCCAGGATGTCCGCGTAATCCTTGCTGCCGATGATAGCTTTCTCGAAAATTGTGGGATTCGAGGTCATCCCCATCAAGCCGTCTTCCTGAATCATTTTCTTCAGGGTGCCGCTGGTCAGCAGATCTCGGCGGATATAGTCCATCCACGGCGATTGGCCGTATTCCAGCAATGCCTTCAAAGGGTTTACACCCTTGGAGTCGACTCTCGGAACTGTTGTTGTAGTTGTCATGAAGTTCTCCTTTGCTGCAGACTCCTCAAATTACTATTGTACGCCGCTGGGTTCGGCCTTGCTGTCGGACGACCGCGGCCGGGGATCTCGCTAGAAAGTGCTGATCAGGCTCTCGCTACTTTCCCTCCGCCACAATACTTAGCCTCGATAGCCTTCACTTTGCCAAGGCGGCGCACGTGGCGCTCTTCGTTGGTGAATTTTGCGCCCAGAAATGCCTTCACCAAATCCTGGGCGAGCATGACGCCGACCACGCGGGAGCCTAGCACGAGAATGTTAATGTCGTCGTGCTCCACTCCTTGATGCGCGGAATAGGTGTCGTGGCACATTCCGGCACGTACACCCGGAATCTTGTTGGCCGCGACGCTGGCGCCCACGCCGCTGCCGCAAATGAGCACACCACGCTCGGCTTTCTTGTCGACGACAGCGCGTCCGACCGCCTCGGCAAAATCCGGATAGTCCGAAGGATTCTCGTTGAACGCGCCGACGTCCAGCACTTCGTGCCCCAGCGACCGCAACAAGTCTCCGATGTTGACCTTCAACTGAAAGCCGGCATGATCCGAACCAATCACCAATTTCATGTCCTGCTCACTTTCCCAAAACTTCTTTTGCCGCGGCTACCACACGCTCCGGCAAGAAACCGAACTTCTTGAGCAAATCCTTAATAGGCGCAGAAGCGCCGAAGGTGTGCATGCCTATGGCTTTGCCCTTTGGCCCCACGTAACGTTCCCAGCCCGTGGTCGCGGCCATTTCGACGGACACACGCGCCGTGACATTGGAAGGAAACACGCTTTCGCGGTATGCGGCGTCCTGCTTCTCGAAGAGCTCCCAGGACGGCATGCTCACCACGCGAGTGTTGATGCCTTCGGCCTTGAGCGTTTCATACGCGGCGACGCACAGTTGGACTTCGCTACCGGTGGCCATCAGAATCACCTCCGGCTTACCGTTCGCAGCGTCGGCCAGAATGTAGGCGCCTTTCGCCACGCCGGAAGCCGGCGCGTACTTGGTGCGGTCGAGAGTGGGGAGAGCCTGGCGGGTCAAAACCAGAGTGACCGGGCTGTGGCGAAGCTGAATCAGCACCTTGTACGCCTCCACAACTTCGTTGGCGTCGCCGGGACGCAGCACGATCATGTTGGGCATGGCGCGGAGAGAGGCG
>Ga0210409_10001425_pt1 | contig 31532 bp, 30 predicted proteins | sample IncBWH17MmetaG_FD_161649 | JGI IMG/M metagenome (GOLD analysis project Ga0210409, IMG submission 161649) | Forest soil microbial communities from Barre Woods Harvard Forest LTER site, Petersham, Massachusetts, United States - Inc-BW-H-17-M | ecosystem: Environmental > Terrestrial > Soil >...
TGGTTCGCCGTAGGCGAATTCGCGAAACTTTTCCTTCGCCGTACGAAGCCACCCCAGGGCTCCGTGGACCTTGCCTTCTTCTGCCATCTCTCTATTCTAGTGGTATCGCGGGTGAGCACGCAGCTGTTTGACCGCTGCTTGCCGGTTTTGTAACCTGTCCTACCGTTGGAATCCCGTTTAGAAGGCGTGCCATGAAGCGTCGCATCGAAAAAGCGGTTGTGCTGGGAGCTGGGACGATGGGCTCGCGAATCGCGGCGCATTTCGCGAACGCCGGGCTGCCGTGCGTTTTGCTGGACATCGTGCCGCCGAATTTGCCGGCCGGCGCGCCGGCGGCCGAGCGCAACAAAATTGTGCGCGGGGGATTGGATGCCGCGAAAAAGTCGAAACCGGCGGCATTTTTTACCGCGGCGCTGGCGGACAAAATTTCGATTGGAAATTTCGACGACGACCTGGCGCGCTGTGCGGAAGCCGATTGGATTATCGAAGTCGTCGCCGAAAACCTAGAGATCAAGCGAAACCTGCTGTCACGCGTGGCGCAGTACCGCAAGCCCGGCGCGATCGTGACGACCAATACTTCGGGATTGCCGGTGCATTTGATCGCCGGGGGGATGAGCGAAGAATTCCAGCAGCACTGGGCGGGAACGCATTTTTTCAATCCGCCACGCTATCTGAAATTGGTCGAAGTGATTCCCGGACCGAAGACATCAAGTGAAGTCGTCGAAACGCTCAGCGAATTCTGCGACAAGCGTCTGGGCAAGGGCGTGGTGGCGGCGAAGGACACGCCGAATTTCATTGCCAATCGCATTGGAACGTTTTCGATGCTGAACGCGCTGCGCCTGATGAACACACTGGGAATGACAGTGGAAGAAGTGGACGCGTGCACGGGTCCGGCGGTGGGCTGGCCGAAGTCGGCAACGTTTCGCACGGCGGACATTGTTGGTCTCGACGTGCTCGTGCACGTGGTAAAAAACATTTACGAAACCGCTCCAAACGACGAATCGCGCGAAATGTACAAACTTCCCGTGTTGGTGGAAGAGATGGCCAAGCGCGGGTGGCTCGGCGACAAGACCGGCCAGGGCTTCTACAAGAAGGTCAGGGGCGAAGGTGAAAAGGAAATCCTGACCCTCGACGTGAACACCATGGAGTATCGCCCAAGGCAGAAAGCAAGATTTGCCTCGCTCGAAATGGGCAAGGCCATTGAAGATACTCGCGAACGGCTGCGCGCTCTCCTTGGACCCCTCCTGGAAGGCCAGAAAGGCGACAAGGCGCAGCAGTTTTTGTGGGGCGGGATTTCGGAGACGTGTTTGTACGCGGCGCGGCGCGTGCCGGAGATTTCCGATAACGTGGCGGACGTGGATCGCGCCATGCGCTGGGGCTTTGGCTGGGAGCTCGGACCGTTCGAAATCATGGATGCTATTGGCGTGAAGGCCTTCGCCGGGCAAGTGCAGAAAGAGGGGCGCACGGTGCCGCCGGTGATCGAAAAAGTTCTCGCGAGCGGGCGAAAAGGATTCTACGAATCGGGGAAAGGCTTAACGACCGTATTCGATACCGCCGGCGGCGGAGCAAAGAAAGTCGAGGAGCCAAAGGGCGTCATCATTCTCAAATCGCTGAAGGAGGCCGGCCGCGAAGTAGAACGCAACCCCGGCGCGAGCTTGATTGATCTTGGCGACGGCGTGGCGTGCGTGGAATTCCACGCCAAGATGAACGCTATCGGCGCGGACCTGATCGCCATGCTGCACAAAGGCCTGAAGCGGCTGGAATCGGACTTCGACGCCATGGTGATCGCCAACCAGGCGGTGAATTTCTCCGTCGGCGCGAACCTGATGCTCGTGCTGGTGGGAGCGCAAGAACAAGAGTGGGACGAGCTGCACATGGCGGTGAAGCAATTCCAAAACATAAATCTTGCTCTCAAATACGCGCCGAAACCGGTGGTGGCCGCGCCGCAGGGAATGGCGCTGGGCGGCGGCTGCGAAGTGAGTTTGCACTCCACACGAATTCAAGCAGCCGCGGAAGCGTACATCGGCCTGGTGGAAACGGGAGTAGGCTTGATCCCCGGCGGCGGCGGCACAAAAGAAATGCTCATCCGCGCGAATGAGCATACCGCGGCCGGGGAAGATCTGGATTTATTTCACGCGCTGAAGCCGGTGTTCGAAGCAATCGCGATGGCCAAGGTGGGCGCCAGCGCGGAGGAATGCCGCGACCTCGGATACTTGCGACGCGAGGACGGAGTGTCCATGAACCGCGACCGGCTGGTTGCGGACGCCAAGGAGGCGGCGCTGGCGCTGGCGCGCAGCGGATATAAGCCGCTGGCAGCAAGCTGGCAAGAAGGCGCGCAGACAACGCAAATCAAAGTTCTTGGCGAACAATTTCTGGCCGGCGCAAAGCTGGCGATCCACATGATGATGCGCGGGGGCTACGCCTCGGAGTACGACGCACACGTCGGCCGGAAGCTCGCCAACATTCTGGCGGGTGGGCCGTTGACGTCGCCGCAATTGGTCAGCGAACAATACGTCCTCGATCTCGAGCGCGAGGCGTTCGTCTCGCTCTGCGGCGAGAAGAAGACCCAGGAGCGCATCGCCCACACACTGAAGACGGGCAAGCCCCTGCGCAACTGAAAACCAACGCGAATTCAAGGGGCAGCACGCAGTATTCCTCTTTCTCTATCCAGATTCCGTCTCGTTTCTAATCGTATAAAAACGTATTGATATGGCGATTATGCGTGCGGTATTCTGCGAGTCTGCAGGAGGGACCGTGCAAAGGCTGCTGGCGCCACGCGAAGCGGCAAACATCCTCGGAATCAGCTATCCCACCCTGAAGCAGTGGATCTACCACGGGAAGCTCAAATCGGTGAAGACCCCGGGCGGACATCACCGCGTGCCGGAGAGCGAGATTGACCGCTTGATCCCCAAGAAACTGGAACGCGGCGATATCGAAACAAGGCGCGGGAATTTCCGCAAGATCAGCGGGCGAAATCAGTTGATCGGCCGCGTGGTGGCGCTCAAGCTCAGCGGACTGCTGGCGCAGGTGACGCTGGCGATCGGGGAGCAGCATATTACTTCGATCATTACGGCGGATGCGGCCAAGGAGCTGCGCTTGAAGCCGGGGGACCGGGCTGCCGCACTGATCAAATCTACGGAAGTGATGATTTTGCGGGTTTGAGGAAACAAAAAAAATTAACGCAGAGTGCGCGGCGCAGTGCGGAGAAGAGTGCATGAGAACGGCAGCCCGGGTTCTAACCGCACTGCTATTGCTTTCTTGTGTTGCCCGCGAAGTTCAGGCACAGGAACAAGAGCTTCGAGTTGCGGCCGCGGCGGACTTGAAATTTGCGATGGGGGAATTGGCGGAAGGATTTGAGAAGCGGACCGGAACGAAACTAGACGTGACGTACGGTTCGAGCGGGAATTTTTTCTCTCAGATTCAGAATGGCGCGCCGTTCGATCTGTTTTTTTCGGCAGACATTGGCTATCCAAAAAAACTGGGAGCAGTGGAAGTCGCGGAGCCAGATACCCTCTACGAATATGCGGTGGGCAGGATCGTGATCTGGGTGCCAGGAGATGCCAAGCTAAACGTGGCAAAGCAGCAATGGAATGCGTTGCTCGATCCACGCGTACGGAAGATTGCGATTGCCAATCCGGAGCATGCGCCCTACGGGCGCGCCGCAGTGGCCGCACTCCAAAAGGCAGGCATTTATGAGCGAGTGAAGGCCAAGATGGTGTATGGCGAGAATATCTCCCAGGCGGCACAATTTGTGCAATCGGGCAATGCCGAGGCGGGGATTATTGCACTCTCCTTGGCAAGCTCTCCCCCAATGAGGGGAGGAAAGAGCTGGATCATTCCCGAGGAAATGCACCCCGCTATCGAGCAGGGAGCAATTGTACTGAAGGGCGCGAAGAATAAAGATGCCGCGCGGGCCTTTCTCGGATTCGTTAAGAGCGAAGAAGGTCGCACGATTTTGGAAAAATATGGATTTGTCACTCGCGGGCTGGGCCAAAGGTGCACATCTCCGTCATGAATCTGGACGCTCTATTCCTCTCCTTGCGCTTGGCGCTCTGTGTTTCGTTGCTTCTTTTGATAATCGGGATGCCGCTGGCGTACTGGCTGGCGTACTCGAACTGGCGCGGGAAATTTTTGCTGGAGTCCGTCGTGGCGTTGCCGCTGGTGCTGCCGCCGACGGTGCTTGGCTTTTACGCGCTCGTGGCGATGGGACCGCACGGGCCGCTGGGAAAGCTGTGGATCGCCCTTTTCGGGCATGGACTGGCGTTTACGTTTGGCGGATTGATTCTGGTATCGGTACTGTACAGTTTTCCGTTTGCGGTGCAGCCACTGGTCGCTTCGTTCGAAGGCGTGGATCGCAAACTGCTGAATGCCTCGGCCGTACTGGGTGCGGGAGGTTGGCGAACATTTTGGCGAGTGATCCTGCCGCTCTCCTTGCCGGGAGTGGTGACGGCCGTGGTGCTGAGTTTCGCGCACACCCTTGGTGAATTTGGCGTGGTGCTGATGGTCGGAGGAAATCTTGCGGGCGTCACACGCACCGTTTCGATCGACATTTACGATCGCGTGCAATCTCTCGAGTACGGCGAAGCGAATCGCATGGCGCTACTATTGCTGGTGATATCGTTCGGAGTGTTGTCAGTGGTGTACGCGGTGAACCGCCGGGTGTGGACGCCGTGGGCAGCGAAGTAAGAGCAAGCATGCTAGCCGCGCGCATCCGCAAAGCGCGGTGCAGTCCGGGTACCCCTTCCTTTCTTCTCGATGTCTCCATCGAAGTTCCACAGGGCATCACGATTTTATTCGGGCCTTCCGGCGCGGGGAAATCGACGCTGCTCGACTGCATCGCCGGTTTAACGCGACCAGAGGAAGGACGAATCGAGATTGGCGGCGACGTGCTCTTCGATTCCTCGCGGGGAATCCACCTCCCGGCCCAGAAACGTCGAATCGCTTACGTATTTCAGACGCTGGCCTTGTTTCCGCATTTGAGCGTGGAAGAAAACGTCGCTTACGGGCTGAACAATTTGGAGCAGGAGAAACGGCAGGAGCGCGTTGGAGGAATTCTCGCAGCATTTCGGGTGGAGAATCTGCGAAAGCAGAAGCCGGGCGAAATTTCCGGAGGCGAGAAACAGCGGGTTGCTCTTGCGCGGTCGCTGGTGACAGAGCCAGGCCTGCTGCTGCTGGATGAGCCTCTAACAGGGCTGGACGCTGAATTGAAAGCGGCGATTGTGGACGATTTGCGCGCATGGAATACGGCAAAGCGCATTCCGATTCTGTACGTGACGCACAGCCGCGAAGAAGTGGATGCCCTTGGCGAGTGCGTGCTGGCAATGGAAAACGGGCACATCGTAAGCGCCGGAGCGCCGATGGAAGTTCTGGACGCGCCGCGCCGGAAGAAACTGGCGCAAGCTGCCGGCTTTGAAAATCTGCTGAACGGAATAGTGCTCGATCTCCGCGAGACGGATGGCGTGATGCGCGTGCGGCTGGAGGAAAGCGCGTGCGAGATCGAAGTGCCGCTAGGTTATGCAGTCGCAGGGGACCGCGTGAAGGTAGCCATTCGCGCGGGTGACATTTTGCTGGCAGTGGAACGCCCCATTGGATTGAGCGCGCGAAACATAATGGAAGGACGAATCGTTTCGCTGGAACAGCGAGGAACGTTGGTAATCGCGCGTGTGGATTGCGGCGCCCTCTTCGTCGTCCACGTGACGCCCGGAGCAGTGCGCGCGCTGGGCCTGGCCGCGGGACGCCGGGTGTGGCTGGTCCTCAAGACGCACTCGTGCCATTTGGTGGCATAGAGAAAAATCTGCGAATCGGGGTAGGGTCTGCTTCAGGATTTCGGCTTCGCGGCAGCAGGAGCCGTAGTCTTGGATGCGACAGGAACAGAGAATCGAACCTCGTCGGCTTCCAGAGTGTTCTCCTTGGGCGTGGCATGAATGACCACGGCGTCGCCAACGGCAAGGTCGGAAATTTTCGCGGGCTTGTCTTCGTTGCGATCCGAAGCGTTGGCCGAACTGCTCGCGACGTGCAGGACGTAAACAGTTGACGCGACGAGCTTCACTTCGACGGATTTCCCCTCTTTCGTTTTCACCAGCACGGAATCGGGACTGATTTTTTCGAGGGTACCGAGGACATGCACCTTGTTGCCGTGGGCGAACACGTTGCAAGCCACCAGCGCGAACAAGATTGCCAGCTTCCGTGCACGAGACTTCATGAAACCCTCCTAACCTGCAAAATACCAACTTCCTGGTGCTTCACTCGCGGCGATGATTTTGTGATTCCGGTTTCTTCTGCGGTGTTGCCCCATTCAAGAAATTATTTTCGTGTTGTTCTTCTTCACGGTCGTCCGGCCCTTTGGGATTATACCGCTCCATTTCGAGGCGTTCCGCCGCTGTCAAGCGCGGAAGGTGGCGGATGAAGTGCACCAGCTTCCAGCTGTCCTGTCCGCCGTGTTCGCCGCCATCGGCGGCGAACGCGGGCATGCCGGTAAAACGCACGCCATTTTCAATGATCCAGAATATTTCGCCATCCGTCAGATTCTGTGTCGCTGAACGACGCAAGTCGGGTGGTTTGGGATAAAGTCCGATGCCGAAGAGCGTCTGCCCGCTGCCATCGTTGCCGTGGCAGATGGCGCAGTGATTGGCGAAGTGCAACCGGGCGTCGCGCAAATCATCGGGTGAATCCAGCACGGGATTTTGAGCCAGCCGCGCGCTCGAAGGGATCGCAAGATTGCGCGCGTTGCGGGCCAGGAAGGTTTCGAACCTGGTAGGTGTGGCGCGGGAGCTGAGGCCATCGTGCAAGGCCGAGGCAGCCAGTGCTACGACGAGCACGAGGAGCGCCAATCCGATCACAACGAAAAGAGATCCGCGTTTCACGAGTTTCATGGCTGCGTTGGTATGGTAAAGGATGCGGGCCAGCCGGGCCAGCCTGGAGTTGTTTGGCGGTGGCCAGGAGAGCGCCGCGGTCTCTTGCCCTATTCGAACGCGCAGGTGCCCTCCTCTGGTAGGATACTCAGGATATGGCGGCGCATGCCAAGAACGAAACTGCGTTTGTCGCGGACGGCGGCTGCCCAGCGGAAGTGCAGGAATGTCTCCAGACGGTGCTGGGTGGCGGTGAGCTCTCCTTCGAGCAAGGACTGAAGCTGGCGACCGCCGAAGGTGCGGCGCTGGAAGCTTTGGTGGCGGTGGCGGATCGCTTGCGCCGGGAAACCGTCGGCGACGCTGTCACCTACGTCGTGAATCGCAACATTAATTTTACGAATGTCTGCTTTGTGGGCTGCAGCTTCTGCGGATTCGCGCGGGGACCGGGCGCGGCGGACGCGTATTCGCTTTCGTTCGAGGAAGTGGTTCGCCGCGCGCGTGAGGCGTGGGACCGCGGCGCGACGGAAGTTTGCATTCAGGGCGGTTTGCCGAAAGACCTCGACGGATTTTTCTACCGGGATTTGCTGCGCGCGGTCAAGCGGGCGCTTCCGGAGATGCACGTGCACGCCTTTTCGCCGATGGAAATTGATTACGGCGTGACGAAAACCGAAATGGCGTTGCGTGAGTATTTGCGGATGATGAAGGACGAAGGGCTCGGCAGCATCCCGGGGACGGCGGCGGAAATTCTGGACGATCGCGTGCGGCAAGAGCTAAGTCCGAACAAGCTGCCAGCAGGGCGCTGGGTGGAAATCATCATGGCGGCGCATGAGATGGGAATTCCAACGACGTCCACGATGATGTATGGTCACGTGGAAGAGCCGGCGGATTGGGTGCGCCATATTCTGCTACTGCGCTCGATTCAAAAACGCACCGGCGGATTCACAGAGTTTGTGCCGCTGGGGTTCATCCATGAAAACACGCGACTCTACCGGCATGGCGGAGCGCGGCCGGGGGCCAAGCGCGAGGAGCATCTTCGCGTGCATGCGCTGTCGCGCGTCCTGTTGCACGGAGCGATCAAGAATTTGCAAGTATCCTGGGTGAAGCTGGGATTCGAAACGTCGCTGGCGTGCTTGCAGGCCGGCGCCAACGATTTCAGCGGAACGCTGATGGAAGAAAGTATTTCGAAAGCCGCCGGCGCAACGTTTGGAGAATATGTTTCGCCGGAAGAGTTTCGGCTGAAAATTCGCTCGATCGGACGCGTGCCCGCGGAACGCACCACCACGTACAAAATTCGCCGCGCCTTCGATCAGGGGGAAGAACTCTCGCAACGCGCATCACCGGCGCTGCCATTGGTGCAACCCGAACGGCACACGCCTTACACCGAAGGCGCTTACTGAGCGTTTCTCATGCGCGCCCTCCTCCTGCCCGTCAAAGACCTCCACAATGCCAAGAAGCGCTTGATGGGCGTGCTCACCCCGCAGGAGCGGTTCGAATTGGCTGCGGCCATGCTGAAAGACACGATCCGCGCGGTGCAAGGCGTTAGTTGTGCGGAGAAAAACTTTGTCGTGACGAATTACGAGCCGGTGATCCGCGTGGCCGAAGAAAATGGCTGGGAAATCCTGCGCGAAGAAAGACAGGTCTCCGAAAGTGATTCCGTGGATGCAGCCTCGCGGCTTTGCGAGGCGCGCGGAGTGACCGGGCTGCTTCGAATTCCGCTGGATGTGCCTCTGGTGCGAGCGAGCGATATCGATGATTTGCTGATGGTCGAATGCGAAGAGCCGGCGCTGGTCATCGTTCCATCGCGCGACGGCACAGGCACCAACGCAATTCTGCGCATGCCGCCGGCATTGTTCCCGTCGCATTTCGGAATGGGGAGTTTTGCGAAACACGTTGGCGAGGCGGAACGCCTTGGCGCGCACGTGATTTTCCGCCGAAGCCCTCGGCTCGAGATGGATGTGGATGACGAAGCCGACTTGCGAGCCCTCCTCAAACACGATTTGGGCGGCACCGAAACGGGCCGATGGCTCGTGGATAGCGGAGTCGCGGCGCGTTTCCGCTCATACCCCAAAGCTGGGGCCATGAGCGCGGGATGAAACGAAAGGTTTTTGCGACTCTTGACGAGGCGGTTGCGGATATTCCCGATGGCGTTCGAATCATGTTTGGAGGATTCGGTGGCGCAGGTTTTCCCAACAATCTGATTCAGGCGCTGGTGCGTAAGGGAAGCAAAAACATTACGGCAATCAGTAACAATTGCGGAACGCGCGAAGGCGAACTTGGGCTGATGTTCAAGAACAATCAAATCAAACACGTGATTGCGGCCTTCCCCGGGCCGCATGCGAACTATTTTCTGGAGCGCTATGCTGCGAAGGAAGTGACGCTCGAATTAGTGCCGCAGGGAATTCTCTGCGAACGCATGCGCGCCGCGGCCGCGGGTCTGCACGGGTTTTACACCACCGTGGGCGTGGGTACTGAAGTGGCCGTTGGAAAAGAAGAGCGCATCATCGAGGGGAAGCGCTGCATTCTGGAAATGCCCATTTGCGCGGATTATGCGTTCATTAAAGCGCAGAAGGCCGATGAACTGGGCAATCTGACGTACCGGCTTGCGGCGCGAAATTTCAATCCCATCATGGCCATGGCCGCGAAGACGACGATCGCCGAAGTCGAGGAAATCGTTCCCGTGGGCGCCATCGATCCTGAACATGTGATCACGCCCGCAATCTTTGTGCATCGCATCGTAAAGGCGAAGGGACTCCGTTATGCCGGGTAACGGCATTCAACAAAACGTTGTGCCGCGTGGCGGCATTCAGGAGAAAGTCATGCCGGATAAGCCGCGCCTGACCAGAGCACAAATCGCGCAGCGGGCTGCACGCGAACTGAACGACGGCGCGTACGTGAATCTCGGCTGGGGAATTCCCAATCTCATCGCGGACCATCTGCCGCCGGGAATAACGGTCTACTTTCACAGTGAAAACGGAATTCTGGGAATGGGCCGGCGCGCCAAGCCCGGCGAAGAAGATTGCGATCTTGTGGACGCGATGAAAGTCCCGGTGACGCTCATTCCCGGCGCGTCTTTTTTTCACCAGGCGGATGCGCATCTGATGACTCGCGGCGGGCATCTGGATGCCGCCGTTCTCGGTGCGTTTCAAGTTTCGGAGAAGGGCGATCTCGCGAATTGGAAAATTCCCGGCGCAAAGGGCACCGGAAACATCGGCGGCGCGATGGACATTGCCGCGGGCGCCAAAATCCTGATCGTTTGCATGGAGCACACTGCGAAAGACGGCGCACCTAAGATCGTGAAGGAGTGCGCGTATCCGCTGACCGCAATGGCGTGCGTGAATATCATCGTGACGGATTTAGCGGTGATGGACGTGAAGCCAGAGGGATTGCAGCTCCGCGAAGTCGCGCCGGGATGGACCGCGAAAGAGGTGCAAAATGTCACCGGTGCACAGTTGATCGTGAAAGGACCTGTTCCGGAAATGAGTTTTGTTTGATCTCGCGAGGAGAAAAGATATGAGCCAGGTAATACCAGATACCCACAAGGATCTCTTGGAAAAAGCCGCGTTCGGAAATTTGGGAACGCTCATGAAGGATGGACAGCCACAAGTCACGCCCGTCTGGGTGGATTACGACGGAAAATATGTCCGCGTAAATTCCGCGAAAGGCCGCGTCAAGGACATCAACATGCGCCGCGATCCCCGCGTCTCCATTTCCCTGCAGGATCCCGCCAATCCCTACCGCTATTTGGAGATTCGCGGCAAGGTGGTCGAGATCACCGAAAACGGCGCGGACGACCACATCAACAAACTCTCCAAAAAATACTTGGGCAATCCCGTCTATCCCTTCCGCAAGCCCGGCGAAGTGCGCGTCACCTACAAGATCGAGCCACAAAAAGTCAGCTCCATGGGATGACGACGCAAAACTAAAAACTGGGAATTTACATCCGTGCGGCGACGCGCGCGGCGATGCGGCCGTCGGGTGTGCGGAAAATCAGCACGAGGCTGTCCGTGACGGGCACCTCAGCGCTGGGAATGCCCAACTCGTAGGTCCACACGAACCGCTCCGGGAGTTCGGAGGCCAGATTTGCGGCGTACGGGACGATGGGCTGCACGGAATAGTTTTTTTCGGTGATCTTCTTGACCGGCTGCAGGTCCACGCCGTGCTTCCAATACAGCGAGAGCTTCATTTGGCTCATCATTTCGCGCGTCAGATAAGTGCGCGTGCCGACGTTTTGGAGCCCAGTCGAGCACGACCGGTCGTGAACGGCGAAGGACAGGGTCACTTGATCGGGAAACAGTGTGATGGCTTCCTTGCCGCGGCGATAGATTGTGCCGTTGTCGTCGTCGAAGCGCTTTAAATTGTCGAAGAAACTGGCGGAAGTCACGCGGCCCGCGACGCGGAAGCAGACGCCGTTGGGGAGGGAGCCGTCGGTTTCAAGAAAGATGCCGCCATCGTAATTCCAGACGGATTTCTCGTGCTTGTCGTGCTTGTCTTGTTTGTCGTGCTTGCTTTGGGCGCTCGCGGCGCTGGCGAGCAGGACAAACGTGGCGGCGATTTTGCGGACTCGGTAACGCATAAATGACAGCTCTGCCGGAAACGATTTTACTCCTTATGGGCCGCGGGGAGAAGAAAAGAGAAGCCGTTCAACGTGTGAATCTCTTTGCCTTCTCCCGCGGGCTTCACTGTGCCTTGGCCTTCGCGAACCGCCTGGAATGCGGCAAGCAGTTCCGGCAACACGGAGGGTTGCGCGACGGGAACATTGTGCGCGCCCAGAATTAGTTTTACTTGTGGAGCCAGCGCCACCAGCCGCTGCACGGAATTGACGTAGGCATCCAGATCGGTTTCCGGGCGATAGAGCCAGATGGGGGCGGGATAGTAGGTGTCGCCGGTGAAGAGCAGGCCGTTGGCACGATCGATGAGACAGATGGCATCGGGCGTGTGGCCCGGCGTAGACAGAATTTCCAGCGTGCGGCCGCCGAGATTGATTTTGAAGCCGTCGTGCACGAACAGCGAAACGCGCCAGGGCTTGGTGCGATAGGTCTTGGCATCGAAATTCTTTGGCAAGTTTCCGCAAATCATATCCGGGCCGAGTTCTGCTTGCGCGTCTTCGCTCGAACCTTTTGCATTGGCACGCGTAAAACTGGTATCCATGCCATAGACGAACGTAAATTGCCAATTGCCACCGACGTGGTCGTTGTGCGTGTGGGAATTCAGGACGACGGCGGGCCGGCTCGTCAATTGCGTGACGACTTTGTGGATGTCGCCGATGCCCATTCCGGTGTCGAAGAGCAGCGCCTGCTTGGTGCCGACAATGAGGTAGGAGATGACTTCTTCAGCTTGGTGCGGTTCGTAGATGGCGAAGACGCCGGGCGAAACTTTGTAGACTTCGAACCATGGATCGTCCGGCAAAACGCGTGCGAGCGCCTTGTATTCCGGCCGCGGAAGCGCCCGGCACCACTCCGGAATCTCTTTCGTCTGTGCCACTGCCAGCGACGGCAGGAAGCAGAACAGCATCAGCCATGCCAGAGCTTTTCCAGCTTTCAATATTCCTCCAAATGGACTTCCACAGTAGACGTCGCTGGGCGACGCTATGGTATAGCGATGCAGCCCTGCCCGCAAATCTTGCGACTCCAATGCCCGGGAGCGAGCTGGAGATCCTGTCCATCCATTCGAACGGAACCATTCCTTTCCTTCCAGCGGGAAAAACTGCTGCTCAAGGAGCTCTCTGTCCCCGATCCACATCTTTTGCGAAACAAAAAGCAAGGCAACTTCGTTTGTTATGGTAGCTGTCGATCCTTGCGAATAGGTATGCTTTGGGGGTATCCGATGACCAACTTCTGGCAAGACATCCGGTTTGCATTCCGCGTGCTTTCGAATAACCGCGGATTTGCTGCCATCGCCGTGCTCACGCTGGCCCTGGGAATCGGTGCGAACACTGCGCTCTTTTCCATCGTCAATGGCGTGCTCCTGAATCCGCTGCCGTTCCCGAATCCCGACGAGCTGTACGCTGTTTATACAAAGACCACTACGTTCGAACAGAGCTCGATTTCCTATCCCAATTTTCTCGATTGGCAGAGGCAAAACCACTCCTTCGCCGCTTTGGGCGCCTTCCGCTCCGACGAGTTTAATATGACCGGTATGGGGGAGCCGGAACGCCTCCACGGCCACATGATCTCCGCGGAATTTTTTCCCGCCCTCGGCCTGAACTTCATGGCGGGACGCAACTTTCGCCCTGAAGAAGATCGCGCCGGCGCCGGCCCTGTGGCCATCCTTGGCGACGGGCTGTGGAAGCGCAAATTTGCGTCCTCGCCTGACGTCGTCGGAAAAAACATTACCCTCAACGGCAAATCGTACACAGTTGTTGGCGTCACCCGGGGCATTTTGCCCGGCATCAGTCCCTCGGAGGTTTATGTCCCCGTTGGTCAGTGGACCGATCCTATATTCCTCGACCGCCGCATCAGCATGGGCCTGAACTCCATCGGCCGATTGAAGCCCGGCGTGTCGCTAGCGCAGGCTGGCGCGGACATGGATTCGGTGGCGCAGAATCTCGCCGCCGCTTTTCCCGAGGTCGACAAAGGCACTGGGATTACGCTCATACCGCTCAAGGTGGATACGGTTGGCAATGTGCAGGGAATTCTTCTCGTGCTGCTGGGCGCTGTGGGATTTGTTCTGCTGATTGCTTGCGCCAATGTTGCAAACCTCCTGCTTGCGCGTTCGACGGGTCGCACCCGCGAGTTTGCGATTCGCTCGGCGCTTGGAGCCACTTCCATGCGCGTTATCCGGCAATTGCTGACGGAGAGCGTCATGCTTGGCGTCGCCGGCGGGGCGCTCGGCCTGCTTCTTGCGAAGCTTTCGATGCGTACGATACTCACTTCTTTGGGCGATATTCTTCCGCGCACCGATGAAATTGCGCTCGATTCTCACGTTCTGCTTTTCACTGCTGGGCTGGCCATTCTCACGGGCGTTGTTTTCGGGCTCGCGCCGGCGATCAAGATGTTGCGGCCCCAGCTCAGCGAGACGCTGAAGGAAGGCGGCCGCGGATCAAGTGGCGCACGGCACCGCTCGCAGAGTGTCTTCGTGGTCGTCGAAATGGCCATGGCGCTGGTTCTGCTTGTCGGGGCCGGGTTGATGATTCGAAGCCTGGCCGCACTCTGGGGGATTAATCCCGGATTCGATCCGCGCCAGGCGCTTTCGTTTGCAATCTCCCTGACTTCCGATCCATCGGGCAGTCCCGATCAGCTTCGTGCGAAATACCGCGAGACCGAGCGGCAATTCGCGAGCGTGCCCGGAGTGGAATCCGTGTCCGTGATTGGCGGCTCGCTGCCCATGACTGGCGATTCCGAAGTTCCGTTCTGGCCCGAAGGCCAGGCGCCGCCCGCAAACCAAAACGACATGACGTTCGCACTTTTTTATCTGGTCACGCCTCCATATCAGCAAGCTCTTCGCATTCCGCTCCTGCGCGGGCGCTTCTTCAACGACCGCGACGTCGAACATGCTCCGGCCGTTGCAGTAATCGATGCCACGTTCGCGGGCAAGTATTTTCCTAACACAGATCCCATCGGCAAGCGCATCAATGTCGGGCTGCTGGAACTCCAGCCGGAAATTGTCGGCGTCGTCGGCCATGTCGAGCACTGGGGCCTGGGCGACAAGGGGCACCAGACTTTGCAGTCACAACTTTACTTGTCCGTATGGCAAGTGCCTGACCGTTTCTGGCCGCTGCTGGCGAACGGTTCAGGCTATGTGGCGCGCACAATGTCTTCTCCACTCGGGGTGTTGAGCGCGATTCGCGCCGCGGCCGCGAAGGCGGATCCCAGCGCCGTCGTTTACGGCGCGCGGCCTGTCGAGGACATTGTCGCCGGGTCCATCGCGACGCAGCGGCTGGCAATGATTCTGCTCAGCGTTTTTTCCGCGCTGGCGCTGGTGCTTTCGGCGATCGGGATTTACGGCGTCATTTCCTATCTGACCGGGCAGCGCACGCATGAGATCGGCATCCGCGTGGCGCTCGGCGCCTCCAGCGCCGACGTGCTGCGCATGGTGCTTGGCGAAGGAATGAAGCTCACGCTCATCGGCGTGGCCTTCGGAGTCGCCGCGGCCCTTGGGTTGACCCGGCTGATGGCCCAATTCATTTACGGCGTCGGCGCGTCCGATCCCATCACGTTCGCTGGCGTCGCCGTTCTTCTGACCGGCGTTGCGTTGCTCGCCTGCTACATTCCGGCGCGCCGCGCTATGCGCGTGGACCCGATGATCGCTCTGCGCTACGAGTGATCGTTTCGCAGGCCACAATTCAAGAGCCTCTCGAATCTCGACAGCCGAGCCATCGAGTCGAATGGCGACGACTGCTGGCCCAGGCTTTGCTTATCTCGTGGCGTGTAAAACTTCCTCGCGAGAAAATAGCCAAGAGCCATCGATGATACAAACAGCATTAGTAGCAGTGGTGTTGCGAAGAGAAAAGCCCAATTTGGGATAGTTCTCGACAAGTAGCCACAAGGCTAAACCCATGATAGGTACTGACATGAATACCCACGAGTAGGCCCTGCGGCTCCCGAATTTGAGGGCGTATCGGTTATTTGGCGGAGTTAACGAAGATGGATTTGGGGAGGAGCATGTGGACGCCTTTATTGCCGTCGACTAATTCGGTGATGTGGAGGTCGGCGGCGACGCTGGAGAGCATGTAGGCGTCGTCGCGGGAGAGATGTTTTTCGGTGACGAGGAAATCGATCATCTCGCGGACGGCGAGTGTGGCGCAGGCGTTCAGGTCGTCGTTGAGGCCCATGGTGATGTAGTGCGTGGGGGTTTCGGCGCGGGGCCACTTCAGGTGCAGGTCCTTGCGGACGATGAATTGAAACGTGCCGATGAGCGAAGTTTCGAGAGCGGTGATGTCTACTTCGCCGTCGCCCTGTCCGGCGTGGCCGTCGCCGACTTCAAAGAGCGCGCCGGGAGCGTGGACGGGAATGTAGAGCGTGGTGCCGGCGACGAGGTCCTTGTTATCGAGATTGCCGGCCATGATCCACGGCGGAGCGCTGTTGAAGCGGCCCGCGCTTTCCGGCGGCGCGTCGCCCATGCTGCCGAAAAAGGGATGCAGCGGAATCTCGATGCCGGGCGCGAATTTTGCGACCATGCGCTTTTCATCGAGCGGAATGATTTTTATTTTCGCGTAGGGATAATCGTCGGGCAGATAGCCGCGGCCGGGGCCGAAGGCGTTGTAGGCGTAAGGAATGGCGAGCTTGATGGCGAGAATTTTGACTTCAAGCACATCGCCAATTTCCGCGCCTTCGATGTAAACCGGCCCCGTGAGAATGTGCCCGCCGGGTCCTTTGTCCTTGACCTGGTCGGTGATGTCGCGCAGCGATTGCTCGACTTGCCCCGGCGGCAAGCCCGCGTCTTCCAGCCGCTTGGGACTATTCGTGATCAGCGTCTGAATCTCCACCGTGTCGCCCGACTTGACGCGCAACACCGGCGCCGCCTTCGCATCGTAGTAGCCCCACGCCACTGTCTTCGGCGTCGGCTTCAGCGTGAATGTCGCCTGCTGTGCAGAAACTGAAATGGTGAAAACGAGAGCTCCGAGTCCCAGTAATATCGTGCGAAAAGTCATGCAGGCTCCTATTTGATGATCTTTTTCATTGGGCAGTGGTCACACTCGGGAGGGCTAACGGTAATCGTAACTTCGTCCGGTAGTTCCATCACTACCCTTGTGTCATCGTAAGAGACACCTTCACCTTCAAGACGGTAAATGAATTTTATTGTCTTCTCATAAGGAACATTCGATGAGCAATTAGCACATCCAAATGTCCACTTTCTCACGAGCTTTTCTGTTTCGTCTCTGAGAAGCGGATACCCCACTGTTTGCGTGTCCTGAGACGAGGATTGGGCGGTGAGCGCTGACCCGTCTGCTGCGAACATCAGCTTCACAAAGGCAGTCCCATGCAGCCTGGCGCCGCGTGCGACTGGAGGGTAATGGAGTGGCAGCTCCAGGTGCTTGAGATAAACAAGCGGTTCCCAAACGTTTGCAAAGCTAGCGCCAGGCGCTTGTCAGGAGGGACACCAAGCTCAGGCTCAATTTCGGAATAGCCACCGAACCAGGTTTCTGCCGAAGTGAAATCTAGAATGGGCATGGTCATTTTAGGGATGGGTCATGTCCTCGGGTTTGACCAGGGCGTCGAATTCTTCGGGGGTGACGTAGCCGAGTTTGACGGCGGCTTCGCGGAGACTGATGCAGGAGTGGTGAGCGGCTTTGGCGACTTGGGCGGCCTGGTCGTAGCCGATTTTGGGGGCGAGGGCGGTGACGAGCATGAGCGAGTTGTGGACGTAGTGATCAATCTGCTCGCGATTGGCTTCGATGCCGTGGACGCAGTGTTCGACGAAGCTGTTGCAGGAGTCGGCGAGGAGCTCGACAGAGTGCAGATAGTTGAAAATCATGACGGGCTTGAAAACGTTGAGCTCGAAATTGCCTTGGGAGCCGGCGAAGCCGATGGCCGCGTCGTTGCCCATGACTTGCACACAGACCATGGTGAGGGCTTCGGCCTGCGTGGGATTCACCTTGCCTGGCATAATCGAAGAGCCGGGCTCGTTTTCGGGAAGAGTGAGTTCGCCGAGGCCGCAGCGGGGGCCGGAGGCGAGCCAGCGAATGTCGTTGGCGATTTTCATGAGCGAGGCGGCAAGCGTTTTCAGCGCGCCGGAGGCGAAGACGATTTCGTCGTGGGCGGAGAGCGCGGCGAATTTATTGGGATGCGAGCGGAAGGGCAGGTTGGTCAGCTCGGCGATTTTCTTGGCGGCCCGCACGGCGAATTCGGGATGGGCGTTGAGGCCGGTGCCGACGGCGGTGCCGCCGATGGCAAGATCGTAGAGGCCGTCGAGAGCGACGGCAATGCGGCCGCCATCGCGATCGAGAAGACTGACGTAGCCGGAAAATTCCTGGCCGAGGGTGAGCGGGGTGGCGTCCTGCAAATGAGTGCGGCCAATTTTGACGATGTCTGCGAATTCCTTGGCTTTCGCGTCGAGAGCGTCGCGGACTCTTTTCACGGCGGGGAGCAGGCGGCGCGCGGTTTCCGTGGCGGCGGCGATGTGCATGGCGGCGGGAAAAGTGTCGTTGGAGGATTGCGACATATTCACATCGTCATTCGGGTGGATCGGCTTTTTGCTGCCCATTTCGCCGAGGGCGATTTCAATGGCGCGGTTGGAGATGACTTCGTTGACGTTCATGTTGGTCTGCGTGCCGCTGCCGGTTTGCCAGATGCGCAGAGGGAAGTGGTCGTTCAATTTTCCCGCGATAACTTCATCGGCGGCCTGGGTGATGAGCGCGGCTTTGTCGGCGGGCAGCTTGCCGAGATCTTGATTAACGAGCGCGGCGGCTTTCTTGAGGATGCCGAAGGCGCGGATGAGCTCGGGCGGCATAACGTCCTTGCCGATGGCGAAGTGGATGAGCGAGCGGGCGGTCTGCGCGCCGTAGTAACGGTCGGCGGGGACGGCGATCTTGCCCATGGAGTCGGACTCGGTGCGTGTGGGGATGGAGGCTGCGGTTTTGGCGGCTTCAGACATGGGTGGCTCCTGGATGATGCGATGGTTCAAGTTTAGCAGGGAGCGGGGGACGAGGTAATGAAGTAACGAAGTAAGGAGGCAAGACTTTGGGTGCAACGAATCACGTCCGGTCGGTTATGTGGAAGGCTGGTACGTCGAGGAGAATTGGCGCCGACAGTGGATTGGGGCGGAACTCCTGCGAGCTGCCGAGGGGTGGGCACGCCGGCAGGGGTGTCTGGAGATGGCGTCGGATGCGGCGATCGACAATCTCGTGTCGCAACGAGCGCACGAGGCATTGGGATTTGAGGTTGCGGAGCGCAGCGTGCTTTATCGAAAGACGCTTTGAAGTGTGTCGGGGGAGCGCGGCCAGGTGAATCAGGAGCGCTTCGCTCTTGGGCGCTACGCCCTGGCCACGCGCCACCGGTCCAATCCCTGGCGGAACAGGGTTTTGATGACGGCCTGCCTGCTGACGTTGAGTTCCTTCGCGGCGCGTTCCAGTTCTTCGAGCATAGGAGCGGTGAAATCAATTTTCACACGCTGGATTGGTTTCATCATGCGCCCGCAATTGGTGAACAAGCGCGAGACATCCTTGCCGCTGTCGGCCATGCGGGCGATGGATTCGGCGGATACAGGTTTTTTCTTGGATGACATGCTTTTCCCAAGGCAATCGTTCTTCAAGATGAATTCCATACAGCAGTAGCTGCGGCGAAGTGAAAGAAGGGCCGGGCTAAGGCCCGGCCTCTACAGAGTCAACTGCTAGGAAGCGGTTGCTCACAGCTCCTTTGAGTGCGCGTGGGGCAACTAGGCTTTGACGTTCGGCGGAGTCATGTATACTTTTTAGCAGGGGATTCTGTTTCATTCATGGCTGAAGAAAAAAAGGTAGTGGGGGCAAGTGTCGGAACGCGGCTGCGGCGGGGGCTGCGGTTTGTGCGGACGCGTGTGCGCGAATTGCGGGCGATCGCCAAGGCGCTGGTTTCGACGAAGCATCCCTTCCTGGTGCACATCATCCCGATGCGGCAATGCAATCTGGCGTGCGCGTACTGCAACGAATTCGATGACTTTTCGAAGCCGGTGCCGCTGGAGGAGATGAAGAAGCGGCTGGATTTGCTGGCGGACATGGGAACTTCGATTCTTACGATCAGTGGAGGCGAGCCGCTGATGCATCCGGAGCTGGACGAGGTGATCCGGCACATGCGGCGGCGAGGGATGATCGCCGGGCTGATCACCAACGGATTTTATTTGAACCGGGAACGCATCGAGCGGCTGAACGAGTCGGGGCTGGAGCATTTGCAGATCAGCATTGATAACGTGGTGCCGGACGAAGTGTCGAAGAAAAGCTTGAAGACGCTGGATGGGCGGCTGGAGATGCTGGCGAAGTATGCGGTGTTCCAGGTGAATATCAATTCGGTGCTGGGGAGCGGCGTGAAGGATCCGGAAGATGCGCTGAAGATTGCGCACCGGGCAGTGAAGCTGGGATTCACGAGCACCGTGGGGATTATTCACGATAACAACGGGCAATTGAAACCGCTGGGGCCGCGCGAGCAGGAGATTTTTGAAGAGATCATGACGCTGGGGAAGCGTTCGTTTTCGCGGTTCAACGAGTTTCAGCACAATGTGGCGCGAGGGCGGGAGCACAACTGGCGCTGCCGGTCGGGTTCGCGGTACTTGTACATTTGCGAAGATGGATTGGTGCACTGGTGTTCGCAACAGAGGGGTTATCCGGGAATTGCGCTGGCGGACTATACGCCTGAGATGCGGCACCGGGAATACTTCACGGAAAAGTTTTGCGCGGCGCGGTGCACGGTTTCGTGCGTGCAGCAGGTGGGAATTCTGGATAACTGGCGCGACCCGCAAAACTTGAAGCCGACGCCGATGGCGCAACCTGTGCCACCGCAGCAGCTGGTGCAGATCGGGCAGGGGCGCGGCGGCTCCTGATTTTTTCCGCCATTTGGGCTGTTTTGCGTCGTTTCCGCTGAATGTTTCACTCCGCGCACATCCCTCCTGTTGATAGATTGACGGTCGGCTTGGTCTTGCCAACAATGAATGCATGCCGGGCGCAGCGATTGAAATTGAACATCTGACCAAGGAATATCCGTTCGGATTCCTCCACCTCAATAAAAAGACCTCGCTGGAAGGGCTCAACATGCAGGTGGAGACCGGGGAGGTATTCGGTTTCATCGGGCCGAACGGCGCCGGTAAATCCACGACCATCAAGCTGCTGATGGGGCTGATTTTTCCGACGGCGGGAAGCGCGCGGATTCTGGGCAAGCCGATCAGCGACGTGGAAATGCACCGGGATATTGGTTACCTGCCGGAGCAGCCGTACTTTTACGATTATTTAACGGCGGCGGAAGTCCTCGATTATTTCGCTCGATTTCATGACTTGACGGCGGCGGACCGCAGGGAACGCGTGGAGCGCATGCTGAAAAAAGTCGGGCTGGAGACGGCGAAGAAGATTCAGCTGCGCAAGTATTCGAAAGGGATGCTGCAGCGTGTGGGGCTGGCGCAGGCCATTCTGCATGATCCGCAAGTGGTGATCCTGGATGAGCCGATGTCCGGGCTGGACCCGCTCGGACGGCGCGAGGTGCGCGACATTATTCTGGAATTGAAGCGCGACGGCAAGACGGTACTGTTTTCCACGCACATCCTGACCGATGCGGAGATGCTATGCGACCGCGTGGGCGTGATCGTCGGGGGAAAACTGCGCGGAGTTGGCGCGCCGGAGCAGCTTGTGGACATGAAGACGCAGGGGATGGAGATTCTTTTTGAATTGACGGGGGCCAGCAGCGCGCCGCTGCTGTCCAAGGCCACGCGAACCGGCGAGCGCGGCCGCTTGCAAGTGAACGAGGAAGAATTGTATGCGGCGATTGAACAACTGCGGGCGGCTGGGGCACGGATACTTGCCGTGTCGCAGGTAAAGGCGACGCTGGAAGAATTCTTCATGGACCTGGTGGAAGCGGACCGCGCGCAGGCCTCGGCCGTCGAGGTGAGCGGGAAATGAGGCGCGTGGGCGTAGTGGCGTTGAACACCTTTCGCGAGGCGGTGCGCGACCGCGTGTTGTACAACCTAGTGTTTTTCGCGTTGTTAATGATGGTAGCGGCGATTGTGGTGGGGCAGATTTCGATCGGCATCGAAGACAGCGTGATCGTGAGCCTGGGATTGAGCGCGATCTCGGTCATCGGATTGTTGATTGCGGTGTTCATCGGAGTCGCGCTAGTTTCGAAAGAGATGGACAAGCGCACGCTGTACGCGCTGCTGGCCAAGCCGGTGCGGCGCTGGGAATTTCTGCTGGGAAAATTCGGCGGGCTGGTGCTGACGTTGGCGGTGAACACGGCAGCGATGGCGCTGGGACTGCTGCTGGTGATGCTGTACGTGAAGCATTCGCTGGAGCGGAGCGATGCGATGGTGCTGGTGGCGGTCTATTTCATTTTGCTGAAGCTGGCGCTGGTCGTCGCGCTGGCGCTCTTGTTTTCGTGTTTCACGACTTCGTTGCTGGCCATTTTATACACGGCAGGTTTGTATATTGTCGGCCTGTATGTACAAGAGCTCAAGAATCTGCCGGTGGACGTGATGAGCCCGGGGATGGCGCTGTTCACGAAATGGCTGGCGTACCTGTTGCCGAATTTTGAAAACTACAACGTGATGGCCATGGCGGCGCATGGGCGAGCGGTTCCCGGCGCGTTGATTTTGCAAAACACGCTGTACACAGTGGTTTATTGCGCCGTAGTGCTGAGCGTGGCCGCGGTGGTGTTTTCCAGGAAGAATTTGAAATGAAATCGCAAAAATCCATGGCGTGGCTGCTACTGGCGATTGTGCCGCTAGGTCTTGCCGGAATCTGGCGGCTGCAGCACAGGATTGACGCGCAGCGCGCGGCGCTGAGCCAGGAGCAGGACGACATCCTGCTGCGTTCGGGGAGGCTCATGAGAGTGATGAGCCTGGAATATGCGCCGTTGATGGCAGACATCTACTGGACGCGCGTGGTCCAATACTACGGCAACAAACATGTGCGGGGGCAGGCGAATCTCGAGTTGCTCTGGCCCCTGCTTGATATCACGACGACGCTTGATCCGAACCTGCTGGTGGCCTACCGATTCGGCGGGATATTTCTGAGCCAACGGGCCCCGACCGGAGCGGGCCGGCCGGACCTGGCCGTGAAGCTGATCCAACGCGGCATCCAGACGAACCCGGATTACTGGCGGCTGTATGAAGACCTGGGATTCGTCTACTACTTCGACCTGAAGGATTACCAGAAGGCTTCCGAAGCCTTCCTGGAAGGGAGCAAGAAACCGGGTGCGCAGGTGTGGATGAAAGTGATGGCCGCAAAGATTGCCACGGAAGGCGCGTCGTACGAAACGTCGGTTTTCCTGTGGAAGGATATTTACGAAACGTCGAAGGATCCGGAGATCAGGGAGAACGCGCAAATGCACTTGAAGCTGCTGCGCGTGCAAGAGGATTGCAAGCGGCTTGATGCGCTGGCAGAGGAGTTCGCGAAGCGCTATGGCCGGCGTCCGAAACGCATGAGCGAAATGGTGCAGGCCGGATTTTTGCGCGGACTCCCCGTTGATCCCGACGGATTTGCCTACGTGTTCAGTGAAGAGGGAAAGTCGGAACTCCATCTGGACAGTCCACTCCTCGAACAACAGTTGCTGCTGGAGAAGTTCAAGTAGGGCAAGCCGCATCGCCAATCAGCAGTGCGAGTCATTCTGCAGTGCAGAGCAGAGTCATCTGGGGATCGATGATGATCTTGCTCGGGCGAGTCGGCGTAAGAAAATGGAACGAGGTTTCCGGACCGACAGCCACGACTGCGCCGAGAAATGCGTTTCGAACGGCCCCGCCACTGGCATAGAGCGGAACGCTGGCGATGAACGAGCGCGGAACGCCCCACTGCAACAGTTTCCCGTGGACGATAAAGCCTTTCTCCGAGGGGCGAGCGGTAAATTCCACACGATAGTGCGGGATACCCGTCCCGCGCACCCATTCCTCGAAGAACCAATCCATGGAGTGCCCACCCTCCAGATCCATTCCCGGCGTCATGACGGCCTCGATCTCATGGCGCAAATCATCGGTGGAAAGGGCGCGGTGGGCATATTTCGTGGCGATGGCCCGCAAGAGCGCCGTGAACCTGGCATCGGGGTTTTTGTCGCCGGGCTTGCGCAACATTTCGTGGAGCATGTGAAAAATCCACGGGCCTTTGGCGTAGATGAGCGTTTCATAACCGTCGGGGGACTTGGAGGAAGCGAGACGCGTGCCCAAGGTGAGCGCGCCGATCTGGCCGGCGGGCAGGGCAGCCCCCGGTGATTTTTCCAAGAGCTGCTGGCGAAAGCGCGCAAGCCAGACACGCAGCGTATGATCGGGAATTTTTTGGGAGTCGGCAAAGAGCAATGCGAGATAGTTGGCGATGGCCTCGTCAATCCACTGGTCGCGGTAGCTGGACCACCCGACAATGTTTCCCCACCACTGATGAGCGACCTCATGGTATGGAACCAGTTCGTTGAACTGTTCCTGTCCCTTGGTGCTGAGGCCCGCCCGGCGCTGGGCGTCGGTGGACAGGAAAGAGAACGTGGAAAGGTAGAGCAAGCCCGGCCAGCCTTGCGCGAAGGATCCTGGAATCTGAGAAACGCTCAGAGTATGAAAGGGAAACGGGCCGCTAAACGATTCATAGAAATGAATCGAAGAATCCATCTCTTTGCCGAGCTGCTTGAGCGCCTCCGCAGGGCTGGGGGGAGGCATCGGCGGCGCGATGGCGTGACCCGTGGAAGCAATTCCATGAGAGCTGGAAGCCGCCGAGAGGGAACTGCCATCGGACATGGAGAGCCGCGAACGCAAGCTCTCTTCCAGCTCGCGATTGGCATAGACATCGATGGCGTGCCCATCGGAAGTGACCGAGGCTAGAGCGTACTCGCCAAGATTAAAACCTGCCACGGGAATGGGATTTTCCGCCTTCCAACGGCCGACGCGGAAGTCGCCCTCTTCGTGTTCTTCGAGCTTGGATCCGGTGGCGACAAGGCGCAGTTTGCGCGGCCAGCGCATGGTGAGATCGTACTCCGCAAACGCGGAAGTATCGCCCAGATGGGGATACCAGCTTTCGCGCGCGCCGACGAAGAGCACGCCGTTCCCCGCGTTTTCGATGACGTTGCCGCGGTAGTGAAAGCGAAGAGTGAACTCCCGGTTGCGGGGGGGAGTTTCGGGAAGAATCACTTGTAAATAGTCTTCGCCGCGCACGCTGCGCTGCTGAAAAGTCATGCCTTCATTCTGGAAGAAGGCGAGAGCGACGCCCTGCTCGTTGGTGACTTTGTCCAGGGCAAGAGCGCGCGAGAGTTGAAATACCAGAACTCGTTCCGTCCCCGTTTCCGCGCGCAAATGCACGGAAGCGGTGCCGTCCAGAGAATTATCGGGAAGAATGGCGGTTTCGACGGCGTAGCGGAGCGCGCGGAAGGGCACAGGACGAATAACAGAACCGGGGATGGTATGGGAAGTCCAGACATCGTAGAAGGTTTTGCCGGCGGATTTGTGGGTCTGACCGAGGAGGAACGGCTCGTCCCGGCGCGCGTCCAACACGAGATCGAACGGTCCCGTGGCCACGCCTTCCAGCGCGGAATAGAAATAGGGCTGCGGGGCCGGGGAGAGCCAATCGAGGAGGATGCGCAGGGTTTGCCGTGGGTTGGGCTGCGCCAGGGCGGGTTCCCACTCCAGCATGAAAGTAGCGTCCATCTGAGGCGCGAGTTTGGCAGCCTGAAACTGGCGAAGAAACTCGTCCGCGGTGTCGTCCGTGAAGCGGATATAGGCAGTGATGAAATCCTGATCGAGCACGGGCGCTCCGAGGAAGTACCCCATTTGCTGCTTTTCGCTCGGATCGCGCGGGACGGCGAGGATGTGGCCGCGGCCGGAGAAGACCGCGCCAGTGACGCGGCCATCGAAGGGAAGGAGGAAAGCGAGCGTGCCTTCTTCGAAGGAGAGAACGGCGTCGCCGCGGCGGAGCTCGATGCGGCTGTTCAGGGGGATCCGATAGACGGCGGAAGGATCAATGCGCAACGCGTTGATGGCATCGAACATTTCATGCGGCGACTTGTCCGTGGCCGGAAAAACCGCCGTTGCCAAAAGACACCACAGCGCGAAAACCATCACCCCAGCCCGCATACTGGAAGTGTAGTCACTTTCGGCATGGGGGAACAAGGCGGTTGGTGGCAATGGACGGCGCAGTTCTAAAATGGGAATATGCGGCGAATGAGCTTTCCAAACTGTCTTCGTGTGCTCGGGCTAGCTTTCGCGCTCCTTTTGATCGCTGGTACCGCGGCTGCGGACACTATTGTCCTCAAAAACGGGCGGCGCATTGTGGCCATGAGCGTCGTCGAGGACGGCGACAAGGTGCGGTACCAAACCTCCGCCGGGGAATTGAGCCTGCCAAAGTCCATTGTGGACCATATTGAAAAGGGCGGGTCGGTGACGATGGCGGGTTCGCCGGGCGGCGATGCCGCAAACCTGGCGATTGCTCCGCCAGCGATGCAGCCGTCCGCTGGAGGCGCAGGCGAAGAGATTGACCATGCCGCGGTGCACGACGGAGCGATTGACCGCTCCTATATCACCAGGCTCGAGGTGGAAGCGCGCTCGGGCTCGAAGCAGGCCAATTTCAACGCGGCGCTGGCGCACCATGCCGCGTCCACGTTTGAGCTTGCGCACGGGGACATGGAGCATGCGCTGTCGGATGAGCGCACGGCGCTGATCTTTGCGCCGGAAGAGCCTGCACTGCTGATGAACGTGGCGTACGTGTATCTGCGGCGGAGCGAATTCAAACAGTCGCTCGACTACCTGGAACGGGCGAAGCGCGTCGCTCCGGACAATCCGGAGGTGCTCAAGTTGGAGGGCTGGGCCTATTACGGCATGAATAAGATGGACCAGGCTGTTGCGGAATGGAAAAAGGCGCTGAGCATCCGGCCGGATGCCGAAGTGCAGGCGGCGTTGGACAAGGCGCAGCGCGACAAGCAGGAAGAAGAAAACTATAAAGAGAACGAAAGCAGCCACTTCACCTTGCGCTACAGCGGGGCGGCGGCGCCGGCGCTGGCGAGAGATGTGTTGCGAACGCTGGAGATGCATTTTTCGGCGATCGAGTCTGAACTGAGCTTTTCGCCTCCGGATTCGATCGGCGTCGTTTTGTATACACAGGAAGCGTTTGCGGACATCACGCGGGCGCCGGGATGGGTCGGTGCGTTGAATGATGGGCGAATTCGCGTTCCGGTGCAGGGATTGACTGGCGTGGATTCGGAGTTGTCGCGGGTGCTGAAGCACGAATTGACGCATAGCTTTATTCAGCAGAAGACGCATGGGCATGCGCCCACGTGGATCCAGGAGGGACTGGCGCAGTGGATGGAAGGAAAGCGCAGCGGAGAAAATGCGCCGACGTTGCTGCAGATTTACGGCGACGGGCACGCGTGGTCGCTTGCGAAGATGGAAGGCTCGTGGATGGCCTTTAGCGGGAACAGCGCGGCCTACGCTTACGCGTGGGCGCTGGCGAATATCGAGTATATCGTGGAGGCGGACGGGATGGGGGACGTCGAGCGCATCCTGGACCGCATCGGGGAGGGCGTCGCCACGGAGGCGGCGGTGCGCGAAGTGCTGCGCAGCGATTACGGGGACTTGGCGCAATCGACGGCGGAATATTTGCGGAAGAACTACGTGCGGTGAGTGGTTTGGCTCGGTCTAGTCTAGCTTTTTCCCTCAAGAAGTATTTCCAATGGATCTCAATCTCCTAGCCTCACGTTGTGGCGAGGAGGCATGCGAGGAGTGCGGCACGGGCGGGCATGGTGCGGATGAGGACGTGTTCGTGGGCGGAATGGGCGCCGTCGCCGACGGCGCCGAGGCCGTCGAGCGTGGGGACGCCTGCGGCGGCGGTAAAATTTCCGTCGGAGCCGCCGCCGACGGTGCATTCGCCGAGAGCGAGATTCATTTGCGCGGCGAGGGATTTGGCGCGGGCGAAGAGCGCGGCACTCATTTTGTGTTCGAGGGGAGGGCGGTCGAAGCCGCCGGTGATTTCGAGGCGAGCGCCCGGATGAATGGGGTGAAGAGTGCGCAGGCGGCGCTCCAGGTTGTGCATGTCGGAAACGCGCATGGCGCGGAGATCGAGAACGGCGCGCGCGCGTTCGGGGATGACGTTCGTGCGCGTGCCGCCTTCCACGAGGCCGGCGTTGATGGTGACGCCGCGGCGGAGATCGTTCCATTTTTTAAGCCGCGCGAGCTGGTGCGCCAACTCGTGAATGGCGTTGATGCCTTCCTGGGGAGCAAGACCGGCGTGCGAGGCGCGACCGTGAACGATCAATTCGGCTTCGCCGACTCCTTTGCGCGTCGTTTTCAGCAAGCCGCGGGGGCCGAAGGCGGGTTCGAGGACGAAGACCGCGTCGCTGCGGCGCGCTTCCGTTTCGAGGAATTTACGGGAAGATTCGCTGCCGATTTCTTCGTCGGAAGTCCACAGGAAAACGAGGCGCTTGCGGAGGGCAGCCTTTGTTTCGCGAAGCGCTTGCAGGGCGAAGAGCGCCTGGACAATTCCGGCTTTCATGTCAAAGGTTCCCGGGCCGTAGGCTTTGCCGGCGGAGACACGGAACGGCATTTTCTGAAGCGATCCGGTGGAATAGACAGTGTCGTAGTGGCCTAAAATCAGAAGCTGGCTTGCCGGGCGAGATTTGCCGGGCCAATACGTGATGCACAGATGATCGCCACGATGCACTTGCGCGAGGCGCTGCACTTGAGCGCCGTGCTTGCGCCATTCGGCCGCAATTAGTCCGCAGCAGTAATCGGTTGGAAATTTTTCCAGGCTGGGAGATTCGGCGATCACGAAGCGGCGCAAAACCGCGAGCATTTCCGGCAGCCGCGGCTTCAGGAGGCGGAGGAACTCTTTCGGCAAAACGGAATCCGGCATGGCCCGGACATGCTAACAATGCAGCTAAGAACCAGCAACCTCGAGCCGCCACGCCTTAGGATCGTCCGATGTTAGACCATCCCGAGAGAGCGCTGGTGGCTCAGTTTGAATTTCGCTTCATTGGAAAGGGTCCCAAAATGAGCCTCAAGAATAGAACGTACGGAGCAACCGAGATAATCGCCATCCACCACGGCCTTAGCACCATCGGAAACAGGAAAATCCGTACCCAAAGCCACCAAGGCGTTGGTGACCATCGATTGCCATCCGAATCTGCAGGCTTCGCCTTATCGTCCATACAAGGGAGACTACGTCCCAATTACCGTTAGATTCAAAGGTTAAAATTCCGCGTCAACGGCTCGGATTTCAAAGTGACCCACTACCGAGAGAGCACGCGCGTATCGCGGAGGGTGCGGGTTCGCATATAATTAAGAGTTTGCCGGGGAAGTGCGAAGCGCCGCTGGGCGGGTGAGCGGCGATGGGAGCGCGAATGTTACTGGACGTCGTGGAAATTCAGAAAATTCTGCCGCACCGCTATCCGTTCTTGATGGTGGACGGCATCCTGGAAATGGAGCGCCTGAAGCGCATCGTGGGCGTGAAAAACGTGACCATCAACGAGTCGCACTTTCAGGGGCATTTTCCGGGCGCGCCGGTCATGCCGGGCGTGTTGATCATCGAATCCATGGCGCAGACGGGCGGGCTTTTGCTGCTCACGGAAGTTCCCGACCGCGAGAAAAAGCTGCTCTATTTTGTAGCCGTGGATGGTGCGCGGTTCCGCCGTCCGGTGGTGCCGGGCGATCAGTTGAAGGTGGAGATGAACGTGCTTTCCTGGCGCGGCGATTTCTGCAAGCTGGAAGGAAAAGCGACGGTGGACGGGAAATTGGCGGCGGAAGCGACGCTGATGTGCAAGATGGTGGACCGTGACGTGATGGCGAAGGCGCAAGAATCCACGAAATGAGCATGCGCCATATTCATCCGCAGGCCATCGTGGCCGCGAGCGCGAAGCTGGGCGAGGGCGTCAAGGTCGGCGCGTTCGCGGTAGTTGGCGAGGACGTGGAATTGGGAGAGGGTTGCGTGCTGCATGCGCACGCGGTGGTGCAAGGACCGTCGAGTTTCGGCAAAAACAATGTGTTTTATCCGTTCAGCGTGATTGGCGGCGACCCGCAGGACTACACCTTTCGCGGCGAGCGCACCGAATTGGCCGCGGGCGATGGAAACATTTTTCGCGAATACGTGACCGTCAGCCGCGGCACGGAAAAGGGCGGCGGCAGAACCAATTTGGGTAGCGGGAATTTTCTGCTGGCGTATTCGCATATCGGGCACGATTGCCAGATTGGCGACCAGACCCTTTTTGTGAACGGTGCAACGCTCGCGGGACACGTCACGGTGGAGGATTTCGCCACCATCGGCGCGTTATCGCCGGTGCACCAGTTTTGCCGGATCGGGCGCTACGCTTATATCGGCGCGTCCACGGTAATCACCCAGGATGTGCCGCCGTTTTCCAGAGTGGTGACCGAGCGCGAGACGAAAAGTTTTGGCATAAACGCGATTGGCCTGGAGCGCAAAGGATTTTCGGCGGAGCGCCTGAAGGCGCTCAAGACCGCGTATCGCTTGCTCTTGCGCTCGCGAATGAATACCACGCAGGCGCTCGCGGAAATGAGGAAGACGCTGAGCAAATCGGCCGACGTGCAGGAATTAATTACGTTCATCGAAAGCGCCGAGCGCGGCATCGTGAAGTAACGCCTGAGTGCTGAACTCATGCCCGACGCGAATACAAATCCGAAAAGCTGGGGCCTCATCGCAGGAAATGGGCGCTTTCCGTTTCTGGTGCTGGAGGGCGCGCGCAGCCAGGGCATCGAAATGGCGGTGATCGCGCTGAAGGAAGAAGCGTCGCCGGATTTGGAGAAGCTGGCGAAGCGCCTGCATTGGGTGAGCCTCGGCGAACTGAGCAAGACCATCGAGCTGATGCATCAGGAAGGCGTGACGCAAGCGGTGATGGCCGGGCAGGTGAAACACAACAAGATTTTCAGCGCCATCCGGCCGGATTGGAAGCTGGCCAAGCTGCTGTTTTCGCTGCCGCGAAAAAATACGGATGCGCTCATCGGCGCGGTGGCCCGCGTGCTGGAAGATGAAGGCATTCTGCTGGTGGACTCAACGCTCTTCCTGAAGCCACTGGTGCCGGAGCCGGGCGTGCTCACGCGGCGCGCGCCGAACGAGCATGAGGCGGAAGACATTGCATACGGGCTTGGAGTGGCGCGGCAAATCTCAGGGATGGATATCGGACAAACGGTGGTGATTGCGGATCGCGCGTGCGTGGCCGTCGAAGCCATGGAAGGAACTGACGAAACGATCGCGCGCGCGGCGCGCCTTACGGGCGGGAAGCCGCTGGTGGTCGTGAAAGTCAGCAAGCCAGGGCAGGATATGCGCTTCGACGTACCCGTTGTCGGTTTGCCAACCATCGAACAGATGAGGGATGCAGGCGCGACGGCGCTGGCGGTGGACGCGGGGCGGACTCTCCTGTTTGACCGGACAAAGCTTATCGAGTTGGCGGACGCGGCGGGGATTGCCATTGAGGCGTTCCCTCCGGCGGCGGGGCCGGAACCAAAGGACGCCAGCAAGGGAATGAAGAAAGAATGAGCGCGGCGGCAGGACAAGCGAAACGAGTCCGTGTCGCCGTCGTGGGGACAGGAGAGTTCGGGCGCAATCACGCCCGCGTTTACCGGGAAATCGAAGGCGCGGAGCTTGTTGGAATTGTTGATTGGGATCCGCAGCGCGCCGCGGCTGTGGCGGCGGAATTTCAAACTCAGGTATTGGGAAGTCTCGAGGAACTGCGCGGGCGCGCGGATGCGGCGAGCGTCTCGGTTCCGACCGTTTCTCACGCGGAAGTGGGTTGCCGGCTGCTGGAGATGGGACTCGATGTCCTCGTCGAGAAGCCCATGGCCGTGAATCTCGCGGAAGCCGATGCGCTGATCGGCGCGGCGAAGAAAAACGGGCGAATTCTGCAGGTGGGGCACGTCGAACGCTTCAATCCCGCGGTTATTGCGGTCGAACCGATTCTCAACCGGCCGTTGTTTTTTGAAGTGCACCGGCTGGGAGTATTCACGCCGCGCAGCCTGGACGTGGATGTAATCTACGACTTGATGATTCACGATCTGGATATTTTATTGGCGCTGGTGAAGGAACCGGTGAGCGAAGTGAAAGCCGTGGGCATTCCGGTGCTGACCGATAAGGTGGACATCGCGCACGCGCGCCTGGAGTTTGCAGGCGGTGCG
>Ga0210409_10001426_pt1 | contig 31527 bp, 28 predicted proteins | sample IncBWH17MmetaG_FD_161649 | JGI IMG/M metagenome (GOLD analysis project Ga0210409, IMG submission 161649) | Forest soil microbial communities from Barre Woods Harvard Forest LTER site, Petersham, Massachusetts, United States - Inc-BW-H-17-M | ecosystem: Environmental > Terrestrial > Soil >...
ATCGAATCATGGCGTGAGCATCAGCACCTTGGCGTCCGGACATGTTTTCCGAATCGCCCGCGTCGCCTCCAGCCCACCCATTCCCGGCATCGAGATGTCCATAATGACGGCGTGATCGTCCACCACCAAAATCCGCTGCATGCCCATCCTCATTCGACTTCCGCCATAAGTAGTCCCGAGCAGGAAGAGCAGAAGACCAGGCAGAGGATGGGACGCTCAAAAAGTCGCGCAACAATTTGTGATCTTGTACTTACAACTCGCACGTGCAAACTGCCGCCGTCCCTCCCAAAAGGGCCGCAAAGATGGCAATTTGTCACTTTACGGTGGCACAACAACATACGGGGATTCCTGTATTTTGGCGTGTTTCCAAGCCAGAGAATTTTCAACCACGTCAGCCTGGAACCCTCGACAACGGTCCAACCGCCGTCAGCGATTCACCCGATAGTCACCCTTGGCCCTTTTGCGAAAATAAGAATGGGAGATTGAGACCCATGGCAGCGACCTGGCGCGGCGCATTGAGTTTTGGCCTTTTAAGCATCCCGATTCGCTTGTATCCCGCAGCACGAAGCCAACGAACCTACCTCCATCAGCTGCACAAAAAGTGCCACACTCGCTTGAAACAGCCGCTGTTCTGCCCCACTTGCAACCGGATTGTGAACCGCAATGAAGTAGTCAAAGGCTACGAATACGAAAAGCGACACTGCGTGCTGATCGACGACGAAGACCTGAACAGAATTACTCCGAAATCCGGAAAGACCATGGAGATTCTTGCGTTTGTTAAGCAGGAGCAAATCGACCCCATCTATCTGCACGCCTCGTATTTCGCTCTTCCCGACAATGACGCTGACAAAGCCTATCAGGTGTTGCTGAAGTCGCTCGAAGACACCGGCCGCGTCGGGATTGCGCAAGTGACCATGCACCAGCGCGAGTACACCGTGTCCATTCGCCCGCGAAACCATGGGATCACCGTACACACCATGTATTTTCAAAACGAGATTCGTGAAGTCGCGGGTTACGGAGAGAAGCCCAAAAGCCTGCACCTGAAACCGCAGGAAATCAAGCTCGCGGAACAGCTGATCGAAACTTTATCCGAGGATTTCAATCCGGCGAAGTACCACGATACATTCCAGGAACGGTTGCGCGCTCTGGTCGAGGCCAAACAACAAGGCAAGACCTTCACGGAACAGCCTATACCGCGCCAGGCTCAAGTCATCGATATGATGGATGCTCTGAAAAAGAGCCTGCGAGAAACAGAGCGCACGGGCAAACGACGCCGCGTCTCCGAACACGCAGCGGCGTCGCGAAACGCCAGGCGCCTGGCCAGCTAGTTGGCCGGATCCACGTGCTGCAAACCCGCTTTGGAAGATGCGCGCGCCGAACTAGCTTTCTTGCCGTTCGCCGAAACCTCTGCCATCGCGACATGGCCCTGTTGCTCGATTAACGGAATCTCCACGGAGATGACCGTCCCGCATCCCTCGCCCGGCTCGATGCGAAGGGTTCCGCCCACTTCGCGCACGCGCTCCCGCATACCGCCCAAGCCCACTCCCATCCCGGTTCCCAGATCGCGAAACGCCCGGATGCGAGCGAGCGGAATCCCACAGCCGTAGTCGCGAACCATCAGCGAAACGGTGTGGTGATCGTAGGAAACAGTAATGTCGACGCGTTTGCTTTGCGAGTGACGATGAACGTTCGTCAGGCTCTCCTGCAAAATGCGGAATAGCGCGGTCTCAATCTCGTTCTGGAATCTCGGAATCGTGCGCGGCGCCTTCAGGTCCACCGCGATCCCGCTTCGCGCCGCGAAACCTTCCACGTACCAGCGGACTGCGGACGCGAGTCCGCTCTCGTCCAACAACGGCGGGTGTAACAGATAAGACATGGTTCGCGTTTCTGAAATGCATTGCTCAACGGTTTCCTTGGATTGCAGCAGCAGCTCGCGGCTCGAATCACTGGTAGCACTCCGCAGGCACGCGTCGATGCTGAATTTCAGCATCACCAGATATTGACCCAGGCTGTCGTGTAAATCCCGCGCCATTTTGCGCCGTTCCTCGTCCTGCACTTGCAGAATGCGGCCGCTGAGCCGCCGCGCGGTCTCTTCCGCTTGTTTCTGTCGAGTCATGTCGGAATTGATTTCCAACCAACCGATGGCTTTTCCGCCCTCGCCCTGCTTACGAATCCAACGGCTGTGCACCGTCATCTGCAAACCATATCGCGTGGTCTGCACCAGCTCGCCTTCCCACCGGCCCTCTCGCTCCAGAATTTCCCATACCCCGGAAAAAGGAATCGGAAACTTGGTCTGCAACATTCGCGAGGCATGCTGACCGATCACTTCTTCCTGCTTCCAGCCGTACATGTGTTCCGCGGCTCGGTTCCAGTAGGTTATTTTGGCATTGGTATCGCAAATGAACGCGGCGTCCGTTACCAAGTCGAGCAACTCCGCTTGCGTGGCCACTTCCGATACGCGTTCCTTCAACTCCGCCCGATGATCGCGCACTTGTTCCTCCAGTTCATCCCGGCCGCGGCGCAAACGTTCTTCTGCAACCTTCTTGTCGGTAATATCTTGCGAAACTCCAATGTCACGATACGCCTTCCCCTCATGGTCATAAAAATAGCGTCCCTGGGCCGCCAGGCAGCGGATGCCACCATCGGGCAACACCACGCGATATTCAAATCCGTAATCTCCCTGCGCGCTTTGCGCGGCTCGCCAGCGCTGTCTCGCTGCCGGCAAATCGGCAGGATGAATTCGTTGTTCCCATGCCTCCGGCGACGGCAAGCATTCCCCCGGCGCGTATCCGAGCAGAGAAAACTGGACGGGAGACCAAAAGACTTCGCCAGTCCTCAGGTTCCGATCCCACGTGCCCATGTGCCCGAGTTCCAGCGCCAGCCTCAAGCGGTTTTCTGATTCGCGCTGCCGCTGATTTGATTCCACGTGCGCCTTGACTCGCGAAAGCAATTCTCGCGCGCTGAACGGCTTGACCAGATAATCGTCGGCTCCCAAGCCCAATCCGTGAATCCGAAATTCCTCGCCTGCGCGCGCCGAAAGAAGAAGAACAGGGATGCTGTTCAGTGAACTATCTTCGCGCAGCGCACGTAACAGGCCGATCCCGTCCAGCTCCGGCATCATTACGTCGCTCAAAATCAGATCGGGTTTCGCGCGCCGAACACTCTCCAGCGCCGCAGCCCCATCCGCGACTGCTTCTACGGCGTAGCCCTGCTCGCGCAGCAAGCGCCCAACATAATTCCGCATGTCTCCATTGTCTTCCGCCAGCAGGATGCGCGGTCGAACGCCAAATTCCCTTCCCGGAGCGAAGTCAGCAGTGGTCACCGCAGGTGTTCTTGCACCCGACAGCGCAACCTCCTCGGGCAGCCAAGCCAATGCTTCGTCAACGTACGCTTGCGTGGTAGCACTCGTCGCGGACTGCTCTGCATTCGCAACGATGCGATCCTTTGGCAGGTGCGCGCTCCCGAGAGGAACCCAGACAACGAATCGGCTTCCCTTTCCTAACCTGCTTTCCGCCTGGATCGTTCCTCCGTGCAGTTTCACCAACTCTTGCACAAGCGCGAGCCCGATGCCCGTCCCTTCATGGGTGCGTCCCTGAGTTCCCTCGACGCGATGAAAGCGCTCGAACAGCCGCGGCATTTCAGCTGCCGGAATCCCCACGCCGGTGTCCTCCACCGAAAGTTCCGCTCGCCCATCGAAAATTCGAAGTTGAACGGTGATTTTCCCTTGGGGCGTAAACTTGAACGCGTTGGAAACCAGGTTCAGAACGATTTTTTCCCACATCTGCGGATCAACATAGACTGGCGTTCCCAAAACCTCGCAATCCACTTCATATTCCAGTCCAGCCTTCTCGATGGCCGACCGGAAGACACTTGCGATTTCCTCCGTTGCTGTTTCCAGGTTGACGGGCTGAAACTTTGCCTGCACACGGTCTGCTTCCATCCGCGAAAAATCCAGAAGCGTGTTCACCAGCTTCAGCAGCCGCAATGCATTGCGGTACACCAGGTCGATTTCCCCAAAACGAACCGCAGAAGTATCTTCGCCGCGCGACAACAGATCTTCGAGCGGCCCAAGAATTAACGTCAGCGGTGTCCTGAGTTCATGGCTGATATTGCTGAAAAACGTGGTCTTGGCACGATCCAGCGCCGCCAGAGATTCCGCGCGCTTGCGATCCGCATCGCCGACTCGCGCGTCCGCTACGCTCTTGGCGATCTGTCCGGCCACCAGGTTCAAGAAGCTGCGATAGTCCTCATCCAGCCGCTTATGGCGATTTACGCCCACGACTATCACGCCCATCCCGGATTCCTGTCCGGTTTGCGCGATCGGCAGAACGATCAGATCATTCGGGCCGACGCCCCAGAATCCACCCGGCAGAGACAGGCCGAGACTCTCCAGGTGGTTGAGCTCGACAGGCTTGGCGCGCTCCACGACTTGCCGGATTAGCCCTGCGATCCGCTCGCGTCCGGAAAGTGCCACCTCTTTCAAAAGGAATGAATCGTAGGAATTGAGCCCGGCGGACGCTACCGCGCGGGCACCCGTCATGTCCTCGCTGAACATGTACAAAACCGCGAAAGGAATATCGTACGGATTGGCGCTCAAAGCTTTGGCGGCAAATTCCCAAGCTTCCGTTTCATTCTTGGCGTCAACGCTGCGCGCCGCCAGATCACGAAGAGTGAGCAGGCGGCGTTGGCTGATCACTTCGTCGGTCGTTTCGCTCACCGGCGTAATCACACCGACGACGCGGCCTTGCTCATCACGGATCGGTGTGTACGAAAACGTGTGGTAGGTCTCTTCCAGGTAGCCGTTGCGTTCCAGAAGCAACAGCAGGTCCGCGGACCAAGTCGCCTCTCCCGTGGCCAGCACGTGTTCGAGCATCGGTCCGATCACGTCCCAGATTTCCGGGTAGACTTCCTTGCCCGGCTTGCCCAAAGCATGCGGATGCTTTCCGGCAAGGGTTCGGCAATAGGAATCGTTGTACAACATGATTAGTTGCGGACCCCACCAGACGATCAAATCAAAACGGGAAGCAATGCAAATGCCGGCGCTGACCTGAAGACTCTGCGGCCAATCTTCGATAGCTCCCAGGGCTGTGTTACGCCAATCCGTGGAGCGCATCAGCGCGCCCATTTCTCCGCCGCCAGAAAGCCACGCTGGCCCTGCGGGAGCCTCATCCGCGGTGGCTGATTGATGAGTGTCCCCGCGCGTTTCGGTGGACCAGATGGGGACGGTGAGTTTTTCGATGGTGCTCAGCAAATCCCGCGACAGATCAGACTTCGCCACGTACCCGGCCGCGCCTGCCTCCATCGCCTGTCGTCTCGTAATCTCGGGCTCATTTTGGCTGATAATGACAACCTGGGTTCCCGGCAGTTCCTTATGAACGATCTTTGCCGCCTGCGTACCCGACATCTCCGGCATCGTAACGTCCATTACGATTATGTCCGGGCGCAGCGAATTTGCTTTCTCGACCGCCTCGCGACCGTCGGCCGCCTCCCCGCAGATCTCCCAGTCCGTGCGCGAAGACAACAGCGAACGAAGTCCGCGCCGGACGACTTCGTGGTCATCAACAATTAGAATTCTCAAGGATTTCATGGGTTCAACGTCAAGGAGCAGACGCGCCGCACCTGTTCCCATCCGGGAACGAGGCCAGGGGCGGGTCCACGGTACACATATTCATATACAGGTAGCAAAGTGGATCATGCAAGCCGCGACCTGTCCATACAGACTTGCCCGTATCCCCGATATCCGGGTGGCATCTGCGGTGAGGCCATCTCATTAGCAGGCCCGTATTGTCGGCTCAGAAATGCAACTCGCTAAGACTATCTTCGCGGCTTGCGTGGACGAGTTCGTATCGGAGCGAAGCACCGAAGTGACTGCGTCGGCTTCCAGGTAGATGTCGCGAATCCTAGGAAACCTGCTACGGACCGCTCGTTCGATGCGGTCAACCGCATTGGTAACATCGCCCGCCGAAAAGGGTGCGATGGAAACGAACGTCGAGCGCCAGCAAAACGGTATCCGGTCCGAGATACATGGTAGCGGACGTCCAGCCGCCTCGCCGGCAGGATCGGCTTCCAGCGGTTCGCAGATTTTTCTCAACGTTGCTTGGCGCGCACCCTCGCCGACGAGCAGTCCCCGCGCTTCGTTCCCCAATAGCGCCGCGGCGATCATCAGAATCAAAGCAATGCCGATGGAAGCGATGGCATCCAGGGAGGGCTCTTGAAGAATCTGCGCAAACAGCAATCCCAGAAAAGCAATCAGCAGGCCCGCAAGCGCGGCGCCATTTTCAAATAAAATGGTGAACGTGCTGGGATCTTTGCTGCCATAAATCACCGGCAACAAATCCTCGTCGGTCCCAGCCTTGGATCGAAATTCGCGGTACGCAACCCTGAAAGAACACCCCGCAGCAAGCGCCGATATCACGCGTATTGCGTAGTTCCATGCGAGATGATCCAAGGGCCGCGGATGCAACAACCGGAAAGCTCCTTGGTACAGCGAAACAATGCCGCCTGCGGCAAAGATCAGCATCGACACCACAAAAGTCCAGAAGTACAGTTCCTTGCCGTGGCCGAAGGGATGCGCGTCATCGGCAGGCCTTTCGCTCCGATGAAGGCCGTACGACAGCGCGCCGTCTCCAGTATCAACAACCGAGTGGACACCCTCCTGAAGCATCGCGGCGCTTCCGCTAAAAGACGCGGCGGTGAATTTGAGGCAGCGATGATTAGATTGGCGCCCATGGCCACGAGAATTGCTTTTGGTTTCTGGTCCATAGCACAAAGCAACGCTGGCAGTGAATTGTAAAGGCCCGGCGTCAGGTCTCTTCGGCGCTACGATTTCTTCGCGGGAACTTTTGCGCCCTTTTTGCGCGCTTCAGAGAGCCCAATGGCAATCGCTTGCTTCCGGCTTCTCACCCGCCCCCCTTTGCCCGCCCTTCCCGAGCGCAACGTTCCGTGCTTCTTCCGGCGCATCGCACGCCTGACTGATTTTCCCGCAGCCTTCCCGTATCTCGGCATCTTTGCCTCCTCGGCTGAGCAGCTAGTTGCCGAGCAACGTTACCGCGGCGGAGCTGGGCCGACGATGGGTGACTGCCTGTAAGTCGCCCCCGAAATCCATGTACGTCCGGCGACGAAGCTTAACGCGCCAGCCATTGGGGCAGCGCGGTGACTAGAAATCCGAGCGAGGCAACCAGCATCACGGCGGTTGCTATCCACCCCGCCACGCGGAGATACCGCGGCAGAACAAACTTGCCAACAATCGCCGGCTTTTCGGACAAAAAGAGCGCGCGGATCGGATCGATACCTGCAAAATTCAAGCACACGCCAAGAATGGTGGCGCCGGAAAGAACGTAGTAAAACTTTCGCGCCTTGCCCGGCTTGCTCTCCAGGCTTGCCCGCCAACCGAACAGTTCCGACACCGCATACGCCGCCGAGCCAGCCAGGACCGGGATCGCCAGCATTCCCGTCCCAATGATTCCCAGCGCAAACAGCAACGAAGCAAAGCGTCCAGCCAAAGGCTGTAAAGCCATTGCCGCATCGGCCGCTGTCTGAATGCGAATGCTCGCGTTTGAAGCGTGCAAAGTAGCCGCGGTGGTAAGAATGATAAAGAATGCCACGATGTTCGAAAATGCCATCCCCACTCGCGCGTCGAACGCAATGCGCCGGAATTGCGCCCACGCCTGCAACGGTTTCTTGCGCAGCGGCGATTCGTGCTTGTTGATGCGCGCGTCTTCCACTTCCTGCGCGGTCTGCCAGAAGAACAAGTAGGGACTAATCGTGGTGCCCAGCACGGCGATCAACGCCATCAGATACTTGGGATCGAGGGAAACAGAGGGGACCAACGTGGAGCGCAGCGCCTGCCTCCAGGGGACGCGCACGACGAACGCAGTTAGAACATAGGCAAACAAGGCCCAGGTCAACCATTTGAGATACCGAACGTAAATACGGTACGGGACGTAAACCTGCAACAAGAGGGAAGCCACTCCGAAAAAGATCGTATACAACAGCAGCTTGCCCCCAACAAGCAGTTGCGTCGCCGCTGCCGTGGCGGCAACATCCGCGCCAAGATTAAAGATATTCGCAACGCACAGCAGCAGCACCAGTCCGCGCACCACGGTCTTGGAGTAGCACTTCGCAAGATTCGCAGCCACTCCCATGCCGGTGATTCGTCCCAGGCGCCGGCAAATTTCCTGAATGCCGGCCATCAACGGAAACGAAAACAGCATGGTCCAGAGCATCGCGAAGCCGAATTGCGCGCCCACCAGCAAATAAGTCGCGATACCGCTAGGGTCGTCGTCGGCCGCGCCGGTAATCAGGCCGGGACCCAGGCTGGCTAACAGGTTCTCGCGTTCGTCCGCTGGAGGCGGTGACAAGCCTGCTTTGCTCAGCGATATTTCCGACATACCAGAGTTCCCCTACGAACGCACGCTCGAAAAATCTCATGCTATATAACAGATCCGTAATCCGCGTCTATGGTTAGATGACCTGTGTGCTGGGGTAGGAGCTTCGTTTGCTGCAGTATGTATTTCGATTCCTCGTTGGCGGCACGATTCTCTCCCTGTTTGCTTGCCTGGGGGATTTGCTAAAGCCAAAAAGTTTTGCAGGACTATTCGGCGCGGCTCCGTCGATCGCGCTGGCCATGCTCGGACTGACAATTGTCGCCGACGGAAAGCGTACGCCGCTCTTGAAAGCCGCTCGATGATCGTTGGAGCCGCATCCTTCGTCGTGTACACGGCGCTCTGCACCTGGCTCATGCCGCGCAAAAAAATAATGCCGCGCCGGCGACAATCGCCACCTGTTCGTGTGGCTGGCGGTAGCGCTGGGAGCCTGGGCGCTTTTTTCTGCGGTAGCAGCAGATGAATATTTCCTGCAACCTCGCTGCCCTGGCGAAAGCAAAATGGTACGAATGCCTCGTGCCCTTCGCATTCGGCGGAGCAATCACCGTCGCCGCCGGAATCCTGGCCAAATATTTCGGCCCTGTGTTCGGCGGGCTTTTCCTGGCCATTCCCGCCATTTTCCCGGCGAGTGCCACGCTGGTCGGAAAACACGAAACCGACAGGAAAAAGAAAGCCGGCATCGCAACAAGTTCGCGAGGCCGTCAAGCCGCCGCCTTGGATGCAGCCGGCGCAGCCTTGGGAAGTGTAGGTCTCGCCGGTTTCGCGTTAACCGTCCGGCAGCTGCTTCCCCTCTGCAATTCCGCCCTCGTATTTCTTGCAGCAACGGCGGTCTGGCTCGCGCTTGCCATCCTGAGCTGGCGCCTCTGGAAAAAACACCTTTGCCGTTAGCCTTTTTTCTTGAACGTTCGCATCCCCTCTTTGATTCGCCGCTGCGCTTCCTTCGGTCCTCTCGCACCCAATATGCGATATTTCTCGCCGCTCAAATCATGGTAGTTCACGAAACATTCTTCCAGCTCGTTCACGAACTGATTCCCCAGATCATCGACGTGCTGTATATCCGCAAAAACTGTGGTTGTCCATTTCAATCGCCACAACCCGGTCGTTGCGTTCCTGCTCTTTTTTCTTCCCTTGCTCGCCCTCGATGATCCCGATGATCCGGCATTGCAGCAGGCAGCCCACAAACGCCGGTTCATCCATCAACACGAGAACGTCCACAGGATCGCCATCTTCCGCGCGCGTTCTGGGCACGAAACCGAAGTCGTAAGGAAACGCCATGCCGGCCGGAAGCACTTTCTTCAGCAAAAATAGCCCGTGACTCTCGTCGAACGCGTACTTGTTCCTGCTGCCCTTTGGCGTCTCGATGATCCCCTGCAAAGCACCGGACTTTTTATCAAACGGCGCCAGCAGCACCGGATTTTCTTAGCCACTGTTCTTTCGCTCCGCGAACCAGAAATTCAGATCGATGTATATAGCCCCTGCGCCAGTAGCCGTTAGACGGCTTTGACCACCTCCACCTCGCCCTCCCGCCGAAGCACTTCCACCGCGATGCCTTCCTGATGCCGGCGGATTAGCAGGTTCACCGAAGCGTCCGCAACGCACAGGTTCTCAATGGTCACCTCATCGAGATTCGGCGGCAGCGTAGGATTGCAAAAGCGGATCACCCTCTCGCTCGCGCGGATGTTGATGCCCAACGCCGCTCGAAACAACAAAAACACGCTGCCCGCTGCCCAAGCTTGCGGTGAACAAGCCACCGGATAAAGTGTGGGACCACTCGAATCCGCGCGCTTGTGGAAGCCGCAGAAAAGTTCCGGCAGTTGATGCAGGTCCACGTGTACGCTCGCTTCATACATGCCGTTGAACACATCGGCCACCTTGGACTGGAAACCGTATAGCGAAAGGCCGACCGCGATCAGCGCATTGTCATGCGGCCAAACGGAACCATCGTGGTAGGACATGGGATTGTACCGGGACTCTCCCGCAGCCACGGTGCGGATTCCCCATCCGGAGAACATAGCCTCGCTCAACAGCGTCTCCGCCGTAGTTGCGGCGCGCTCCCGACTGGCGATCTTGCACAACAAAGCGTGTCCCGCGTTCGACGTCCGCACGCGGCACTGGTTCTTGTTCCCGTCCAGGGCGATCACATATGTGCCCAACTCGTCGCTCCAAAAGTGCTGCTCGAACCGTCGTTGCAACTCGCCGGCCTGCCGCTCCAACTCCGCCGCGCGGCTTTCTTCACCCAGTCCCCGCGCAATCAACGCCGCGGAAAGTTTCGCCGCATACACATACGCCTGCACTTCACACAGCGCGATCGGAGCCTGCGCCAGTCGCCCCTCGGCATGAAAGATCGCATCGCCGGAATCTTTCCATCCCTGGTTCGACAGGCCCTCCGCGGATCTCCGCGAATACTCCACGAAGCCATCGCCATCCGCGTCGCCATAGCGATCAATCCACTCAAGCGCCCGCACAATGTTCGGCCAAATCGTTTTCAGAAATTCCAGGTTGTTCGTGCGAACAAAATAGCCTCCGGCCAGCAGCACAAACAGCGGGGTCGCGTCCACGCTTCCGTAGTATTTGCCGAATGGCACTTCCTTCAGCGCAGCCATCTCGCCACGGCGAACTTCATGCACGATCTTGCCCGGCTCGGCGTCCTGCTCGGCATTGCTCTCCGTCGCTTGCGTCAACGCCAGATAATTCAGCACGCCCTCGGCAATCCCGGGATGCATCCACAGGCATTCCATCGCGGTGATGATCCCGTCTCGGCCGAACACAGTATTGAACCAGGGCACTCCCGCGTAGGGATACGCTCCTTCTGGATTGCCCTGTATCAACATGCGCAAATCGGCCTCCGCGCGCGCCAGCCACGCGTTGAACGGTTTGCTCGACGTTCGGATTTTGCACCCGCCAAATAGCTCCTCCTGGCATTGCGCGTTGCGAGCCGTTAAGGCTTCCTTGTACGGCAGTGTGTGCCTCGCCGCGGAGCTCCGTTCGCAAACCACGGTCACCGAAATAGTGGATTCCTCTTTCGAAGCCAAGCGCACATCGTACGAGGCTGAAGAATGCGACAAAGCGGCGGGCGCAGGAGAAAAATTCACACACGTGCTTCGGAACACGCTATCGAGCCCGAGATAATTCAGTGCGACCTTGTCGCTTTCGACCCGCGTCGACTGGAAGCGTCCTTTTTGATGGCGCTCCGTGCCACGCACTTCGAAAATATCGGCAAAATCCGCGCCAAATTCAAAGGAAAGAGAGAATTCCACCGGCGTCAGACCGTAGTTTGTCAGCCGGAACTGCTCGTAACAAATTCCCTCGTCCAGAAATTTCGAACGATACAGATGGACCGCGCCGCGAGGAATATCCGGCTGCGTGCCCGTGCCGAAATTCGTGAGGTCGACGGACAAAAACGCATTGTCGTCACGAACGGTGGACGCCAGTAGCAGCGGCGTTTGCCCGTCAAATCTAAGAGTCATGCGGCTCAGATGACGCGTTTCAACGTAAAAGATACCCAACTGGCCTTGGCCCACCGTCTCGATGTCACCGTAGCGGTTGAACACACCAAAAGTTTCGCCGTACTTGAGCACACGAGTACGGTCATCCGCGAGGGGTGAGGAAGCCAAGACATAGAACTTGTCTTGAAAGCGAATGATGTCGCCCAAGGGGGAATCCTCTCACTGCAGGATGACGGGTGGCGTCCCTTCGTATTCCAGCATCTCGCGTTCATGCACGTCGCGGAGTGACCTCTGGTACAGAGAAACGTACTCGGCACTCATCCGCTGCGCGGTAAATCTCTTGTCGAAGGCCGCCCGACACGCCCGGCGATCAATTTCGGGGATGCGTGCAACGCTGGCAACCGCTGACGCTAGATCATCTACGACGAATCCCGTGACTTTTTCAGTCACCAGTTCGGGGACCGAGCCGCAGCGAAACGCGATTGTGGGCGTGCCGCACGCCATTGCCTCTATCATTGTCAAACCAAACGGCTCCGGCCAGTCAATGGGGAAAATATACGCGTAGGCGTTTCCAAGAAATTCATTTTTCTCCTGATCGGTAATCTCCCCGATGAATTCAATCGCCGGATGCTTCAGCAGCGGTTTGATCTTTGCCTCGAAATACTGCTGATCCACGCGATCGACTTTGGCCGCAATTTTCAAATGCATGCCGCAGCGAATGGCGATCTCAATGGCCCGGTCGGGCCTTTTCTCAGGCGAGATGCGACCCAGAAACGCCAGATACTTTCCTTGCTGGAATCGTGGCTTGTACAGGTCAGCCGGAAATCCGTGATGTATGTTCCCGACCCAATTCGCACGCGGAAGTGGTCGCCGCTGAGCCAGCGAAATCGAAACCACGGGTGCGCTTGCAAAGGTCCGGAAAAGAGGCTGCAAGTCGGGAAGGTCCAACCTTCCATGCAGCGTCGTGATGCTTGGTAGGTGCAAATTCTTGCTTAGTGGAAAATGCAAGTAGTCGGTGTGGAAATGCAGCACATCGAACTCATCTGCGAGCTCCGCGACTTGATCCAACGACACGACGTGATAGGGCATCGGATCCTGGCACTTGGAGTTCAAGCGAAGCGCCGTGGAGCAGGGTGATACCAGCCGCGCCGACGTACGCGAATCGCCGCTTGCAAACAGGGTCACCGCATGTCCCAGCCGGACCAGCCCTTCGGTCAGGTGAAAAACTACTCGCTCGGTTCCGCCATACAATTTGGGTGGAACGCTTTCGTACAACGGCGCGATTTGAGCAATACGCAAGATGGCCCCCGTGACAACCGTTCTGAATGCCCAACACAGCGTGGCGCGTTGTAGTACGAATAGCCATCGGCTTAAACGCGTAGCAAATCAGGGAAAATGCCCTAGAACTGGGCAGGTCGATTTCACTTTTTGCGAAGCGGATTGCGGCGGATACTTCCTCGATATCTTCTCAACCGCTTTATTGAGTTTGTCCTTCGCTCTTCTCGGGCTTGTCGGACAATTCAGCCCTTCTTATGCTTAAAGAATTCCTCTTGCCGCAAACGCTTTTTCGCTTCTTTCTTGGTCTTGTGCGGACCACCGAGATTCTTCTTGCCATTTTCCGAAAGCACTTTGTAGCCGCCTGCGACCTTCTTGATCATTGGACCCTCCACAACAAACTAACCGCGCTCAGATTGCTCCCGCGCCATCCCTATTTTCTATTCACAGAAAAACGGAAAGTCGCGCCGTTAATACTGTATCTCGCTCTCAGGAACCACGGCATCGAGATATGACACGACGCGACTCGTCCCTTGACAAGCGTTGCTTGTGGCGATTTCGGCTACCGGTGCTTTCGCTGGAGCTACGTGAGGAATTGCATCTCTTCGCGCAACTGTCGTCTGGCACGATAAACCCGGGACTTCGCCGTTTCCGCAGAAATTCCCAGCTCTTCCGCCATTTCCTTGTGCGTCCAGCCTTCCCGCTTGTGAAGGAGAAACGCCGCTCGCAGCAGCGGATTCAAACGAAGCATGGCCTTCGCCGCAAGGTCACGGTTAACGTAATTTCTCTCGCTGCTTGCGCTGCGATCTTGGATGTCAGACACTCCCCGGCCCCCGTGGTCCACAACCGAGAGGTCCACAACACAATCCTGCCGCCGCGCGCGATTCCGCCGGATGGTCATGAGCGCCTCGTTAAATGCCACGCGAAACAGCCAGGTCGAAAAACGCGAATGGCCGTCAAACGTATCCAGTCGCTGGTACGCTTTGATCAGCACGTTTTGCAGCGCGTCTTCCGCGTCCTCGTGATTCTTCAGTACTCTTCTTGAAATTTTGTAAATCATGGGAGAATTCTGGCGCACCAACGTCGTGAACGCCTCTTCATTGCCCGCTCGGGCCAGCGCGAGCAATTCACCTTCCGGAAGACAGGAATACTGGGTGTTCATTGGCACGCTCTCCCTTCCCTTCCCTGTCGGTGAAGATGCTGGTCAGCCAAAGAGGTGCCAGGAAAAGCGCCAAAAACAAAAACAGGAGGATTTTCTCGAGGCCCGTCGCCGCTACAAGGGTTTCCAGCAAGCCCAACAGGACGGCGATTACCGCCGCGATCACGAAACCCGGCGCCCAGCGAAGCATTTCATCCCTCCTCATTCCGGTCAGGGCTAATCTCGAGCCGAACTACGCCAGGCCAGGGTGCGGCGTAACCACCTGGGACATTTCGACGGCAATTGTTTCTCTACCTCGCTTCGGTCTCCATCCGGGAGAAACTCTATGCTTCCGACATGCTTGCTGTAGGCTATAGCCGCGCGGCCGACACCCGAAACACCTAGGAAAGCAGCCGAAGATAAAAGCGCCGATCGCAATCCGCACACCAGTGCGGATAGAAACGGAACGCGCGGACTACGTGCCGTTCAATGACGCCGCGAGCCCGGCATCGCTGAATGTCCTTGCTGCCGCAGTGCGGACAAATCTGCTTTCGGAATTTCTTCAGACTTACCGTGGGCGTCGTCGACGGGAGGGGCATGGTAGCCATTCCACTAGCTCCTTCGCGCGTTCATTTCAAAAACGCCAGCAGCCCTCAGAGCCTGACCACCAATTGCCTGGTTCTAGGCTTCCGCGGCCATCGCTTGATTCTCGCGTCCTTGCCGCATGGCGTGGAAAAGCGCGATATCAATGTCCGAAGATTGCAGCGGCACTCGCAGCACTTCCGCCGCACCGAGTCGCAGTGCCTCCAGGTCCCATTCACCCGCACACTGCACAACAATCAATCGATTCATTTGCGGCGAGCTGGGCCCCGAACCAAGCAAGTCGCGACAGGAACCGTCGGGAAGGCGCTCTTCGTAAAAGATGATGGCGAGCGGATGGGTCGCGAGAAATTCCAGCGCTTGAAGAACGGTCGACGCTGAGCATGTGTTACCGGCAGGCCTTCGAGGGTGCGCAGCAAAAGTTCTCTTGTTTTCGATTCGGCTGGAAACGATCAGCACATCCACTTCATTTTCCATCGACGCGCTCCTTTTTTGTTCGCTCGTAAGCGACTGATGGATTACGGATGACCCACGCCTGCCAAAGAGCAAAACCGTGAGTTTTTGTGACCAAGATTGTCGACGGCGAGGGGAAAACGATCAATTGGGGTAAATATGTATCATTCGCGATGGTTTTATGTAGGACTACCCGCGCACACTCGAGCCGTGCCGCGTGAGGACTAGACTTGCTATACCCATTTTTACAGCGTACACCGTATGGATTTAGTATTTCCGGAACGTAAGAATGGCTGCATTCAACATTCTCACCCTGACCTGCAGGCTGGGACGTTACTCCGAGCGTCCCAGCCTATTTTTTATTTCTGACCGTCCTCGTCGTTACGCATCAGAGCGCGATGCCTGCCGGCTCACGGCGTGACCTCCAGCGGCCGAGAGGCTTGCGCAAACCGTAGCGCCATCCCGAAGGCTTGCGCGCATACACGTCGCTGAACCACAATTTGCAGTCGAAGCTCTTCCCTTTCTGCGCGCCTTTTGCCCACAAGAGCGCCGTAACCGCTGCGTGTGGTTCCACACACGGACAGTGCGATCGGTATCTTCCTGGTGCTCATACGTGATCTCGCCGCTGGATGATTCTTTCAGAAGATCCGCCTTCGTCTGCTTCCGCCCGTTCCCCGTTACCAGCACACAAGCGTCGGCGAGAATGCGCCCTGTGATTGCCGCATCATTCGTTTTGACCGCTTCCTGGTGCCGAGCGTCAAGCGAGGCCGCGGTGTTTTCATCGCCAGCGCGCGACGCTGCCGCGCGAATCCCGCGAAACATTGCGGCTGCTGTTGCTGCCAGCGCTACAAATCCCGCGAAAAACCGAACCCCAGTCTTGCGTTGCTTCATGGCGATCTCCTCATCGAGATCCAAAATGTTCAGCAGATTCGCGATCGGCTCTTATTGAATGGATGTCGCCGATTGATTCCTGCCGAGCTTGCTGCGCTGGGCGCTGGGCAGAAATATCTCTGACGCTTTGCCATAGCAACATAGCGGCGTAGGCGCGCCACGGACGCCAGTTCTCTGAGCGGCGTTCGAGTTCACGCGTCGTGCGGGCTCCCGCGATGCGACGCAAAACAGCATCGGCGGCAGGAAATGCGTCGGGATCTCGCAACGCGCGCATCGCCACATACTGCGCTGTGGACTTTTCAATTCCGGGAATTTCGCACAGCTGTCGCAGAAATGCATCGCTGTCTGTTGTAATGTCTTCAAACTTGATCTGTCCCTCGCAAACGGCACGAGCGAAAGTATTGATGGTCTCGGCTTTTGCTGGCGGAATGCCGCAACTTGCCCAATTTTCCGCTGTGAGACTCTCCGGTGTTGGAAAAAGATGCGTCAGCTTCTCGGTCACGGATAAGTGTTGACCGAAAGATTCCACAAGCCGCGCCGTGAGCGCTGCTGATCGCTTGGGGCTGACGTTTTGCTCGAGGATTGCTCGCGTCGTCAGCTCGAAAGCGCTCCAGCAGCCCGGAACGCGAAGTCCTTCCTCGGCTTCCGCCAGCCGGGCCAGCGCCAGATCGGAGCGCAGTGCTTTTGCGATGATTGCCCAATCCGCGTTGAGATCGAACATGGCGCGAATTCGCTCGATGATAAGAAAGAGCGAACGCGGATCGCCAAAATGAACGCGAACGGCGAGCTCGTTTTTCTCTGGCTCGTGAGAAACCGAGAAATCGCCGGCGGTGCTATTCACGGAAAAGCAGCGGCTGTAGCCGTTGCTGTCGATAGATTCGACGCCGGGCAAGGCGCGAGCCGCAAGGAACTGCAAAACACGCTTCCAGTTGTATGGCGGCCGGTAGTGAAGATGGAAGAGATATTGATTTTGTGGCTGGTCCGGAGTTCTCGGAGCCAGCGCGCGAATTTGCGTTGGGGTTCGATGATAGACGCTGCGAATCGCTTCGTTGAATCGGCGAACACATCCGAACCCGGAAGAAAGGGCGACTTGCATCATGGGCAAATTTGTTTCGTCGATCAGCCTCTTGGCGAAATGTAAGCGGCCGGTCTGCGCAACCGCGCTGGGCGTGGCTCCCAGGTGGCGCAGGAACAGGCGGCGAAGATGACGCGAGCCGATACCGAGGCGTTCCGAGAGAGCTTCGACGCCGCCGTCTTCGAGGCCGCGTTCGCTGATTAGTTGCAGCGCGCGCGAAACGGTGTTGCGAGTTCCTACCCACACGTTGGTTCCCGGCGAGCACTCCGGACGGCAACGCAAGCACGGGCGAAAACCGGCTTCAGCAGCTGCCGCTGCGCTGGGAAAGTAGCGAACATTGCATTCCTTGGAGGTGCGTGCGCGGCAGATCGGGCGGCAGTAAATGCGCGTGGTGAGCACACCGATGAAGAACTTGCCATCGAATCGCGCATCGCGTGCCAGTCGCGCTCGTGAACAAATCTGATGGTCGAGTTCCATGGCGTTGGTCTGGGGATAATAGCCGATTTTGCGGAGGGAGCTGGACATTTTCGGACGTCGATAGTTTGTCGGCGCGCCGACGGGGTAGTTTTAAGTTCTCGGTTATAAGTTTTAAGTGAGACGAGGAGGTCGGACTGAAAGCGGCGAGCGAAACGCGAAAGGCGAAAGTCGAAAGGAAAGGGGAGAAAGGACGCCGTTCGCCTGGGGATTTGTGGATTCGGGAGAGCTGGCCGCTGCGGTGGACCGAACTTCGTAGAAAAGCCGAGCGGTGGCCGCGTCGTTGAGGCTATCGCGGGGAATCCAATCTAAAGTTAATTCGAAGCGACGCGGAGATGGCGTCAGGGTAACAGAGACGGAAGCTCCGGCGAGGAGTTTGTCGTCTGGGGGAGAGAAGCTTGACGGAAAAAATGGCGGGCAAATTGGTGGCAGACCGGCTGGAAGAAAGTTCGAGAGAAAAGACGGAATTCGTTCTTTGGAGGACGAGACGCGCAGTGGATTCCTTGGCGCGACTTTCATCCGGCGGAACGGCACGTTGCGGCGAGGCGCGGAGCATCGGAAAGGTCGTGAGAAGAGCCCAAGCTGGCCACTCGAGGGAGATGCACTCGCATCGCTCCACCCCCTGAAGAAAGATGCGCGCGGAACCGAATTGCCAAGTAGGTTGCGGCGCGAGAATATTACTAATGGATTATGTTTATAGACAGGTTATCACGGCTCGTACGGCTGTTACTCGTGCGGTTCGAGAGTATGGAGACAAGGGCACAACTTCACTTTTTGGGAGGGAGGTATTTTTTGTCGATGGAGGCTACTACGACGTAGTTGGGGTCGACCATTTCGGTGAGGTGGAGACGGCCCACTTTGGAGAAGAGTTCATAGGCGTCGAGTTCGGAGAGGGAGTAATCGCGGTGAATCCAGGCGATAAGTTCGGTGACGGCGATGCGGACGGCGTCGTCGACGGGGCGATAGATGCCGGTGGTCATGAGTTCGTGATCGTTTTCGAGGCGCGGCCAGTCGGTGGACTTTCCTTTCACGAGTTCGAAGCGGAATGTTGCTTTCATGGGGACTTCGACGGCGCTGCCGGCAACTTCGCCATCGCCCATGGCGGCGTGTCCATCACCGAAATAGAAGAGCGCGCCTTTGAGGTTGACGGGGAGATACAGAGTGTTGCCGGGGGAGACTTCGGGCGCGTCCATGTTGCCGCCGAATTCGGCGGGGACGATGGAGCTGCGGGCTTCACCATGAGCGGGAGCGACGCCGATGCAGCCGAGGAAGGGCTTGAGAGGAAATTGCGTTTTGAAGTTGGAGTCGAGGGCCTGAAAGGTGATGAGCTGTTTGTCAGCGTCGATGGGGTAATACCAGGCGCGCTCGGGGAGAGGCGCTTTTTCGAGCATGGGCGTGTAGTGAGTGGAATTGGCGGCGCCAAAGCCGGGGCCGAACGTGCCTACGCCCTGGTTGCTGTCGACCTTGAGATCGAGGATGTGGATGACGAGAGTGTCGCCAGGCTCGGCGCCGTCGATGAAGAAGGGGCCGGTGAGGGGATTATCGATCTTGATGTTGGAGAAAGGATCGCCGGGCTTTTGGAGTGCGTTACCGAAACAGTCGAGGGAATTGGCTTCCAGCATGTTGCCGGGCTTGAGATGAGCGACGGGTTCGGCGGGGCCGAAGGTGGCTTTGACGTTGTCCATGGAGGCGTGGAAGCGGACGATGTTGGCGGTGGCGGTCGCGCCGGAGGGGGTGGGAGTTTGCGCGGGGGCGGGGGTCGCGGGCATCAAGATAAAGCATGCGATCAGGGCGAATGATAGACGGCGCAAGGAAGCCTCCTTTGCAATTGGAAAAGCGAATTCGAAGTGCAACATAGATTTGGTGCTGGAGTCAATCGGCGGAGTGTCTGCTATTCTCGTAGGCCTTATGAGATTGGTGGTGGCAGCAGTGGTGGAGCGAGAGGACCGGCGGTTGTTGATTGCACAACGGAGGCGGGATGATAGCTCCGCGTTGAAGTGGGAGTTTCCCGGAGGCAAGGTTCGCGAGGGCGAAGGACTGGAAGAGGCGCTGGCGCGGGAGTTGCGAGAAGAGTTGGGCGTCACGGTTTTGAAAAGCCGGGAGATCGCGCGGGTGCGGCACCAGTATGCGAATACGCAGGAGGAATTGGAGATTCATTTTTTTGCAGCGAAGATTGCGGAGAAGGAAATTGCGCCGCGGGTGTTTGAGCAGATCGCGTGGGTGCTGCCGAAGGAACTGGCGGGATACGATTTTCTGGCGGCGAACCGGGAATTGATTGCGCATCTGGCAACCGGCAAGATCAAGGCGGGGGAGATGGTCGGAGAGGATGAATAGATTCACCACAGAGGGCGCAGGGGAAGAGGAGACCAGAGGGAATTAAGGATGCGGCTGGCAGGAACGCCCGTGCTTGATATCTGCATGGAAGAAGAAAGGCATGGTTGGCTACGGTTGGCGTAGAGACAGATCTGGCGGCGCCCAGCCGTCGCTACAGAAGCGAAGGCACCGGCATCACAACCCAAGCAACCGGAAGAAGGAAGACAAATTCGGTCAGGGGCGGTCGTGGTGGCGGAAGTAGAGTTTGACGTGGAATTCGCGTTCGAAGAGATCGGAGCTGCGTTCGGCATCGCGAAGATCTTCGGCGACATCGCCGCGAGCGTCGATTTTGAGAGAGACAGCGCCGCGCTGGAAGGAGGCGCGCATGGCCTGGATGCGCTGGCGATGGGAGTGGTCGAGTCCCTCGGCGATGCGGACTAAAGAGGCCAGGCGGCGAGCGATGCGCTTGTCGTTATTGTTGAGAACCGAATAGGCGGGATGGTGTCCGTCGGGAGTGGACTTGCGGTTGTGGTAGCGCACGATGGCGCCGACCAGATTGCGATCGCGGCCTTCAAGTCCCGGGATATCGCCGTTGAGGGCGAGGTATTCGCCGTGCTTGTGATGACCGCGGTGACTGACACGGTGGCCGACGTCATGGAGCAGGGCGGCCGCTTCGAGTTGAACGCGGGCTTGCGGGGGCAGATGGTGAACGGGCTGTAGCTGATCGAAGAGCACCAAGCTGAGCTCGCGGACGTGTTCCGCGTGCTGCTGATCGTATTCCAGGCGGCGACCAAAGCTGCGAGTGGCGAGAAGCATCTGGCGCGAGGCGGCATTGTAGCGGTGCGGTTCCTTGCGGGAGAAGGCTTCGCGCGCGATTTCAGAGAGCAGACCTTCGCGGATGCCGACGCTGGGAATGATAAAGCGGCGAATGTTCAGATAGCGGCCGAGGGTGAGGAAGATTATGGCGGCGATGCCCATGACGTCGGCGCGGTCGCGGCGAACTCCGTAGGCTTTCATGCGTGCGCGAAGGTCGCGTTTGAGGAGGTCCGGGAGGCGCTCGCGGAGGAGAGAGAGTTCGAGAGTAGGAAGGCCGTCCTGACGAGGGCCGGGGGCAACGTTGGCGAGCGTTTCGGCGTTGCCGCCGAGGGCCACAGAAACTTCATCGGCAAAATTGGGGCGCTGAGGGACGCGGGATTCGAGAAGAGCGCGAACGTAGCGGCGAACCTGTTCGGCCTGAAAGGGTCGAATGACGCCATGAATGTTGAGGGTGGTGAGCAGGCGAACGGTGCCAACGGGAAGTTGCGCACCGGACAAGGCGGTATGGTCGCGAAGAACGCTGAGTTCCAGGCTGCCGCCGCCGAGGTCGACAATACAGCGCGGCTGAGCTTCCGGGCCCATGGCGGCAATGACCGCTTCGCGACCGAGGCGCGATTCTTCTTTGGCGCTGATGACTTCCAGGGAGATGCCGGTGGCTTGCTTGATGCGACGAAGAAAGGTTTTGCGATTCTGGGCTTCGCGGGTGGCGCTGGTAGCAACGGCGCGGTATTTGCTAACGCCGTATTCCTCCATAAATTCATGAAGATTGCGGAAGGCTTTGACGCTCTTTTTGAAGATGTCTTCACTAAAGCGGTGGCGGACGAAGACGCCTTCGCCAAGGCGCAGGGAGCAGCGTTCGCTGATAAGGGGTTCGATGTCGAGAGCGGAATAGGCGCGAGCGATGGAGAGGCGGACTGCATTGGAGCCGGCATCGATGGCGGCTATGTGGACCGGTTCGGGCATTGAGGGTCCTTAGCGCCAGAGATGGGCGAGAGCGGAGGAAGGAGAGTATTTGGTGGAGCGAATGCCGAGTTGTTCGCTGATGCGCTGGCGAAGCTGCTTGTTGACGGTGGGAACGTTGGCTTCGCCATCGAGCTCGATGAAACCGTTTTTCTTGGCCATGACCTCGAGTTCGCGCTTGATCATGGTCTGGTAGCGAACGAAGGACCAATAGAGGTCATGAGAAAGGGACATGTCGCGTCCGGCTTCCCAATAGCTGATGGCCTGGGCTTTTTTGAATTCGCGAGCGAAGGCGGTTTCGGGGCGAACGTTGAGCCAAAAGGTGAGGTGAGGGCGAAGAGCCATGGCGTAAAGGCCAGCAAGGTAATCACGATTGATACCGCGAACGACGCTGCGAGCGATCAGGGTGAAGATGAAACGATCGGCGAGAACGACGGTGCCCGAGCGGAGGGCGGGAACGATGCGATGCTCCAGCTGATCGAAGAAGTCGGTGGCGTACATGAGGGCGAGGGTGAGACGGGTGACGGCGTTTTTGGCCAGGAGCTGGTCGATGTCGCGGCCGACGAGGTTGGAACGGCGCAAGCCGGAGGTTTGTACGGCGAAGCCTTCGGATTCGAGCCATTCCTGGAGGAGAGCGATCTGAGTGGAACGGCCGGAGCCGTCCATGCCCTCGATGACGATGAGGGTTCCGTTGAGTTCGCTAGGATCGAGACCAACAAGAGTTTCACCGAAAAAGGATTGCGAGTATTCGGGCTCAGCGACAGGAGCTTTGGCCGCAGGAGGAGCTTCGATGACGGAGGAGATGCCGGGTTTATCTTTTTCCTGATCAGGCATGGCTACTCGGACTCCTGTGCGGCGCGAGGGGCGAAACGCTTCAGATCGATTTTGGCGGCGACAATATCGCGCATCTGTTTTTGCAGCTTGTTGACGGGAAGAGTGCCGTCGAGGACCACGAAGTTATCGGTGTCGACCATCTTGTCGTACTCTTCGAGGATGCGCGCTTGAAAGAGCTTGAAGCTTTCGGGGCGCTCGTAGGAAAGGCCGAGGTCCATGCCGGCCTCGTAGTATTTCAGCTTGGGACGTCCGCTGAGGATGCGCTGAACCGCGATGTCGAGGGGAGCGCGAAAATAGAAAGTGATGTCAGGGACGGGAGCGAAGCGGTAGAGATTGCGAAGCCAACGATGAGAGCAGCCGCGTGCGGCGTCGCGGGCGAAGGCGGTGTAGACGTAGCGATCGGCGAGGACCAGGTAGTCGCCCTGAAGCAAAGGCATGATCTGGCGCTCGCAGCGGTCGGCAAAATCGGAGGCGTGCAGAAGAGAGAAGGTCGTGGGAGTGAGCAGGCGCTTCTGTTTGCCGCGACGAGTCGCGGATTTAACGAGGGGAGAAGAATTCCACTCGGTGAAATGGAGACGGAAGCCGCCGATCTCGAGCCAGCGTTTGAGAAGATAAAGTTGCGTGCTCTTGCCGGAGCCGTCGGTGCCTTCAACGACGATGAGCGCGCCGGGATAAGCGCGGCTGGGAACGGGACGACCGGGCTGCGGGAGAGTGGTTTTGGTGGCCTCGGCGCGAGGTGCCTTTGGAGTGGTGGTGTCTTGAATGTCCATGAGCTGGCCGAGGCACGCCCCGATCCTTCTGTCTGAGACTAAGTTGTGAGTTACGGACTCATTAAAACACAGGAATGGTGGGGTACGCAAAAAATGGAGGCGTGAACGAGAGCGGCCGAGGCGTTACCGCGTGGTGGCGTGATTTTGCGGGACGGACCGGTTGAGGTCCTTCGCGCCGCAAACTGCGCGGCACTCAGGATGACAGCTCCAGTGGGATATCGGAATAGGAGGCGGTCGCTAGTTTGGTGCGCAAAACGATGGCGTCCCACCGCGCTCCGAGAGTGAACTTCCTCACCCCTGAAGGGGTGAGCTACAGGGACACCATTCCGGGCATAAAAGCCAGCGGAAGAAAGCGGAGACGCTCAGAAGGCGGAAAGAAAAAACGTCAGAAGAAGGTCAGCTTGATGCTCAGGAACTTTTTGGGGTTTTTGCGGAATTCGGCGATTAGGGAGCGCATGTCGCCGGTGAGAGCGGTAAGGTTGTCGTAGAGTTTGGGGTCAGAGAAGAGCTTGCCGGCAGTGTTGTCGTTCTGATTGAGTTTGGCGGTAGCGGTGGAAAGGTTGGAGCTCGTATCGCGGAGCTTATTGTAAAGGGTGTCGTCGGTGGCGAGTTTGCCGAGAGTGCCTTTACCGGCGCGGATGTCGCCGATCATGCCATTGCCATTGTCCATGGCTTTTTTAGCTTCATCGTAAAGAGTGGGATCGTAGAGCAGTTTGCCCATGGTGCCTTTTTGCGCGCGGAGGTCGGCCAGGATAGTGTTGATCTGATCGACGGCCTTATCAACCTTGGTGGAGGTTTCATCGGTCATGAGAAGTTTGCCGATGGTGCCCTGGCCAGCCTGGACGTTGCCAACGATCTGGTCGCCTTTGACGAGAATGCTGTTGAGATGCTTGTAGGCCTGGTCGTCAGTGAGGAGTTTGCCGAGAGTGCCCTTCCCTTCCTGGATGCCCGCAATGAGGTCCTTGACCTGGTCACTGAGAGCCTTGAGGTTGGCGAGGACGTCGGCACTGCGCTCGACAACCTCCTTGATGGCTTTCTCTTCGGCGCCAGGAACGGCCTGGCCCTCGGTGAGGGGAACGCCGGTGTAGCCGCGCTGGATGTTGACGTAGCGGTTGCCGAGAAGACCTTCAGTGACGAGCGTGGCGGAGGAATCGGTGAGGATATCGCTCTGATATCGTTTATCGATGCGCATATCGACTTCGATGTTCTTGGTGCGATCGGGAGGTTTGCCGGCTTCGCGCGGAACGATCTTGATCTGGTCGACGTTGCCGATCTCGACGCCGTCGAGACGAACGGGGGCACCGGCAGCGAGGCCGGAGACTTCCGGAAGAAAAGTCTTAAGGCGATACTTGGGTCCGAAGAAGCCGGCACCCGTGACATAGAAGATGCCGACGGCGAGAATCAAGAGGCCAACCAGGACGAAGAGTCCCACGCGCAATTCCGACCACGTCAACTGTTTGCGCTGCGCCATTCGCAATCTCCTCCGTGCCGCACCAGAACCCGAAGAGCGGACCGCCTGACCCTCAGGGGCAAGCAGCAGGCGGTCCCTACAAAAGAACAGCCAACCGCCGGACTTAAGAGGGCACGATGTATCGTGCCCCTACAGCCGAGCCAACAGCCTACCCAAGAACGCTCCCCTCAGCCCCTCCCGTTGGTCGGGGTAAAAAGGCGCCGTTACAAAAGCAAGCCAGCTTAAAACCTGCGCCAACCCGGCAACACACTGAAGTCTGTGCTACCGCAACCTTCAATGCATGTCCTGGCAAGGCTCAACCTGCGCGAACTAGCGGCACAGACTGAAGTCTCGCTACTGAAACCCGTGCTGCCGGACATTACACTTGCACTGCCTACCACCGGCTGGGACAACTATACAAGATTCAAATCAAAAAACGTTGCAGATACGGATCCTTGGACGTAAGGATCTCGTCCGGACTTCCCTCAAAGTAGACGCGACCATCGCGCAGCACAAGAAAGCGTGTGGGGGCAAGCTGTTTGTCGGATGGTGATTCGCGTGAGACGCGGCGCGATTGGGGATCAAATCGAAAATTGGCGAGAGCGAAGCCGTCCTGGAGACGATGAGTGGCGAGGAGAGAGGTGACGCCATAAACATCGCGCAAACGAAGAATCAAAGTGATGATGGTTTGCGAGGTGATGGGATCGAGGCCGGCGGTGGGAGAGTCGTAGAGAACGATGGGAGGATGGTTTATGAGGGCGCGGGCGATGGAGACGCGGCGACGCATTCCGCCAGAGAGTTCGGAAGGAAGAAGATCCATGGTGTGCTCAAGCTCGACGAAGTGGAGAACTTCCTCGACACGTGGGGCGATTTCGTCCTGGCTGAGACCGTCTTCCGTGAGACGGTAGGCGACGTTGTCGCCGACAGTGAGCGAATCAAAGAGAGCGCCTTCCTGAAACACAAACCCGACCTTGCGGCGGAAGGCGAGGAGGTCATGCTCGCGCATGGAGGAGACGCGATTCCCCAGGACTTCGATCTGGCCTCGGTCAGGGCAAAGGAGACCGGCGGCCATTTTGAGAGTGAGAGTTTTGCCGGTGCCGGTTTCGCCAAGGAGGACGAGAGTTTCGCGAGACTGAGCGGTAAAGGAGACGCCGCGGAGAATATCGGCATCGCTGAAACCGATGTGCACATCGGAAAACTGGATGGCGGGCTCGCTAGAGGTAGGCGAGTGAGCCGAGGAGGGAATGGGGGAAAGATCCATGGCGTTTAGAAAACTTTTTCCGCGAGATAGAGCGCGAGCTTGGTGAGGAAAGTGTCTGAGACGATGATGAGAATGGAAGAAACGACGACAGCCTGGGTCGTGGCGCGGCCAACACCTTGCGTACCACCGCGGACGTTGAGGCCCTGATAACAGCCGACGGTAGCGAGGATGAACCCGAAAACGATGGATTTGGAGAAACCCTGCATGAGGTCGGAGAACTCGAGGGCAGCGATGGCACGCTGCCAGAAAGTGAAGGCATTGAGGCGGAGAGAAAAGACGCTGGAAACCATGCCGCCGAGGAGTCCGACGAAAACGGAGATGGTGGCGAGCAAGGGAACGGTCATAAGCGACGCGACCACACGGGGAGTGACGAGTTTGCGGCTAGGGTCGGTGCCCATGGCGCGCATCGCGTCGACCTGTTCAGTGACGACCATAGAGCCGAGTTCAGAGGCGATACCGGAGGAGCAGCGGCCGGCAACAAGGAGGCCGGTGATGGAAGGGCCAAGTTCGCGGACGAGCGCAAGCGAAACGACATCGCCGGTCAGAGAGGTTTGGCCGAAGCGTACGAACTGGGACCCCGTCTGGAGAACCATGACGGCACCGATAAAGAAACCGGAGAGAAGAACGATGGGGAGCGAGCCGACACCGATGTCGTCCATCTGATCGAGAGTGTCCTGAACATAGCGAGGCTTGCTGGTGAGATTGGCGAGGGCGCGGTAAGAGAGTTTGGAATAGTCCTGGATTCTGAGGACGGTCTGTTTGGCAATGTCCTGCAATACCTCCACGACCGAAGGAGTGTCGGGAGCGACAGCGTGCTGATGGGAAACCTGAAGAGGTGTCTCAGCCACTTGGTTCTCGTCGTAAGCTCCGAGGAAAGCGTAACTGGGGATACCAGAAGCGTCAAGAGCATAGCGACGAGATGGCGATGACGGAATACAGAAAAAGGTTACAAGAAGTTACAGGTTGAAAGCGTAAAGAAGGAACTTGGTAAGGAACAAATCGACCACGAGTACAGCCACCGAGGAAACGACGAACGCGGTGATGGTGGCGCGACCCACGCCGGCGGTACCACCTTCGACGCGAAACCCCTGATAGCAACCGACGGTGGAGACGATAAAGCCAAAAACAACGGGTTTGGTGAAACCGATACAGAGATCGCCAAAAACCAGGACTTTGATGGCGCGGGTCATGAATGTTTCCCAACCAAGATGGAGTGTGATGTTGGCGACCACGAATCCACCGAGCAGTCCGGCCATATCACCCACGGCGACAAGCAGCGGCATGGTCAGCACGGTGGCGAGGACGCGCGGGGTCATGAGCTTGCGAACGGGATCAATGCCGAATCCGCGCATGGCGTCTACCTGGTCGCTAACGACCATGGAGCCGAGTTCGGAAGCCATGGCTGTGGCGTTGCGGCCCGCGACGAGAAGAGCGACGAAGACGGGCCCGAGTTCGCGAAGGAGCGCGAGAGAAACGGCGTCACCGGTCAAAACTGTTTCGCCGAAACGTGCAAACTGTGAGGCGGCGTTCAAGACAACGACGCCACCAACACAAAGGAGCGCGGTGGCGACAATCAGCAAGGAACCGACGCCAATTAGATCCATTTGCTCAACCAAATCGGTGAAGTAACGGCGGGTGGTAAAGATGTTGCGGACGGACTGCACGGAAAGCAGAGAGTAGTCCTGGATGGAGAAAGTCCAGGTCTTCAATGCGTTCCCGATGACGACGGGGACCGAAGTTTCGCTCATAGTCACACCTCTTGTCACAATGGTTGGCGCCAGTGTGCGCAGAAGCTGAGGACATCCGCCAGAAGAGTGAACATACAACAGGAAGGTGTCAGGCGCTAAGGGGAGTAGGTGCTAGAAGCGCCAAGTTGGAAACAGTAGCGTTTGGCGGATGGGCGGCCGCGACGGAGTTTTGCGCTGGGAGGAAAGGGATGGGTAGGGAAAATTCGCGAATGGTTGTCCGCAAGGATGGAAAGGTGACTATACTAGCGACCAGTTATGTGTTATCGAACGAGTGGGGGGCAAAAGGAGAAAAAATGTCGCGGTTCCTGAGTGTGGTGCAGTGGGCCGGAGTGATTTTGTTGATTGGCACATTGTGCGTGAGCACGGCTGGCGCAGCCGATGAAGTGACGGTCGCAAGTGGCAAGCTACAAGGAACAATGAACGAAGATCATACGGTGCGCATGTTCAAGGGAATTCCCTTTGCTGCGGCACCGGTTGGACCACTGCGCTGGAAAGCACCGCAACCTGCGCCGAGCTGGAGCGGGGTGCGACAAGCGGATAAGTTTGGCCCAGCGTGCCTGCAGACCGATGTGTTTGGAGATATCTATTTTCGCGATGCGCAGCCGAGCGAAGACTGCTTGAATCTGGATATCTGGATTCCGGCAAAGGCGGAGAGCGCAAAGTTTCCCGTATTTGTGTGGTTTTATGGCGGCGGGTTCGTGGCGGGGAGCGCATCGGAGGTACGGTACGACGGGGAGAATCTGGCGAAGAAAAGGGTGATTGTTGTGGAGCCGAACTATCGCCTGGGAGTGTTTGGATTTTTTTCGCACCCGGAGTTGAGCAAGGAGTCGGGGCACAACTCTTCGGGAAATTACGGACTGCTGGATCAGGTAGCGGCACTGCAGTGGGTGGTGAAGAACATCGCGGCGTTTGGGGGCGATCCACATAACATCACGATCGGCGGAGAATCCGCGGGATCGCTGTCGGTTAGCGCGTTGATGGCCTCGCCGCTGTCGAAAAACTTGTTTCAGAAGGCGATCGGAGAAAGCGGGGCGTTCTTTCCGAGCGGGCCGAGCGCGGGGATGCGGCTGAAACCAGTGGGCGATACGGAACAGGCAGGGGTGAAGTTTGCCGAGTCAGTGGGAGCGAAGTCTCTGGCGGAAATGCGCGCGAAACCGGGCGATGAACTGCTGCAGGCCGCGGCAAAACAGAATCGCGGGTTTAGATTTGGGCCGAATCTGGACGGATATTTCCTGACCAGCGATGCGCTTTCCATCTATACGAAAGGCGAGCAGAGCCAGATTCCGTTGTTGGCTGGGTGGAATGCGGACGAGGGAAAGCTGAACATTTTGTTTGCACCACAGAAACCGACGGCAAAGAGTTTTGCGGAACAGGCCCAGGCGCGGTTCGGTGACCAGGCGCCGGAATTCTTGAAGTTATATCCGGCGAGCACTGACCAGGAGGCAATGCAGTCAGCGGAGGCTTTGGCGGGCGACGATTTCATCGCGTTCTCAACATGGAAGTGGGTTGACATGCAGAGAAAGACCGGCAATTCTCCTGTGTACCAGTACCGTTTCGAGCAGGTTCCGGCGGTGAAACCCGGGGCAATGATTGGGTCGATACCCGCGAGCGAGGCGGGTTCGAGGCACGCGGGCGAAATCCAATATGTTTTCGAGACGCTGAAATCCGAACAGGGAGTGCCGTGGACCGAGGACGACTTCAAAGTGTCTGAAGCGATGGCTAGCTACTGGGTGAATTTCGTGAAGACGGGAAATCCGAATGGCAACGGCTTGCCGAACTGGCCGAAATCCGACAGCAAGGACGGATACCAGGTAATGCATTTGTCCGGCAAGAATATTCAGGCGGGACCGGACACGCGGCGTGGGCGATATGAGTTCCTGGATGCGCATGCGGCGAAGCAAAGCGGCAAACAGAGCGCGGCTAGACAATAGACAACCGCCTGCAGACGCACGGCGCATACAAACGACCCAACTATGCTGAAGGTCGAAGATTTTGAGCGCGAATTAAAGCGGTTGGTGGCGGAAATTCCGGTTGGCTCAGATCTCTGGCTGGACAGTTACCGCCAAGGCAGACAACACGAAAGCGGTTGCAACAGCGCCATCAACAGACAGGCTCGCGCATTTCTCCTTTACCGAAACTACGCGGAGAGCGGCTCGCGATTTCTGGACTGGGGATGCCGGCACGCGTGGACTTCGTGCATGGTGCGGATGGTCAATTCCAAAGCGACAATCGAAGGATGCGACATAGCGGAGGAGATGCCGCAGAGTACAAGAAACTTTGCGGGAATGGGATATACGCCACTGAAGCACGCGTGGAAGCTGCCGTACTCGGACGATTCGTTTGATCGGGTAATATCCTGCGGGGTTCTGGAACACGTCCCCTTGCTGAATGCATCACTTCAGGAACTGCATCGAGTTACCGACCCGGGCGGCTACCTGCTGATCACGTTTTTGCCGAATCGATTGAGCTACACGGAGTTCGTATCGCGGCATGTGATCAAGCGTAGCTGGCATCAGCGGCTTTACAGCAAAAGGCGCCTGAAGACAAAACTGCTGGAGCATGGGTTCGAGCCAATTGAGATGGGCTTTCATCAAGTGTTGCCCAGTTTCACCGCGGTCCATGCTTCGCGTGGGGTTTGGGCGGAACGGACGATGCGGACGATGTTCAAGCTGGATCCGCTGGCGGAGCGTATTTGGCCGGTGAAGTTGTTCGCGGCGAATATCTACGCCATCGCGCGCAAGTGCGAGTACCTGTAGATTCGCTGGACAGATAGAACCTTGCGCGCAATGGCGAAAAGCGTCGCTACAAAACGAGAACGGGCGCCCCCTGGACGCGGGAACGGATGCGAGGGCTGGAAATTAGCCCGTGGCGGCTTCGGCGGATGATTTGGTTGGGGCGTCCGCGGCTGCTTCGACGGGCCTAGCTGTAATTTCCAGACCGCTCTTGTTCATATCGAATCGCTGTTTGCGATCCAGTCCCTTTACAAACTCGCGGGTGGCCTTGGCGACTCCACCAGGAAGGCTGGAGGCATCGACCTTGAGGGTGGACTCGACCTTGCCCTTGTCGCGATCCTGGTAGCTGAATTGAACTTCAAAGGTTTTCATGCTGGAAAGCTCCTTTGTGGTGATGGTGAAATCGGTTCGTGCGTCGCTTGGTGCATGGCTCGTGTGAACAACAGATCCCTCGCTTCGCTCGGGATGACAAACTTACTTCCGATGTTTCTTATGGCTGGCCGGTTTCTTGCCGGAGTGCTTCCCCTTGCAGGCGTTCAACTGAGACTTGAGAACTTCGTTCTGTTTGGCTAAATCATCGCGGGAAGAGGTCATGGCGTCAAGATCGTTGCCTACCTGACCGTTGTCTTTTTGAAGTTCCGCCACCTTGGCCTTTAATTGTTCGTTCTCCTGCAGAGTCTTCGAGTCTTTGCAGGCGCCCAAAGGTAAGGTCAGCAACGCCGCGAAAGCCAATGTCACCCAGGGGTTCTTGCGCGTCATGGGGCATCCTTCTTACAGAGAGTAGAAGCGCGACAGAAGCGAAAGCAGGTGAGGCGGGGGCACCGCTGGCAACTTGGTTAGGGTAATGGAGAATGCAGTAAGGAGCAAGCCGATAGAGGGGAAGGATCGGGAAGGATCGGGAAGGATC